>Ga0315903_10001432_pt1 | contig 36233 bp, 60 predicted proteins | sample LakEriMetagenome_7_FD_203524 | JGI IMG/M metagenome (GOLD analysis project Ga0315903, IMG submission 203524) | Freshwater fungal communities from buoy surface, Lake Erie, Ohio, United States - Buoy 2 MA119 | ecosystem: Environmental > Aquatic > Freshwater > Lake | place: USA: Lake Erie, Ohio...
CCGTACCAAAGAGCTTTGCGAAATCGCAGTTAAAGAATTTGGTTGGGCTTTACAACATATCCCTACAGAACTTCGTACCAAAGAGCTTTGCGAAATCGCAGTTAAAAATTTTGGTTGGGCTTTACAATTTGTTCCTATTGAAAATCACACACCTGAACTTTACGAAACGGCTGTTAAAGAATTTGGTTGGGCTTTACAACATATCCCTACAGAACTTCGTACCAAAGAGCTTTGCGAAATCGCAGTTAAAAATTTTGGTTGGGCTTTACAACATGTCCCTACAGAACTTCGCACACCTGAAATTTGCAAAAGCGCTGTTAACCAAGATAGTTGGGCTTTACAATTTGTTCCTATTGAACTTCACACACCTGAACTTTGCAAAATCGCTGTTAAGAAAGATGGGTTAAATTTACAATTTGTTCCTATTGAACTTCGCACCAAAGAGCTTTGCGAAAGTGCTGTTAAGGAAGATGGTGTAGCTTTAAAATATGTTCCAGTTGAATATCACACATTTGAACTTTATGAGTTAGCTGTTAAGGAAGATGGGTTAAATTTACAATTTGTTCCTGTTGAACTTCGCACCAAAGAGCTTTGCGAAATCGCTGTTGAAAATTTTGGTCGGAGTTTAGAATTTGTTCCTATTGAACTTCGCACACCTGAACTTTGCGAAATCGCTGTTAAGAAAGATGGGTTAAATTTACAATTTGTCCCTATTGAACTTCGCACCAAAGAGCTTTGCGAAAGTGCTGTTGAAAATTTTGGTCGGAGTTTAGAATTTGTTCCTATTGAACTTCGCACACCTGAACTTTGCGAAATCGCTGTTAAGAAAGATGGGTTAAATTTACAATTTGTCCCTATTGAACTTCGCACCAAAGAGCTTTGCGAAAGTGCTGTTAAGGAAGATGGTATAGCTTTAGTTTATGTTCCAGATCATATCAAGACAGATGAATTTTTAAGTAAATTTAATTTGGTTAATTGAAACTAATATTGTACCTTTGCAGTATCATTCACTTAAATAAAATAACTCATGGAAGGTATTTCAACAAAAAAGCTGGAAATTATCAATCGCATTAACGCTATCATTGATCAATACAGTGCTTTCAGTGTATTTGATATTGATAATCCTGAAATTATCAAACTCAAGGGAGATAAGGATAAAAACCTTATAATTGAAACATTCAATAAAAATTATGTAACGGTGGGAATTTATCCGTTAGGTAAACCTTTTTTCTCTTGCCCTGATGATGTTTTTGACGTTGATTATGTTGATTTTGATGAAGATGTTTTAAATGAGATTTTATATATAGCTGAATATTATGAAGCTGATAATATAAGAACTCAAAAAAGAATAGCTGATTAATGGGGTGGACGGCAAAAAAATAATTTGCAATTTCGCCGTCCATCTCAAAAAAATCACCTACCTTCGCCCTACCATTCACTAAACAATAAAATATGGATAGCTTTAAAGTTTACAATGCAGAAGAATTAGCAAAATTAATTGATCTCCTGATAGAGTGTAGAGGTCTTAATGTAGATCTAAACTTCATAGACGTTTCAGAGATTACTGATATGAGTGGATTGTTTTATGCCTCAAATTTCAATGGAGACATTTCTCGGTGGAATGTTTCTAAGGTTGAAGATATGTCAAATATGTTTATATATTCTAAATTCAACGGAGACATTTCAGGTTGGGATGTTTCTAATGTTAGATATATGAAAGCAATGTTTGAAGAGTCAAAATTCAACGGAGACATTTCTCGGTGGGATATTTCTAAGGTTGAAGATACGTCAAAGATGTTTTTTAGTTCCCAATTCAACGGAGATATTTCAGGCTGGGATGTTTCCAATGTTAAAAATATGAGATGGATGTTTAGAGGTTCAAAATTCACTGGAGATATTTCTAAATGGGATGTTTCTAATGTTGAAGATATGAGATGGATGTTTAGAGGTTCAAAATTCACTGGAGACATTTCACGTTGGAATATTCACCCCAAGTACAAGCGATAAAATATAAAGGCCCTATCAAAAAAGATGGGGCCTTTTTTATTTTTTAACTAAATTTATTTTTTTATTCCAATTCTTTATTGTACCTTTGTAAGGTCAAAAGGTTGACACAAGATCCCCTGAAAGAGATAAGCAGGGTAGGAATAATCCAACCCTACCCGTTATCCTAAATGTTAACGGATTGTTAATGGTGAAAAAAATTTTATATAAAGTTAGAATAATTCAAATATTCGTTATATCTTTGTGTCGCTTTCAAAGGAAGGCAACGGGATGGCACTGAAAATAATTTTAAATAAATTTAAAATAAATTTGGTGGTTACAATTATTACCCGTATCTTCGCACTATCATTCACTTAAACAACAACTTTATATTATGAGCAACGCACAACAGAAAGAAAACATCATTTTTAACGCTATTAACGACGGTGGTAGCGCAACATTTGCCACAATTACGGCAAATGTCGAGCAGAAAATGCTCAAGCGTAATAACCCTCTTAAAAACAGCGTTATTACAAAGAAGGTTAAATATAACTTTCTTTTGAACGCTGTTTATCAAAACGCTGTTAATAAGCAGCGGGAAAAAGAGGGCAAAGAGGCTGACTTTCAGTCTTCCTCAAATTGGCATGAGAAAGTTTACGATGGTGTAAACGGTTCTATCGTGCGAAACAAAAAGTCCCCAGAACAAACATACCTTTCAGGTATTGTGAGGGATGCGGAAGTTTTGCAGTACTATGTTGATGGTATTGCAGCTTCACCAGAAGAGATGGAAGTGATTAAGTTTTTCAAGCAAAGTTCAAGTTCTGCAAAGAACCAAGAGCTTGAAAAAGAAATCATTTTTAGGACTATTAAAATTGAGAACATTATCGAGGTTCGTGCAAACGACCGAGTAATTGTTTTCGGTCTTAAGAAGTAGTTTATAAAGTGGGTGGTTTGACATTAGTCAAGCCATCCACTTTTTTTATTATATGTTGGACAAATTAAAAAATTTATATATGGAACAAAGTAATAATAACAACCGCTTTCTTTTATTTTTGATAGTTGTTTTGCAACTGTTATTAATTTACAAGTTAGATGTATTGGAGAACGAAATAATGGTTAGTGAAAGTAGTAAAGTTTTCAGCATAAGGAAGTCAGAATATAAAATTGATACCGTTACTATAATGGTGCATCCTAAGTGAGTTGGACGGCGAAATGTTAATGAATTGTTAATGGGAATTAAAAGTAGTTTTATTTAATTTATAGTCGATATCTTTGCAGCACATTAATCAACTAAAAATAAAGAAAATGAAAATCAAAATTGAGATTACCAAAAAGGACATTGTAAACGCTTTAGGTAAAGGCGTGCGCGAAATAGCCATTAGTCAAGGTAACGGTGGCTTCCAGCGCCAGACCAATGTCCATAAGTCAAAGAAGGCTTATAATAGACAAAAGTCTAAGCGGTTGGACAAATCAATGTTCAACTAATAAGCCTTCCCAGAACCCCAAAAAACCACCTATCTCTTCATTCTTAAAGTTGGACAATTACAGTATGAAAAATAACATGAACAGCAGCGTAAAAACGTGGTACGTTAAACAATTCCCAAGCGATAGTTTGGGTTTTGAGATTAACCCGAAAATTACGTTTACAAACATTCTATTTTGTTTGATAAACAAAGAAGACGTTTATCAGCCATTGGAGGTTAATGATTCACTTTTGCGTGAGCGCGTGTTTGCTGAAATCGCAGATCGCTTAGGTGTAGAATATAAAGATGTTTACAACTTGTGGATAAATTAATAGAAATAAAGTTGGACATTAAATTTATTTCATTTATCTTTGCACTATCAAAAACAAACATAAAGAATATGAACAGCGATAAACTATATAAATTATATTTATTGGTTAAATTTAATTTGACCTACCTAAGTGCAAAAAACAACAAAAATATTGCAAGGGATTTAGAGAGAAAATATAAACTTTATTTCATCGAGAATGAATTATTAATTAAAACAATAGATGAACTAAAAAACTTCGAGGGCAATCTTTGGGATAGGTCTTTTTGGGGGTTACAGGTTTATGAATCTGTTTCAGCATATGCCGCCGAACCGTCCAGTTTTATTGAACGGCTTAGAAACAGGAATATTACTTTGGACAATTTAAACGATAAAGATTTCATTTTTTAATTCTTTTATTATTATGCTTGAACAAAACAATTTAGGGTTGGTCGAAACGAGTACTATTTTTGATGGACATTTCCAAGTGGTTACTTGGCCAGAATCCCAGAATCTAATGCAGTATGATTGGTTTGAGAATGAATGTTTTTTAATTAACAGTGAACGTGGTTTGAACACTTTTGGTAGTGGTGCTTATTTTGTTCCTGTTAATAGGCTAATTGAGATTATGCCTGACATTCTTTAGTGGAGGGTTGGACGGCGAAATATATGGTTGGACAATTTTTTCGCCGTCCACCTCAAAAATAAATTTGTTTAAATCAAAAATAAGTTGTACCTTTGTGGGACAATAACTAAACTCGGGGACAGGACAAAATCTGAACAATACATATAATGGGACTAGACATGTATTTTTACAAAAAATCTTACGTTTCCAAAGAGGCAACTATATTTGTCAATGGTGTATTAAGTGAAACCATTAAGCCAAAACAAATCATTCAATTAGTAGTTGAAGAGGTAGGATATTGGAGAAAATTCAATGCTTTACATGAATGGTTTGTAGATAATTGTGGTGGCGGTGATGATAATTGCGAACCTATTGACGTGGATATTGAACAAATGCAAGAACTTTTGGACACACTAAAACAGGTTCAAACTATTTTGAACAATTCAGAAAAGATCACAAAAGTTTTGAAAGGTTGGGGTGACGATGAATATACTATTGAAGTTTATAATTGTGAGGACCAAGTAAGAAAGTTATTTAGTCCAACTGAAGGTTTCTTTTTTGGTAGTACGGAAATTAATACTTACTACAAAGAACAAGTGGACTATACAGTTGAACTAATTGAAAATCTATTGAAGGAAGCAGAGGAAACAGAGGAATCTCAAAGGCTATATGGGAATGATGCTGGTTTTTATTATTTGGCCTCTTGGTGAAAAAAATAAAAAAACATTTGTTGGTCTCATTTATTTGACTTACCTTTGCACTATCATTTAAACAACTTTATATATTATTATGAAAGCTTTAAAAATTAATTCAGGTACACAAAAAATCGAAGAGGTAACTATCAAATCTTGGAAGGACATTGCACCTGAAATCGGCAATGGTTGTGAAATCTTTACAGCGCCTATTGAGTTAGAAAATATGGACACTCTTTACGCTGATGACGAGGGGTTATACAACAGCTTTGAAGGCGGTTTTATGATGGAAGATTGGAGCTATCCTATTGTTGGTAACGGCCTTCTTGTAGGTACTAATGACGAAGGTGAATCTGTGAATGTTAAAACCACTAAGGAGGAGTTGGAGAAAATGATTATTTGGGTAAGTAAAGCAGATGCCCAAAAGCATGCTAGTCAATTTTAAGTAGATGGTGGACGGCGAAAAAGCAGCCTTATATTTCGCCGTCCACCTCAAACAAAAAACAACATGAATAAATTATTTATAACCCTAGCAATTTATCTATTCTCTTTATCTTTAACAGCACAACACACCAACGTAAAAAAAGTACTGGGAACAACCTTCTGGGAGTTTGCAGGTACAGGCCTTGAAGTCACTGATTCAACTTGGATATATGTAAACAGTTACCAAACTACCATGTTTTTTAATAAACAAGGGGAACTAATAATGACACTAAGACCCATGGACAAATACGGTAAACCAATGGTCGAAAATATAAAAACATTCCGTTTCGTTGCATCCGATTATGACACTATTTCAGGGATTTTTAAAGTCACAGCTCGGTCAGGTAGGCAATATTTTATGAGTAGAGGTTTTTATCTTCCTAAACCCACTAGCGTGAAAAAAAAGTTGTAAGTTCATAATAATAAAGTTGGTTTGAAGGTGGACGGCGAAAGCTGTTCACCTTTTTTTATTTGAATTCATTTTTTAACTAAATTTATTTTTTTATTTCAATAACTTATTGTACCTTTGTATGGTCAAGCGGTTGACACAAGATCCCCTGAAAGAAATAAGCAGGGTAGGAATAATCCAACCCTACCCGTTATCCTAAATGCTAACAAGATGTTAATGCTAAAAATAATTTTATATAAAGTTAGTTTAATTCAAATATTGGTTTTATCTTTGCATCACTTTCAAAGGAAGGTAATAATTGAGGGCATTAAAAACATTTTCAAACACCTTTATATTATGAAATACAAATACGAATATTACAAATTACTAATTGTCAATCAAAGACAAGAGATTATTGAGGAGATTAAAACTCAAATGATACAAAATAACGCGCAAGAGATTAACTTGCACCGTGGTATTATTGTTAGCTCAATTGATTACCAAACGAACAAGGTTATTGGTCGTTTTACATTGGATCAACGAGCTTTTATTGATGATGGTTTTTATATTGATAGTGTTTCATTTCAAGATTTAACAACCGAACAACTTGTTGGTATATTACAAATGATTGAAGAAAAGCAGTTTGATGTTGAAGAAACGATTGAAGAAAATTAATTTAAAATAAATTTAAAATTAATTTGGTAGTATCAATTATTCACCTTATCTTTGCATCATCATTCACAAACAATTAAAAAACAGTTACTATGGCACACCAGATTTCATTTGAGAAAAATCTAAACGGGGATTTTGTAAGCAAGAACCTCAAGCCTTGGCACGGATTCGGTACGATCCTTGAAAATGTATCCTTTAGGGATGCCTTGGATTACGGTGGATTAAATTACACCGTTGAAAAGTCACCAAACATTCACCGCATGGATAAGGTGGAAATTATTTCTGAAAAATCTTTTTTCACATGGCGTACCGACACCAAAAAAGTGTTGGGTGTTGTTGGAGACCGCTATACGCCTATTCAGAACGATGATGCCCTATCAATTGTGGAACAATTCCCTTATAAGATTGAAACGGCTGGCGTATTGAAAAATGGAGCCATTTCCTTTGTCTGCATGAAGTCAGATAAACAGATTGTTGTTAAGGGCAACGACCTGACGGAAATGTACCTATTGTTTACAAATTCCTTTGATGGAACAACACCTATCAGTGTAATTTTCACACCTATTCGTGTTGTTTGTAACAACACGTTAACGGCTGCAATTAAGGGAGCTGCTGAAAAATACACTTTCCGTCACACTGTTTCCGCGACTGAAAAAATTCGGGCTTTCGCTAAAGTGATGGGCTTGTTGGAACATTCCACAACTGAACTGCAAACTACTTTTAATGTTATCGCAGAAAAACAGATCAACCCTATTGATTTTATGGGCCATGTTTTTCTAACTAAAGAGGAAATTGCAGCCATTGCAGCTGGCAGACTTACAGACGGACAAGGGGATTCAATTTTATCCACACGTAAGAAAAATATCATGGTAGATGCTCTAAAATACTATGAGTCTGGCGCAGGTCAAGCCGAGTGGAAAGGGACTGCATGGGGAGCTTTTAACGCAGTTACAGGTTTTATGGGGTCTAAGGATTTTGATGGCACTGAAGATAGGATGATGTCAGTTGTTTTTAATGCTAATTACAAGCAAGCAACAGATAAAGCGATGCAGCTGGCGACGAACGGCATTCCAAAACCTTTACGTTCATTGGAAACGCTATTGTTCAACTAAAAAAAATCGCCCCATCTGAAAAAAAAGATGGGGCTTTTTTTGGATAACTGATTTTATTACCATATCTTTGCTATTATTTTCATAACTAAATTTATATAACTTATGGGTTTTTTTTCTTGGAAAACAAGTGACACAAATAGGAGCATCTCAAATAGCTCTTCAAGGTACGGTACATTTCCCGTATCAATGATTACACACGATGGTCGACGCTTTGATGAAAGCGATTATGAGGGGTACGGTGAGTTCGGTGGTAAAGATATATATGAATTAATTGCGGAAATGAACGGTTTAACGGACCGAAGTGAAGGGATTGACTTAGTTTTTGCTGATGACAATGTAACTGGGGATTTTGCCGCTGCTGCTAAACGAGGTGTAATTTTGCCTAAGTTAGTGGAAAATCCTGATCGGGACTTCGATTCCCTTCCTTATCCTGAAGATTGCCCACAACAAGGTTTTTTTTATTACTAGTACTATTTTTTCAAACAATTAAAATCTAAGTTTACCATGCAAAATTTTGAGGTTAATTTTGAATTAAATTGGGGTAACAGAACGTTGCCAATTAAAAAAACCGTGACCGCTTCATGTACTAAGGAAGCCACGGAAGTAGCTAAAAATACTTTGATTTCAGAATTGAATATCGAAGATAAAGAATTGAAAGCTTTAGTTTGCATAAGAAAATAAAAGATTGGACAAATATAGAGGGTGTTTTTTAATTGCCCTCTATATTTATTTCATAAAAACACATAAATATGAAATTCAAAACAATAGTAAAAAAAATCATAAACGAACGGAATAAATACCAATCGCTTATGTTTAACCACATTTTACAAGAAAGTTTGTTTCGTGGTTCTTTGAACGAAAATGCAGACAACAACAAGAGAGAAGATGTTTTGGACAAAATTAGAAAAGGAGATTGGGAAAAACCCCAAAATCCCGAAAGTTTTAAAAATTCTATGGAATTGTCCACACGCAAAGAAATGCTAACTCAATATTCGGTTGGCGAGCTGAAACAGATGGAACTCTATAAATTAGACGGATATAATATTGGTTTTGCCCTAAAAAAGAGAGACGACGGTTCTAAGGAAATAGTAGCTGTACATAATAATGAACCTGATGTAAAAAGTGTAGGTGCAGATTTAGTTAAAGCTGCTGTTAGTCTAGGGGGGTGTTATTTAGATCATTTTGATGGACACTTATCTGACTTTTATAGTAAACTGGGATTTGTAGAATACGACAGAGATTTGTTTGACCCTCAATACGATGAAGATGGTAGCTTTAGGGCTAAATACGGAGAATCTGATGTTATTTATCGTAAACATAAAAATTGCAAATAATGAACATTAAAAATTCAACTGTTTCTGGGATGTCTTTATTCAAAGATGATATTTTAGATTCATATATTTTACACATACCACATTCTTCGACACATATTCCTAATATTGAAGGTTTTATTTTAAATAAAATAGAACAAAATATTAATTTACTTACTGACTGGGCAACTGACCAAATTTTTGATGTTAGCAATGTTGAAAAAATTGTTGCAGAGTATAGTAGATTGTTTTGTGATGTTGAAAGATTTGAGGACGAATTGGAACCTATGGTAGATGTTGGTAGAGGTTTTTATTATACTCATGGTTATGATGGTACGGAACTAAGAAAATTAGATACTACCTTAAAATCTTTGATTAAAGAAAACTACTACAACAAGCATCATAGTTTATTTTATGATAAAGTAAAAGAGAAGATAAATAAACACGATGTTTGTTATATAGTTGATTGTCATTCATTCAATGATAACCCAATAGTCCCGTTTATAGACCAACCAAAATCCCCTGACATTTGTATAGGAGTAGATGATTTCCATACACCTACTTACTTAAAAAATTACACCTTAAATTATTTTTCTAATCTTGGTTATTCAGTTGAAATAAACAACCCTTATTCTGGTTGTATCATTCCTAAACCATATTTTAAAATCAATAATAAGGTAAAAGGTATTATGATTGAGGTCAATAAACGCCTGTACATGGATGAAAATAATATCATAACTGAAAAAGTTGAAGAACTGAAAACTGTTATGAACGGTTATTTTGAAGAGCTATAATTAAATTTTTTAACTATTAATATTGGGAAGTTTAATGCTTCCCAATATTTTATTTATTCACTATGTTTTATATTAATTCTATCATGATTTCCTTAGTAGTATTATTCATTCTCTTTATGATCGCTTTTAAAATCATTTGCATTTCCCGTTATTCGGATGTTGCTGATAAAGCGCTGGATAAACTAGTTAAGCACATTGAAGAAAAAAATCTAAAAATTAAATAGATTTATTTTTTTATTCCAATTATTTGTTGTACCTTTGTAAGGTCAAAGGGTTGACACAGAGTCCTCTGGGTGAGATAGACAGGGTAAGAATAATCCACCCCTGCGCGTAACTAAAGATGTTAACATATAGTTAATTCTATATATGAATTTAATTAAAAATAAAATTATATAACATTAGGTTAATTCAAATATTCGTTATATCTTTGCATCACTTTCGAAGGAAGGTAGTTAAACAGGGACCGAAAATATTTTTATCTAAATTTAAAATAAATTTGGTGGTCTGAATTATTAATCTTATCTTTGCATCACATTAGTTACGAACCTAAAATTTTTTTGGTATGAAATTTTGTTTTAAGATTGACAATGTTTTGGTGGTTTTTGCTTATGCTAAAACATTTAACGCTAAGATTGTCAATAGTAACTTGCCTATTGTTCAAACGTACGCTTTTAGTAAAGAGCAATATGAGTACCTAAAAAATGACAGTAAGGCAACTACTTTTGGCTTATTGGATTTTGACGGCCAAAACTGTTTAGATTGTCCGTTGTCTAAAACTAATGGCTACAAAATTGGAAAGTGTTACACACACAAATATTTTCAATTGAACGGCCTACGTTCTACATTAAAGAGCGTAATTAAAGAGTATCAAAGCTGGGATTCTATTCCCGACTTTCCTAGCGTTCCACCTAAAAAGCTGGTTTTGGCTTGTTCGGACAATTATATCCGTTTTGGTACATACGGTGAAACGGTTTTTATTCCCTTGAATTGGTATCAAATTTTGACTTCTGTGGCCTCTTCTTGGACTGGCTATACTCACCAATGGCATAAGTGCGATAAAGAGTACTCAAAGTATTTAATGGCCTCTGCAAACAATATTTTTGAAGATGCCATTGCAAAAAATGAGGGCTGGCGTACTTTTGTTATCCTAAAAAAAGATGACAAAAACGAAAATGTACTTTGCCCTGCCGATCGTAAAAACGTTACTTGTCAAAAGTGCGCGTTGTGCAGTGGTACTACAGGTAAGGGTAAAAAATCAATCAATATTTTTTATCACTAAATGAGTGAGGAAGTTGGACGGCGAAATAAAAGTAAAAACGCCGTCCAACTCACACCGTTTTTACTTGGACAAAATTCACTAAAAAATTTTTGATGGCTTTTTTAAATAATTGATAAGCAATGTATTAAGCCCAAAAAAATATGCTTTTGACTTTTTCGCTTTCTATATAATGTATTCTCAATAAGCATATTTTAATAGTACATTATTTCTCTTTATATTTGAATTAAAAAACAGACAACAATGAATAAAAAAACAATAACAGAAGACTTAATTAAAGCGCCGTACAAGTACGCTGCGGTTAATCAAAATTCAACTGCTTTTATTTCCACACATAAGCCCAAACTAAAAAAAGAATGTTGGACACCTAAGAAAGGAAATATTCATTATCTGGGGGATAACTTTGATAATAGTAACTGGGACAAAAATTTGTTAAAAAAGTGTTAACAGGCTTTTTATTCCAAAAACTTCCCTTATCTTTGCATCATCATTAACAAACAACTTTATTATGAGCTATTCAATTTTATATCGTTCTATTGCAGTGACTTCTAACACTGATCCAAACAAGTACATTATTTTCAGCGAAATGGGCTGTAATAATGTTTACGACGCTAGCAACTATTCTGGACGGATGAGGCGGAGCCGTACTTGGGAAATGGACGTTTATATTCATAGACAGAAGCTTGAATATTTGACCTTGGACGAAATTAAGGCTAAGGTTGCGGAATTGGATTTTGATAGCGGTTGTTATGCTGTTTATGGTAGGAGTGATCGGTCTTACAATGCTTACATGGCTGTTTATAATAAGGCCATAAAGAACGCTATGCCCTTCTCTGAAATGTTCTTGTCCAATTTAGGTATATTTTCTGTTTGTTATTATGACAAAGAAGGCAAACGTAATAGCCAAACAGTAAATAACTTGGATATGTTGTTTGATCGGTTCAACGGTTTGAACGAAGTTGGTTCAAAATATGTTCTGGCTAGTTACATTAATTACAATGCTATTATTCCAAAAAGACGTAGAGTTAGGTCTAATGTTAAGAAGGATATTAAAAACCCTTATGTAATTTACATTGAGGGGTCTGGATGGTACGTTAGAAGTCTTCGCAATGGTTTAATTGCATATACTAGTCAAAAGATGGGGGCTAAGATTATGACGTTAGGTCAATCTACAAAGATTATATCTAAGCTTTCACCTAACGATCAAAAGCGTTTTAGTGTTGTGAAGTTGGACGGCGAATAGTTGATGGGTGGACGGCGAAATATACGGTTGGACAAATTTATTTTTCGCCGTCCACCTTATTCTCAAAAAAAATACTTACCTTTGTAAAAAATAAAAAGCTATGTCAAACGAAAATAATAAAGTTGTTGATTTATTAACCATAGAAGGAAAAACCTATTTGTCAGTAGAAGTTCCTGAAAAAGCATCTCGACATATTATCGCAGAAACTATCTTTAAGACTCTAAAATATGCCTATAAGATAGATTTTACAAGCATGGACCTACAATTTCAAGTAGTTAAAAACGTATACTTTGATAGTTGTGATTTTAGGTTTGCAGATTTAGAAGGTACTGTATTTGAAAATTGCACCTTCGATAACTGTAAATTCAATCCAAAAACAAACTTAAAAGATGTCCAATTCAATATATGTAAATTTGACCACATTGATTTTAATTGGGTCGATCTAAATGGAGTAACAACTAACAACTGCTCCTATTGGTTCGTAACAACCGATTGGACACTAAACAATAACGCATTTCCAAACACAAAAGTAGAATTATGAAATTAGATTTTTTCAACCACCCCACCAAAATTGTCATGGCCAAAACAATAGAGAATTCAGAGATTTGGGTCTATGGCGATGCAGCCGAAAATATTAAAGCTGATACACCGTTCGTAATGTATGGCTATGAAGGACCCACAATGAAGTTCCGAGGCGCAGGTGAAATGAAACTCCCTGTAATTAATCGCGATTCAGATATTGAATTTGTAGATTGTCAGTACTCCGAGTTTTATATCACAAGCATCTTGGACACAGATATTCAAGAGAAAATTGAAGAGTTTTACAATGTAAATATTTGATAAAATTTATTCAAAATAGTTGGACAATCCAAAAATATGTCTTACCTTTGCTGGACAAATAAGTTACTAAACAACATTCACTAAGTTACAAAAACATTATGGGACAGTACTATAAACCTTGCATCCTTAAAACTGAATCACAACAAACAACCAATGATAAAATCGCAGGTTGGATGGAATCACATGATTACAATGAGGGGCTAAAGTTGATGGAACATTCTTGGTTGAATAACGAGTTCTTAAACACATTCGAAGAACTCATTTCACCAGAAGGACCGTTCGAGAAACATTCCGTGGTTTGGGCTGGGGATTATGCTAACCCAGAAAATGATTTATCTTTCACAGATGAAACAGGGAAACCCCTTGACCTAAACCTATACGATCTTTGTTCGGACACAAAAAAACTGAACCCAAAGAGAGTAAAGGGAAATTCAAAGTATCGGTACATCCTTAACCACACAACAAAACAGTTTGTGGACAAAACAAAGGTACCAGCATCAGCCACAGGAACAAGCGAAGACGGCACGCCTTGGACATTAAGAATACATCCACTACCATTGTTGACCTGTGAAGGAAATGGTAATGGTGGCGGGGATTATTATGGCGAAGAAAGAGGACAAGTAGGCGTTTGGGCTAGGCACTCTATTTCAGTTGCAAACGAAATTCCAAACGACTATTCGGAATTAATTTTCGACCTGACTATAAAATTATTTTAAAAAACTTGCACAGCAATTTTGGAATAGTTATCTTTGCACCATCATTCACCACAAACACACATTCAAACAATGACAAATGTTTTTTCAAAAGACACTTTATCTATTTCATTTGAGCGCTTAAAAGACCATAGAATCCGTTTAAATATTGATTCGGATTTTTTGTTCTCTTCGCGTAAATCACGATTGTATGTTAATGAAGAAAATTTAGCAGCCGAAATTGAAACGTTGTGGAAGTCAATTAAAACTAAGAAGCTAGAGTCAACAGTTATTAGCTTTGAAGAAATTGATTGGTACGATGATACTATGAATACGTACAAAACACCTGTGGTCCGAATGCAAAGGAATTTAAAGAAAGCTCACATCTCACACCAAGAGCGCGATTCTATTCCTAAAGATTGGGGTGTTAGTTTGCGGTTTGTCTTAACTGATACGTCTACCAATACGCCTTTACTCGAAGTGATAAAGAAAGCTATTGGGACACATTTGAATGCGGATAAGGAAGAAGAATTGGTCAAAAAATTAAAACCATTCTTGCAAAAGAAAGTTGAAAGAGCAATGATCGAGTTTTAATTTACCATAATCCCCCTGAAATATTATTTTTTTAGGGGGATTATTTGTACAATTCAAAAATAAGTCTTACCTTTGTTGGACAAATATATAGTTAGAGCGCGGGCTAAGCTAGACTAGTAGGTTCGAATCCTACACTAACTGCAAGAGTGGTTCGATTCCACAAACCCATATACATCCGTTGGGTTGAAAGACATTACTCATGCTGGTTCAAATCCAGCCGCAACCAAAAAAAAGTTATTCAAAAAGTTGAATAATTCAAATAAGTTACTTACCTTTGCAAAAGATTTAAGATGGTCCATTCGACAAGCGGTTTAAGTCATCACCCTTTCACGGTGAAGTCACGGGTTCGAGTCCCGTATGGACTACAAATATGAAGCGGAATAAGATGTCATAATTCCAATTTCCGCTTCAAAAAAATTATTCAAAAAGTTGAATAATTCAAATAAGTTACTTACCTTTGCAAGAGATTTAAGGTGCCACACAGCAAGTCAAAAACATACAAACTAGGATAATTGTAAACAAAAGGCACCTGTTTTTTTCTTTAGCAAAAAAATACATTGCGGGATGGAAAAGTGGTTAATTCGTTGGGCTCATAACCCTAAGACGCAGGTTCGAATCCTGCTCCCGCCACAAAAAAAATTATTCAAAAAGTTGGATAATTCAAATAAAGGTCTTACCTTTGCAAGAGATTTAAGATGCCACACAGCAAATCTACTAAACCATAAGCTTTTACCTTATCAACGTAGCGGCATCTGTTTTTTTACGGTCTATAGTTCAACGGATAGAACACCCGCCTTCTAAGCGGATAATATAGGTTCGATTCCTATTAGACCGACCACTCTTATTTAAGATGTTTCACAGCAAATTAAAAACTAGACTTGAAATCTAATAACCATTAAACATCTGTTTTATGACACAAAATTCATTCCTTAGTAACGCCGCTCAATTAAGCGCCATTACACGTTCCACTAATGGAGCTTTGAAATATTCCACAACTGGTAATTCTTTTGTGGATCAGTTTGGGGCTTTGTCTTCTTACACTCGTCCACGTACAATGTCGGACATTTACTCTGATATGTCTGTGCTGTTTAGCCAGAATAAAGAGTATGCAGTTAAGTTCGCTTTTTATATTCGGATGATTACACGTGTTGTAACTTATCCAAATGGACAAAAGAGTTCTACTGTACAGCGCGGTGCGGGCTTGAAGCATGAAGCTATTGTACGTTTTATGTGGTTGGCCGAAAACCATCCAGATATTTTCTGGGCTAATGTTCATCTTATTCCTGCTATTGGTTCTTGGAAGGATCTATTCAAGATGTTGGAAATGGATGCTATGTATGATGGGGTGTTGGACGGCGTAACGTTCAATATTGATTGGAATAAATTAGGTGACTTCATTCTCGCGGGATTGGCTAATCCCAATACAAGCGAGTTGGTCAAAAAGTATCTTCCAACCATTAAGCCTAAGTCAGCTTGCGCGACAAGGGAAGCTCATGCAAAAAATAAAGTTGGAAAGTTCCTTGCAAGAAAAATCTTCGGGAACAAGCCATACGAACAGTACCGTAAGTTAAAATCTTCTGGTACTGCACACTCTTGGCAACAACTTATTTCCAAGGGCTTTATGTCCCAAATCGATTTTTCATCTGTGCATGGAAAAGCATTGGCTGCAATGTCTTCTGGTAAGTTTATTATCAATAACAAACTGGAAAACAAATTCACAGAATGGTTGTCCAAACAGGACACTGTTAAGTTCGTTGGTTATCCACACGAATTGTTTAGCAAGGTTGACCAGATTACCAAGTCGTATCAGTCAGTAACATTGAACAAACAATTTGAAACTTTGGTCAAAGTGGCTAAGGAAAATGCCGTGGATAATACTTCCATGATTGTTGTTCGGGACACAAGTGGATCTATGCTATCAGCGGCTAACGGAACATCAATGAGCTGTTTTAATATTGCAAAAGCCCTTGCATTGTTTTTCAGCTATATGTTGGACAAAGGTGCATTTGCAAATAGCTGGATTGAATTTAACAGACAAGCTAAGTTGCACACTTGGATGGGTTCTACGCCATACGAAAAGTGGGCGAACGATAAGTCACAAGTTATCGGGAATACAAACTTCGCTTCTGTATTCAAGTTGTTTGCTGAAATTAAGCAGAGAAATGTTCCTGAAAGTGATTTTCCAAATGGGATCATTTGTATTTCAGATGGTGAATTTGATGCAACAACGTTGAATCAAACCAACGTTGAAAATGCAAAAATGATTTTAAGATCAGCAGGTTTTAGTGAAGAGTTTGTTTCTAATTTTAAGATTGTTCTTTGGAATCTTCAAGGAAGCAGTTGGACAAAATATGAAACATATACCACCGCGGAAAATACATTCTATTTTTCAGGATACGATGCGTCCACAATGGCGTTCTTGACTGGAGTGAAAGATGTTGACGGCAATGTGAAAGCAACGCCTAAGACAGATGTAGAACTTTTTGAGGCAGCAATGGATCAGGAAGTTCTGAATCAAATCGCCGTCCAATAAAGGACATCGGGCCCTTATCTCAATTGGTTAGAGAAGCTGACTCATAATCAGAAGGTTACAGGTTCAAGTCCTGTAGGGCCCACAATTTTAAATAAAATATTATGAAAAATAAAGCTATTCGGTTTACCGCTAAATGGTGCGGTCCATGTAAAAAATATGAACCAATCTGGAACAGTGTTGCTGAAACAAAAGATAACTGGGAATTTCAAGTGGTAGATGTAGATGAAGACCCTTCATTGCCATCAGAATATAAGATCATGTCCATTCCCACAACCATTATTTTAAGGAACGGTGAAGAAGTAGGAAGGAAACTTGGACTCTTAACAAAAAATGAATTGGATAATTTTTTGAATTTTTATGAATAAATATTTGGACAATTGAAATAAACAATCTATCTTTGCATCATAAATGAAAATGCCACACAGCAAATCTAACTCAATCAACAAATAGATATTGATCCAAAGGCATTTGTAGTTCTTAATTTTAAATAAACTAAAATTCAATGGAAAATTTTTTGTTGTACAGTTTTGTAAGTTGGTTGGTTATTATTGCTGGGATAATCCTAACCGCTTTTATTTTTGGAATTGCAATTGATATTTTTGCTAACCTAAAAACACGGAACGCTTTAAAACCAGTTGTTGCCTTACAAGACCAAGCTGGAAATTGGTACATAATCCCAAAAGAATTGGAAATGGATTTTAATGAAATGGTTTACAGTACCAATAGCAATAAAACTGATATTTTTGATTTCGTAACCACATTTGGTAAATATAAATTAGGAAAAGATATTAGTAAAGCACCTTTGTACGCAAAAATAAAATAAAACTATGCAAGTTACAAAACACAATTTGGTTAGTGCAATTACTTCTTATCTTGTAAAAAATAAAATAAGATTTGTAATTGTTGAAGAAAATGATTTAGGGGCTTTCTTGGAAGTTATAGTAGGTTCTCTTATTGGTTACATCCAAGTTGAATATAATCTCAATGAAGCAGACGATAACGAAGTTGTGATTCAGAAATTTGTAAGATTTGGAAATGAAGATTTCGCCTTGGAAGTTTATGATGCAGACCTAGGCACTGGATTGGACATTTCAGAAATAGAAAGTGAATTGGAAGGGTTAATCGAAAAAACTAAAGGTTTGACAATAGCTTTGTCTAAAATCGAAAACCATATCAACAAGATCATTGAAATCTGTGAAGAGAATCAATTACCTCACACAGCATTTGTTAACAACATAGATTTTTAAACCAATTATGGCAGACAATTATGTAATAATTAATCTTACCAATATGGACTATTTCAAAGATAGTGAAGGTAAGATCAAATATTTTACTGACGAAGTAGAAGCCGTCCTTGCATGTGGAATGTATGAACTGCATAATGCTTGGGTTGTTAAATTAATTTATAACCATATTGAAGAATAAATTTATGGAAGACAATTATTTTGAACCAGAAGAAATCAGGAGCATTATTTTCAATGCACATAAAATAAAAGAATTTAATAAATGTCCTTTATGTGATGGGATTGGATGGGAGAATTGGGATGAGGATGGTGGTGATATTAAAGCTGGCCGTACCAATGACCCAGATAGAGAAGAAGGACAATGTGAGAATTGTAATGGGATTGGATATGTGGATTTGTTGATGTACAAATAAAGCAAGACGAAAAAAGTTAATAGTTGTGAATGATTGAATGGCTAAGTGACAAGTATCGGTGGCTGCTACCTTAATGGCGTTTTAGCTTGTTAATGGAAATCTGTAGGTTCGAATCCTACCTTAGCCACAAATTTAAAAAACATTATAACAGAACTATGAAGACAGTAGATGATTTAATAAAAGAACTTCAAATGCTAAGCGAAGAAAAAAGAAAACTTCCAATAGTAATTGAGGCTCCTAACAAGCAATTATTGTCACCCACTATCAAATTATTTTGGGATAATCCTATGGATACATTTGAAAAATCCCCTGATAAAGTGGTAATTAATTGGAATGATTAAAAAATAAAAATATGAAAGTAAAAGATTTAATTGAAGAACTTAAGCAATATAATCAGGATGCTGATGTATTTGTAATCTCTAATTATAGAGATATTGGATTTACATTGGCTTATGGTAGTAGTGAAGGTGTGGTAAAAGAAAATTGTGAAACAGTATCTTTTTATCCTGATGATTTAGGGAGTGAAACAGAAAATGAATAATTTTTTTATGAGATATAAAATTTCAAAAAATAAAAAAATTGTCGTGTCATTTATTCTTTTTCAGCTAGAATTTATGGACTAAGAAGAAAAAAAAACAGAGAGCAAATAATTGATTTCTTATCAAAATAAACCATGCAATTAACAGAAATCCATATTATTAAAAATAATAACATATTCTTTAAGGAATGTGATGACCTCGCATTCAAAGCAAAGAATGTTTATAATTCAGCTCTCTATCTTATTAGACAATATTATTTTGATAATAAAAAATACATATCTATTTCAGAATCATACAAGGGATTAAAAAACACAAGTGATTACAAATCTTTACCAGCTAAAGTTAGTAATCAATGTTTAAAATTAGCTGATAAAAGTTTCAAATCATTTTTTGCTTTAAGAAAAAAAGGCTTGAAAGCTAATATTCCAAAATACAAACATTCTTTAACAGGTAGACAAATCGTAATATATGAAAAAGGTGCGATAAGCAAAAAAGAGTTTGTTAAAAATTCTGTTATAGCTTTATCTAAAACTGAAATCAAAATAAAAACACAAATAAAAGATTTTGATTTAATCAATCAGGTTAGAATAGTTCCATGTTTAAATTATTATAAAATAGAAATAGTTTATACTAAAGCTGAAAAGAATAAGGTTAACAGTGGTCTTATTTCAGCCTGTGATATAGGTTTAAATAATTTGGCTACTTTTGGTTTTAATGATGGATCAACTCCATTCATTATAAATGGAAAGCCTTTAAAAAGCATTAATCAATATTATAACAAAAAAGTAGCAAAATACAAATCCAAATTAAAAAACAATAAAAAAACATCAAAAAGAATACAAAAAATAACAACAAAAAGAAATAACAAAATAAATGATTATCTTCATAAAGCAAGCCGAAAATTGGTTAATCAATTAGTTTCAAAAAATATAGAAATCTTTGTTATAGGTCAAAACAAAGAATGGAAACAAGAAATCAACATAGGTAAAAAGAATAATCAAAATTTTGTTAACATTCCACACAGTAAATTTATTGAAATGTTGTCTTACAAATGTCAATTAGAAGGCATAACGCTTATTAATAGAGAAGAGGCTTATACTTCTAAATGCTCTTTTTTAGATTTAGAGCCAATATCTAAACACGATGTTTACATGGGTAAAAGAATAAAAAGAGGTTTATTTAAAGCAAGTGACAATAAATTAATCAACGCTGATGTGAATGGGATGTATAATATTATGAGAAAAGAATTCCCAAATGTTTTTGACAATGGGATAGAGGGTTTTGCAGTGCACCCAGTGGTTTTAACCATAAAGAAATAATTTTCTATATTATTTCATACTGTTTATAAAAAGGCATTTTTTATTTTATATACTGTAGTAATTTTTTTTGGGGTTGGACGGCGAAAAAAAGGCGGTCAAATTTTGTAATCCCAAAAACTCCCCTTATCTTTGCATCATTATTCACATAAACAACTATATTATGCAAAGAACTTTCATTGACATTGTTTCAGAGTGCAACGAACCTTGGGTTGAACTTGCCAAGGAGGCTTACTTCAATCAGGGTGGGAAAATTGACGACGCTAGTTTTCACGACTTGCGGGACGCTTTATTTTCAGGATTCTTTTGGGACCAAACCCCACAAGGTCAAGAATATTGGCGTGACATTACAAAAAATGTTATGGCCTCTATTTCGCCGTCCACCACTCAAAACTAATTTTAACCATATACAAAATATCATGAACAAATTTATTTTTACCATCCCAGCATTGCTATTCCTTATTCCATTCAATGCTTTCACACAATGTCCAGAACTAATAGTTACCAAAGAACTACCAGTAGAGAAACCAGTAGTACGAGAAAAACTGGATCCAGACAAATGTGAAGCCAAGGATCATTACGATGGTGTTCGTACGATTGATGTCGCACCTTCAGGTAAGGTACATGAACAGAAATACAAGGTGTCTATCGCTTACATAGCGGAAATAACTTCTGATAATTGTTCAGAACCAAATATCAAAGAATTGAAACGGGACACAACTCTAATTGATGACATTATCCACCCCCAAAAAGTGAATAGCACTGTCGGGGGATTCTGGATGGCACGGGCCGAACTAATGGTCACTCCACCTGAAACCCGTCCAAAAGGATTCATGGCAATCCAGTTGCCAGCAACAGACAAGATGGGTGGGTATTGGGTTGTTGGAAACGCCGTCCAATACAAATCAAAAGCTGAAGCAGCTGTCGGCGTTAAATCCCTAAAGAAAGCACATCCAGAATTTTGCAGCACCTTCTCTTATTACGTTCCCGAAGGTTGCCAATACAAATACATTTATAAATAAATCAATTTAATCCCCCAATATGTTAACACTGTTGGGGGATTTTATTTAAAACTAAAATAAAAATGAGTTACACAACAACACTTTATTTCATCAGCCGATTCGATGACATTAAGAACTTTTTGGGGTTTGTCATATTCGCTATGTTATGTTACATCTTTTATTCCTTAGTGACTGACAGATATGGTGATTTATTTAAAATTAAAAAACCTTTTTTCGGGGGCCTAATCTTTTCGGTCATCTTGTACATTCTTTTACCTACAACCCAAGAAGCTGTTTTCATTTTAACTTATGGATCAGATATGGATTCAGGGAATATGGGACAGTATTCTTATGAGTGGTTGAACAATGGTTTTAAAAAATCTCAAAATTAATTGGACAATTATTTGCAGATTAAAAATATTGGCCATATATTTGCATCTCGTTACGAACAAAACAAATTAGGTTACTAAAAATTAAAAGAAGCTATCATGAATTATTTCCATTACATCGACAATAATTTCGCATACAAAATGCAGAATGGGACACTTTATCTGGATGCCAAACCAATGATAAAGAATACTTTTGTTAGTTCCCAGAATTATTTAAGCGACTTGGCCAGACATCCTCAAACGGAATCTGAAGGGGGGCGGGCACCTATGTGGGTACCTGTTGATGTATTGTCTCAATTCTTTCGTGATAAGGCCAACTCTTCAAGGTTGGCTGGTGCAGAATCTTTTAATTTCTTTGATTTCAAGGATGCAATTTTTGACTTCCTTTATGATTCAGGGTTAACCCAGTTTGTTTCTGTCCGCCGTCAGAATGAAGAGGCGAGTAAGCGTGAAATTACAGCTAGACAGAATGAATCAAAGCTTCAGCAACTTGAAGCAGAATTACAGCGGTACAAAGATCTGGAGGACCAGCGTCTTCAGAATGAATTGGAGTCTGGTCGGATTAATATCAATCCCGTAATCAAATCCCTGAACAGTGTTTGGTTCCCCGTGGTTATCTCTGCTATTTTTGCTGTGGTGATTGGTGGATTCTCATTTGAGATTCTATCTGAAACTATGGGACTGAAGCCCTACCTAAATGTTCTTCTAGCAGTTGCATACGTTATGTTTCCTATCTTAACTGCTATTCGTCAGTACACTTTTGATTTTGGATTTGGTAAGGTACAGCCTTTATGGATTGTTATGATTATCGATATGGTATTTACTGCATATCACGTTGGTTGGTTTCATGTAGGGGTGGACGGCGAAATAGGGCAAGATCTCCATTGGATTATTAAATCCGTGTACGTAATCATCATTCCTTTGATGCAAAAAGCAACGAATGATATGATCCTGAAAATCCGTCAGGTATACCTAGATAAAGACTGGTTGCCAAATATCCACTAAAACATATTCTGGGGGTTGGATGAAAATTCTAACCCCCGCAAATTTCGCCGTCCAACTCATGTCAAAACTAACACTACAAGAATTCAAAGATTTATTAGAGAAACATAAGGCCTGTTCAGTATATGAAAACAATATATACGCTGTAGGTGTATCCATGGAATTCGAACCATTCCACAAACTGATCAATCAATTGTTCAATACAATATTCACTCCCCTAGGATACGACTGGATCGAATGGTACATTTATGAAAACAATTACGGCGAAAAGAAGATGGAAGCTTGGGATGAGAATAAAATACCCATATGTCAAGATGTCGAATCCCTGTATGAGTATCTAAATAAAAACAACTATATCAAACTCTAATCATGGACAATTCAATTTTAAACCCAAACATGTCTCTTAAAGACAATATCGAACTCCTCTTTAGCAACCTTAGATACAATGAAAGTACCGCTCTGGAGAATGGAGACATCAGACTTACAATTGGCCTTCAGGATCGAATCATCAAGATGATCAGCCAATATGAAAAATCAATCCAAGCAGAGAACGAGAATGCGGTTACAAGGTTCCTATAAAGTTTTCAATGATTCCAAGGTAGGAGCAATCGTTGTCCTGAACAATGAAGAAGCTTTGTTGTTCGAAGGGAAAAACGGACGTTATGGGTTGGCCCCTGTCAAGGGGTTAATCCATAACCTATCCCCTAATGCCTACCTAACACGTACACAAGACAAACAATTAAAGAAATATGAAATTTGATATTGACCACATTGAACTGATGTTCTTGGCCGAGGCCTGTATCCCACCTGTACCAATCGCACGAGCTAGCTTCTGGCAGAACTTGACCGATAAGTACTGGAAACAAATGACCGTTAACCAACGGGCCAAATTGTTTGAGTTCTTGAACAGAAATGAACGGTACAAAGAATCCCTGAAAAACAAGGACGAAGATGTTCTGTTATTCCATGCAAGGTATGATCCAAATAATCAATATGTTATTTCTGTGGAATTCAATGGGTCGGAATCAATCCATGATGCGTTCCTTTGGTTGGACAAATACCATATTAATATTAGGACACATATTGCTGAAGAGTATATAACTAAAATTGAAAGAAAATAATATGGACAAAAATTCGGACCCCCTTTTTCGCCGTCCACCCCTCCAAACTAAACACATACCTAAAGACTACAACTTCGCAGCAGTAGATAAAATAGGTACAGCCTACGCATACAAAAATAAACCCCACTTGGACGAATTCCAATGGAAAACAAATAACAACTCCCAATTCAAAGTAATCGGATTTAACTTCGATAACTCCAATTGGACAAACTCTCTCATATCTAAATAAATCTACCATCACAACATGGACACTATCAACACAACAAGCACAGACCTGTACACAATCGAAATCTTCGATAACACATTCATCGTAGAAATCCCTTCACAAAACACAACCATCCACGGCGAAATCGTAGACACAGACGAAGGAATACACTTCGATATTATGCTCGATAACCCAGATCTCGAAGAAGGCTTCTACGACGAACATATAGACACTATCACAAACGAAGTCCTTCGACTCTACATGAACCTAAAAATAGCCAAATTGAAAGCCAATGAAACACTTTAAAATAACCTTGGACAATGGAGTAACCCTCTACTCCAAAACATCATTCATGTTCGGCATAGACCCCTCGGGGGTTTATGCCGAATACAATGGACAAAAATATTACAACACACAACAATGGACAGGTTTCTCCGACTCCAATGGGACTGACCTTTATGAAAATGACTTCATCCAATTTAACCACAACGGCTTTAATATGGTTGACCAAATCATCTTCCATAACGGACAATTCATAACCAAAAATAATATCGTCCCAATTAAAGATATATGCAAACCCAATAACAAAGTCTTTATTAAATAATGATAATCAATATCGCAGGACTAATCTTTATCCTTAACCAATTCAAATTGTTCACAAAAAATAAAACTAAACAAAAAATAATCTCCTATACCTCTGGATGGCTCTTCATCATCCTCCTCTCACTTAAATTATTCTATTGAATATGGCCAAACCAAATCTTGTTTGGACAAATTAACCCCAAGGGATTATTTCCTTTGGGGTTTTTTATTTTTTCATTAGGGACTTGTGTCCGTAATTGACCAAAAATACAATACTTTATTCTGTTTGACCCCATTTTAATCCCTTGAACAAACCCAAAAAATATATTATTGGACAAAATCCAAAGAACCCAAAATTATTATTGGCACTTTTAAAATTTCTCTTAGGGACTAATGTTTGTTTTTAGGACAAATCCCCAAATAATATTCCATAGCGGCGGAACTATAATCGGGTCGTATGGACAAAAAAGAGGCAAGCAATACTGGGGTTATAAAGGAATGGAAAGGTCGTTCTGGGGATTAAAAACATCTTGGTCGGAATGGATGTGGTGGAAGGAAGGGGGGGATGTGGTGGAAGGAAAGTAGGATGTGGTCTTGGGGTTTTTAAAATAATCCAAAAAAAAATCAAAAAATTTTTAAATGTGGCGACTCTTAAACCCCAAGAAAATGTTTTTCTTTTATATTGAAACAAGTTTCTTTTATCTTGAAAGTGTTTTTCTTTTACACTGAAGCATTTTTCTTTTATATTGAAACAAGTTTCTTTTATATTGAATGAGGGTTCTTATACTGTAAACTGATATATTAACCCCAAGAAAACATTTTTCTTTTATATTGAAGCAAGTTTCTTTTATATTGAATGAGGTTTCTTTTATATTGAATGAGGTTTCTTATACTGTTAAACTGAAATGTTAATCCCAAGAAAACAAGTTTCTTTTTTTGAAAGCGCTTTTATTTTATATTGAATAAGGTTTCTTTTATTCAGAGCAGGATTAAGATGTTGGGTTTTATTAGGATTAATATAAATGCTTTATAGGATTGATACAAGGTTTATATTGGGGATACAATGGTTTTATATTGGTATGTTTTTGGGGTTATTTTACGGGGGTTTTTGGATTATTTTATTTTAAATTATTTTAAATGCTTTTGGAATGGTATTTCAATGGGGTAATTTTATGTAATTGAATTGTTATATAAAATATTGGTAATAAACCCATTAAATTTATTCTGTTGTAATCGGCACTGTATCAGTGACATACGCAACAATGATAATATTTTTTGGCCTTTTCTTTGTTATATTATGGGATTTTGCTATCTTTGCCCCATATTTATTACTTTAAAACAAAATAAAATAATATGAAAGCGAAACGAAATCTATTAGTGTTATTATCGGTCTTATTGGTGGTTATGTTTATTCGATTTGACAATTTGGTTATGGGTGGTACGGAGGATGTTGTATCATACGATATTGTATACAAGCGTTATGATATGGAGGGCAAGCGTAGTTTATTACGGGAGATGGCTATGGAGTTGGATAGGGATTATGGTTTAGCTGTTAGTGTTGAGGCCTTTGCTGATATGTGTATGGTTGTATTATATTGTGAGAGTAATTTGGAGCCTACTACTGTATCGAGGGATGGTACGCAGTTTGGTATAAATCAATTAACGGTTCGTACGATCAACCATTTAGGGATTCCTATGGGGGTTGAGAATTATGATTTTAGTGGGCAGTTAAGATTTTTCAAGAAGTATTTAATTGCTACTGGTCGTATATCTGAAATTAGGAGTACTGTTGATTTGCATGTATTGAATTTTGCTCCTAGTGTTTCTTTTAGTAGGGATAGTATATGTGGTATAGGTGGTAATGGATTATCTGCATTGGATATGAATAAGAATTTATATATTGACAGGGGGGATTTTATTATATTTCAGAAGAAGCGTTGTAGTAGTAATAAGTTTATTAATGGGGTTTATGGTGGGTTGGACGGCGAAAAGAGGGGGGTTAGGGGTGTTTAGGGTTGGACGGCGAAAAAAGGGGGGGGTTAATATTTATAACAAAGCAAAATTTAATATATGAAAATTATTATTGATAGTTACATTTATGAAGCACTCCAACCATCGGAGTTTAGAAATCTTATGCAGGTGGGGCGGAATTTGGCAATGGAGCGTATTGGGGGCATTTGGGATAAGCTGAAATCCCAAGCGGACGGTACCAATAGGAACGGTGACAGATTGTATTTTAATTTACAAAGTAATGCTAAGCTTAATAGCGAAAATGAAATCACTGAATTCTTAAAGGATAAGGGTTATAAGGTTTTGGATTTCAATAAAGGTATTATATTAACCCCAAAAAATATTCAAATTAAAATAGGCAAGGTTTTAACTTTTATTGGCAAAGATGATCCTATTGCTTTGGATTTGTTAAAAAAATATAACGATGAAAAATCTGATATTGCAATGGAAAACGAATACATTATGGTTATCAGCAAGTCGGCTTATGATTTGGGTGGGATGAGTACCAATAGAAATTGGAGTTCTTGTATGGATTTAAGAGGGCAGAATTCAAAAAAATATTATGTAGCTATTGATATTGAACGTGGTACATTAATTTCTTATCTTGTTGAAAAAACGGATAAGAATATTAATAACCCTGTAAGTAGAATATTAATAAAACCTTATTTACAGGTAGAGAATGAAGAAAATATTTTATATGGGATTGAGAGCGCAGATTTTGTTTTAGGTAAAAAAAATCCAGATTATATTAAGAAATTAGTTACCATTTTGGATAAAGCCCAAGGCGATAAAATAGGTGTTTTTAAATGGGATATGAAAATACATGCTGACGGTTTTGGTGATCAAAAAAAATCAAACCTTGATAAATTGCCTCAAACTGAATTTTTAGATGAATTCGGAATTAAAGACTACACTATTGACGAAAAAGGTTTTATTAATGTTCATCAAGAATTTGTTTATCTGGGCAGACAAAATTTGAATAGCATACCTATTAAGTTTGGTGTGGTAGATGGTTCTTTTAATATTAGTCGTAACAATTTAAAGACTCTTGAAAATGCTCCAATAGAAGTAAAGGGTCATTTTATTTGTGAGCTAAACGATTTGACTTCTCTTGAGGGTGCGCCAAAAAAGATTGGGGGTGACTTTGTAGGTCTTAGTCAAAAAAATGGACATAAATTTACAGAAGAAGATGTTAGAGCTGTTTGTGATGTAAAAGGTGATGTTAGGGATTGATTGGGTGGACGGCGAAAAGAGGGGGCTATAATATTTATAAAAAAGCAAAATTTAATATATGAAAGTTATTGTTGACAATTATCTTTTCGAAGCACTCAAACCATCGGAGTTTAGAGAGCTTATGCAGGTGGGTCGGGATTTAGCAATGGAGCGTATTGGGGGCATCTGGGATAAACTAAAATCCCAAGCGGACAGTACCAATAGAAACGGTGACAGATTGTTCTTTGAAATATCAGCATCACCATTGGAGGATAAACTCCACAGGTATCTTAAAGCAAACAATTATGAGATTGTTGATTACAAGGGTGGCTTGGTAAAAAAGATAGGTGATAAAAACAATGTCAAGATTGTAAAGGTATTAACCGTGTTGGGAAAGGATGATCCAACAGCCTCAAAGTTGCAAAGAAACTATGAGCTTTTGAAATCTGTTAATAAGCTAAATGATTATGACAGTGCAAAATCAGAAAGCGCCGTCGCTAAAGATTATACTATGGTTATTAGCAAGTCCCCTTATGATTTGGGTGGAATGACAACAGATAGAAAATGGACTTCTTGTATGGATTTAAGAGATGGAGGTAATAGACATTATGTCCCTATCGATGTTGAGCGCGGAACGTTGGTTTCATATCTTGTCAATCCCACAGATAAGAATATTAAAAATCCCGTAGCAAGGATTTTAATTAAGCCTTATGTAAACATTGAAAATCAAGATGAGATATTGTACGGTATTCAACATGATAAGGTTAAGTATGGTAATGATAACCCAGAATATGTTAAAATATTAGTCAATCTACTTGATAAAGCTCAAGGAGAAAAAATTGGTATTTTTAGATTAGATGATGAATTATATCCTGACTTTGGTAAGCAGATTACAATTTCTAACCCAAAAGATGTGCCAATAGAAAGACTGTTCGACCATTTTGGGATTACAAAATATACCATAAATGCTGATGGCACTGTTGATGTAGATGGAGATGCTGATTTGTCTGGAAAAGGATTAACAGAAATACCAATAAAATTCGGTGTGGTTAAAGGTAATTTTTATATTAATAATAATAATTTGTTATCATTAAAAAATTCTCCTAAAGTAGTTACTGGTGAATTTAATTGTTCATATAACCCAAAGCTATCTTCCCTAAAATATGGACCAAAAAATGCTAAAGATTTTGATTGTACTGTTTGTGATTTAAAATCTCTCGAACATGCTCCAAATGAAGTGATAGGTAAATTTAATTGTTCAGGGAATAAAAAATTAACATCTTTAAAAGATGGACCTAGAATCGTTAAAGATTATGCTTGTTATATTTGTAATTTAACTTCACTTGAAGGGGCTCCAAATGAAGTGTCTGGCACTTTTGATTGTTCATTTAATCGACAATTATCTTCTCTTAAAAATGGGCCTAAAAAAGCTGAAAGTTATATTTGCAGTTATTGTTATTTAAAATCTCTTGAAGGTGCTCCAAATGAAGTGACTGGCAAATTTGATTGTTCAAATCAGGTTAATGGACATGACTTTACAGAGGAAGACGTTAAAGCAGTTTCTAATGCAGGTCAAATTACTGTTTGATTAGATGGACGGCGAAAAAAAATATCATAAATTTTCGCCGTCCACTTCCCCATTCCAAAAAATAGTCTTATCTTTGTGGAAAATTAAGATAAGAAATGGAAAACATTACAAGATTAGAAATAATCAATCACGCAAACAATAACCATGCAATAGGCAGATTATTGAGCCTATATAAAAGTAGGGGTGATTTTGAAAACATTGAACTTAGTGTTCAAGATGAGGGAAGGACCTTGAAGGTTTTTATCAGCGGTGATCAAAACAAAAGCAAAAAAGAAAATACAGATAAATATATTGCTCTTATTGCTCATGACGGGAAGAAGCCTGAAATGGTTTCTTTGGTTATGAATAATATTGAAACATTAAACTTGCACAATTTGATTGGTACGGGTACTACTGGTCGATTGGTAAAGGAATCCGCTAATTTGAATATTGAACTTTTGAATTCTGGTCCAAGAGGCGGTGATGCTCAAATAGCAACTATGGCTATTGAGAATAAATTAAAAGCTGTTATCTTTTTGGTTGATCCTTTGGACGTGCATCCGCATCAGGTAGATGTTAGCATGTTATTGAGGATTTGTAATGTTTACAATATTCCATTGGCTACAAATTCTTCTACTGCTATTTTATTGTTGAAGGAGTTGAGTGAGGTGGACGGCGAAAAACAAATTAAATAAATCTAAATAAAAAATGATGGAATTAGAAGAAAAATTGCTTTTTTACGGCATCAAAAACTACAATATAAATGAAGACGGTTCGGTTGATGTCGAAGGTGATGTTAACTTGGCAAGATTAAATTTAGTTGAATTACCTTTTACTTTTAGAAAGGTAACGGGTAATTTCATTTGTAGTTACAACCAATTAACAACCCTCAAAGGTGCTCCAATCCACGTTGGATTAGATTTTTATTGTGAGATAAACCATTTAACATCTTTGATCGGTGGACCTAAAACTGTCGGATATTCCTATAATTGCAATAAGAATAATTTAATTTCTTTGGAAGGTGCGCCGAAAACAATTAAAGGAGACTTTATGTGCAGTTATAACCAATTAGAATCCTTGGAACATGGACCAGAAGAAGTTGAATGTATTTTTGCTTGTATTTTCAATCAATTAAAAACATTAAAAGGTGCTCCAAAAAAAGTTGGCGGTCATTTTTGTTGCATAAACAATAATCTAACTTCCTTGGAAGGTGGGCCTATTCACGTTGATGGAGATTTCTTTTGTACGAGAAATCAGCTCACAACATTAAAAGGGGCACCAGAATATGTCGGTCAGGATTTTGTTTGCAATGAGAATAATTTAACCTCCTTAGAAGGATCTCCTAAAATTGTTGATGGTAGTTTTTATTGCAATATGAATCCATTAAAATCTTTGGATGGCGGTCCTGAAAAGATTAGGCAGAACTTTTATTATTTAAAAATTAGCCGTGGATCTGATTTTAGTGAAGAGCATATCAGAAAACAACTTGATTTAGGTGGAGTAGTTTATCTATCCTAATAAGAAGTTTTTTAAATCTTTTGATATTTCGTAGAATTTTTTAGCATCTTCTTTTATGAAATTTGTTACATCTTTTTGATGAATGTTTATTAAAGTATCATTTACTTTTTTAATTCCACCATCTTCAAATGAGAAACCTGCTAATTCATAGATGTTTGATGTTGAAACTATATATCCATTTGGTTGTTGATAGTACATTACGATTTCGCTGTCCTTTGTTTTTATAGTATGGCCGATATATTTGAAATTATTTTTGAGCCATTCGTTGAATGATTTTTTAGGGGTGGACGGCGAAATCGTATTTTTTTCTTGTTGCATAATTATCTTTTTTATAAATTAAACATAAATATCATGAAATTTTTATTAATTACAATTATTTTATTTTTTATCGCTGGGGTAATAATCGGTAAAAACATCATTGGGGATGTGGACGGCGAAAGTGAGTTTAATTAATTCATAGCAATATTTATTCTATAAAAAAACAATTATTAAGATGAAAAAAATTAATGAAGAAGGTAATCAAAAATTAACTATGCAACAATTTGCTTCTTGGATAGGTTTAGATCCAAAAGCTATTTCTCTTGCTAAAACCATAGTAGACATGAGTGATCCAGATGGAGCTTACACTCATTTACAAGATATGGGGGAAGAAGACGCAGCAGAAGCAGTTGAAGCAATTTGGTTTGAATATGGTTCACTCAAAGCAGCTATCCAAGCATGCAAAGAAGATATGAATTTATCTGAAAGCAACAAATTAAATGAATTGAAAAAAATCATCCGTAAGATTGTTAAAGAGGAAATCGAAAAATAAATCTTTATTATTTTCACGGTGAAATATCGGACAATGTGATTAAATCATATTGTTCGATATTTTTTTTTATTAATAGTTTTTGTTTTCAGTTATTATCCTTATCTTTGTGACATAAAAAAATAATATGACAAACTTAACAAACGCCGAAGTTTTGGCATCCAGCCAAAATAGTTTAGGGCAAAAAATAATTACTTACAGGTTAACCTACCCCAGAATCATTCATGCTGAAATGCTGACACACAGGGTATTCTCTAGGAACGGAGCAAGTTCAAGAGCAATCCCTTTGGAGAAACTAATTGAGTCAGTTCAAAACAATCCCTTTGTACCATCCTTCTTTCAAAAGAAGCATAAGGGTATGCAGGGAAAAGATATTTTGACTGGTTATGATGATTCCAATGCACGAATTTTATGGTTAGAGGCAGCTGAATCAGCTATTCATCATGCAAGGAAACTTGATTCTATTGGTGTAACAAAACAGTTGACCAACAGATTGTTGGAGCCATTTCAGTATTACACCACTATTTTGACGGGCACTGAATTCGATAATTTCTTTGAACTTAGAACACCGAAGTATGAATATGATGGTAAGGTCTTCCGATCTGAAGAAGAGCTTTTAGCTGAATACCCTGCACTTGCAAAAAATAGAAAGTACGATACTTTATATAATTTGATTACAAGTGCAGCTGAAATTCATATTCAGGAGATAGCTGAAAAGGCATACACCGCTTATCAGAACGCAAACTTTGAAGTATTAAACGAAGGTGAATTACATTGCCCTTTCAAACAAGAGGGTTTAGATAAGGAGACTTTGTTGAAGTTTTCTACTGCTTATGCTGCTAGGGTTTCTTTTACGGTTGTTGGAGATGGTAAACAGTTTACAGTGGAAGATAATATTGCTCTACATGATAGATTGTTAGCTGAAAAGCACGCATCGCCATTTGAGCATACTGCTTTTGCAAGGGGCGATCGTTTCTATGCTAACTTCAGAGGCTTTGAATCTTACAGGCATTTTTTAAATCTTTGATTTGAATGGTGGACGGCGAAAAAAGCAACCTTATATTTCGCCGTCCACCTCCACCTTATAACTCAATAATTTTTTTTTACAATGAAAGTACTTCATATTAGTGATACACACGGATTCCATGACCAACTGTCAATTGATAATGACGTAGATATGATTATCCATTCTGGGGACTTCTCTAACTCAAGAGAAGTATTGGAAAATAGAAGAGAAGCCCAAGAGTTCTTCGATTGGTTTTTAAATCTCAATATTAAACACAAAATCCTTATCGCGGGAAATCACGATGTAATTGTCGAAAAAGACCCTATTTTTACAAAAGCATATCTAAATAAAGATGTTATATACTTGGAAAACGATTGGGTTATCATAGAAGGATTGAAAATATTTGGAAGCCCTATCACACCTACATTTGGTACTGGTTGGGCCTTCAACAAAGGAAGTACAATTAAAAATTATTGGGAACATATCCCAGAAGATACAGATATTCTAATTACACACGGACCACCAAAAGGTTTTTTAGATTTAACTATTAATCGGCAAAATCAACTCGAACTATGTGGTTGCCCCCATCTTAGAAATAAAGTTAAAGAAATTGAACCTAGATACATGATGTTCGGGCATATCCATAATTGCAAGAAAATAACTAATTCAGGTACACTTCAAATAGCAGGACTAAAAACCATTTTTTCAAATGGTTCATGTGTAACCGATAACAGATTTGATTTGGGTATAACTTCACACGGAAACTACTTTGAAATAAATTAAAAAATATGTCTTACCTAAACTCAAATATACCAACGATTACTTGCCTTATTAGAAATGAGTATCTCTTCAATAAAGAAAGGGGGTTCGGGGAATTTACACCTTGTGATGTTCATTCCGTGGCATCTATTCAAAAAAGAACTCCTCTTTTTGAAGCGTTCTTAGAGAATGGGGTTAATTGGACAAGAAGACCAATCCACGCTTTTTGTTGGAAGAAGGACGCAGAGGTTCTACCACTTACAGAACATGTTTATTGGGATTGTTTCTCAAGCTATATAGATGTTCAAGTGAGAGAACGAATGTCTGGTCTTAGAGCTGATCTTATTTCAATTACAGGAGTTAAAAGACAAGGAACATATCTCTTTACTTTGGATTGGGCTCACGAAAACAGAAACGTTCTTGATACCAACTTTTCAGAAACCCCAGAACATAAATGTGGTCACGTTTTTAAGATGGACAATGGAAATTATTTTATCTATCCTAATAATCGAATTATATGGATGGACAAGGCATGGACCTTTAATAGGATTGAAAAAAATCCAAATTACAGAATAGATATGACCGTTTATTCCGTGGAGAATAGTTACGGTTATGAAACCGATTACAATTATTTCACAAATTTCAAAGAAGTAGAAAATAAATAAATTATGGAAATTATTTACGAAACTTTACCTATAATGATTGGAGAAGCCTTTATCTATAAAGGAAGCTACTGCATTTGTAGATCTTATTCCCAAAACGGTTTGGGTTTTTGGTACGAAATCCAAGCGGAACCAGAGCGTAAAAACTATATGTCATTCAGAACATATATTGAAACACCTTCATATAAAGGCAAAAATCAATACAGAAAAAAATATTAACCATGGAGAAAATTAAGGTTTATAGTAAAGAAGAATTAATGCAATTAATTGATAATACAATTGCAGTAGAAGGGGTAAAAGCAGATTTAAACTTTATAGACGTTTCTTCTATAGATGACATGTCTAAGTTATTTTCGTCTTCTGGTTTTGATGGGGACATTTCAGGTTGGGATGTTTCTAATGTTAAAAATATGTCTGGAATGTTCAACGGGACTTCATTGTTTAACGGTGACATTTCAGGTTGGGATGTTTCTAATGTTAGAGATATGTCTTGGATGTTTTTCGACTCACCATTTAACGGTGATATTTCTAAATGGGATGTTAGAAATGTTAAAAAAATGAGGTGTGTATTTGGCTATTCCAAGTTTAACGGTGATATTTCTAATTGGAATGTTTCTGGGGTTGAAACCATGGAAAAAATGTTTAGTAGTTCCGTTTTTAACGGAGACATTTCCAAATGGGATGTTTCTAATGTTGAAAATATGGAATGGATGTTTTATAATTCTAAATTCAATGGTGACATTTCAAATTGGAATGTCTCTAAGGTTAAAAATATGGCTAGCATGTTCGAGGAATCACAATATGAGGGAGAAATTTCTAATTGGGATATTTCTAGTGTTATAGATACAACCAGAATGTTTTATAAATCCAAGATAAAACATTTCCTTTTAAAACCCATGGAAATAAGCATCCCTACCTTCGATCAAACCTTTTTAGATATGGCTGAAGTTATTTCCAAAAGATCTAAATCTAAAAGGCTTAAAGTTGGTGCGGTCCTTGTAAAAGATAACAGAATTATTGCCACGGGATATAATGGTCTTGTTAGTGGAGTAGAGCCTGATATTCTTGAAGATGAAAATGGGGTCACTAAACCAGACGTAATTCATGCAGAACTTAACTGTATAATTTCTTGTGCAAAGAATGGCGTTTCTACTGATGGTTCTATTTTATATCTAACTCATTCTCCTTGTGAATCTTGTGCAGCATTAATAGCTCAATCAGGGATTAAACAAGTTATTTATAAAAATGAATACAGAAAAAAAGAAGGCATTGATAATCTTAAGGCATATAAAATTGAAATAAAAAAATATTAATATTTTGAAATTTCAATAGTTTATCTTATCTTTGCACCATCAATAACAATTAAAATATGTTTATAGAAGAACTTAAATTCACGGATGCAGAAATAGCAGAAAGAAACTCTGAAATACATCGTTTTATTTTTAATACACCGCTTGATGAAACAGATGGAAATTTCAATGCTATGACTGATTGGAATGATTTAATGTTAGCTATTCGAGCTATATCTGAAAAAGTGGGGGTATATAAAGTAGGGGTTCAATATTTACCACTGGATATTCCGATTGAAAGAGCTTTCTTTGAAGTTTCAGAATTTATAAGAAAATATAATAAATTTGAACAGTCAAGATGAGAAAACTAATAATTAATGACATCCCTGAAGGCTATGATTATGCTGCTGTAAACCCTGATGGTGAAGCTTTTGCTTATAAAGGTGAACCAACTATAACAGTAGATAAATGGGTAGGTGAAGAGAGTTGTTATATAGGCCATGATTTTTACAATACAAAATGGAAGGATAGTTTACTCTATCGGTTTCCAAATCGGAAATTAACTGTTGAAGATATTCCAGAG
>Ga0315903_10001435_pt1 | contig 36166 bp, 36 predicted proteins | sample LakEriMetagenome_7_FD_203524 | JGI IMG/M metagenome (GOLD analysis project Ga0315903, IMG submission 203524) | Freshwater fungal communities from buoy surface, Lake Erie, Ohio, United States - Buoy 2 MA119 | ecosystem: Environmental > Aquatic > Freshwater > Lake | place: USA: Lake Erie, Ohio...
GCACGAAAGCAGGCTTTCAATGCAATGCCCTTCCCAACTGGCGCCCACCACCATGTGCGAAAGCAATTGATCGCGTGTGCCGATACCCAGCAAGGCGTGCAACAAACCCGTGTCGCGAACATAGACCTTGGGGGCTTTGACCAAGCGTTTGCCGATGTTGGCATGCCAGGGTTGAAGGCGGCGCACCAGCAACAAATCGCACATCAAACCGATGTAACTGTTAGCGGTCTTCGCGTCCACGCCCAGATTGCGCGCCAACTGGGCCACATTCAGCATGCCCCCCTGATGGTGCGCCAACATGGTCCAGAAGCGGCGCAGGGTTTCGGCGGCAATTCGGGGGCCCAGCTGCGGAATGTCGCGCTCCAGATACGTGCGTATAAAGTTCTCGCGCCATTGCAAGCTGCGTGCCTCGCTGGGTGCTTGCAGGCTCAAGGGAAACCCGCCGCGAAGCCACAGTGCCTCTTGTGACGGGGCGCCGGTTTCAAGCACGTTCAGGGCCGACAACTCCAAATAAGCAATGCGCCCCGCCAGTGTCTCGCCCGATTGCTGCAATACCTCCAGACTGCCCGAGCCCAGCAGCAAATAGCGACCGGCGCCAGCGCCTGCTCGGCGAGCCTGGTCAATCAGCCCACGCAACAGAGGAAACAAACCCGGCACACGGTGCACCTCGTCCAAAATCACCAACTTGTCCAGATGGGCCTGCAAATACAACTCGGCTTGGTCCAACTTGCTGCGGTCACGTTCAGACTCTAAGTCTAGATACACATGGGGCTGGCTGCTGCCCATCTTCAGGGCCAGCGTGGTTTTGCCGACCTGTCGCGGCCCCAGCAGGGCTACCGCTGGGGAAAAGCTCAGTTCGTCACGTAAAAGGGGTTCAAGAATCCGGCCGTACATCCTTGCAATTATGGAGTTTGATTCCATTTTTTGCAAGGATAAAAAATACTCAAATACCTCGGTTGCAACTCAATTTACGGTTCACAGGCGTCCAAATGCTCGCGCGATGCAGCGGCTAAAAGACCGCTTGCCCACCATTCTGGACACCCTGGAGGCCATTGGCCGAGTGCGGATGATCGGCCACGGGGCTTGGGGCCCTGTTTGATGCCGCCAGCAAACCTCAAACTTCTTGCCAGTCGTCCCCAGGCATCACGCGCAGCATGAACTGATCAAACAAAGGCACAGTGAATGCCGTGTCGCCGTGGCTTGGGCTCCAGACCATGCCTTTGTTCATCAGGCTGCTGCGCAGCATGCCCAGAACATTGACGGTTCGCCCCAGCACGGCAGCGATATCACCCGAACGGTGTGGCCCCGCGCCCAATGAGGCCATGGCCCGCAGGTAGCGCCGTTCGCTGGGGGTGCAGCGCTCAAACCGGGTTTTAAAAAAGCTTTCATCCAAGTCGGCTTCGGTTAAAAACCTGGCCCGCTTGACATCCTCGCGGGAGATGGGGCTTGCGGTCGCTACGTCCCAGGTGTACTTGCTCCACATTTGCAAAAAGTAGGGGTAGCCTTCGGTGTCTTGGTAAATTTCTTCGATGGCTTCGGGCAAAAACACTACTTGCAATTCTTCAGCTGGACGGGCGATGGCCAAGCTGGCGTCGGCAAGCGACAAGGGACCGATCATGGGGAAATCAAACAAGCGTTCTGAATAAGATTTGGCATCCGCGGCCCGCGCCAACAACTGTGGCAAGCCCGCCCCAATCAAGGTGACGGGTAACTTGGCTTGGGCGCAGCGATGCAATGCGGTAATGAGTGCAGCGAGTTCGGCCTGTTTCACGTATTGCAGCTCGTCAATGAACATGGCGACCGCGGTTTGGGCGCTTTGGGCCGCTAAGCCCACTTGCTCCAGCAGCACCGCCAGATCGCCCTCCAAATCGCCGTTGTCAGCCAACCCCGGCTCGGGCTCAAAATCCAGGCTCACCTCGATGTCTTTGTATTTGACTTTCAGTGCTTTGGCGAAACCGGCCAAGGCGCGCAGGCCCCTTATTGCAAATTCTTTGGCTGATTCAATCGCGCTGAGTTTCAGCAAAATCAAACGCAGCTGGGGTACCAGCAAGGCGGGCAAAGATCGGTCTTCGGGAGCTTCTATTTTCAGGGCATAGATACCGCTGGCTTGGGCATCTTGGCGCATGCGGTCCAACAGCACGGTTTTGCCGACACCCCGTAAACCCACCATCAAAACGCTTTTTGCGGAGTTACCAATCTGGATGCGGCCAATGGCTACGCGCACTTTTTCACGCAGTTCGGCGCGTCCTGCCAGCTCGGGTGGTGGGGTGCCCGCGCCCGGCGAATAGGGGTTAAGAATGGGGTTCATGTTTGAAGTATATCTAAATTAAGCATTTATAAGCTCTTAACTTAATTTACTTAATATTGGTATACATCCCTGCGCTACCCGCATTACCGCCACCATTACCCCCGCATTACCCCCGCATAAAAAGCCGCTCAATCACCCCGCGCATCCATTGTTGGTCGGAGTCTTGTTCGGTGCTGCTGTGCCAAACCAGGTTGACTTCGTAAAGGGGCGCTTCTTCGATCGTCCACATTTGCAGTTGCATGCGCTGGCTCAGGTCGCGGGCGTACATCTCGGGCACGATGCACAGCAGGTCGGTGGTTTGCGCCAACTCGGCAATTGCGCCAAAGTGTCGGGGGCGCACCAGAATTCGGTCTTGCAGCTTCATGCCCACCAGCATTTTTTCCACGCTCTCGTGGAAGGTGGCGGTGGGTGAGACCACCACAAAATGCACTTGCGTTAATTGCGCGTGGCTCAGTACTTGGCTGCTGCCGCGCGGGGTGGGTGACCAGTCTTTAGAGGAAATCGCCATGTAGCGTTCCCTGAACAGCAACTGGCTGCGTATGCCCCGGTGTTGCGGCTTGAGGATGCCGATGGCCATGTCGATGTCTCGCGCCTCCAGTGCGGCTGCCACTTGCGAGGCGTCCACCGACACATTAGACAAGCTCGCTTGCGGTGATTCGGTGCGCAGTGCCGAGGCCAGGCGTGGCAAAAATAGAATTTCGCCCAAGTCAGACAAAGACAAACGCCAATGGCGCTGGCTGCTCAGGGCGGCAAATGGCTGGTGGTTCAACACCAGGCTTTCCATGGCCAACAGCTGCGACTGCATGGCGGGGGCCAGTTGTTCACACAAGCGCGTGGGTTGCAAGCCCACAGTGGAGCGCACAAACAGCTCGTCGCCAAAAAAGTCGCGCAATCGGGCCAGGGCGTTGCTGGTCGCAGGCTGCGACAAAGCCAGCGCCTTGCCTGCAGCCGTGACAGATCGGGTGCGGTGGATCGTCACCAACACACGCAATAAGTTCAAGTCAAGTTGTCGAAAGTTCATGCTTCGGCCATGGTTGAAACGAATAAGGGTTGCTACCTATTATTCACTTGATCAATGTACATCATTGGAAAAATCCATTTGCAGCCACCTTGCGCCTCGCCTACATTGAATCGGTTTCATGGGTCACTCAAGGGGTTCCAAGCCCCGCGAAAGGTTTCGGGCATGGCTGAACGGTCGTTTGTGCAAGAGGTGCAAAAGCTTCGCTTGGGCGATGGAGACGAGTTCCACGGCGAAGGCATTTTGGCCGTCACCAAGGCCTTGCTGCAGTCGGGCGTGTCTTATGTGGCAGGTTACCAAGGTGCCCCCATCTCGCACCTGATGGATGTGCTGACCGACGCGAACGAGATTTTGCAAGAGCTGGGGGTTCATTTCGAACACAGCGCCTCTGAAGCCACGGCGGCGGCTACTTTGGCCGCATCGGTCAATTACCCCTTGCGCGGCGCGGTGACCTTCAAGTCCACCGTGGGCACCAATGTGGCCTCTGACGCGCTGGCCAATCTGGCCTCGGGCGGCGTCACGGGCGGGGCCATGCTGATTGTGGGCGAGGACTACGGCGAGGGCTCCAGCATCATGCAAGAGCGCTCGCACGCTTTTGCCATGAAGTCGCAGGTCTGGCTGATCGACCCGCGTCCCAATTTGCCCAGCATCGTGCGTGCGGTCGAAAAAGGCTTCGAGTTGTCCGAAGCCAGCAACACCCCGGTGATGCTGGAACTGCGCATTCGGGCCTGCCATGTGCATGGCCGTTTTCCGACACGGAACAACGTGCGGCCGCCATTTACCCTGAAAGACGCCATCGAGAACCCCAAACGCGATGTCAACCGCATCGTATTGCCGCCTGCCAGTTACCTGCACGAACAAGAAAAAACCCAGCACCGCTGGCCCGCTGCGGTCAAGTTCATTCAGGCGCATCAGCTCAATGAGTTTTTTGCTGAAGGGTCTCAGGACTTTGGCATCGTCATGCAAGGCGGTTTGTACAACGGCGTGGTGCGGGCCTTGCAATTGCTGGGTCTGGCCGACGATTTTGGCAACTCGCAGGTGCCGCTTTACGTGCTGAACATCACCTACCCTTTGGTAGACGAAGAGTTCAAGGGGTTTTGTGCAAGCAAGCGCGGCATGTTGGTCGTAGAAGAAGGCCAGCCCGACTTCATCGAGCAAAACATCCACAGCATCCTGCACAAGGCCGGCCTGAACACGCAGGTACACGGCAAAGACTTGTTGCCCATGGGCGGCGAATACACAGGCGGTGTGTTGCTCAAAGGGGTTCGGGCGTTCGTCGAGAAATATGCACCGCACCTGTTAACTGCGCCGGTTGTGGCAGCCAAAGCGGGCAACAGCTTGGCGATCAGTGAAGCGGTGGCCCAAGTGCATCCGCGCCCACCCTCTTTTTGCACAGGTTGCCCAGAACGGCCGATTTTCACGGCCATCAAGATGATCGAAAAAGAGCTGGGCCAGCACCATGTGAGCTGCGACATCGGCTGCCATTTGTTTTCTATTCTGCCGCCCTTCAACATTGGTGCCACCACCATGGGCTACGGCCTGGGCTGGGCGGGTGCATCGGCTTTCAACACCAACGAGACCAGCAAGCGCACCGTCTCCATCATGGGCGATGGGGGTTTCTGGCACAACGGCCTGACCAGTGGCGTGGGCAACGCGGTGTTCAACCAGTCCGATAACTTGTTGCTGTTGGTGGACAACGGTTACTCAGCGGCCACGGGCGGGCAGGATGTGCTGTCGTCCAAAGCCATCAACCCGATCCGCAACACCAACAACCCGATTGAAAAGGCCGTGCGGGGCGTGGGTGTCGAGTGGGTCAAAACCGTGAGCAACACCTATAGCCTGGAGCAAATGCGCGAGGCTTTGCGCGAGGCCCTGACCACCCGGCAAAAAGGCCCCAAAGTCATCGTGGCGCAAAGCGAATGCATGCTCAACCGCCAGCGCCGCGTTAAGCCGCTGATTCGGCAACGCATACAAAGCGGCGAACGCGTGGTGCGCGAGCGCTTTGGCATCGACCCCGACACCTGCACGGGTGACCACTCGTGCATTCGCTTGTCAGGCTGCCCCTCGCTCAGCATCAAAACCAACCCTGATCCTCTGCGCCAAGACCCGGTCGCGGCTGTGGCCGACAGTTGTGTGGGCTGCGGCTTGTGCGGCGAAGTGGCCCACGCTGCGGTGCTGTGCCCTTCGTTTTACCGGGCCGAGATCATCAACAACCCCAGCGCTTGGGACCGGTTTAAACAAGGCCTGCGCCAACGCGTGATTGGTTGGCTGCAAAACCGCATCGAGCGCCGTCTGGAGGGCATTGCCGCATGAGCGACGCAAAACCATCCCAAGGTCTCATCAGCCTGGCTATTTTGGCCATGGGCGGTGAAGGCGGCGGTGTGCTGGCCGATTGGTTGGTGGACCTGGCCGAGCACAACGGCCATTGGGCGCAGACCACCTCGGTGCCGGGCGTGGCGCAGCGCACCGGAGCCACGGTTTACTACATAGAGATGTACCCCAAGGCGGCCACACCTACAGGGCAAATGCCGGTGATGGCGCTTAGCCCCTTCCCCGGCGAAGTCGACATCGTGCTGGCTTCAGAGCTGATGGAGGCGGGCCGCGCCCTGCAACGCGGCTTGGTCGATGCCCACAAAACCACCTTCATTGCCTCTTCGCACCGGGTTTATTCCATGACCGAGCGCACCGCCATGGGCGACGGGCGGGTGGACGAGGCCAAGTTGCTGGCGGGTGCGCGGGCGGCAGCGCAGCAGTTCATCAGCGCCGATTTTTCTAAGCTGGCCGAGCAGGCGGGCAGCCTGATCGCACCGGCTTTGTATGGCGCTTTGGCGGCCAGCGGCAGGCTGCCATTCAGCCGGGCGCAATTTGAGGCCACCATTGAGCGCAGCGGCGTGGGTGTCAAAACCAGCCTGAAGGCTTTTGCGGCAGGGTTTGATGCCGCCCTGCAGATGTTGCAGCCCAGTTCAAGCGCCCATTCCAGTACGCAACCCGGTGCCCATAATGCAGCGCCGTCCGGCCCAGCCACCACGCCCCTGCACCAAGCCGTGGGCCCCAAGCTGCGGGCTCTGGCGCAAAGTATCGAAGCAGTGTTTGCGCCTTCAACACACGACATCATTGCTTCGGGTTTGACGCGTCTGGCCGATTACCAAGATGTGGGTTACGCCACGCTGTACGCCAAGCGCTTGCAAAATATGGCGCAAGCCCTGAAGTCGGCGGCGGTGGCCCCCGCCTTGGCCGATGAAATTTTGCGCGAGGGCGGCAGGCATTTGGCGTTGTGGATGTCTTATGAAGACACGGTGCGGGTGGCCGACCTGAAAACACGCCGCAGCCGTTTTGAGCGCGTCAGCCAAGAAGTGAGCTTGACCTCCAGCCAGTTGATCGACATTCACGAATTCATGAAGCCGCGCCTAGAAGAAATTGCCGACACGCTGCCTGCGGGTCTGGGGCGGTGGTTGCTGGGGTCTGCAACCGCACGCACCATCGTGGGCCGCTTCACGAAAAATGGGCGGGTGGTGCAAACCAGTTCTTTACGGGGCTTTTTGTTGTTGTATTTTGTGGCCTCTTTGCGGCGCATTCGCCCCGTGTCTTTGCGCTATGCAACCGAGCAACAGCGCATCACGGCCTGGTGGACGCAAACCATGGCCTTGTTGCCACAACACGCCGATCTGGCCCTGGAGGTGCTGCGTGCCCAGCAACTGGTCAAAGGCTATGGCGACACCCATGCCCGAGGCTGGCGGCATTTTGAAAAACTGATGGCCGCTTTGCCGCGACTGCAACAGTTGCCCGATGCGGCCAACCGGATGAGCGCCTTGCGCAAAGCCGCTTTGGCAGACGACACCAGCCAAGCACTCGAACAAGCTGTGCAGCAGCTGGTTCCCGCTTGAAATCCGCCAAGTAAAGCGTACGACACCATTCAAGTTCCCCATCGACACCCAACCACAAAAGGAGACTAGCCCATGAAACGACGTTTACTCACCCAGGCCACGGCACTGGTTTTGGCGCTTGGCGCAAGTTCGGCCACGCTGGCCCAAGAGGTCACTTTGCGCTTGATCAGTGGCTTTGCCGAAAACGGCATTTACGTACAGCGACTGCAACCCTGGATCAACAAGGTCAACGCCGAAGGCAAAGGGGTGTTGCAGATCAACTTCATTGGCGGTCCCCGTGCGATCCCTTCTTTTGAGTTGGGCAATGCGGTCAAGACTGGCGTGGTTGACATGGCCCTGAACACGGGCGCGTTTTATACCAACGTGATGCCCGAGGCCGACTTCTTGAAGCTGACGCAGATTCCGGTGGCCGAGCAACGCAAAAACGGTGCGTTTGATGCGATCAACAAAGTCTGGAACGAAAAAGGCAACATGCAGTACCTGGGCCGCATGGTGGAAAACCAGCCTTTTCACATTTACACCAACAAGAAGGTCGACAAGCCTGATCTAACGGGACAAAAAATCCGCATCACCCCTGTTTACCGTGACTTTTTTCAGTCCCTCAACGCCAGCGTGATCACCACGCCTCCGGGCGAGGTCTACACCGCTCTGGAGCGGGGTGTGGTGGACGGTTATGGCTGGCCGATTGGCGGCATTTTTGACCTCAACTGGCACGAGAAAACCAAGTTCCGCATCGACCCCGGCTTCTACGATGCCGAGGTTTCTCTGATCATGAACTTGCCTGCCTACAAAAAGCTCACGGATACGCAGCGCAACTACCTGCAAAAGCAACTGCTGGCGCTGGAGGCCGAGAACACCTTCTGGGGTCGCTACGCCACCGAAGAAATTGCGCGCCAAGAAAAAGCGGGCATTCAGACCATCACTTTTGATGCCGCCACCAGCAAAGCCTTCCGCGACAAAGCCTACGACGTCGGCTGGGCGGGTGCGGCCAAGCAAAGCCCTGAAGTGGCTGCACGGTTCAAGGCGCTGTTCTCCAAATGATGGAAGCCCTGTCTGCGCGGTTTGGTCGGGGCATTGCCGCGCTGGCTTTTTTGGGCTGCATGCTGCTGCTGGCCATGATGCTCATCATCGTGGCCGATGTGGCGCTGCGCAACTTCGCTATTCCGGGTGGCCCGCAAGGGCTGTCCTGGAGCAACGAGGTGTCTGAACTGATGCTCTACATGATCACCATGTGCGTGGCACCCTGGCTGTTGCGTCAGGGCCAGCACATCCGGGTGGACATTTTTTTGCAGGCCATTCCACCTCGAACAGCCTGGGCTCTGGAATGGGTAGCCGATGTGCTGGGCTTGCTGTGCTGCTTGGTGCTGGCTTGGTATGGCGCACAAGCCACTTGGGCCAGTTATGCCGCAGGCTCGCTCAGCATCAAGACCCTGGTCACCCCCGAATGGTGGTCTCTTGCGCCTTTGCCGATGGTGTTTGTGTTGCTGTCCATCGAGATGGTGTTTCGCATGCACCGCCTGTACCACGCCGAGCGCGGTCCGCGCCAAGATGCCGTGAGCGCCGCATGAGTTTGTTCAGTTTGTTGTCGCCCTTGTTCCCCTTTGGAGTCTGCACATGAGCAGTTGGCAAATCGCAGCCTGGTTGATGTTGGGCGGCTCTACCCTTCTGTTGTTCATGGGCATGCCGGTCGCCCTGACCTTTCTGGGCGTCAACATTATTGGGGCCGTACTTTATATGGGCGGCGAGCCCGGCTTGGTGCAGTTGGTGCGCAACAGTGTGAGTTCGGTCACGGCGTTTGCGCTGACGCCGATACCGCTGTTTGTTTTGATGGGCGAAATTTTGTTTCACACCGGCCTGGCCCTGAAGGTGATTGAGGGGGTGGAGCGCTTGATCGTCCGCGTCCCGGGCCGTTTGGCCGTGGTCGCGGTGGTGGCAGGTACTGTGTTTTCAGCCATTTCGGGCTCGACCATTGCCACCACGGCCATGCTGGGCTCGCTCATGCTGCCCGTCATGCTGGCACGCGGGTATCACCCCACCATTGCCACGGGCCCGATCATGGCTATCGGGGCCGTGGACATGCTGATTCCGCCTTCGGCCCTGACGGTTTTGCTGGGTTCGTTGTCGGGTATCTCTATCTCTAAATTGCTGCTGGGCGGCATCATGCCCGGCATTTTGCTGTCGGTGGCGTTTGTGGCTTGGATCATCGTGCGGGTGCGCATCAGCCCGCATCTGGCCCCGACCGAGACCGACGCCGTGCAACACCACGGCTGGGCCCGCTGGCATTTGTTGTTTGCTTATGTCTTGCCCACCTTGTCGATTTTTGGCGTGGTAGTGGGCGCACTGGCGGCAGGCTGGGCCACCCCCACCGAGTGCGCTGCGCTCGGGGCCTTTGCCACCATGCTTTTGGCAGCGCTTTACCGTGCCCTGAAATGGGAAGCAGTGGTCAAGGCCCTTAAGGGGACGGCGGGCATCTCGGGCATGATTTTGTTCATCATTTTGGGGGCCACCACCTTCGCTCAGATTTTGTCTTTCTCAGGCGCAAGCTCGGGCTTGGTTCAGTTCATTACCAGCCATGGCCTGTCGGCCAACCAGATTCTGGTGGGCATGATGTTGCTGCTGATTTTCTTGGGCATCTTTGTGGATCAGGTCAGCATGATGATGATCACGCTGCCGATCTTCATGCCCATCGTGAACACGCTGGGCATTGATCCTGTGTGGTTTGGCGTGCTGTTCTTGATCTGCATGCAACTGGGCCTGCTGTTGCCCCCGCATGGCTTGCTGCTCATGACCATGCGCGGTGTGGCCCCGCCTTCTGTCACCATGGGCCAGATTTTTTTGGCCGTAACACCTTATGTGGTGATGAGTTTGCTGCTGTTGACCGCCGTGTTCATGGTGCCCGGCATCGCCACTTGGTTGCCGGGGTGGATGGCTTAATCTAGGTCCTGAAAATCCAGCCCCTGCGCCTTGGCCGCCCGCAGCTTGTCTTTTTTGCTCAGCCGTGTTCCCTTGATGCCTCCGTTGCCAGGCGACGGCGGTGGCGGGGTCTCGGTTTGTTCAAAACCCGGAATCTGCTCCAACGGTAATTCGAGGCTTTCGCGTTTTTGAATCAGTTGCCAGTGCGCCAAAGCGGCGGCGGTCACAAAGCTCACGGCATCGCCATGCGCTCCGGCCCGGCCCGTGCGGCCAATGCGGTGGGTGTAATCGGTGGCCGAGCGTGGCAGGTCGTAGTTGACCACCACGGGCAACAGGGCAATGTCGATGCCGCGTGAGGCCAGATCGGTGGTGACCACCACATCCCAGCGGCCTTCTTTGAATTCATGCAGCACTTCTTGCCGGGCGCCTTGGCTCATCTCGCCATGAAAAGGCGTGGCAAACACGCCCGCTTTGTAAAGCTTGCCTGCCACATGCTCGCAGGCGTAGCGGGTGGCCACAAACACCAGCACACGTTTCCAGCCGTTTTGGGTGATCAGGTGGCGCAGCAAGGCGGTGCGACTTTTCTCGTCCACAGCAATCGCGCGCTGGGTAATATCGGGTTTGTGGCCTTCAAAAGCTTCCACCGTGATGCGCACCGGATCGCACAACAACTTAGACGCCAGGGCTTCGACTTCAGGGGCAAACGTGGCCGAAAACAGCAGGGTTTGGCGCTGGGCGGGCAGCAGCGCCAGCAAGTGTTGCAGTTCTTCAGCAAACCCCAGGTCGAGCAAGCGGTCGGCTTCGTCCAGCACCAGATGCTGCACATCCGCCAAACGCACAGCGTTTTGGTCGATCAAATCGAGCAATCGGCCGGGCGTGGCCACCACGATGTCGGCACCGCCCCGCAGCGCCATCATTTGCGGATTGACCGAGACCCCGCCAAAGACGATGGACACTTTGAGCGACTGGGGCAGTTTGTAGGCCAAATTCGTCAGCACCTCACCCACTTGCACGGCCAATTCACGCGTGGGGACCAACACCAAGGTGCGCACCGGACGGCGAAAGTTGGTTTGGCGGGGGGCTTCTAACAAGCGCTGAAGCAGCGGCAAGGCAAAGGCCAGCGTTTTGCCCGAACCCGTGGGCGCGGTGGCCCACACATCAGCTGATTTCAGCGCCGCCGGAACTGCCTCGGCCTGGATGGGGGTGGGCGCATACAAGCCCATATCGCCCAAGATGCGTTGCAGGGCGGGGGTCAGGCTTAAATCAGAGAAGTTCAAATGGCAGGCATCCGGGTTGGATAGGCTAATTTAGCAGGGAGCGGGGATCGTACCGCAAAGCCCTGGGTGGGTCAGCGGCAGACGCGGCCCGTTGAACGCTGGAGCCGGCGGCTTAACCTGTCTTAAACCCAAGTGAATGGCAATTAGACACCTATTAAGGTATAGTTTATATACCATGAAATACTTCGAATTTGATGCCGAAAAGAGTGAATCCAATCGGATGAAACATGGCATTGATTTTGTTGAAGCTCAGAATCTTTGGAATGACCCGATGCTCCTTGAGATCCCGGCAAAAACTGAAGATGAAGCTCGGTATCTGACCATTGGTTTCATGGATGGGAAGCACTGGTCTGCGGTTATCACTCACCGAGGGGCCAATATCCGTTTGATATCCGTTCGGCGGTCACGTACAGAAGAGGTGGCACTTTATGAAAGCTAAAAATTTTGAGCAAAAGTTTGACGAAAACGTCGACATCACAGCTTCTTTGGACTTGTCCAAAGCAAAGCGCGTGCGACAGGCGCAAAAAAGGGTGAATGTCGACTTTCCAACGTGGATGGTTGACTCACTGGATCGCGAGGCCAGCAAACTTGGCGTGACACGGCAGTCTGTGATTAAAGTCTGGCTGGCAGAGCGGCTAGAGGCAGCGAATTCAAGTTTGCCCTTGCAGCGGTCGAGCGCAGCAGCCTCTAAGCGCTGAAATTTACGTTCTGGAAAAGCAAGGCTGAGTAAGTTCCTGTGAAATGGTTTGCTTTATCACAGACACTTTTATCCTTCTGCGAAAAGCACTGGCTGTATGCCCAATCGTCAATCAAATGCACTTTGAAAGACTATTGCTCAGGATTGGCTAAGCAGCCCGCTACTGCTCAACGCCAACCCCGCAGCATAGTCTCGGAATTCTCAATGCCTGAAATGTCTCACACCCGTCAACACCATGGCCACGCCACGCTCGTTGGCGGCGTCAATCACTTCTTGGTCGCGCATGGAGCCCCCCGGTTGAACCACGCAGGTGGCGCCCGCATCGACCACCACATCGAGGCCGTCACGGAAGGGGAAAAACGCATCGCTGGCCACCACCGTGTTTTGCAGGCTCAGTTTGGCCGCTTCGGCTTTGATGCTGGCAATACGGGCTGAGTCCAGGCGGCTCATCTGGCCAGCGCCCACGCCCATGGTCATGCCGTTTTTGCAAAACACGATGGCGTTGGATTTGACGAACTTGGCCACCTTCCATGCAAACAGCAGGTCGTTCAACTCTTCAGGGCTGGGTTGTTTGACGGTGACGATTTTCAGGTCGGCCAGCGCCAGCTCGTGGTTGTCGGCGCTTTGCAGCAGCAGGCCCGAGCCCACGCGCTTGGTTTCCAGTGCGTTGCGCACGTCACCGTATTGAGCTGGCAGCGCAATTTTCATCAGGCGCACATTGACTTTGCCCTTGAACACTTCCAGCGCTTCGGCGCTGAAGTCGGGGGCCATCAGCACTTCGACGAATTGTTTGCTCACCGCCTCGGCTGCAGCTTTGTCCACGGGTCGGTTGAAGGCGATGATGCCGCCGAACGCGCTGGTGGGGTCGGTCTGAAAGGCTTTGCTGTAAGCCTCTAAGGGGTTTGCGCCCACCGCCACGCCGCAAGGGTTGGCGTGTTTGACGATCACACAGGCTGTGGTCTCGAAGCTTTTGACGCATTCCCACGCTGCGTCGGCATCGGCAATGTTGTTGTACGACAGTTCCTTGCCTTGCAGTTGCACGCCTTCGGCAAGCGAACCGGCTGCGGGGGCCAGGTCGCGATACCAAGCGGCTTGCTGGTGGCTGTTTTCACCGTAACGCAGGTCTTGCGCTTTGACGTATTGCGCGTTGAACTGGCCGCTGAACTGCGCGCGTTCGGGCACGTAGGCTTCGCTGAGCTTTTCTGCTTCAAAGCGCACGCTCGACAAGTAGTTGCTGATGGCCCCGTCGTACTGGCTGATGCGGTTGAAGGCGGCAACTGACAAGGCAAAGCGCAATGTATCGCTCAGCTTGCCGTTGGCTTTGAGTTCCGCCATCACTGCAGGGTATTGGCTGGCGTCGGTGACAACGCCCACGTCTTGCCAGTTTTTGGCCGCACTGCGTACCATGGCCGGGCCTCCAATGTCGATGTTTTCAATCGCATCGGCCAGGGTGCAGCCGGGCTTGGCTACCGTGGCTTCAAAGGGGTAGAGGTTGACGATGAGCAGATCAATGGTCTCAATGCCGTGGGCTTGCAAGGCGGCCATGTGTTCAGGCACATCACGGCGGGCCAACAAGCCACCGTGCACTTTGGGGTGCAGGGTTTTGACGCGACCATCCAGCATTTCAGGGAATTGGGTGACTTCGGCCACTTCAGTCACAGGCAAACCCTGCTCGGCCAGCAATTTGGCGGTGCCGCCGGTAGAGATCAGGCTCACGCCCAGGGCGTGCAGCTCTTTAGCCAGGTCAACAATGCCGGTTTTGTCAGAGACAGAAATAAGGGCTCGCATGGGGAAACTTTCTTCAACAGGGAACAGATGAGGGGTGGACCGGGATAAAGGGTTCCGGCGTGAAGTGGATCTAATGAGTCAAAAGCTGGGTATTAAGAGAAGAGAGAGGAGCGAGGTAAGCCGATGGGGATAAAGCCAACCCGAAACGGGCTGCCTGCTTTACTTCAACAATTCGTGCTCCAGCAGCTTTTTGCGCAAGGTGTTGCGGTTCAGGCCCAGCCATTCAGCCGCGCGAGACTGGTTTTGGCCCGATTGGTTCATCACCACATCGAGCAAGGGTTTTTCAACCAATTTGACCAGCATGTCATACAAACCGGTCGGTTCGGTGCCATCCAAGTCGCGGAAGTAGGTTTCCAGGTTGTCCCGGATGCAAGCTTCTATAGATTGTGGTTCGCTCATTGCAAAGTCTCCAAAACCGCTTGCTCGCGCAAAGCGGGCAAGCGGTCCATTTGATCGGCCAGGCCGTCAAGGTAATAGGCTACCGCAGCCAGTTGCTGCGGTGCGGTGTCAAGGGTGTTCATGTGATCTCTAAAAGTTTCGCCACCGGGCAGCGCACGGACATACCAACCGATGTGTTTGCGAGCGGAACGCACGCCCGTTAATTCACCATAAAGCGCGTAGTGGTCTTGCAAATGTTCAAGCAAGGCGCGGCGCACTTCGGCGACCAAGGGCGGGGCCAGGTGTTCACCCGTGGCCAAAAAGTGGCTGATTTCGCGAAATATCCAAGGGCTGCCCTGCGCAGCACGCCCGACCATGACGGCATCGGCCCCGGTGATTTTCAAAACGTCACGGGCTTTTTCGGGGGAGTCGATGTCACCATTGGCCACCACCGGAATCTTCAGGGCCGCTTTGACGGCTGAAACGGTGTCGTATTCGGCAAAGCCTTTGTAGCCCTGCTCACGCGTGCGGCCATGCACGGTGACCATTTGCACGCCTGCCGATTCGGCCGCACGGGCCAGGCTGAGTGCGTTCTTTGCGGCATCGCACCAACCCGTACGCATTTTCAGGGTCACTGGCACCGCGTGGACTTGTGCCGCTTGCACCACGGCCGAAATGATTTCGAGGGCCAGTTTTTCGTCTTGCATAAGGGCGGAGCCTGCCCATTTGTTGCACACCTTTTTGGCAGGGCACCCCATGTTGATGTCGATGATTTGCGCGCCCCGGTCGATGTTGTAGCGAGCGGCATCGGCCATCATTTGCGCTTCAGTGCCGGCAATTTGGACGGCAATCGGGCCCGGCTCACCGTCGTGGTTGGCCCGGCGCGATGTTTTGAGGGAATCCCACAAATCGGGCCGCGAGGTCACCATCTCGCTCACCGCATAGCCCGCCCCAAACTGTCTGCACAACTGGCGGAAAGGCCGGTCCGTTACCCCGGCCATGGGGGCAACAAACAAGTTGTTTGGTAACAGGTAAGGGCCAATCTGCATGGCTGAAAGTGTGAGGAAAATGGGAATGCTTAAAAAGGAGGCACGATTGTAGTTGCTTAAAATTTCAGCAAATGAAAGCTGAATGTGCTAAGCGCTGATGCGGCACTTTGCAAATAACGCATTGTCATGAGGGAATATGGGTCAGAAGAGGCAACGGCTACACTGCCCGCATGGAAATTTGGCTCAACCAATTGCTGCAATGGCTGGCCTTGCCACAACATGGTCTGAGCACTGTTTTTGTGGTCGCCTTCATTTCGGCCACCTTGCTGCCCATGGGCTCCGAGCCTGTCGTTTTTGGCTTGGTCAAACTCAACCCCGAGCTTTTTTGGCCCGCCATATTGGTAGCCACTGCGGGCAACACGCTGGGCGGCATGTTCAGTTGGTGGATGGGCTGGGGCACGCACAAAGCCGTTGACCGCTGGCGCGACACACCCACCCAATTGCGTGCCTTGAAATGGCTTGAAACACTGGGTCCCAAAGCCTGTTTGTTTTCTTGGCTACCTGTGGTGGGTGACCCGATCTGTGCGGTGGCGGGTTGGCTAAAAATGCCTTTTTGGGCATGCGCCATCTACATGGCCATTGGCAAATTCTTCCGCTATCTGGTTATGACCGCGCTCTTGCTTTGGGTTTTTCCGACGCATTACTAATGCATAGCACCTTGCAGGGGTCAAACGCGCTAACGGGACGGCATGGCTGCTCCATCTCGGCGACTCAAAACCCACGCCATCAGTCGGATTTCTATTGACCGGATCTGAAACTCGGCAAATAATTCTCCGAACGTTTCAAATTGGAAACGTTGTTTTACTAAAGAAACAAAATGAGCGTTCTGGGTATCGACGAAATCACGTTCGGGGCACTCGACTTGGTGCGTTGTCGCCAATTCTTTTTGGATTGGGGGCTCACGCTCACCGAAGAATCGCCCACGCGTTTGAGCTTCGAATCGCTGAATGGATGTCGCGTGATCGTGGCCCATTCGGACACGCCGGGCCTACCCCCAGGCATTGAGGCCGACCCGACCTTGCGTGAAGTAGTGTGGGGTGTGTCATCGCAAGCGGACCTTGATCATTACCGTGATCGCCTTCATGCCTTGCCCGGCTTTGTCCAGCAAGGCCAGCGCATCGGTTGCGCTGACCCCTGTGGGCTGGCCATGCGCTTGCAGGTCAGTCAAAAGAGACCGATTGAATTGGATTGCGCCCAAGTCAACTCATGGTCGGAGCGTCAACGCATCAACCAACCCAGCCCTGCATACGAACGGGCTGTACCCATTGAAGTGGGTCATGTGGTGATGTTCGTCAAAGAGCTGGAAAAAGTGTCCCGGTTTTATCAAGATGTTCTGGGTTTTGTTGTCTCGGACCGCTATCCAGGACGTGGGCACTTTTTACGCTGCGCAGCGCGTGGTGGTCATCACGACCTGTTTTTGCTGCAATTGCCCGAGGCTCGCAATGGCCTGAACCATGTGGCCTTCACGGTCAGGGATGTTCACGAAGTCTTCGGCGGGGGGCTGCACATGTCCCGCTGCGGCTGGGACACCGAACTGGGGCCAGGCAGACACCCCATTTCTTCTGCCATATTCTGGTATTTCATCAACCCCGCAGGGGCACTGGTGGAGTATTACGCCGATGAAGACGAGCTCACTGAGGCATGGCAACCGCGCGAATTCACGCCCGGTCCCAGCATGTTTGCCGAATGGGCCATCAAGGGCGGTATCGACGGACAAACACGGCGTCAAAAAGATGCCGAAGCCCCCAGTGGCCGATTCATGACCGACAAATCCAAGCCTTGAGCTTGGCTTAACCGAAATCGAATCCAGGAGTTCTAAACCATGGCACACCACCCCGCTGCGCTTTACAACGAAACCCACCAATCCCGCACTTCGGCCCCCACCAGCTACGAAAGCTTGCTGGGTGACTCGATTGAGAGGGCCTTTGCTGCGGGCATCCACGATTTATCAGGATTGGTTCAGTACTTGAACACCACGGGTCCATCAGGCCCCAACGGTCAAGCCTGGACGCCGGAAAATTACCAACAAGAGATCGCCCGTCTGGCCAGCTGAATCCCAAAGGAAGCGCATGAACGCCCAAGTCATCAACATCCAAATGGACCCTGTGGACGCCGCTCTGGAAGTGGGTTTAAAAGACCTCTGGTTTCCGGTGTGCCCCTCCGGTTTTGTCAAGGAAAGCCCGATTTCACTGCGTCGCTTGGGCTACAAAATTGTGCTTTGGCGCGATGCTTCCGGCAAAGTACACGCACTTGAAGACCACTGCCCTCATCGGGGTGCTCCGCTATCGCTGGGCGTCATTTTGGGCGACCGAATCGCCTGCTCATACCACGGCGTTGAAGTGCGCCAGGATGGCACCGTGATGCGCGTCCCCGGCAGTCCGGGCTGCAAGTTGGAAGGTTCGCGGCCCACCCGCAGCTTTCACACCGCAGAGTCCAACGGCGCGGTATTTCTCTACAACGCCAGCAACCCTGCGCTGGACCAGCCCCCTCCCCTGCGTTTGCCCGAACAACTCACGTCCCCCGAGTGGTCCTCTTTTCTTTGCTACACCGAATGGGGGGGTGATTACCGTTACGTGACCGACAACGTCATGGACCCCATGCACGGCGCTTACCTGCACAAACAGTCGCACACCATGGCCGAGGGGGACATGACGGCCGAGTTCCAAATCAGGGAGTTGGAGCATGGCTTTATTTTCGAAAAAAAGCACCAACGCGATGTTAACTTTGACTGGACCGAATGGATCAACACTGACATCCATTTGATGCGCCTCGAAATTCCTTATCCAAAAACCGGTGGCCCAGGGGGGAACTTCACCATTATTGGCAGTTACACGCCCATCAATAACCGCACGGCTGGCGTGTTTCACTGGCGCTGCCGCAAGGTGGATGGCTGGCAACGCGATACCTGGCGTTTTCTGTATAAAAACAGACTAGAACAACGCCATTGGAACGTTTTGGAACAAGACCGGGTCGCGGTTGAAAACATGGAGCCCGACGCCAACAAGCGTGAGCACCTTTATGCGCACGACATGGGCATTGTTCGCCTGCGCCGCCACCTGCGCAAACTGGCCTCCGAGCAATTGAGCAGAGCGGCCGGCTGACATGAGCACATTGCAAGTCTGGGTACATACCCTGCGCCATGAAGCCCAAGACATCATCGGTATCGAATTGCGGCCCAAGGCGGGCGAAAATTTGCCCCCTTTTGAGGCCGGTGCCCACATCGATTTGCATCTACCCAGTGGCCTGGTACGCAGTTATTCACTGGCCAATGACAGCCGGGAACGGCACCGCTATGTGCTGGGAGTTCTGAAAGACAAAGCCAGCCGAGGCGGTTCACGCAGTGTGCACGAGCAATTGCGTGTTGGGATGACGCTGACCATTTCTATGCCACGCAACAATTTTCCTTTGCAAGAGGGTGCAAGCCACTCGGTGCTGATTGCGGGTGGCATTGGGGTCACACCGATCCTGAGCATGGCCAAACGCCTGAAGGCGCTGAACGCTTCATTTGAGGTGATTTATCTGGCCCGCTCAAGGCAAGCCGCCGCTTTTACCGAAGAGTTAGCCAATTTGCACACACCTACCCACTGGCACTTCGATGACGAGGCTGGAGGACCACCGGACTTGCGCGCCCTGCTGGCAAACCGCACACCAATGGCCAATACCCACTACTACGCTTGCGGCCCGGCCGCCATGCTCAACGTATTTGAGCAAAGTTGCACTGATCTGGGCTATGCCCTTGCACACATCGAACGTTTTGCTGCCGTTCAAACCCAGGCCGCGACAGACAGCCGAACCCAGTTCACGGTGGAATTACGCAAAAGTGGAAAAATCTTTGACGTCACACCTGACACCAGCTTGCACAAAAAGCTGATCGAGATCAAAGCCAATGTGCCTTTCAGCTGCGAGGAAGGCATTTGTGGGTCTTGCGAAACAAGGGTGCTAGAAGGCACGCCGGATCATCGGGACATGGTTTTAAGTTCTGCAGAGCAAGCCAGCAACCAAGCCATGATGGTTTGCGTATCGGGTTGCAAAAGTGAGCGCTTGATACTGGACTTGTAAGCGCTTTGCTCAGCAAGTCCCATACCGCTCTAACCGCCCTAACCGCCCTAACCGCCCTAACCCCGAAGCCCCACATGAAAGGGGCTTTCAGTTTTTACCCTCCCAAGGGCACCGACCAAGCGTCGTAGCCATAAACACCATCGGCATTGCCCTGGGTCTTCATCCATTGGTTCCCCCGAGAGCCCAGCTGAATCTCTGCAGTGCGGGCCTGCCGTGTTAAAGCGTACCTGGCCAGTGCGGGGCCAATATCGGCCCGTTCTTCAACTGCAGCCAAACAACGTGCCACCACCACGCCGTCCTCGATCGCCATACCCGCACCTTGAGCCATAAAGGGCAGCATCGGGTGACAGGCATCGCCCAATAAACTCACGCCACCGACCGACCATTGCGGCAAGGGGTCGCGCTCATACAACGCACTCTTGAGCACACTGTCACAAGCCTCCAAAAGCGCTCTGGCGTCGGGGTGGTAGTCACGGTAAAAGCTGCGCAACTCGTTGACATCCCCCGGGCTGGTCCACGATTCTTCGTGCCAGGAGTCTTGACCCGTGGTCGCAAAGATGAAGGTATCGCGGCCCAGATTAAGGGGGAAGGTCACGATCTGGCTTTGCGGGTTGGGGCCCCACCACTTCGTGAAAGCTTCAATCTCGGGCACTTGCCGCACCTTTTCCGTCGGCACCACGGCTCGAAAGGAAACCACACCGGTAAATCGCGGCTGTTCAGCCCCAAACAGCGCCGAGCGCACTTTGGAGTGAATGCCATCGCCACCCAGCACCACATCGTGCATGGCTTCATGGCCGTCTTCAAAATCCAACTTGACGCCGCGCGCATCTTGACTCAGATCGGTCAGGCGCTTGGAAAACTGGACGCACTCGCTGGGGACAGCAGCAGCCATGACGGCCAACACATCGGCCCGGTGAATCGTCAATTGCGGTGCGCCATAGCGTTGTTCAGCCGTGTTTCCCATGGGCAGTCTTGACGTTTCCAAGCCCGTATCCCAGTCGCGACTGATGCGGAAAGTCGGGCGTGCACCACTGGCGCGAATTCCTTTGGCCACGTCAGTACCCAAGCCGTCCAGTGCGCGCACCGCATTGGGGGTGAGGTTGATGTCGGCCCCCACCCGCATGAATTGCTTGGCCTGTTCGTACACCACGACCGTGTGCCCTTGAGCCCGCAGCGCGATAGCGGCAGTCAATCCGCCAATGCCCGCGCCCACAATGCCAATATTCAAATGAATGGTCATGTCTTAGGTCCTGAAAATTGACACGCTTGGGTCATTAAAAAGTAAGAAAACGAAGGCTGAACATTCTCAAGCTAAAAAACGCCAGGGAAAGACCCCCCGTCGAGCAAAATGTTTTGGCCGTTGATGTAGCCTGCGTGCACGCTGCACAAATAGGCACAGGTATGGCCCAGCTCATCGGGTCGGCCAAAACGATGTGCCGGGTGCTTGGCCAAACGGGCTGCCATGGCCTGCTCGGTGGTCACTCCCTGCCGCGCAGCTTGTGCCGCAAAATTGCCAGCCAAACGCGCAGTATCAAAGGTGCCGGGCAACAGGTTGTTCACGGTGACCCCTTGGGCCACTGTGGATCGGGCCAGCCCGGCCACAAATCCGGTCAGTCCGCTGCGCGCGCCGGTAGACAAGCCCAGACCATCCACAGGGGACTTGACGGCACTCGAAGTGATGTTGACGATGCGCCCAAACCCACGCGCCATCATGCCGTCCACAGTCGCCTTGATCAGCTCGATTGGGGCGAACATGTTGGCTTCTATGGCCTGCAACCAGACCTCGCGGTCCCAATTTCGAAAATCACCCGAGGGGGGTCCCCCTGCATTGGTGACCAAGATGTCGAAATCTGCATGGGCCTGAAATATGCGCTGGCGTCCCATGTCCGAGGTCACATCCGCTGCGACCCATTGAACACAACCGCCGCCCTCTGAGCGCAGTCGCTCGGCGGCTGCCAGCAAAGGTGTTTCGGTGCGGGCCACGATGACCACGTCCACGCCTTCTCTGACCAGCGCTTGCGCGCAGGCGAAGCCCAAGCCTGCGCTGGCACCGCACACCAAGGCTTTTTTTCCTGCAATGCCCAAGTCCATGCGTCAAGTCCTTGTTAGAAAAAATCCGTTTTTAAATTCAATCGCTAGCGGCTGCCCAATCCCCTTGATCGGTCCTTGGCAGGTGAAACAGATGAGCGGATTCAGTCGGGTGTTCATTTGGCAGCCCAAGGCAAGGGGGCCTCGTTCATGCCCCAATAAAAACTTTTCTGGCTGGTGTACTCGAGAATGCCTTGACGTCCTTTTTCGCGTCCACTACCGCTCAGCTTGACGCCGCCAAAAGGCGTGCTGACAGAAAACAGTTTGTAGGTGTTGATCCACACGGTGCCGGTTTGCAAAGCTCGGCCAATGCGCCAAGCGTTTTTGTAGTCCCGGGTCCAAATGCCGGATGCCAAGCCGTAATCGTTGTCGTTGCATTGCGCGATCAAATCAGCTTCATCGGTCCAGGGCAGCAGTGCCAGCACAGGTCCAAAAATTTCTTCCCGGCACATGCGTGCTGTATTGTCCAAGCCCTCGATCACCGTGGGCAAGTAATAGCTGCCTTGGTCGTAATACCCACCAATAGGACGTGAGCCACCACACAAAACCTGCCCCCCCTCATCGCTGCCCAGCTGAACATAGCGCGCCACCGACTCCCGGTGTGCTTGACTGACCAATGGTCCCATGTGGGTGCTTTCGAGTGCAGGATCGGCCACACGCAAGCCTTTTACTGCCGCCAACAAACGGACCTTGAAAGCCTCGTACACCGAGGCATGTACAAAGGCACGAGAACCGGCGATACAGGACTCGCCCGATGAGCTGAAAATGCCATAAACAACGCCCGCCACCGCATGATCGAGGTCTGCATCGGCACACACAATGGTGGGCGACTTGCCGCCCAACTCGAGCGAGGTGGGCATCAGTTTTTCAGCGGCTAATTTTTGAATGCCCATGCCCACTTGGGTGCCCCCGGTGAACGCGATGCGCTTGACCAATGGGTGCCGAACCAAGGCATCGCCCACCACTGAACCTTTGCCAGGCAGCACGCTGAGAATGCCATCGGGTACGCCCGCCTGCTGGGCAATACGGGCCAGCTCTATGGCCATACGCGGTGTGATCTCGGCGGGCTTGATCACCACGGCACAACCAGCAGCCAGGGCCGGAGCGATTTTTTGTGCCTCGCTGGCAATCGGTGAATTCCAGGGCGTGATGGCCCCCACCACGCCCAGCGGCTCGTGCAGGCTCAGGGTCAAAAAATCGCCGCGCGCCGGGGTGATGGCGTCCTCCCAGGTTTCGGTGGCTGCGGCAAAAAACTGAAAAGTTCCCGCCGCGCTGGCCACCAGCGCTCGACATTCCTTGATCGGCTTGCCATTGTCCAAGCGCTGCAATTGGGCCAAGCCCTCGCTGTTGGCACGGATGCCCTGGGCAATACGGTGCAACAAGGCGGCACGTTCGTGGGGCAGGAGTTTCACCCAGGCCGGTTGTAACCGGGCCTTTTCAGCAGCCTGTACGGCCTCATCCACATCGCTGGCCGTGGCACCATGCAACTGCGCCACGGCAGAACCGTCGTGCGGGTAATGGGTGGTGTAGGCCGGGCCGGACGCATCGCGCCAGCGGCCGGCCAGGAAGGTCTGAACTTTTTCGGTCATCTGGAGAGCTTCCGATTCAAATGGTCACACTGGCGGTGCGGTTAAGCAAAAAGCGCACAGCCGACAACACCGTGAGCGCCGAGGTTTTGGGGTTTTCGGGCAGCGGTTTGCCATTCAGGCGAACGCTCATGCTGCCAAAGGCCCCGTGCGCTTCCACTTCATGAATATTCTCTTGCACCGTCGGGTCGGCAATCAAACGCACCCGCGTTCGGTCCAGCCCCAAACCCGCCAGAGACAAGGTGGCCGCCACGTTGGCATTTTTGGGGTACAAACTGGCGGCTTCGCGGGCTGTGGATTCCAAAATCACCGTGGGCTGAGTCAGCGTGTCCAAGTTCACCTGCTTTTCGGCCGGGGTACCGCGCCAGCCAGCGGGCGGCTTTCGGCCAATGTAGGTCACGCTGTCTAAACCCGCTTGCCGTGCAGCGGCCAGGGCATCAATCCCCCCAATGGCTCCGGCCAACAGATGCAGTTGTGTTTTGCCCTGTTCGGCTGCTGCCTGAAGCTGCTCCGTCAATCCCGGCGCTGACAACGCCCCGATCGACAGCACGGCGCACTCAACACCGCGTTGCAATGCGGGCAAGATGTGTCCGGTCAGGGCCGTGTGCCCGGCGCACTCGAGCGCCAATGTGGCACTTTGCGGCACTTGGTGTGTCACCGTTACGGCGGGACCTAACTCGGCTTGTAAAGCAGCCACTTTGTGTTCCGATACCACGATGTGTGTGATTTGGACTGCCGGGTGCGCTTGCATACGCTGGTACACCGCACGGCCAATGGCACCGAATCCAATCAAAGTGAGCTGCTGGCTTCGCATGCTTCAGTCCGTCTTTTTGGGTGGACCCGCAAACTTGACCGGGAAACTGCCCCAAGCGGCCATGTCGACCTCAACCACCACCGGGCCCGGTGTTTGCAGGGCCAAACGCAAGACCGCCTCGGTCTGCGCCGGATCGGTGAGTTTGTGATGGGCCACCTGCAAACTCGCACAAAACTGCGCAAAGTCTGGGTTGTGCAGTTCCACATAGCAATGGCGGCTGCCGTAAACCGCATCCTGAATGTTCTTGATCACACCATAGCGGCTGTCGTTCATGAGCAGCACCAACACATCGGCTCTTTCCTGCGCCGCACAGGCCAGTTCGCCCACGTTGAGCATGAAACCGCCATCGCCCGCCAGCACCACTGTTTTGCGGCCCAGCGCATGTTCCTGATTGGCAAGGGCAACGCCAATACCCATGGCCAAACCCTGACCAATACCGCCACCCAAGGCGTGAACACCTGCACGCGGGTGGTCTAGCACGGGGGCTCTGTTGCCCCACATGGTGTTGGACAGAGTGATGTCTCGGACCCACCACAAGGCTTTTCCCACCGCGGCTTGGAGGGTGTTTTTGAGATGCACGTAGGGGCCCAGCGTGCTGTCCACCAAGGCCTCGGCGGCACGACGGGTGTCTTTCAGATCGGCATGAAAGTCGGGGGCAATCTGCATCCGGCCTTCCAGCGCATCGGCCAGGGCGTGCAAGGTCAGCAGCGCATCGCCGTGGACAAAAAAGTCGCTTTCGTAAGCACGGTTTTGTGTCAAGGCGTTGGCGTCTATGCGGTACAGATTCGCTGGCAATTGCAGCTTGTAAGTCAGTGTTTCGTTGCTGCGCAAGCGTGAACCCACCACCAGCATGGCGTCCACTGTTTGGTAGAAGGCTTCGCTGGGTTTTTGCAAGTTATAAGAGCCCAGACTGGCCGGATGGTCTTCGGGCAACACGCCGCGGCCTTGCACCGATGTCACCACGCCCCAGCCCATGTCCACCAAACGCTTGACGGCTGCACCTGCGCCACGGGCACCGCCACCTAACCAAAGCATGGGGCGCTTTTTGTCGGCCAGACGATCCGCCAGCGCCAGCACCGCCTCGGGTGAAGGCGCCAAAGCCGGAACACTCAAAGGGGCGAGTTCGGCGGGCAGCGGCAAGCTCATGGCCTGCACATCAATCGGGATTTCGATGCTCACCGGGCCGCAAGGCGGCGTGAAGGCCATGCGAACCGCTTCACGCAAGGTGGCCAAGGCAGTTTCGGGGTTGCGAATGCGAAAAGCTTGTTTGCCCACCGATTGCAACATGGCCAATTGGGCAGGATGCTCATGGATAAATCCCAAGTCACGGTCCAGAAATTCAGACTCGATCTGGCCTGTCAGGTGAAGCAGCGGCGTGCCTGCGGTCAAGGCCTCAACCATGGCGCCTGCGGAATTGCCACACCCGGTGCCGGTGCTGGTCACGCAGACCCCCAAAACGCCCGTAACCCGCGCGCAAGCGTCGGCCATGTTGCAGGCTCCAGCTTCACCTCTGGCTGACACAAATCGTATCTGCCCTCGGGTGTGCAGCGCATCGAGTATCGGCATGTTGTGAATAGAAATCACGCCATAAGCGGTCTTGACACCGCAGGCTTCCAGAAAACGGGCAACCAATTCACCGACGGTGATGGAGGGGATGGTCATGTTCATTCGCTTGGCTTGTTATTGGTTTTTGCAATTCAGCCTCGCCGCTGCGGCAAATGGCTCAGACGTTCGGTCATTTGCGCAGCGGCGGCCTGGACCATCTCGACCAAGGGCATAAGGGCCTCGTCTTCGATGCGTTGAGAGGGGACAGAGATGCTGATGGCTGCGGCCACGCGGCCTTGTTCGTTGAAAACTGGCGCGGCAATGGTTGAGATGCCTGTTTCATAACCGCCCATGCTCACGCCGTAGCCGCGTTCACGGTCTTGGTCTATCAGTGCTTTGAGGGCTTCGAGCGATGTGGGGGTTTTAGGGGTGTAAACAGGCAACTTGGGTTCGGGGTACAAGGTCAATAGCTCTTTCATGCCGATGTCGGAAAGCAAGGTGCGCCCAAGCACCGTGGCATGGGCGGGCAATCGTGCCCCCACCTGTATGGAGTGAAACATGGCGTTGCCTCCGGCGGCCTTGGCAATGAACACCACCTCGCGGGCATCCCGAACCACCACATGCGCAGAAAACCCGCTGCGGTCACGTAATTCCTCAATCACAGGGCGTCCCACTTCAGTCAACTCCATCGAGGCCAGCAGTTCAAAACCAAGACGCAACACCGAAAGACCCAACTTGTAACTCACGCCATCAGGGCAGCGCTCCAGAAAACCGCCTTGCTCCAAGGTGAACAACATGCGAAACACCGAAGCTCGGGGCAAAGCCATGCGACGAGATAATTCAGCACCGCTCAGTTGCCGCTCATCTCGGTTGAATTGCATCAGCAGTTGCAAGCCTCGGGCCAAGCCTGGCACGGTGTAACGGTCATCTGTCGGGGGGTTAGAGGTCATGTCAGGTATGGGTTTAGGGCAGAACAGGTAAACCCAGAAGTTTGTTTACCGCTGCAGGCGCCTCCAGTGGGCAGGCATGTCCCACAGGGCCCAGACTGATGCGCTTTTGCGATAGCCCCTGCGCCAGTGCGTCACATGCAGCAGGCAGGGTGATGGTGTCAGCTTCGCCACTGGCGATGACACATGGAACAACCCCTGTTTGCAAATCTTCTGCCAGACGGCCCTGCCCCAGCATGTGTACCGCCTGGGTGTAGCCCGCCGGGTCAATTTGGCCCATGGTTTCACGGACCGCTTCTTGCAAAACCGCTGAGGCTTGCGGCGACAGCATGGCCGCGCCTCTGGCTTGGGCCATGCCCTGCGGTCCGAGTTGCTGCAAGTTGGACAATCTGCCTTGCACCACGCGATCGCGTTCGTTGGCTGGCGCATCGCCATACCCTCTGGCGGGGGCCAGTAAAACCAATTGACTTAAGGCTTGGGGGCGCAGCCGGGCAGCACTGGCCGCCATCAATGCACCCAAAGAGTGCCCTGCCAGCAACACAGGCTGGTTCACATACAAAGCGTCTAACCAGGCCCACAAGCGTTCGGCATAGTCTTGTGCAGTGGGCATGGACTGAGGCAAATGTGCACTGCGGCCATAGCCGGGTGCCTCCCAGGCCAGCACACGTACATCCTGTCTGCCCACAGCCGCGCCCAACTGGAAGGCCCAACTGGCCGAAGCCGATCCGATGCCGTGCAACAGCACATGTGTGACCCTCGGCCCCGCACCCGCGCTGCGGAACTGGATGGGTCCGAGCGGCGTGTCCACCAGGGACCTTACCACCCCAGACAAAGCATCTTGAGGACTGATGTTCATCTCAGCGCTTGATATTGGCCAAAGGTGAATCGGGTGGGTAAACAGGGGTAATGGGCTTGGGCGTTCCCAGCATGACGCACATCAACGCGTCTTCGTCACCCACGTTGTGCTCTTCTCGGTAAACCCCGGGAGGCACCGAGATCAGATCGCGTTCACCCAACGTGGCTTCCCAGCGCTGACCGTCCTTTTCGCAAATGACTTTCATCACTCCACGCATAACAAAGAAGATCTCTTCCACGTCGTAATGAATGTGCGAAGGCCCTATGTTGCCGGCCGGGATCAGCATGGTAGAAAAAGTGAAGTGGCCAGAGGGCACCGTATTGCCATCCTGGGCCACGCCCGTGCCGCCCGTGCCGATGTAGCGCATCTGGGCGCGGCGGTATTTGGGGTCGAAATCGGCTTGGAATTTCAACGCATCCCAGTCATAGCGTCGCGTTGATTTAAGAGCTACCCGACTTTGCATCCAGTCGGCAAAGGATTGGTCACTTTTTTGCAGCATGCCGGCCTGAATCTGCAATTCGGGTGGAGTTTGCGGGTTGAGCAAGCCGTTTTCATTGAAATGCGGCTGATTGGCTGCCGTTAAAACTTTTTGTTGGTGTGCATTCATAACGGTCTCCTGGTCTCAATTCATGACAAAGCCGCCGTTCACCGGCAGCAACTGACCCGTGATGAAACCACTGCCCTGCGTTAGCAAGAAAAGCGCTGCAGCGTTCACGTCTTCGGGTATTTGGGGGCGCTGTAAGGCACGTCCGTTCAGGTAGTGGTCATGCCTTTCTTGCGGCACGTATTCGGTGGCCTCTACCAATGTCAGGCCAGGCGCAATGGCGTTGACTGTGATGGCATCCGCCCCCATTTCTCGGGCCAGTGAACGGGTCATGGCCACCACGGCCCCCTTGCTGGCAACATAGGCCATCAAGCGGGGTGCTCCCCATAGCGCCGTGTCAGAGGCCAGGTTGACCACCCGCCCACGGCCGCTCGTCGCCAAATAGGGGCGAGCAGCCCGGGTCACCAGCCAGGTCCCTCGCACATTGACCGCCATGACGCGGTCCCACATCTCGGGGGCCAATTCGTCCATGGTCTTGCCGCCAGAATGGGTGATGGCGGCGTTGTTAATCAAACCTGTCAAGCCGCCCATGGCCTGCGCTGCAGCCTGGACACCTTGACGGATGCTTTCCGGGTCCAGCAAATCCAACGGTACATAGCAGGTTTGCGGACCGAGTTCTTTGGCCAGTGCCAGACCGCGTTCGTGCAGTACGTCGCTGATGGTGACCTGCGCCCCCGCCGCGACCAGTGCACGAACAAAGCTTTCGCCTAGTCCCCGAGCGGAACCGGTGACCAGGACTTTGCTGCCTTGAAGGTTAATTTCCTGCATGCTCATGTTTGACCTCAGGCACCCGGCCGCTGAGCGTTGACCAGGTAATGCAGCACGCGCTTTTCTGCCAGCACCACAGCGTAATAAGCCAATATGCCGATCACGGTCAGGGCTGCGATGACCACAAACACCCCTGAGGTGTTGCCTTGGCCTTCAAAAAAGACCAGCAAATAGCCCAAGCCCATGTTGCCGCCGACCAATTCACCCACCACCACGCCAATCACCGCCAAGGTACTGGCAATGCGCAAACCCGAAAACAAGGGAGGCAAAGTGGTGGGGAACTCCACCATGCGAAAAACCTGAAAGCGGGTGGCAGAAAACGAACGCGCCAGATTGATCAGGTCACCATCCATCGCGCGCATGGCCGAGAGCACATTGATCAGCACCGGGAAAAACACGATCAGAACGGCCACCAGAATTTTGGGATAAATGGTGTAACCCAGCCACATCACGAACAAGGGTGCAAAAGCCACCTTGGGGGCTATCTGCAATGCCAGTAAATAGGGCGACAAAATGGCCTCGATCCTGGGCGAAACGCCCAATGCATAACCAATCACCGCCCCCAAGGCCGAGCCCAAGACAAAACCAATGACCACCTCGGATGCCGTGATGCCCGCGTGCCAAAGTAAGCGCTCGGCCTCCCAAATACGGCCGCCTTCAGCAACGACCTGGCTAAAAGGAGGCAACACAAATTGCGGAACCCCCAGCCAGCCCGGGACATATTCCCATGCCAAAAGGAACACCACGAGAACCGCCAGGCTCCAAGCCGAGGTTGTCAGTTTTTCTGGGGACATGCTTGGCCAATCAATGCATTACAACGCGCTTGCAGTCTTTATTTACCCGCGACAAACTGGTTGGTGTAAAGCTCTTTGAGCGGTGTTTCTTTGGGCACCACCGCGTTACCAACATAAAACTTTTGCAACTCACCCAACCGGGCCTCGTCCATTTGTCCAAGCACTTTTTGGTTGGAGTAAACGTATTTGTTGTACATCTCGAACAAGTTCTGGATGTTGGCTTCCTTGCCTTTGTGGACAGGCACATGCTGCACATAGGCTACTGCGGCATCCTTGGGGTTGGTCATGATGTCTTTCATGCCCTTCAGGGTGGCGCGCACCAATTTCTGAATCAGTTGTGGATTCTTTTGAATGGTTTCGTCCGAGGCCAAAATGGCTTGGGCCATGCTCTTGAAATACACGTCAGCGGGCAAGATATCGACTTGTGAACCCGCTTCCATGGCCGACGAGGTCCAATCCGGCACACCCGCCATGGCCACAGCCTTTTTGGCAGCAAACTGCTGCCACACACCTGCCGGGCCAGCGGCCTGAATGTTGACGTCATTTTTGGTCAACCCGACCTTGCTGAGCATGCCCAGCAAAGCGTAATAAGTGGTGTCGGTGTAAGAGATGACGGTGACCGTTTTGCCTTTCAATTCACGCGGACTTTCAATTCGCTCGTCCTTGTGGCTGACCAACTGCGTCAATGAACCCGCGCCCAAAACGGCAACTGCTTTGACGGGAATGCCCTGGGCACGCGCAATGATGGGCGTGTCACCAATGGCACCGCCAATCACGGCATTGCCTGCGCCCACTTGCTTGGCAACATCCACGCCACCCCGTGCGGCCACAAACTTCACGTCCAGGCCCTCAGCCTTGTAATAACCTTTGGCTTGCGCCAGCATCCAAGGCCCAAAAGCAGGCAAAGTGCCCGGGGCGGGCAGCAAATAGGTAATTTCTTGAAGCGGGGCCTGCGCCTGAGCAACACCGGGCACAACGGCCACCATGGCCGAAGCCAGCAAACTCATGCAAGTCAAACGTTTGGTCAGCAAGGCAAAGCGGGGGGTCATGGTCATCTCCTGTGGGTTATGGGTGGAAGAAAATCTGTCCTCAATGCACATCGGCTTGGGCATCGAGCTTGAGCAACTCCATCAAGCGGCTGACATATTCCGCCAAGATGGGGTGTTTACGGCGTTGCAGAGGATTGGCTCGGTCAGGGATGTCGACACGAATCTCTTCGATCAAGGTCCCCGGGCGTTCGCTCATGACCAAAATTCGGTCAGACAAGGCCACCGCTTCTGCCAAATCGTGCGTGATGAAAACCACTGTCTTGTTTTCGCGTTGCACGGTTTCTGCCAAATCTTGCTGCAAGATCATTTTGGTTTGCGCGTCCAAGGCCGAAAAAGGCTCATCCATCAACAAAACCAAGGGATCTACGGCCAACGTGCGGGCTAGGGCGGCTCGTTGGCGCATGCCGCCCGAAAGTTGATTGGGGTAATGCTGCCCGAACCCTTTCAAATGGCATTGGGTCAGCAAGCGCTCAGAAATTGACCGACGTTCTTCCCGTTTCACACCGCGCAATTCAAGGCCGAATTCCACGTTTTCTGAAATCGTGCGCCAGGGCATGAGCAAATCTTTTTGCAGCATGAAGGCCACATGCTTGTTGGGGCCAGAAACGATCTCGCCATTGACCTTGACTGTCCCTGCCGAGGGTTTAGACAATCCCGCCCCCATGTTGAGCAAGGTGCTTTTGCCGCAACCTGAAGGACCGATGATGGAGACCACCTCACCCTGGGCAATTGAAAAATGGATATCCCGCGCAGCCAGCACCTCTGCCGACTTGCCACGCGCTGCAAACCGCTTTTCAACCCCAATGAATTCAATCGCAGGAGTGCTGGATTCAGGTGTCACGCCCATGTGGATTGTTTCACTAAAGAAACGTTGATTTATTACAGAATCAATCCTAACCGCGAATTTGAGTTTGGTAAAGCCCAATCAAAACAATCAAGTAAACAAATACCCGCGAAAAAAAACCTGAAACATCTGGAATGTTTCAGGTTTAGATGCCCGTGAAATTCGGGCTAAAAAATCAGGAGCTGAACAGGAAGTTCATCACGTCCCCGTCTTTGACCACATAGTCTTTGCCTTCGGCCCGCATCTTGCCAGCATCTTTGGCCCCTTGCTCCCCTTTGAAGGTGATGAAGTCGTCAAACGCAATGGTCTGGGCGCGGATGTAGCCTTTTTCAAAATCGGTGTGGATCACGCCCGCCGCTTGCGGTCCGGTATCACCCACATGGATGGTCCAAGCGCGCACTTCTTTGACGCCTGCCGTGAAGTAGGTTTGCAGGCCCAGCAATGTGTAGGCCGAGCGGATCAAGCGGTTCAGGCCGGGCTCATCTTGGCCCAGTTCTTCTAGGAACATCTGGCGGTCTTCGTCGCTCATCTCGCTCATTTCGGCTTCGAGCTTGGCGCAAATGGCGACCACCGGGGCGTTTTGGGCAGCGGCATAGGCCTTCAAGCGGTCCAGTAAGGGGTTGTTTTCGAAGCCGTCTTCAGAGACGTTGGCGACAAACATGGCCGGTTTGGCGGTGATTAAGAAGAACTGCTTGAGCAGTGGCAGCTCTTCTTTGCTGAAGTCGATGGTGCGCACCGGCTTGGTGTCGTTAAGTGCCGTTTGGCACTTTTCCAAAATGGCGACCAACTTGATCGACTCTTTGTCGCCCGAGCGTGCCGTCTTGGTGACGCGGTGCAGGGCTTTTTCGACGGCGGACAAGTCGGCCAAGCACAACTCGGTTTGAATCACTTCAATGTCGGAAATGGGGTCTACTTTGCCCGCAACGTGAATCACGTTGTCGTCTTCAAAGCAGCGCACCACGTTGATGGTGGCATCGGTTTCACGGATATGGGCCAAAAATTTGTTGCCCAAACCTTCCCCGGTACTGGCACCTGCCACGAGGCCCGCAATATCGACAAATTCCACAATGGCGGGTACGACGCGCTCAGGCGTGATGATGTCGGCCAACTGTTTCAGGCGCGGATCGGGCACCTCGACCACGCCCACATTGGGCTCAATGGTGCAAAAAGGGTAGTTTTCAGCGGCAATGCCGGCTTTGGTCAGGGCGTTGAAAAGGGTGGATTTGCCCACGTTGGGCAAACCCACAATGCCGCATTTGAGGCTCATGGAGGGCTTTCGGTGATTCGGGAAACAACCGGCGATTTTAACGGCTCGGACTGATCGCCACGCGGTCTGATCAATGCACGACAAGAGACAACCGGCGGGATAAGCCCAGCAAAGTCCTGTTGGCCCGGGAGAAATGCGCCGCATCCTACAATGCGCCCATGGCTTTATCCCCTGATATTTGTATACGCGGTGCTGGCATTGTGGGCCGCAGCTTGGCCTTGTTGTTGGCGCGTGAGCGCTTGAACGTGGCCTTGGTTGAATCCCCCAACCCGCCCAACGCGCCCGATGTGCGCGCCTATTCGCTGAACGGCGCGGCCATGGCCTTGCTGCAAGACCTGCGTTGCTGGCCTGAGAGCCCCGCAGTCACGCCTGTGCACCAAATGCAAGTTTGGGGGGATCACGGTGGTCACCTGAACTTTGGTGCCAGCGAACAAGGCGTGGGTGAGCTCAATTGGATGGTCGATGTGGCCGTGCTGGAAGAACGCTTGGCCGCAGCAGTGAAGTTTCAAACGCACATCCAGGTGGTGCAAGCACCCGTGGCGGCACCGCTCACGGTGGTGTGCGAAGGCAGAGCCAGCCAAACGCGCGCCGAGTTGGGTGTCGGTTTTGCCATTTCGCATTACGAACAACATGCCTTGGCCACCCGCTTGAGTTGTGAGAGACCCCACCAGGGCATTGCCCGTCAATGGTTTGGCTGGAGCCCTGTGCCCGGACATTCCCAACCGCAAGCCGAGGTTCTGGCTTTGCTGCCCGTGGGTGGCGAGGGAAGCCATGAAGTGGCTCTGGTCTGGTCGGTTCACCCCTTACGCGCGCAACAATTGATGGCGCTGACGCCCGAAGTCTTTGCGGCCGAATTGGCCCAAGCCTGCGGTCTCGCATTGGGGGCCATGCAACTCACCGCAGATCGTGCCGTTTGGCCGCTGCAACTGGCCCGTGCGGACCGATGGATCGGGGCCATGCCCGGCACCAGCAAGCAGTCTTTTGCCTTGGCAGGCGATGCCGCCCATACCTTGCACCCGCTGGCGGGCCAAGGCCTAAATGTAGGCTTGGCCGATGTGGCTGAACTGGTGCGTGTGATCCAGGGCAAAGAATTTTGGCGCCCTTTGTATGACTTGAAACTGCTGCGCCGCTACGAGCGGGCGCGCCAAGCCGATGTGCAAGCCATGGCGTTGGTGACTGACGGGCTGCAACGCCTGTTTGCGCAACCCGGCCCATTGTGGCAAAACCTTCGCAACTGGGGCATGCGCGGCTTTGACCGCAGTGGCCCGCTGAAAAGCTGGATGACACAACAGGCTATGGGCAAAGCGTCACCCGATTCGCTTTGACTTTTTAATTGACCGTTTTTGAACCCGAAAGATTCCCCATGAAGTTAGTTCGTTTGATGCTGGCCAGCGTATTGGCACTGGCCTTTTCTGCAAGCAGCGTGTTGGCGCAAGAAGCCAGCATCCGCAAAAACCTAACCGAGCGTCTGCCCAATCTGCCAAAAATTGACGAAATCAGCAAAACCCCCATGAACGGTTTGTTTGAAATCCGCATGGGCAACGATGTGATGTACAGCGATGCCGAAGGCAACTTTTTGATTCAAGGCGCCCTGATCGACGTCAAGCAAAAGCGCAACATCACCGAAGAGCGCATTGAAAAACTTTCAGCCGTGCCCTTTGACCAACTGCCCCTTAAGAGCGCTTTTACGCAAGTTCGTGGCAACGGCAAACGCAAACTGGTGGTGTTTGCAGACCCCAACTGCGGTTATTGCAAACGCTTTGAAAAAGACCTGCAAAAGTTGGAAAACGTGACTATTTACCATTTGCTTTACCCCATCCTGGGTGAAGACTCCAAAACCAAATCCAAGAACATCTGGTGCGCCAAAGACAAGGCCAAAAGCTGGAACGACTGGATGATCAATGGCACCACGCCTGTCACAGCCAATTGCGATGCCTCCACAGTGGACAGCATTGTGGAGTTTGGCAAAAAACAGCGCATTACCGGGACACCCACGCTGTTTTTTGCCGATGGCAGCCGTGTACCAGGTGCTGTCCCGATGGCCCAAGTCGAGAAACTTTTGTCTGAAATCAAATAACAATGCACCACGTTGAAGATCCCACCTGGAAACTGATCCGCCGCTTGGGCTATGCCGGTCTGATTCCGTTTGTATTTTTGGCACTGTGCCTGTGGCTGGTCGGCCCTGACTTGCACCCTTATGTGGCGCTGTCGATGCAAAGTTATGGGGCTGTGATCGTGTCGTTTTTGGGGGGCATTCATTGGGGCGTGGGTTTTCGCAATGCGCTGGTTCAGCCCCATGCGCCACGCGTCCATTTCACCTGGGGCGTTGCCCCATCGCTGCTGGCTTGGGTGGCCGTGATGATGCCCGCCTTTGCGGGCCTGCCCTTGCTTGGGTTTGTGTTGATTGCTTGCTACGCCATGGACCGCCGAACCTGGCCCGCAGCTGGCCTCGCGCCCTGGCTGCCCATGCGTTTGCAACTCACCGTTGTGGCCAGTCTGAGCTGCTTTTTAGCCGCTGGCGCAACCTGATCCCCTCTTTTATTCAGTCATCCCTTGCAGCCTGAAATCAAGCTCCTGCACTGGCGAGCATTCGCGAGCAGGGGCTCGCTCCCACAAATTCAACAGACAGCCAGCATTCGTCTGATACCACCACAAAATCAGCCGATGCAAGGTATGTGTGGGAGGCTGCCACAAAATCAGCAGATGCCGGGTATTTGTGGGAGGCTGCCACAAAATCAGCAGATGCCGGGTATTTGTGGGAGGCTGCCACAAAATCAGCAGATGCCGGGTATTTGTGGGAGGCTGCCCCTGCGGCCGAAGGGTGAAGCACATTTACTGCTTGAATCAAACCCCAGACATTTCCAAGCATTCGCGAGCAGGGGCTCGCTTTTGCCATGACCAACCACGATGAAACATTCATGACTGCCATTCACTACACCGTTGAAGCCGCCGACTTGCATGCACACCTGTTTCGGGTCACGCTCACCATTGCAGAACCCGCAGCATTGCAAACTGTCTCGCTTCCGGTGTGGATTCCGGGCAGCTACTTGGTACGGGAGTTTTCCAAAAATCTGCAAAACCTCCAGGCCAAGCAGGGAAGTCGAAAGGTCACCATCACGCAGCGCAACAAATGCACTTGGGATATTGCCTGCAATGAGGGCGTTCCTTTGGTGCTGCAGTACGAGGTTTACGCCTTTGACAACTCGGTGCGCACCGCTTGGCTGGACAGCCAGCGAGGTTTTTTCAATGGCACCAGTGTGTGCCTGCGCGTGCACGGGCAAGAAAAATTAGCCCATCAATTGAAATTGCCCGCCGTCAAGGGCCACCCGAGTTGGCAAGCCGCCACGGGGCTGACTCCCGTCAAAACCGACAAGCGCGGATTTGGTCTGTATACCGCAGCCAACTACGATGAATTGGTGGACTGCCCGATGGAATTAGGCCATTTTTGGTCTGGCAACTTCACAGCTTGCGGCATACCGCACCGTTTTGTGGTGGCGGGGAATTTGCCATCTTTTGATGGTGAACGTCTGTTGGATGACACGCAAAGAATCTGTGAAGCTGAAATACAGTTTTGGCACGGGCAAGGTAAGTTGGCGGGCAAAAAAGCCCCGCACGCCGATTATTTGTTCATGC
>Ga0315903_10001439_pt1 | contig 36135 bp, 57 predicted proteins | sample LakEriMetagenome_7_FD_203524 | JGI IMG/M metagenome (GOLD analysis project Ga0315903, IMG submission 203524) | Freshwater fungal communities from buoy surface, Lake Erie, Ohio, United States - Buoy 2 MA119 | ecosystem: Environmental > Aquatic > Freshwater > Lake | place: USA: Lake Erie, Ohio...
CGCGAAGCAAAGGGTAGGACGATTGTTAGGTTACAGTGAATGTTGCAGTGGCTCCGAAATACCGGGAACACGTGGGAAGGCGCGGGATTAGGTGCATATCCGGCAACCTTTTCAGGGGGTTGTGAGACACCGACAAAGGCCGGCCAGGACATCCTACACGGATCGCCACAGTCTTGCAGTGACAAAGAAATGAGGGCCTTCGGCAGCCCGCAAGGCCGATCTGCACGTCAAGCCGGTCAGCCCCGTGAAAAGTCGCTAAGTGCCCTTTAATCCCGGGTTTTTCCGGAGTTTACAGCGCCGCCACGCCGCATGGAGGGTGTCTGGCGGGGTCTTGGAACTGGGAAGCGCCGTTCCCAGAAGCGAAAGCGGTTCCCAGAAGGCGTTTCTGGCCGCTATGACAATGGCTTAGGCAGATGCAGGCGGAGTGCGCCCGCGGGCCGAACTGGGAAGCGATTTCTGGCCGTCTCGGGCCGTCTCGGGCCGTCTAGAGGCACAGGAAGAGATGATCGGCATAGGCAGCCGACGGCGGCTGGAGCGTCGAGGCGAACTCGGCACGCTTGTCTGCCGTGCCGCAGATGCGGCTGGCTTCGGCCTCGATCTGAGGCGTCAGGCCAGGGATATTGACGACCGTCGGCTGGCGGATCGTGACGCTGTCGCCGTTGAATTCGGCCACGATGCCGTCGGTCGGCGTGCAAGCGACCATGGCCAGGCAGGCAAGGCCGAGCAGCACTATTCCAGTCTTCATTATTTCCTCCTCCGTTCAGAATGTTGGTGGCAATATCGGTCCCGTACCGGATCGATATCGCCGGCAGGTCACTTCGTCCAGTTGTGGCCGGACCAGACGACCTCTCCGATCATCGTCAGGCGGTTCATGTCGCCGTCCTTGCGGATCTCCCATTCGTGGTCGGGGTTGTCGGAGCGGATCAGGAGCGTGCTGTCGTCCAGATGCTGCAGGCGCTTGATCCTGGCCTGGCGGTCGAGGTCGACGAAGGCATAGACGCGGTGGTTGCGGATGCGCGTGCGGGCGCGGTCGATCAGGGCCACGTCACCGTCGCGCAGGCCCGGGGACATGCTGTCGCCGCGGACGCGGAGAAGGCAGGCATCGGCGGGCCGGACGTTCATCTTCCTGAGCCAAGCGCGCTGAAAAGCCAGCTGCTCGATCACCTCGACGCCGTCATTCTCGGCGCCGGGACCGGCCGATACCTCGGCTGCGTAGAGCGGGACGGAGGCGTAGTCCTGACCCTGAACATGAATGACGACTTCAGGAGGCTTCCGCCGTGTTTTCGGTTGGCCGAAACTGAAGTCGAGCCCCAGAGCATCTGCCAAAGCCTGGAGTTTCTGGACCGAAGGCCATGCCCCCCGCCTGATGCCTTGAAAGGCAGAGTTGTCCGCGCGACCGAAGGCTTTCACGCTCACCTCAGCTTGAGACAACCCCAGCTCCTTCCGGCGGGTCTCCAAGGTCTCATAGATGCTCTCAAGAGATAACATGGTGCAAAAATAACCCATGCAAGCCGAAACACAAGGTGGGAGAGACCTGTCCAAAAAGATGCATTTTCGCATTGACAGCGTGATGCAGAAATGCATTTTGGGGGCATGGACACGCAACACATCATCAAGCTCGTCGACCTGCTCTCTGCGCACCTCAACAGGGGCGACAAGACGCTGGCCAAACGGGCCGGAGTTCACACGCGGATCGTTCTGCGCCTTCGCGAAGGTAAAGGCTGCACGGTCGGGTCGTTCACCAAGATGCTGGGGTGGCTCGACGACAACTGGCCGGAAGACCTTGCATGGCCGGACGATATTCCGCGGCCGTCCCGCCGACCAAGAAAGGCAAGGGCGGCATGATCGGCGTTTTCCCGCGATCACTTCGACGCACGATGGCTCTCTGGCTCTGCCCAGAACTTGCCTTTGACAACATGGCTGCCGTCCGGAGCGACAGCGTTCTGACGGTGGGCGGCCACAAGCGGCACATGCTGACGCTCGCTGCCAGTTTGGGCGCGCACGAGAACCTGACGCATTGGGCGATCTCGATGCGTTTCTGCAGAAAAGGCGACTTCTTCGACGGTCTGCTTCGCGGTGGCGATTGCCGGACTGAGACTTACGAGCGCGTGATGTTGTTCTTTGCGGGCAACTGGCCCGCCGATCTGCAATGGCCGACCGATGTGCCGCGGCCGGCGCCAGACACCACCCGAACTTCAACCAAGGAGGCGAATGATGGCTGACGGAGCCAGTCTGCACCTGCCTGCCTGTCTGCCGGTGGCGGCGGACAGCGACTCTCCCCTGATCGCGGCCGCCAGGGCGGCGTTCGGGGCGCTGAGCGATGCCCAGAGGCTGGCCTTCGTGACCGAGACGGTCAGGGACATCCGCGACATTCACTGCCGGCTGCAGCTTGGGCGGCTGATCCGGGTTGCCGAGGCGACGGCGGGCGAGCTTGCCCGCGAGGCGATGCTGCGGGGGAGGCTCTGATGGGGCGGATCGTGAAGGTCTGCGGCGATGTGGTGGCGGTGGCCATCCTGTTCGCGATCGCGGGGTTCGGGCCGGAGCTGATCGCGTGGGTGGTGTCATGACCCGGAGCGTGACCCGCAGGGATGCGCAGGCGTCTTTTGATGCGCTGACGATCGGGCTGACCCGGCTGGTCGGGATGATGCATGTGATGCATTCCGATCCGGCCGAGGAGTGGACGGACGATCAGATCAACGCCTTCGGCGTGCTGATGAACGACTGTCTTGCCAATACCGTCGAGGCCTGGGGCGCACTGGCCGCGGACCTGAACGCGGTCGAGCTGATGCGCGCGGCCCTGCAGCAGGCCGGCCCTGCGGCGCGGGTGATGCAATGAGCGGGCTGCATGTGCGGCGGCATGAGGTGCACCAGAACCTGCATGCGGTGTTTCGGGACGAGACGCGCGTGTCGGGCTGGCAGCTGATCGATCTGACGCAAAGCGTCCTTGACCGGATGCTGAGGCGCGAGTCGGGCCGGATGCGCAAGCGCAAGTGCCTGTGCTGCAGTGCCGTATTCATGAGCGAGGGGCCGCACAACCGGCTGTGCAAGCATCACCGGGCGACCATCGGCCGCCTTGGCCGCGAGATGGTGGGGTGAGGCGATGCATGCGGCAAGCCTGACATCACCCCGCCTGCAGCGTGTTCTGGCGCTTCTGGGGGACGGGCGGCCGCATACGACGCGCGACATCGTCCGGCGGGCCCGCGTGATGGCGGTCAATGCCTGCGTGGCGGAGCTGCGCACACATGGCGCGGTGATCCTGTGCCGCGTCGAGGTCCTGCCGAACGGGCAGCGCCGATACTATTACACGATGACAAAGGGGCCCGACCGTGGCTGATCCGATCACGACCATCACCGAGTTGGCGGTTGCCGACATCATCTGCCGCGACCGGCTGCGCCCTGTGTCGGAGGCGGGGGTCGCGGCGCTGATCGCGTCGATCGGCGAGCTGGGCGTGATCAAGGACGCGGTGCATGTGCGGCGCAAGAAGGATGGCACGTTCCATCTGATGGCGGGAGCGCATCGCCTGGAGGCTGCGCGGCGGCTGGGCATGGCGACGATGCCGGTGAAGGCCTGGACCTGCACCGACGACTGGGCGCGGCTGGTCGAGATCGACGACAACCTGGCCGGGGCCGAGCTGACGGCGCTGGACACTGCGCTGTTCCTCGCGCGCCGGAAGGAGGTCTACGAGCGGCTGCATCCGGAGACCCTGCGAGGCGTGGCCGGTGCGAGGGCGCGCTGGTCGGATGCAAGCGAACTCGGTTCGTTTGCATCGACGACGGCAGAGAAGCTTGGCATCACCGAGCGGCAGGTCCAGAAGATCGTCGCCGCCGGAGAGAGGCTGCAGCCGCCCGATGTGCAGGCGCTGCGCCGGGCGCCGCGCCCGGTCACGCTTAAGGACCTGACGGTGATCGCCGGGATCGAGAGCGCGCCGGAGCGGTATCATGTGGTCGGGGAGCTGGGCGGCGGGCAGGCCAGGTCTGCCGCCGAGGCGCGGCGGTCCTGGGCGGGCCGGCAGGGTGGCGCAATCGCGCATAAAGACCCGGTTGAAGAGGACTTCAAGGTGCTGCGGACCGCGTGGTTGCGCGCGTCCAAGGCCGCCCGGCGGCGGTTCATCGCGGCCGAGATCGAGGGGGTCGAAGACCTGCTTGCAGAGGTCCGCGAGGCATCATCCGAATGACAGGGCCAGCGCAGGAATGGTGGACCGCCGCCGAGATCGCCGATGCGCGGCTGCCCGATCTTCCGGGCACCAAGCGCGGGGTGAACCTTGTGTCGGAGCGGCTGGGCTGGCCGACGCTGGCCGGCAAGGCGCGGCGGCGCGCCGGCAAGGGCGGCGGATGGGAGTTTCACTGGACGCTGTTCCCGTCGCGCGCGCAGGCGCTGCTTCTGGTGCAGGCGCGGCCTGCGGCCGCCCCGGTTGCGGCACCCGCGCCCGAGCCGATGGAGCGCGATGCGCTGTGGGCCTGGTACGAGGCGCTGCCGGCGGCGGTGAAGGCGGTGGCGGCGGCGCGGCTGGCGACGGTGCAGAAGGCAGAGGCCATCCGGGACGGCGGGGCGACGATGTATCTGGCGGTCGTCGAGGCTGGCCGGATCGACGGGGTATCGCCGCGGACGATCTGGAACTGGCTGTCGGCGATCGACGGGGTCAGGATCGACGACCGTCTGCCCGCGCTCGCCCCGCGCCACAGGGCGGCCGTGCGCCGGACGCGCCGGGCCGAGATCGATCCCCGGTTCGGCGATCTGATCAAGGCGGACTATCTGCGCCCCGAGGAGCCGTCGCTGACCGCCGTCTATGACCGGTGCGTGCGGATCGCCCGGGCCGAGGGCCTGCCGGTCGTGCCCGTGCACACGGTCAGGCGCTGGATCGACCGGACGGTGACCAGGACCGCGCTGGTGCTGGGGCGCAAGGGGATGGATGCGCTGAAGCGCATGCGGCCCACGCAGGTGCGCGACAAGACGGCGCTGCATGCGATGGAGGCGGTGAACGGCGACTTTCACCGGTTCGACGTCTTCGTACGGTTTCCAGCCGGGCCCGGCGGCCAGAAGGAGGAAATCGCGCGGCCGCAGATGGTGGCATTCCAAGACATCTTCTCGGGGCGGCTCCTCAACTGGCGGGTTGACCGGACGGCGAACAGCCAGGCTGTCCAGCTCTGCATCGGCGACATGATCGAGCAGTGGGGAATTCCGACCCACGTGCTTCTGGACAACGGCCGTGAGTTTGCCGCGAAGCTCATCACCGGCGGAGTGCCCACGCGATTCCGCTTCAAGGTCCGCGAGAGCGACATGTCGGGGCTACTGACCTCGCTTGGCTGCGAGATCCACTGGGCCCAACCTTACAGCGGGCAGTCCAAGCCGATCGAGCGGGCCTTCCGCGATCTGTGCGACCGGGTCGCCCGGCATCCGGCCTTTGCCGGCGCCTATACCGGCAACCGCCCGGATGCGAAGCCCGAGAATTACGGATCGACCGCCATCGCGCTCGAGGATTTCCTGACCGTGCTGCGCGAGGAGCTGGCGCATCACAATGCGCGGCCCGACCGGCGGTCGGAGGTGGCTTATGGCCGGTCCTTTGCCGCGGTGTTCGACGAAAGCTATGCAACTGCGCCGATCCGCAAGGCGACGGCGGCGCAGCGCCGGCTGTGGCTGATGGGTGCGGAGGGCCTGCGGACCCATGCGCGCACCGGCCAGGTCATGTTCATGGGCAACCGGTACCACGCGGACTGGATGATCGAGATCGCGGGGCAGCGGATCGTGGCCCGGTTTGACCGTGGCGCGCTTTGGGACGGGTTGCACATCTACAGCATGGCGGACGCCTATCTGGGGTTCGCGCCCTGTTCCGTGAAGGCCGGCTTCTTCGACGTCGACGATGCGCGGGCGCACAAGCGCAGCCTGAAGGAATGGCAGGCCGCGCGGCGGGCGGAACTGGCCGCGCATCGCCGGCTGACCGCCGAGGATGTGGCCGATGCGCTGGGGCGGGTGCCGGGGATCGCGCCTGCGGCGCCGGCGGCAACGGTGATCAGGCCGCTCTTCGACGCGCCGCGGGTGCCCGCGGCGGCACCGATGCGCCCCGACGAGGAAGCGGCGCGGGCCGCCGTGGTGGCCGATCTGGCCAGTGCCCGGGCGGCACGGGCCCCGGCCAGCGATGCCGGCCGCGAGAACTATGCCCGCGCCCTCGACCTCGAGCGCAAGCTCGCGGCCGGGGAGGCGGTGACCAAGGACCAGCGCATCTGGCTGGAAGGGTATCGGACCACGCCCGAATACCGGACCTGGGCTGCGTTGGTGGCCGACTACGGGGAGGCGATCCTCGCCGGATGAACGGAGGCGGGCCGAACCCGCGGGACCTGTCATGGATCGGAGAGCAGGATGACAGAACAACTCTACAGCACGGTGGCGCCGCTCAGGAACGTGGCGGCTATGAGCGCGCTGATCGACCGGGTGAAGAACCGGTCCAACAATCTGCCCGGGATGGGGACATTCTACGGCCCGTCGGGGTGGGGCAAGACGATGGCCGCGATATATGGCACGAACAAGCATCAGGGGATACTGGTGCAGGTCAAGTCGGTCTGGACGCGCAAGACGCTGTGCGAGGCGGTCCTGGCCGAGATGGGCGTGCCGCCGGCACCGACGGTCAGCCGGATGCTCGACCAGATCAGCCAGCATCTGGCCGTGACGGATGCGCCGCTGCTGATCGACGAGGCTGATTTCCTCGTCCAGCGGAGCATGATCGAGATCGTCCGCGATATCTATGAGGGGTCGGGCGCCCCGGTCGTGCTGATCGGCGAGGAGCTTCTGCCGCAGAAGCTGCGGTCATGGGAGCGCGTGCACGGGCGCATTCTGGACTGGGTGGCCGCGCAGCCGGCCGATCTCAGCGATGTGCGGGAACTTGCGAAAATCTACGCCCGCGACGTTGCAGTTTCGGTCGAATTGCAGGAGCGCATTCTTGCCACGGCATTCGGATCGATCCGGCGCATCTGCGTCAATCTCGACCGGATCAGGGAATTCGCCAAGATCAAGGGGCTGCATTCCGTCGGCCCGACCGAATGGGGCAATCAGCCATTGTTCACGGGCACCGCGCCGGAAGTGCGGAAATTCGGCGAGCCGATCATCGCGCGGAGGACGGCCTGATGGCGGCGGTGCATCTGCCATCGGGCCATGGGCTGGCCTGGCCGGCAGCGCAGGCGCGGCCGCGCTGGACCTATGACGACATCGTCGTGGCGACGGGTCTGACCTACGGCCAGGTGCAGAAGCTTGTCGCACGATGGGAGGAGGCGGGCGCGGTGCGCGCGGTGGGTGTCAGGCCGGATCGCCGGGTCGAGTTCGCCGTCACCGATCCCCGGGCCTTCGACACGGCCGCCGTGACCGAGGCTGCGCCGCGGCTTCAGACCGATGTCGGCAACATGTGGACGGCCATGCGGGCGCTGGCGACGTTCAGCCCCGTCGATCTGGCCGCGCAGGCCAGCACCGAGGAGATCGAAGTGACGCTGGTCCGGGCGCGCGAGTATTGCCGCACGCTGCTGCGGCACGGGTATCTGAAGGTGATCCGCAAGGCGGTGCCCGGGGTGCGCGAGCCGATCTACCGGCTGATCCGCAATACCGGGCCGGCGGCGCCGCGCGAAAAGCGGGTGACGGTGCTTGAAGACCTCAATGTCGGGCAGCGGGGGCGGCCATGAACGATCCCGTGACCACGATGCGCGCCGCCTGGGGCGAGGCCGCGCCCGACTGGGTCGTGGCCCTGGCGGGGGCCTGTGCGGCAAGCTCGCAGGGCCGGGTTGCGGACCGCATGGGGCGGTCGGCCGCCGTGGTCAGCCAGGTGCTGCGCAAGAAATATCCCGGCGACATGCGCGCGGTCGAGGAGCTGGTGCGTGGCTGTTACCTTGCCGCGACCGTCGATTGCCCGTCGCTCGGGACCCTGCCCACGAACGAATGTGCGAGATGGCGCAAGAAGGCCCGCGTCTTTTCGGGGGCCAATGCGCTGGGCGTGCAGATGTACCGGGCCTGCCAAAGGTGCCCGCTGTTCCGAAAGGAGGACGCAAAATGAGCGAGACCAAGGCCCCGCGGGGCCGGCATGCCGACGTCGTGGCGCTTGCCGCCGAGGGCGTACCGCCGCGTGAGATCGTGAAGCGTCTCGGCATCCCCAGCGGCACGGTTCACGGGCACCTCTGGAGGGCGCGCCGCGACGGGACCTTGAAGATCACTTTCCCGCGCGGGGGGTTCAGGGGGCGCGAGCCGGGATCGACGATCGTCGTCATGCCCCGGGCCGTTGCCGATCTGATCCGGCCGGCGGCCGAGGCGCGCGGTCTGACCGTCTGCGCGCTGGCCACCGCCGTTCTGGCCCGCGTGGCCGTGGACCGACTTGTCGACGCCGTCCTGGACGATGGCGGCGAGCAGACGGAGGCCGGCGATGACTGCGCCGCGTGATGCGCGGACGGGGCGCGAACCCCGGCGCTGGACCGAAGACGAGATGATCAGCCTCGCCGCCTCGGGGGTCGCCAAGGTCGACCTGCTTGGCGAGCGCGGCACCACGCTCTGCTCGATGGAGGAGATCGCCGCGATGGCGGCGGTCCTTGCCGCATCTGGCATCCTGCCCCCGCCGCACAAGCGGGTCTTTCCCCCAGCCTATCAAGAAGGAGACCAGAGATGACCATTCTGCCCCATCCGGCGGACTTCGTGCCCGACGGCAAGACCGTGATCGGCGAGACCGAGTTCATGGGCGACGGCAAGGGCGGCCTCACGCCCGTCGACCTGATCAAGCCGCAGCACCTCCTCGAGGACCAGACGGTGCGCAAGATCGTGGGCTTTGCCGCGGCGCTGTCGGCGCAGGTCGCCCGCTTCAAGGAGCATACCTTCGACGACCTGGGCGCCTTCGAGGCGTTGCTGGCCGAGGAATACGGCACGAAGCTTGGCGGCGCGAAGGGCAACAAGACGCTGCAGTCGGTCGACGGGCTGTTCAAGGTGCAGGTGCAGGTCGCCGATCATATCGACTTCGGGCCCGAGCTGCAGGTCGCCAAGGCGCTGGTCGACGAGTGCCTGAACGAATGGGCCGCCGATGCCCGGGCCGAGATCAGGGCCATCGTCACGCGCGCCTTCAACACCGACAAGGCCGGCCAGATCAACCGGTCGGAGATCTTCATGCTCTTGCGGCTGGACATCGAGGACGACCGGTGGCGGCGCGCAATGCAAGCGATCCGCGATGCGATGCGGATCGTCGGATCGAAGACCTACATCCGCTGCTATCGCCGCGACCGGTTCGACGCGCCCTGGCAGGCGATCACCATCGATCTGGCGAGGGCCTGAGCCATGAAGATCGAACTGACCGCAACCGAGATCGGCGCGGCGCTGGAACCCGATGAGCTGATGGTGCTGCTGGCCACTCTGGCGACCGCTCGGGGCCGCCAGCAGCCGATTCTGATCAACGCTGTCGCTGCCCGGCATAACGGGGGCGACTACCACCGGGCTGTCGCGCCCTTCCTGCGCGAGCTGGCGGAGGCGCTGGAGGCCGTCGAGGCGCGCGATGCCGCGGTCGACGCGGCGGGGAGGGTGGCGTGATGCACATCACCACCGAACTCAAGGTCCGGGCGCTGAAGCGCGAGATCGCGATGCGCCGGGCGGTCTATCCGGCCCGGATCAGGCGCGGGGATATGCGGCCGAGCGAGGCCCAGCGCGAGATCGCCGTCATGGAGGCGATCCTGGCCGATTACGAGTCGCGCGAACCACAGCGGGAAGTGGCGTGATGACCTGGTGCCCCTGACGCGGCAGGTTCGGCCCGCGTGTCTCTCTCATTCATCACTCAAAGGAGGAACCCATGAATATCGCAGCTTTTGTCGCCTACGTCCTGACCGCCACGATCCAGATGCCCGGACAGCCCGACCAGGGCGTGTCGCTGATCTTCGCGTCCTATGAGGAGTGCATGGCGGGAGGCCGGCTGCTGAAGCAGTCGGTCGAAGGCAACTATCTCGGCGATCAGCGGCCGCGTGTCACCTTTTCCTGCAGCGCCGCTTCGTGACCGGAAGGGAGACAGCGTGATGGCCGCTTTACGCGCGCTTAAACAGACGGTTCACGTCGCCTGCCGCGAGCTGGGGCTTGACGGCGAGGCGCGGCGGGACCTGCAGCTGGCCGTCACCGGCAAGGCCAGCATGACCGACATGACCGAGGCCGATCTGGAAAGGCTGCTGGACCGGCTGAAGGCGGACGGGTTCAAGCCGCAGACGGGGCGCCGGCCGGCGGCGCCGCGGGCGGACCTGCGGCTGGTGCATGTGCTCTGGCGCAGGCTGGGCGAGGCGAAGCTTGTGGAACGGCCCGGGCGGGCGGGGCTCAACGCCTTCGTGCGCGCCCGGTTCGGGGCGGCCTGGGGCAGCGTGCCCGCCGACATCGACATGCTGCGCGACCACAAGCAGATCGACATGCTGGTCGAGGCGCTGAAGCAGTGGTGCCGGCGGGCCGGTGTGGACATCAGGCCGGGGGGACGGGCGCCATGAAGAAGCCCCCCTATCCGGTGAGCGACCATGCCGTGCTGCGCTGGCTCGAGCGTGTGCGGGGCGTGGATGTCGAAACCGCGCGGCGCGAGATCGGGCACCGGGCCGCCATCGCGCTTGACCATCCCGGCGCCGGGGCGGTGCTTGTCGACGGGATCAAGCTGCAACTGCGGGACGGGATCGTGATCACCGTCGTCGAGAAGTCGAACAGCTACAAGGCGACCCGTCGCTACAGGGCCGACCGGGAGGATGCGGAGTGATCACGGTCTGGCCCTTCGACGGGCTCATGCCGTTCAAGTATGGCGCGATCCTGGCCGATCCGCCGTGGGCTTATGACATGCGGTCGCAAAATGGCTACGACAAAAGCCCGGAGGCCCATTACGCGACGATGCCGCCGGCAGAGATCAAGGCGCTGCCGGTGTCGCAGCTGGCGGCCCCCGATTGCCTACTCATGATGTGGACGACCTGGCCGCATCTCGATCTGGCGATGGATGTCATGGCTGCGTGGGGCTTCGCCTATAAAACCGGCGGCGCCTGGGTCAAGCGGACAGCCACAGGCAAGGCGGCTTTCGGGACCGGCTATCTTTTGCGCTCGGCGACGGAGCCTTTCCTGATCGGCACGATCGGCAACCCCAAGGTCAGGTCGAGAAGCGTCCGCAATCTGATCGAGGGTCTGCGCCGGGAACACTCGCGCAAGCCGCCCGAGGCCCGTGCGATGATCGACAAGCTTCTGCCGGATGTGTGGGCGTGCGAGTTGTTCGCGAGAGAGCCATGGCCCGGGCGCGATGTCTGGGGCGACCAGACCGCGAGGTTCGCGTGAGCCTGCCGTTGTCAGTCACCGATGATCGCATCGATATCGACGGACGGAGGCCGCGTCGTGATGCCTTCCGCCCGAGCCGTCGCAACGGCTATGCTGATCGTCATGGCTGGGTTGTCCGAGCATACCGATGGCAGATCGAGTTGGTTCCCGGCTTCATCGGTGCCTGCGAGATAGACGCCAAGAAGGAAGCTATCCAACTGAAGGCCGACAACCTTGTCGACCGTCTGCGGCGCTTGGAGATAGGTGGTCAGGACCGAGCAGGGCAACTCGTGAACGGTTACGTTTTGGGCAATGACGGCCTGCGCGGTCAGCCCCGAGACAGCGATGATTGCGAGTGCCTTCACGATCGCACCTCCTGGCACGATGATCTTGTGTTCTGCTGCTGTAGGTCAAGGGCCGGACAGATGGCGGAGGCCGGTCTTGTCAGCTGACCCCGGCAAGCTGTCGCCGCGGCCGCCGGCGCAGGTGGCGCCTTACGTCGAGGTGCTGGGCGTCGACGGGGCGGTGAAGTTCCTGCTCGCCTTCGGCGGGGCCGAGCTTTACCTTGCGGCCAATCCCAAGGGCCGGGGCCGTGTCGAGCGGATGTTCGGGGCGGATCGTGCGGCGGCGCTGGCGGCGATGGCCGAGCGGCTGCCGCGGCGGGTGCCGACGGCAAAGCCATGGATCGCGCAGGTGCTGCGCGCACGGGGCTTGCCCGTGGCCGAAATCGCCCGCATTCTGCATGCGACCGATGTGTCGGTCCGGGCGTGGCTGCGCCGGACCGATCTGGGCGAGGACCCGGACAGGCGGCAGATGCGGCTGTTCTGATCCGGCGCAGGGCGCCCCCCGCAAGCGCTTGCGGGCGGATCGGGAATTTCGGGAATGGCATGGTCTGACCACGGCACCGCCGGATGCGCGAGGACAGCCATGAGCCTGAAGACGATCCAAGAGGGCCTGAACGCCCTTGGTTATGACGCGGGCGCGGCCGACGGCGACTGGGGCCCGAAGACCGAGGCGGCCCTGCGCGCCTGCATCGCCTTCCGCGGGCAGCCGGTGGTCACATCGCGACCGCCTATGATGACCTCTCTGTCTTCGGGCGTGTCTGCCCAAAAGCTCTATCAGGGCAGCGCGCGCTATCTGGTCGACGAGATCGTGGTGCACTGCTCGGCCACGGAGCCCGACTGGATGGACGACTTCACGATGGCCGCCAAGGTCGCCGAAATCCGTCGCTGGCATGTCGAGGACCGGAAGTGGCGCGACATCGGCTATCACTGGATCATCGACCGCGACGGTGACGTGGCGCCCGGTCGGCCCGAAACCGAGATCGGCGCGGGTGTTGAGGGGCATAATCGCGGCGTCATCCATGTCTGCCTGATCGGCGGGCATGGCTCGGCCGGCACCGACCGGTTCGGCGCGCATTTCACGAGTGAGCAGGACGCGGCGCTGCGCCAGCTTATCGCGCAGATCAGCGCGCGCACGCCGATCCGCCGCATCTCGGGCCACAACGAATGGGCAGCCAAGGCCTGCCCCGGGTTCAACGTGCCGGCCTGGCTGGCAAAGGGGGTTTCGCGATGATCGTCACGCGTCCGGCGCGCGCCCTGCGCCGTCTTGTCTGCGCCCTTGTCCTGGCCGTCCTTGTCAGCGGCTCTGCGTCGGCGCAGGGGGCGCAATGCGGCCCGACCGCCGATGTCGCGGCCAGGCTGGCCCAGGGCTGGGGCGAGAGCCCGGTTGCGATGGGCCTGAACGGCGAGTTGATGGTTCAGCTGTGGGGCAATGCCGAGACCGGGACCTGGACGCTCACCGCGACGACCGCCGCCGGCCTGACCTGCGTCGTGGGCTCTGGCGAGGGGTTTGCGCTTGCCGATGCCGCGCCCGGCGACGACGCCTGACCTATCCCCAGCAGAAGGCCTGACCGATGTTCGACACCCTCCTGAAGGCCCTTGAGCCTCACCTGACCGAAATCCTGAGCGGCATCCTGATCTGGCTCTTCGGGCTTTTCGTGCTTGCCGTCCGCCAGCTGAGCCGCAAGGCGACCGACATGATCGGCCGTCACCTTGGGCTCGAGGCCGAGCGCATCTGGCGCGAGACGCTGCACCGCGCCCTGCAATCCGGCGTGCTGGCGACAGAGGGGGAAAGCGACGAGCCGCTGCGCATCGAAAAGGTCATCGGCTATGCGCTGCGCAGTTCCCCGGACGCGATCGCGGGGCTGAACCCGCGAGAGGATGTTCTGCGCGACCTTGCCCGGGCCAAGATCAGGGAAGTCGGGACATCCGTCCGCCCGGCCGCCAAGGGCACCGCACGATGACGCCCGATCAGGTCGATGTCGGTGCGCTGGTGCTCTGGGCCGCGGCGTGCTCGACGCTTTTGACGCTCGGGATCACGATCTGGAACATCTTCTCTTCGCCCGCACGGCGGGCCGCAGACCGGATCGACATGCAGGCGCGCCGCGTCGAGGTCCTGGAGCGGCAACTGCAGCGCGCGGAGGACCGGATCGCCTCGATGCCGTCGATTTCCCAGATCAACGAGCTCGAGGTGATGCTCGTCCGCATGGAAGGCCGGCTTGAGACTTTGAATGAGAGGCTGAAGCCGGTCGCGGCGATATCCGACCGGATGCAGCAATGGATGCTGGAGAACGGCAAGTGACGACGCTTGACGAGATTCTGCGGGGGCAGGCCCGGCTGATCATCCTGACCGCGCTGCGCGCGCAGGTGGACGAGGCGCTGAACAGCGACATCCTGATCCATGAGCTGGCGCGCTTTGCGATCCGCAAGGACCGGGGCTGGGTGCATGACGAGCTGTCCTGGCTGAAGGATCGCGGCGCCGTGACGCTGGTCGAAGCGGGCGGCATCCGCATCGCGCGGCTGACCGAGAAGGGCGCGCAGCACCTTGACCGGATCATCGCGATCGAGGGCGTGCAGCGCCCCAGCCGGCCGGAGGCCTGACGTGGCGGCCGACATCAGCAGGGGGCCGCCTCGCGGCCGCGGGCGGCTCTCGGGCTTCGAGCTTCTGCCGCCCGAGTGCGAGCCGCTTCTGGCCGAGGCGGCCCAGGCGCTTGGCGCGCGCCAACGGACGCAGCTCGATATCTATGCCGACTTCGTGCGGGGCTGCGAGGAGATCATGGCCGCGAGCCGCGGCGAGATCGAGTTCACGATCCCAAGCTTTTCGTCCTTCAACCGGCTGTCGATCCGGCTTGCGCGCATCACGCGGCGGCTGGACCAGACCCGGCAGATCGTCTCGGCCATCAGCGAGAAGTTCGACGCCAGGGAGAGCGACGACCTGACCATCATGCTGGGCGAGACGATCAAGTCGCTGATCCTTCACATGCTGGCCGAGGGTGACGAGGTGCTGGGGTCGAAGGAGGTCATGCAGCTCGCGAACGCCTTCAAGGCGGCACTGCAGGCGCAGTCGATCAGTTCGGACCGGCGGCGCAAGGTCGAGGCCGAATTCGAGGGCAAAGTCACCGAGGCCGTCGAACGCGCTGCAAAGGCGACGGGCATGTCGGCCGAGACGGCAGAGGCCGTGAAGGCGCAAATCCTCGGGGTCGGCGCGTGATCGCGGCCATGGCTGATCGCGGGGCAGGATTGGGCCGGCAGTGCCGGCACTTTTCCGCATTGAGTTTCCTGCGAGAGCGGCGCGGGTTCCCGGACTGCGCGGCCTGTGCGCTGGGCCACCCGATCCGGAAGATGGTCACAGAGGCTTGTGGCGACGAAACCGGGATCATATTCAAGCTGCCCTGTCGCCCCGGCCCCGAGAAAGCAGTCGATTGCCCGGCCTACGACCCAAAGACGGATGCAGAGATCGAAGCGGACCGTGAAGCTCAACGCTGCTCGGTCGAAAAAGCGCTCGTGATGATGAAGGCGGCGGGGGCCTGGCGGAGAAGCATGGTCGCGGTGGGCGAAGAGACGCGTCTCTGGTCATGCCCGGTCTGCCTTGGGCTCGATACCGTCGAGGTGTCGATCGCGCTTGCCGTCAATGGCCACATGGCTTGCCGCTGCACCAATTGCGGCACGGGGTTTCGGGAATGATCCGCGCGATCTGGTGCCCCGACCGCGCGCGATGGATGACCTACCGCTCGCGGGGGTCATTCTACCTCGCGCCGCGCGAGGTCGGCGGGCTGTTCGATTTCTGGTTCTTCTGTCCCTGCGGCTGCGGTCAGCAGACCTGCATCCTGATCGGCCAGGGGTTCGTCCCCGGCGGCAGCGAGCGGGCGTGGCGCTGGAACGGGTCCAGGACCGAGCCGACGCTCGACCCTTCGGTCTCGATCGTGCACGGGGATCATGGCAAATTCGCCTGGTGGCTTGAAAACGGGTACTGGGCCGAGACATGACCGCGCCCATCACCCGCGCGGAATGGGAGCGCCAGCGGCGCGAGGCCACCGAGGCGATGCCCGAGGTCGTGGCCGAGGTCGGGCTGCCGAAGGTGCTCCTGCCCTATCAGGCGCGCGCTGTCGGTCTTCTCGACGACACCTCGACGCGCGTCCTGGTCGTCGAAAAGTCCCGCCGGATCGGCCTGACCTGGGGGCTCGCGGCCTATGCCGCGCTGCGCGCGGGGCGCGAACGGAAAGCGCGCGGGATGGACGTCATGTACATCTCCTACAGCCAGGAGATGACGCGGGAGTTCATCGATGCCTGCGGGATGTGGGCACGTGCCTTTTCGGTCGCCGCGGCTGCGTCGGAGGAGTTCCTCTTCCCCGACGGCGACGAAACGGGGGACCGGTCGATCAAGGCCTTCCGGATCGGCTTTGCCTCGGGCTTCGAGATCATCGCGCTCAGTTCCGCGCCCCGGTCGCTGCGGGGCAAGCAGGGCGTCGTGATCATCGACGAGGCGGCCTTCGTCGACAGCCTGGCCGAGCTTCTGAAGGCGGCGCTCGCCTTCCTGATGTGGGGCGGGCAGGTCATCGTTTGTTCGACCCATGACGGGGCCGAGAACGTCTTCAACCAGACCGTCCAGGACATCCTCGCGGGCCGCAAGCCCTACGTCCACATGCGGATCGACTTCGACGATGCGCTGCGCGAGGGCCTCTACCAGCGCATCTGCCTCGTCACGCGGCAGCCATGGTCGCCGGCGGCGGAAGCCGCATGGCGGCAGGACATCATCGATTTCTACGGCGACGGGGCGGACGAGGAGCTCTTCTGCGTGCCGTCGATGGGGTCGGGCGCCTGGCTGAGCGCGCCGCTGATCGAGGCGCGGATGACGGCCGCCTCGCCGATCCTGCGGCTTGAGCTGCCGCCCGACTATCTGCAGCGCGACCGCTTCGACCGTGCGCAGCTCCTGGCGCCCTTTATGGAGGAGCTTGAAGGGGCGTTGAAAGGGCTCGATCCCGAGCCGCATTACGCCTTCGGCTTCGATTTCGCGCGGGTGGCGGACCTGTCGGTCGCCACGCTCCTGGCGGTCGAGCGAAACCTCCGGCGGCGCGAGGCGCTGTCGGTCGAGATGCGCGGGGTGCCCGGCGACGAGCAGAAGGCCATCGTGCGCGACATCCTGAACGCCGTGCGGGAACGGCTGGTCGGCGCGGCCTTTGACGCGACCGGCATGGGCTGGACCGTGGCCGAGGACATGGGCCGCATCTTCGGCCTGCGCGAGGGTGAGGACAGTTCCGGGCTGATCTGGGCCGTCAAGTTCACCGAGGACTGGTACCGGCTGCACATGCCGCCGCTGAAGACGGCCTTCGAGGACGACACGATCGCGCTGATTGCCGATTCCGACCACCTTGCCGATCTCAGGACCGTCAAGCTCGTCCGGGGCACGCCGCGGGTGCCCCCCACCCGCGAGGGCGAGAAGGGCAAGCGGCGGCACGGCGACTTTGCGATTTCACTTGCGCTCGCGCATTTCGCAAGCCGCATGCGCTGGGTCGAGTACGGCTACCGCGCCGCCGGCGGCGGCGACGAGCGACGGCGATGGGACATGCCGCCCGACGACCGGGACGAGCGGCAATGGTGGTCCGGCCCGCTTGGCCAGCAGATCAGGGGAAGCGTGCGATGACCGTCGACCGCCGTCCTATTCGTCAACGCCTGGAAGACTGGATCGCAACCGAAGAGCGGCTTCTGCGCTGGATGACACGCCGCCATCGCGAGCTTGACGGGCGGACGCCGGCCGCCGCCGTCCTTGCGGGTGACGTTGAAGATGTCCATGCCATCCTCGACCGCTGGCCGGTCGGGGCCGAACAGTAAAGGAAACCACGATGGCCCGCATGCCGCAGCTGCTTGACCGCTTCGGGCGCCCGGTCGAACGGGGGCTGCTCGGTTCCGAGATGGCCGTCCCGCGGATCGGCAGCGTCCGATCACCGTTGACCGGATATCCGGCCGACGGGCTCGACCCGCAACGGCTGGCCTCGATCCTGCGGGATGCCGACCGGGGCGAGCCGGTCCGCTACCTCGAGCTGGCCGAGACGATCGAGGAGCGCGACCCGCATTATCTGGGCGTGCTCGGCACAAGGAAGAGGTCGGTCAGCCAGATCGAGATCACCGTCGAGGCGGCAAGCGACGACGCGCTTGATCAGCTTAAGGCGGAAATGATCCGCGACTGGCTGACGCGGGGCGAGCTGACCGAGGAGATTTTCGACATCCTCGATGCGATCGGGAAGGGGTATTCCTTCACGGAGATCATCTGGGACACCTCCGCCGGCCAGTGGCGGCCCGCACGGCTCGAATGGCGCAACCCCGCCTGGTTCCGCTTCGACAGGATCGACCTGTCGACCCCGCGGATGGTCGGGGACGCGGGTGAGGACATCGCCCTGCAGCCCTTCAAGTTCATACATGCCAACATGCGAGCGAAGTCGGGGCTTGCGCTGCGGTCGGGTCTGGCCCGCGTGGCGGCCTGGGGCTGGATGTTCAAGGCCTATACCCAGCGCGACTGGACGATCTTCACCCAGACCTACGGGCAGCCGGTCAGGCTCGGCAAGTACGGGCCGGGCGCCACGCAGGCGGATCGGGACACGCTGTTCCGCGCGGTCGCCAACATCGCCGGCGACTGCGCCGCAATCATCCCGGAATCGATGACGATCGACTTCGTCGAGCCGGCCAACGTCGGCGCGGCGTCCGACCTCTACCTGAGGCGGGCCGACTGGCTTGACCAGCAGATATCGAAGGCGGTGTTGGGACAGACGTCGACGACCGATGCGGTCGTGGGGGGGCTGGGGTCCGGCAAGGAACACCGCGAGGTTCAGAAGGACATCGAGACGGCGGATGCACGGGCGCTGGCGGCCATCCTGAACCGCGATCTGATCCGGCCCTGGATGGACCTCGAATTCGGCCCGGCCCCGGCCTATCCCCGGATCAGGATCGAGCGGCCCGAGGCTGAGGACCTGACCGCGATGTCGGCGGCGCTCGGCGTCCTGGTGCCGCTCGGGCTCAGGGTGTCGATGACCCAGGTGCGCGACCGGTTCGGCTTTGGCGAACCGGCGGAAACCGACGAAATCCTTGCCCCGCCCCCCGCTGCGGCACCGCCGGTCGACCCCGCGCAGCCCGGTTCGCCGGTTAAAGGGTTCTCCGGGCTTTTTAAAGGGGTCGGGGCGGCACCGGGTACGCGGACAGCCCCGCAGGCCGAAGCGGCTCCAGCGGCGAAATCCGGGCCTCCCGGTGCGGCGGACCTGATCGCCGACCGGCTGGTCGTCGAAGCCGCCCCGGCGATGGAGATCATGCTCGACCAGATCGAGGCTATGCTGGGCGCCGCCAGCACGCTCGAGGAGTTCGGCGAGATGCTGCGCACAGGGTTCCCGCAGCTCGACCAGTCGGTGCTGGCGCGGGTCCTGGCCGAGGCCTTCACCTCGGCGCATGCCGGCGGTCGGGCTGCGGCGGAGTCCGAAAGTGCTTGAGGCGATCCGGGCGATCTTCCGGCGGCCGTTCCTGCAACAGGTCGCCGCGTTTCGCCTCAGGCTCGGCAATCTCGTCCCGACCGCCCGGTGGGACGACATCCGCGGCGCGCAGCACGACAGCGCCTTCATGGTGGCCGGGGCGGTGAAGGCCGATCTGCTGGCCGACCTTGGCCAGGCGGTCGAGAAGGCCATCCTCGAGGGCACGAGCCTTGAGGAGTTCCGGCGAGACTTCCGCCGGATCGTCGAGACGCGCGGCTGGCACGGCTGGACGGGCGAGGGCACGAAGAAAGGCGAGGCCTGGCGGACGCGGGTGATCTACAAGACCAATGCCGCGACATCCTATGCCGCCGGCCGCATCGCGCAGCTCAGGGAGGGCGGGTTTCCGTTCTGGGTCTATTTCCACGGCGGCTCGCTCGAGCCGCGGCTGCAGCATCTGGCCTGGAACGGGCTCGTCTTGCCCGCCGACCATCCGTTCTGGAACACCCATGCGCCGCCGAACGGCTGGGGCTGCAGCTGCTACATCATCGGGGCGCGCACGCTCGCGGCCGCGCGGCGGCTGGGCGGCGACCCCGGCAAGCAGCTCGATCCCGGCTGGGATGCCATCGATCCGCGCACCGGCACGCCGCCGGGCATCGCGAAGGGCTGGGATTATGCGCCGGGCGCAAGCGTGAGCGACCTCGTCTCGGCCATGGCGGCAAAGACGCGCAACTGGCCCGAGACGATCACCGAGGCGTTCCTGCGCGATCTTCGTGCCGAGCTCGCCGATCTGGTCCGCGCCGAGATCGCGCGGCAGGCCGCCGCAGGCGCGGGCACATGATCAGCGTCGATCTGACCGAGGACCAGATCACGGCGGCGCTGGAACGGCTGTCGCGGTCGCTCACGAACCTTGCGCCGGTGATGCAGGATATCGGCGAGCTGATGGTCCGGTCGACCAAGCTGCGCTTCACCGAGGGCCGGGCGCCCGACGGCAATGCCTGGCTCCCGAAATCCGCCACCACGATCGCGGCCTATCAGGCGCGGGGCGACCGCATCGATTTCCGGCCCCTCTTCGGGCCGTCGGGGCGGCTGTCGTCGGAGATCTTCTACGAGGTCGCGGCCGACGGGACGTCGGTCGAGATCGGGTCGAACATGATCTATGCCGCCGTGATGCAGTTCGGCGCGGCGCAGGGGGCCTTCGGCACGACAGCGCGGGGATCGCCGATCCCCTGGGGGCCGATCCCGGCGCGGCCGTTCCTTGGCATCTCGGAGGAGGACCGCGGCACCATCCTGGCCACGATCGAAGAGTGGCTTGAAACGGCCGTCGCCGGAGGCGATTGACGGCGGCCGCGCGACGGGGCAGCGTCGGGTTGCGATAGCTGGCGGATGCCCCCGCAAGCCCTTGTGGCTGTTTCGGGCAGGCGGCACGGGCGATTGTCCCGGCATGACCCGGACACACGACCAGATCGCACTTCTCGCGACCCGAGATTTTCCGCCGCCCGGCGATGTGCCGGCCGCGCCTGACTGGGTGCACCTGCTGCCCGGCCCTCTCGGCCTGCCGATCCGGACCGGCGACGGCCGCGGCCCCTATCGCGTCGAGGATGCGGGCCGCCTGATCGCCGAGAGCTTTGCCGAGACCGACAGGCTGGCGATCGACGAAAACCATGCGACCGACCTTGCCGCACCGCGGGGCGAGCCTGCGCCGGCGCGCGGCTGGATCGTGGCGATGGAAGCCCGCCCCGACGGCATCTGGGGTCGTGTGGAATGGAACGGCTCGGGCCAGGCGCTTCTGGCCGACCGCGCCTATCGCGGGATCAGCCCCGTTATCCTTCACGACAAGGCCGGCGTCATCCGGAGCATCCTCCGCGCCAGTCTTGTCAACCGCCCGAACCTGCGCGGGCTGACCGCGCTCAACCAAGAGGACCCAGAAGCCATGGCGTTCATGGAAAAGCTGAAGGAGATGCTCGGCCTGCCGGCGGGCGCCACGGAGGACGACATCCTCGCGGCCATCGGCGGCAGGCAGAGCGATGCGGCGATGCAGTCCGCCATCGCCGAGATCGGCGCCGCGCTGGGCGTCGAGGGTGGCGAGACATCGAGCGTGGTCGCTGCCGCCAGGGTCGCGGGCGCGGGCAAGGAGAGCCTGGTCGCGCTGCAGGCGCAGGTCGACCGGCTGACCGCCGAGCTGACGGAAACGGTGACCGCGCGCAAGCGGGCCGCATCGGAAGCCTTCATCGACGGCGCGATCCGCGACTGCCGAGCCGGGCTCAACGCCGGCAACCGCGACGAGATGATCGCGCTGCATATGACCAGCCCCGACGCGGTCGAAAAGCTCGTGCTCGGGATGCCCAAGCTGGTGACGACCAAGGCCGCTGCCGAGCCGCCGAAGGACGGCGAGATCAGCCTGAACGCCGAACAGCGCCAGGCCGCCGATCTCCTTGGCGTGCCGCACGACAAGTTCCTCGACACCCTCAAGGCCGAACAGAAGGAGGCCCGCTGATGCCGCTGACCGCTGACCGCAACACCCAGACCTGGCTTGGCGACCGCCGGTCCGGTCCCGTGGGCGCCTCGACCCGCATCTTTGCGGGCGCGCTCATCATGCGCAACGCCTCGGGCTTTCTGGTCCGCGGCGCCGTGGCGACCGGTGCCTTCGGCGTCGGCATCGCCGAAGAGCCCGCCGACAACACGGGCGGCGCGAACGCGGCGATCAACGTCCTTTACCGGACCGGGATCACCGCGCGGTTCCGCAACTCGACCGCGGGCGACCTGATCGCCCAGGCCGATGTCGGCGGCATCGCCTGGATCGCCGACGACGACCAGGTCGCCAAGACCAACGGCACCAACACCCGGTCCCGCGCCGGGATCATCGAGGCGGTCGATTCCCAGGGTGTCTGGGTCCGTCTCGACGAAGCCATCACCCGCGCCGCGTAAGGAGAGCCGCGATGATCATCAGCCAAGCGAACCTCGACGCGCTGCGCGTCGGCTTCAAGACCGAATTCCAGCGCGGCCTCGGCATGGCGCCGCTCCTGCGCGACCGGGTTGCCATGACCGTGCGCTCGACCACCTTCGAGAGCCGCTACGGCTGGCTGCGCAAGATGCCGGGCATGCGCGAGTGGATCGGCCCGCGCGTCGTCGACAACGTGGCCGAAGCCTCCTACTCGATTGCCAACCGGCACTTCGAGAAGACCGTCTCGGTCGACCGCAACGACATCGAGGACGACAACCTCGGCCAATATGCGCCGATGTTTGCCGAGCTCGGCGAGCTTGCCGCGGCCCTGCCCGAACAGCTGGTCTGGGCGCTGCTTAACGCCGGCTTCTCGACCAACTGCTGGGACGGGCAGTTCTTCTTCGATACCGATCACCCGATCCTGGACGCCAACGGGGCCGAGACGACCTTTGCCAATACCGACGGCGGATCGGGAACGCCCTGGTTCCTGCTTTCCACGAACCGGTCGGTCAAGCCGATCATCTATCAGGAACGCAAGCCGGTCGAGTTCGTCACGAAGGATCGCCCGGAAGACGACAACGTCTTCAGCGATCGGATGTTCTTCTACGGAGCCGACCTGCGCTGCAACGTCGGCTACGGCTTCCCGCAGATGGCCTGGGGGTCGCGCCAGACGCTGAACGCCGCGAACTATGCGATCGCCCGGGCGGCGATCCAGAACATGAAGGGCGACGGCGGGCGGCCTCTCGGCCTCGTGCCGAACCTTCTGGTCGTGCCGCCGTCGCTGGAAAGCGCGGGCCGGCAGATCCTGAACAGCGAGTACGGCACCGGCGGGATCACGAACGAATGGAAAGGCACGGCCGAACTGCTTGTCGTGCCCTGGCTGGCCTGACGGCGGCCGTCGGTTGATCAGCGGGGCGGTCCGTCCGCCCCGTCACTGAACCGACGGTGCCGGCCCGCCTTGCCGGATCAGAGGAGTTGCAGAGACGATGACCAGCGAACAGAAGACCGCGACCAGCGAACAGAAGACCGCGACCAGCGAACAGAAGACCGCGACCAGCGAACAGAAGACCGCCAAGCCCAAAAACCGGCCGCCTGCCGTCGTTACCGTCGTGGCCAAGCAGGCCTCGCGCTGGCGGATCGGCCGGCAGTTCGGGCCGGTGCCCGTCGACATTCCCGCCGCCGAGCTGAGCGAGGACGACCTCGCCCGTCTGCATGCGGACCCCCTTCTCGTCGTCACGGCGGGCTCCGACGCCTGACGCGGGAGTGCGACCCCGGGGCAAACCGGGGCGCGTGCAGTCCTCCCGGCGCCGTGCCGGGCCCGCCGGGAGGACCGCTTTCAATCCGGCTTGAAGCGAGCGTGAAACATGCCCTACGCGACCCTTTCCCAGCTGACGGCCCGCTATGGCGAGCGGGTGCTGGTCGCGCTCACCGACCGGGGCGACATCCCGACGCATCTGGTGTCCGAGGCGGTCGTCGACCGCGCGCTGGCCGATACCGATGCGCTGATCGACGGCTATCTGATGGCGCGCTACGTGCTGCCGATCGTCGGCACCGTGCCGCCGCTCCTGGCCGACCTCGCCCAGGCCATCGCGATCTACAAGCTGCACGTCCAGCAGGCCGACCCCAAGATCGAAGCCGACTACAAGGACGCGCTGCGCATGCTGCAGCAGATTGCCGCCGGCACGATGCGGCTGCCGGTCGCCGGGATCGAGCCGCCGACCCAGGGCGGGTCGGGCGCGGTGGTGACCGACCGTGACAGACCCTTCTCGGCCGACACGATGCAGGGCTTCATCTGATGTTCGTCGAAGCCGTCAAAGCCCGCCTGTCCGATGCCGTGCCGGCGCTGCGCACGGTCGAAGGCGCGGCAAACCTGGCCGCGCTGATGGCGTCGAACGGGCTCCCGCAGCAGACGCCGGCGGCGCATGTCGTCACGCTTGGCATCCAGGGCGGCGACGAGGAGGCGGCGGCTGGCGCTTTCGTTCAGTCGGTGACCGAGGTGGTCGGGGTCATCGTGACCTGGCGGATGGTCGTCCAGACCGACCGCGCGGTGGCCGACGTCGAGACGCTGATCGACGAGATCACGCAGGCCGTGGCCGGCTGGGAGCCCGAGGGCGCGATGGCGCCCTTCCGGCTGCTGCGCGGCCAGCTCGTGACCATGAACAAGGGGACGCTGGTCTACCAGCTCGACTTCGCGATCCCCAACCAGCTGAGGATTTTCGGATGAAGAAAGCCGCCGCCGAGACCGCAGGGTTGAAGACCCCGCCGCCGCTGCCTGCAGAGGGCGGCAGCTACACCCGCAACCCCGACGGCTCGCTTTCCCGCGACAGCGCCGGCAGCCCGGCCGCCGAACCCCCCGCAGAGGAGGCATAGATGCCCGTCACCACCCAGCGCTGGAACACGAAAATCCTGCTTGCCAAGATCGAGACGGCCTACGGCACCGACAGCGTGCCGGTGCCCGCCACGGACGCGATCTTTGCCCGCGACGTCGAACTGACCCCGATGGAAGGCAGCGACCTCGCGCGCGAGCTCGAGCAGCCCTTCATGGGCCACAACGTCACAATTGCAGCCGATCTGCACACGCGGCTCAGCTTCCGCGTCGAATTTGCGCCGTCCGGAACCGCCGGGACCGCCCCGCGCTGGGGGGCGCTGCTGCGCGCCTGCGGCTGCGCGCAGGTCGTCTCGACCGGCGTCTCGGTCACCTACAACCCGGTGTCCGACGCGCATGAAAGCGTCACCTTCTATCTCTGGATCGGGGGCACGCGGTATGTCGTGCGCGGCGCGCGGGGCAATGCGCGGATCGAACTGGCCGCAAGCGGCATCCCCTACATCGTCTTCGACTTCTGGGGGCTGTTCTCGCAGCCGACCGATGTCACGCGGGTGACGCCGTCGCTGTCCGGATGGCCGCTGGTCCAGGCCGTGTCGGACACCAACACGCCGACCTTCACCATCGGCGGCGCGGACTTCATCCTGCGCAACCTGAACTTCGACCTCGGCAATGCGGTCGAGCCGCGGATGCTGATCAACAGCGAGGAAATGTGGATCACCGCCAAGGCCGAGACGGTCGAATGGCAGATGGAAGCGGTGCCGCTCGCGACCTGGAACCCCTACGCCCTTTCGGCCGCGCGGACCACCGTCGCGGCGGTCGTCGCGCATGGGGTCGGCGCGGGGCGGATCGCCACGCTCACCCTGCCGCGGCTCGAGGTGCAGCGGCCGCAGGTGACCGGCGCGCAGAACGTCAAGGAATGGTCGCTGCGCGGCAATCCGATCCCGAACGCCGGCAACGACCAGTGGACGCTCGTCCTGACCTGATTTGACCCACCCGACCCGGAGCAGCTTATGTTCAACATCAACAAGACCCCGACCTTCACCGTCCAGGTGCCGATTGTCATCGACGGGATCGACGAGCCGATGAGCCTGCGCGCCACCTTCCGCGCTGTCTCGGACGACGAGCTGCTCGCGGCCGAGTCCCGGTCGATCGAGGGGTTCAAGGCCTTCCTGCGGCGCATCACCGTGCAGCTGCATGATCTCGAGAATGACGAGGGCAAGCCGGTCGCCTTCACGCCGGAGCTTTTCGAGGAGCTGCTCGGGCAGGCCCATGTCCGCGTGGCGCTGCAGGCCGCCTTCTGGAAGGCGATGCTCAAGGCCCGCGTGGGAAACTGAAATGGGCAGGGGGCGCCTGGGTCCGTGGCGAACTCCTTGCCCGCGATGACGACGACGATGCGCTGGCCGATGCGCTGGACGATGCGCGCCGCTGGGGGATCGAGCTTCGGTCCGAGGATATTGCCCCCAAGGAACGCGAGGGCATCTGGGAGGAGAACCTGGCCGCCGTCACGGCATTCCTGGCCGTCTCGACACAGTGGCGGATGGTTTCGGGGGCGGCGGGCATGATGGTGACGGGCCTTGATTATGCCGGCGCGCGGGCCGGCCTCGAGGCCCTGGGGATGGTGGTGACGCCCCGGCTCTGGGGCGATCTTCAGGCGATCGAGGCGGGCGCGCTCGCCGAGTTGAACAGGCAGAGACGATGACGTTCAGGGTCAGCCTTCTGTTCCAGGCGGATGCCAAGGCCGCCAAGGCCGAGGTGGAGGGCCTGGCCACGTCCGCCCGCAAGGTGGGCGAAGCCGCGCAGGACATGGGCCGCAAGTCCGCCGATGCCGCGCGCGGCGTGGGGTCGCTCTCCGGCGCGGCCGACGGGGCCGAGGCGCAGCTCAGGGGCATGGCGGCGGCGCAGGATGTGGCAGCCGCATCGCAGACCAAGCTTGCGCGCAGCACGACGATGGCCGCCGGGGCCACCGGCAGCCTTGTCGCGCAGTTCAACGACATCGGGATGATGCTTGCCGCCGGGCAGAACCCGCTGCAGCTGGCGATCCAGCAGGGCACGCAGATCACCCAGGTGATCGGCCCGATGGGCGCCGCCGGCGCGGCCCGCGCGCTGGGCGCGGCCTTTGTGGGGATGCTCTCGCCGATCAATCTGATCACCATCGGCGCAATTGCCGCCGGTGGTGCCATCATCCAGTGGCTGACCTCGGCGCGCGAGCCTGCGATCACACTGCAGGAGCGCATCGACGATCTGAGCGCTGCCGTCGCCGCCTACCGCGATGCGTCGGCGCTGGCGGCTGCAGGCACAGACGAGCTTGTCGCGCGCTTCGGCGGCGCGGCTGGAAAGGCAGGCGAAGTCGCAACGATCCTCGAATCCTGGGCGCGGGTTGACGCGGTGCGTGCGCTCGATGCAGCCGTCGACGATATCACGCAAAGCTTCGGCGGACTGTCGGACAGCCTGACGGTCACGACGGGTGGGATCGTTCAGGAAATCGACGCAACATTCTTTGAACTGCGCGATAACCTGCGTCTGACCGATCTGCAGGCCGCGACCGTTGTCGACGCCTTGAGGGACTTGGCCGAAGCACCGACCGTCGGCGCACAGGTCGAAGCGGCGATCGCGTTGAACGAGGCCTTCATCCGTGTCTTTGGCTCGATCGAGGAAATTCCGGCCGAGCTTTCTGCCGTAGCGCGCCAGGCTGCGATGATCGCGCTGCGGGCCGCCGAGATGGAAGGCGGGATGGATGGCGCGACGGACAGCGCCGGGCGCCTGTCGGGCGCCCTGCGGACTGTTGCCGACTACGCCATCGATGCGCAGACGGCGATTGCGACCCTCGCTGGGATCGAGCCCGACGCGGGCTGGCTGGGCCACGCGATCTACAACGCCTCCGCGCTGGCACAGCAGCTGTGGAATGCCGTCGGTGCGATGCAGGCCTATCGCATGGATGCCACGGGGCCGCTGCCCGTCGGCGGGCCGGGAACGTTCCCTGCCGCCGGCCTGCCCGCCGATGCCGCGCCGCCGGGCCGGCCAGAGGCGCGTCCGACCGACATCGACTTCGGCTTTGTCCCGCCCCCGACCGTCGGCGGCGGTGGTCGCGGCGGTGGTCGCGGCGGTGGCGCCGGCGCGGCGCGGGCCGAGCGGGACGCGGTGGGCGAGCTGATCGAAAAGCTGCAGGAAGAGCTCGACATCCTGCGCGAAACCGACCCCGTCCAGCAGGAGCTGATCCGCCAGCGCGAGACGCTGGCCGGCGCGACCGAGGCCGAGCGGGCCGAGGTCACCGCGCTGATCGCGGCGCGCGAGGCCGAACGGCAGGCCTCGGAGGCGACGGCCGAGATGTGGGACTACCTCGCGCAGACGGCCGAGTCCTCGCTGATGGGGATTGCCACCGGCGCGCAGAGCGTCGAGGAGGCCGCGCGCAACGCGGCGGCCGCGCTGGCCGAAGCGGTGCTGCAGGCTGCGCTGTTCGGACAGGGGCCGTTTGGCGGGCTCTTCGGGGGGACGTCGATCCTGGGCGACCTCGGCGACTTGTTGGGCTTCGCGCGGGGCGGGATGATCCACGGGCCCGGCGACGGGACGGCGGACCGTGTGCCGATCCTGGGCTCGGCCGGCGAGTTCATCGTGACGGCGGCGGCGACCCAGCGGTACCGGCCCGTGCTCGAGGCGATGAACGCCGGGGCGCCCCTGCCCCGCTATGCCGCGGGCGGGATGATCGGCGGCGAGGGCGGGCGCGGCGGCAAGACCGGCGGTGGCGGAGAGACCACCTTTGTGATCGACGTGCGCGGCGCGCGCGGCAATCGCGAGATCGAAAACATGGTGTCCGATGCGGTCAGCCTGGCGCTGCGCATCTATGACCGGGATGTCTTCCCGCAATCGTTTCGGCGGGTGTTCGGTGATCCGGCGAGGGTCGGCTGATGCCATTGCAGGCCATGCTGAACCGGACGGAGTTCATGTACAAGCTCCCGATCGCGGACATGACGATGCGATGCCCGCCCGTAGCCGAGTACAACCGCACGGGCGGGGGCGATCAGCTTGGCGCCGACATCGGCGTGCGGCTTTGGCAGGGCGATATCATTCTGGGCCGGATGACCCGGGCAGAGGCCGGCGAGATCGAGGTGCTTGTCGATCTGGTGGCGCAGACCGGCCGGGCGTTCCGGTGCTTCGACATCCGCCGACCCTATCCGCTCGCGGATGCGAGCGGCGCCGCGTTGACGGGTTTTTCGCCGGTCATCCACACCCTCTACCCTGCGGAGCTGCGGGAATTGAGAATCGGGGGGCTGCCACCGCTTTACCGGCTGTCGGCAGGCGACTACCTGCAGTTTTGGTACGCAAGCTCTCCGACGCGCTATGGGCTGCATCGCGTCGTGACAACCGTGACCGCCGACGCATCCGGTATCACGCAGGTGATGGAAGTCGACCCGCCGATCAGACCGGGGGCAGCGACCGGCGCGGCGATCGAATTGAAGCAGCCCTGGTGCAAGGCTGTGATCATCGCCAACAGCGTGCAGCCCAACCGCACGCGGCAGACCATCAGCGAAGGACTGCGCTTTTCTTACGTGCAGAGCCTGCGATGAGAAGCCTGAGCACCGCCCTGCAGACGGCTCTGACAAACGGGATGATCGTGTCCCGCGTGCTGTGCTGGTTTTCGGCGCGCAACCGCGACACCGGCGCGACCGAGACGCTCGGCCTCTGGACCGGCGACGACCATGCCGAGATCGTCGTCGAAGGCCAGACGCGGACCTATTTCGGCGCGGGCAACCTGATCGACGTGCCCCCCGTGAACTACAAGACCGGGCTTGACGTGCAGGTCTACCGGCTTGGCCTGACGACGATCACGAACGAAGCGCGCCAGCTGATCCGGGGCTACGATCCCCGCTTTGCCGCCGTGCAAATCCACCGGGCGCTGTTCGATCCGATCACCCGCGCGCAGATCGAGGCGCCGCATCGTGTGCTCTTCGGTTTCGTCGACGAGGTCGATCTGACCCAGCCGGCAGCCGGCGAACAGGCCTCGGGCTATCTCAGCATCGTCACGACCGCGCGCCAGCTGACATCCGGGCTGCCGAACAAGAACAGCCATGCCAACCAGCGGCGGATTTCGGACGACCGTTTCCTGCGCTGGGCGGACAGTTCAGCCGAGGTCTGGTGGGGGGTGAAACAGCGATGACCGCGATGCGGCGGCTACCCGACTGGAACGCGCGCGTGACGGTCTTTCTGACGCAGCACGCAAGGACGCCCTTCCGGCCGGGCCGGCACGACTGCGCGCTCTTTGCAGCGGGCTGTGTCGAAGCGATGACGGGCGAAGACCCGGCGGCCGCCTTCCGCGGCCGCTACAGCACGCTTGCCGGCGGCCGGCGGGTGCTGCGCCGGGCAGGCTTTGCCGACCATGTCGCGCTGGTCGCATCGCTCTTTGATGAAATCGCCCCGCTCATGGCGCAGGTCGGCGATATCGCGGTGGTCAATTCGCCAGAAGGTCCCGCGCTGGGCCTCGTCGCCGGGGCCGATATCGTCGTGCCGGCGCCGCAAGGTCTGGGCGCCGTATCGCTGATGGCGGCGCGGCGGGCCTTTCGTGTGCCCGCGGAGGGCTGCTGATGCCCGCCATCGGCGCCGCCATCGCCGCCGGATGGGCGGCCTTCACCGCGTCAGCAGTCGGCACGTTCCTGACGACGACTTTCCTCGGCCGGCTGGTTGTCTCGGCGGGGGCATCGCTGCTGCTTCAGCACCTGACAAGACCGCGGATCGATACGAACCCGGTCGGTTTCCCGCAAGGTGTCACGCTCAGGGGCGGCACCAATCCCTTGCGGTTCCCGTTGGGCCGCACCATGACGGCCGGGCAGCACGTCTGCCCGCCGATGACGCATGGCAAGGCCGGGAAGACCCCGAACGCCTACATGACCTATGTCATCCTGCTGTCGAACGTGGCCCGTGTATCGCTCGATCAGGTCATCATCAACGACCAGGTCCATGAACTGGGGAGCACCCCCCATTCCCTTTATGGCTTCCCGGTGCTGGGCGAGTACGCCGGCTATGCCTGGGTGAAATACTACGACGGGACGCAGACGGTCGCCGACCCTTACCTTGTCGTTGCCTACGGCTCCTATCCCAAGCGCTCGTGGTCGGCCGAGAGGATCGGGCGCGGTCTGTGCTATGCCATCGTGACGATGCGCTGGTCCGACAAGGTCTGGGGCGCCGGGCACCCACGACTGCAGTTCGTGCTGGGCGGCATCCGCCTGTACGACATCCGCAAGGATACGACTGCCGGCGGCAGCGGATCGCAGCGCTGGTCAAACCCGGCCACCTGGTTGCCGTCTGACAACCCCTTCGTGCAGGCCTACAACGTCATGCGCGGCATTACGCTGGCCGACGGCGATGTCTGGGGCGGCCGTCTGGCTGCCTCGAACCTCGATACCGCATCCTGGGCGGCGGCCATGAACGAATGCGACCGCCTCGTCCAGGCGCCCGCAGGATATCCGGCCGACACGCAATTCACGAGCGGGATGGAGGTCACGGTCGATCGCGCCCCGGCCGATTATCTGCGCGAACTGCTCAAGGGCTCGTCCGGCGAGGTGGTTGACATGGGCGGCACCTGGAAGGCCAGGGCCGGCGCCGCGGGGCTTCCGATCTTCTTCTTCACCGACGACGACGCGGTCGTGACCAGGCCGCAGGACTTCAATCCTTTTCCCGGACTTGAAAGCTCTTTTAACGGGGTGACGGCGACCTATCCCGATCCCGACGTAAACTGGGAACCCAAGGACGCGCCGCCGCGATACAATTCCACCTGGGAAGCCCAGGATGGCGGCCGCCGCAAGGTCGCGCATCTGCAGTTCGTGGCCGTCAGCAACCGCTTCCAGGTCCAGCGGCTGATGAAGGCCTATATCGCCGAGGAGCGGCGGTTTCGCCGCCACGGGCTGACCCTGCCGCCCCGGGCCGCCGTGATCGAGCCGCTTGATACCGTCAGCTGGACCAGCACGGCCAATGGCTACATCGACAAGCGGTTTCAGGTGGGCGAGGTCGCCGATGATCTGGCCACCTGCCTGCAGAGGGTCGCCCTGCGCGAGCGTGACCCGTCCGACTACGACTATCCCGAAGATCTGTTCCTGCCTTCGGAGGCCGGCGCAAGCGGGCCCGTCAGGCCGCCCGCCCAGGGCGTGCCGAACTGGGCCGTGATCTTCGATGCGGTCAAGGACGCGCTGGGCACGAACCGCCGTCCCGCCCTGCGCGTGAGCTGGGACGGCAGCGAACAGGACGATGTGACCGGCGTCGAATGGCAGGTGCGGCTGCCCTCGACCGGCGCCATCGTCGCCCAAGGGTCGACCCAGAGCGTCGAAGCGGGAGAGCTGCAGATTGCCGCGGGCATCCTGCCGTCGACGACATACGAGACGCGGGCCCGCTTCATCGCCCCGCGCAGCACCGACTGGTCGGAATGGGCTGGCGCGACGACCGGGAACGTCGGGATCAAGGACGCCGATTTCGAAGCGGGCAGCGTCTTCAACCTGCTTCGCGCGCTGAACATGACGGTGCCCGAGATCGTGTCGGCGCTGCCCGACACCGGGAACTTCGCCGGGCGCTTCGTCTATCTGACCACGAACCGGAAATTCTATCGCCACACCGGCACCCCTGCCACAGCGGCGGGGTTCACCGTCGAAGTCGACGGCGCCGACATCCTGGCCGGGACCGTGACCGCCGGGGCCATCGCCGCCGGTGCGGTCGTGGCCTCCAAGATCGCGGTCGGCGACTTCACCAACCTTGTGCCCGATTCCGGGCTGCAGGACCCCGCCGCCTGGACCAATCCGGCGGAATTCACGCTGTTCCAGAGCCACGAGTTCACGACCCAGAACTTGTCCAAGGGCGAGATACGGTACACGGGCGTTCTTGGCGGAGCGGGGGCAGGGTGGAAATACAGCACGAGCCGACCATTTGGGGTGACAGGCGACCGGCAGTACCGCGTCACTGCGGCGGTCGCACGCACCCTTGGGACCACGGTTTCAGTGGTCGCCAAAATCGTTTGGAGAAACGCGCAAGGCAGCTTTATTTCTGAAAATCTGGTGTTCTATGATTCTGGCGGCATCACGCCTTTCACTTTCAGCGTGATAATGACGGCGCCCGCCGGTGCCGTCACGGGTGAATGGACGTGGGGACAGGACACGACCCCTGGAGCATCCGACGCTCGTGCCAGGTTCTTTGCGCCGACGGTCCGCGTCATGAACGGCGGGGACCTCGTCGTCGACGGCGCGATTGCGGCCAACCATCTGAACACCGCCAGCCTGACGACCAGCGGACTGGCCGTGTTCGGCGGCGCGCTGCAGTCCGACAACTACGTCGCCAACGTCAGCGGATGGCGCATCAACAAATCCGGCAGTGCCCAGTTCCAGAACCTCATCGTGCGCGGGTCGCTGACCGAGGGTGCGGTCAGCGACGTCTTCCAGGACTTCATCACGACCGCGCAGGCGCTTACGACGACCCTGGTCGAAAAGGCGAGGGTGACGCTCGGCGTGCAAGGTCACGGAGTGATCTTCAAGCGCGCATTCTCTTTCGAAGCCCGCGCCGTCGCAGGCGGCAACACGATCGTCACCCTGCAAGCGCGTCAGCGCGACTTTTCCGGAGATACCATTTCAGCGTGGTTCGATGTGGACGTGAATACGATCACCGATACGGCCTGGGTCATTTATCGTGACACCGGCAATCTGACCGGTGCCTTCAACGAATTCGAATACCGCATCGTGGCCCGCGTGACCGTCGCCAGCACGACGACCTGCTTGCGAAACGCCTACATCACCGTCGACAGGCAGACGAAATGACCGGGCTCTTCAAATACGTCCGGCTCGAGGCCGGATGCGTCGTCGCCGGCGGGCAGGGTGCGATTGTCCCCGATGGATACGTCGAGGTGCCCGAGGCGCTGGAACTGACGGCGCTGGGATCGCTGATGCTGACGCAGGATGGATGGGCCGCGCGGCCCGTGTTGGCCTCGCCTCTCATCACGACCGGGGAGGGCGGCACGGATGTCACCTTCGACGACTGTCCACCCGCGACCGCCTTCGAGGTCACTCAGGCACCGAGCGGTGCCATCGTCCAGAGCCTGAGCGGCAGCGGCCGGGTCACGATCCGGCTGACTGATCCGGGCCATTACCGCATTGATGTGCAGCCGCCGTTGCCGTTCATGCCCCTTCTTATCGGTGCCCAGGTGGCAGAATGACTGCCGCCCCCCCCCGCCATCCCCGCTTCAACAAGGTGAGTCCAAATGCCAAACCTGATCTACCCCCGCGCCAATGAACAGCTGCTGCAGGGCGGCATCGACCTCTTGACCGCGAACGTCAAAGTCGTGGCGGTCGATACCGGCGCCTATACCTACAGCGCGGCGCACGAATTCTTGTCCGACATCCCCGCCGGAGCGAGGATTGCGACGTCGCCGAACCTGTCTGGCAAGACCGTGACGAACGGCACCTTCGATTGTGCCGATTTCACCTTTGCCGCCTTTTCTGGCCCCACGGTCGAAGCGCTGGTCGTGTTCATCGATACAGGCACGGCCGCGACGTCGAGGCTGATCGCATATCTGGACCAGAATGCGCTTCTCCCGTTCACGCCGAATGGCAGCACGCTGACCGTCCAGGTGCCGTCAGGTCTTTTTACGGTCAGCGGCACGACCGCCGCCGTCTTTCAAAAGACAGCCGAGGCCATGCTGTCGGGCGGGATCGCCCTTGGCACCGCTGACGTGAAGGTCGTGCTGATCGATCTTGGGGCTTATACCCACAGCCAGGGGCATCAGTTCCTGTCCGACATTCCCGTCGGCGCGCGGGTAGCAATCTCGGCGACCCTGGCGACCAAGACCTTTGCATCGGGCACCTTCGACAGCGCCGATACCGTCTTCACGGCCGTCACGGGACCGACGGCAGAAGCCTTTGCGGTCTTCATCGACACAGGCAGCGCGGCGACCTCGCGGCTTGTGTCCTTTGACGACGACAACGCCGGCCTGCCGTTCACGCCGAACGGCGGCAACCTCAACATGGCCACGCCGAATGGCTGGTTCACTCTTGCCGCCACGGTGAGCTGATCCCCATCGGGACTGAAGGAGAAAGATGATGCAGATCATTATGGAGCCAGGACAGATCAACTACACGGCCGATGGCGGTGACTGGAAGCTGATCGTCCGGCAAGGATACTTCGAGATCGTGTCGGCGGCGACGGGGGAACTGCTTTTCGGCTCGGGACAGAACCTCAACAATCTGGCCGACCTGATCTTGGCCGCGCGGGACCACGCGCGCAGCCAAGGGATTGACTGGCCGGAGGGTCAGTGATCATGGCAGCTCTCGACAGCCTGTCTGCCTATGTGAATCGCGCCACCGGCGGCAACAGCGGGGCACCTGATGTGCCTATAGTGACGAAGACGGGGCGCATCGCCGGCGCCGCAGCCACTGCGCCGTCAGCTTCCCAATGGCATAGCCTGTGGCTCTATGAGGGCTTCCATCCGCACGGAAGCATCCCGACCAATGCCGCAATCCCGACAAGGGATACGCCGGGTGCGCTGCCTTTCAAGCCACCCGGCGCAGGGCGCGAGAAGTTCCTCATGTCGGTCGGCATTACACCCACTGTCGCGGGCACATTCACTCTTTATGACCGCCTGTTTCACATCGGCGGCCTCAACGGCAACATCACGTCCGATCAGACGGTGCAAGGGGCCACGCCGAGCCCCGCGCTGACCCGCTATACCGACGGCGACGGCGTCTTCGCCTTTGCGGAAATCTATGCCAACGTTGGGTCAACCTCCAGGACGCTGACCATCACCTATACCAATTCAGCCGGCGTTACCGGTCGGACAGCGTCCATCAGTTTCGGCGGCGCGGGGTCCAACGGAGTCTCGAGGCTTTTCCGCTTTCCTCTGGCGCAGGGCGATACAGGTGTCAGAGCCATCGAAAAATGCGCCCTGAATGTAAGCACCGGCACGGCAGGCAACTTCGGCATCGCTCTGGGCCGACAGATCGCACAGATGGCTACCCCCGTTGGCGGGCTTCTGGCCGGTCGGGATTTCCCGATCGGAATGCCGGGCATTCCCGCAGTTCACTCAGACGCCTGTCTGGCGTGGATGTTCAGCGCCGTCACGACGACCGTGCCCGAGTTCACGGGCCAGCTTGGATTCGTGGAGAATTGAATGCCACTTGCTGACTTGCAGGCCTACAAGACTGCGCTTGAGACAGCGAACGTCATCGGGTTCCATTCGAACCTGTCATCAAACTTCGGTCGGGATTTGCGTCCAAACTTCGCTGCGCGGCGGTTTCCGGTCACGCCCGCCATTCCGACGACCAGCGTTGCGCTCGACAAAAACAGCGATATCGCGCTGGGACCATTGCCTGAAACTTCCGGGCAGCTCTGCATCCTGGGCGGGCAGATCAGCGGGGCCGTTGCTTCGACAACCGTGATGATCGTGGACCTGCTCAATCATTCCGGCGGATTGTCGGCGGCTGCAACCGGCGAGCAGACCACGGGGCTGCCGACAGCCCCCTTGACGCGCTACACGGACGGCGACGGCGTGGCCGCAGCTCTGGTCCTGTATGCCACAACGGGATCGACGGTGACGACGGTCACAGTCAGTTATACGAATTCATTAGGTGTTTCAGGACGTATTTCTCCAGCTATTCCTTTGGGTGGATCTGGTGGTTTCGGTGTTCTTGTATCTTTCATTATTTTACCCTTGCAACCGGGTGATACGGGGGTCAGGTCGGTCGAAAGTATGACCGCCGCAGGCTCGACGGGGACTGCCGCCAATATGGGTATCGTGCTCTTTCGCCCCTTAGGTATGCTCGCTCAAACAGACGGGTCCCGGCCGCAGAGGATCG
>Ga0315903_10001441_pt1 | contig 36128 bp, 55 predicted proteins | sample LakEriMetagenome_7_FD_203524 | JGI IMG/M metagenome (GOLD analysis project Ga0315903, IMG submission 203524) | Freshwater fungal communities from buoy surface, Lake Erie, Ohio, United States - Buoy 2 MA119 | ecosystem: Environmental > Aquatic > Freshwater > Lake | place: USA: Lake Erie, Ohio...
ACTTTTCAGCACCTATTAAAGCACATTTAGGACTGCACACTCTTTGAGTTGATTTATAAGGAGTGAAGTCTGCACCGCACTCCTTACATTTTTTATTTTTTATTAAACGCATTTAGATAATCGTTAAATAAGTTTCTTGAAATAGTTACTTTCTCAATCATTCGCTCCTGTACCTCTTCATTAGCTTCCCATCTTCTGATATATAAACCAGCATCGGAGTTAAGAATTAAACGAGGGTCAAAGGATATAAAGTCGCACCATTTACGACCGCTTAATAAAAGATAGCATTGCATTTGATAATAATAATCATTGTTTTCACTTTCAAAAGTATCTTCATTAAAAAAGAAATTCAAGTGATTACTTCCTACAAATGGGCATTTTATTTCAATCATACCTTCCTCACCTACTAAGCCATCAGGACTGCCTGTTAATCCCTCTATATTTTCACTTATAAGCAATTTAGATTCGATAACCTCATTACCAGTCCTTGCAGTATAATATCGTTTCGCTATTGGCTCATTTTCGTGTCCCCATGCTGTCGCATAATTATCAATACTTTGTTTAGGCTGACCGCTTAACCTTTCGTAAACTTTCTCACGAATGTAAGTTTCTGCACCTTTGCTTAATAAATCTTTTTTTGAACGTGGTTCAGTCATAAGTTTCCAAATCTCACTTCCGGTGAAATTACCTAATCTGTTTTCCCACCACGTAGGTGAATATATTTCTATTGTTGATTCCATAGTTTTAAAGGTAGGGGACAAATTGTCCCCATTTGTTAAAGTAATTTTTTAATATGATTTTCTATTTCATTACTTACTCTATATTTTTTTCGTACTTCGTCCATTGTGCCACCATTACGAATGTACTCAACTACTTTTAAAAAGTTTTCATGTTCAATAGTTAATTCAGGTTTTGAAGCATCTGTGTCTTTATCAGTTACAAGCCCTAATATTGAACTTAAAGCATATCTGCGAATGTAAGTAATTGCACTTCCTAATATTTGATAGTCATTCATTCCTTTTAATTCAACTTCTTTAGGAATATTAATTAAGGATTCTAATGTTTCTCCTGTTTCAACGTGGAATACAATTGTCTTAACACAATCGCCCATGATAGGTTGAGTAAAGCCTAATTGATGTTTAGCAAGTAAAGGATTAATAATATTAAAGATAGTTGGAAGGTCTGCATAGGAATATCCATAACCTGTTGTTCCTTTGTGAATCACTGGCACTTCTTGTTGGAATGATGCTAAACTTTTAAATAGTGATTTTGTTTCTGTTGTTTGTTCTTTTGTTTTCATTGTTCTTTGTTTTATTAGTTATTAAAATGGCAGTTGGTCATCTATTATGTTTGGAGTGTACTTTGTTTCGTTTGGATAAGTCTTTGTTTCACTATCTTTTTTATAAGGCTCTTGAAATGATGCACTGAAATACTTTGTACCTTTTTGCGATTCCTTAAACCATAAAGATATTTCCATGTCCTTACCATTTACGTTTACTGTTCCTTTGTAGTCAGGTTGTTTCTCATTTGTTTTTTTTGCATTCTTGAAGATTGCGCCTGAATTGTTTTTGTTTTTACTTTCCATGTTTCTGTTTTTTATTTGTTATTGTAAATTCTTTGAATCGTGTATTGCTTTTAGAGTTGATGCACCATTGCTCATTAATGGTATAACCTTTTTCTCTAATCTTAGCCAATACTTTGTGCAGGTTTAATGTACCGCAGTTACATTCTTTTTTTGTGATAGCATAGGCATTTGAGCCTGTTATCACTTGCCCTGATAATAGAGCATCGAGGATTGCTTGTTCTTGTGTTTTCATAGTTATTAATTTATTGCAAATATAAAATAAATATTTAATATAAAAAATTATAAGTTAATATTTTCATATCATTTTTTAATTTGATGTATCTTTCAATTAATTCAGCATCGTAAATTTCTAATCTGTTATTAATACCTACTTGTTTAGATACATCTAAAAGTTCACTTTCACAATTATTTATTTGCTTTAATTTATCAATACCAAAAGTCGATAAATTGTCTACATTAAAATTATTTTCCATACTTTTCTTTTTTATATAAATAAAATTCAATTATTAAATCTAAAAGTTCATCATTACAGTTTCCTGTTTTAAAAGCCTTGTTAATAGTTACAAGGCTGAACTTTTTTCCTTTTTCAATTCCGTATCTACGGATTCGAGTTTGGTCTCCAAATGAGTAATACTCATTAATCTGCTCTTTAATTTTGTCTGTGATAATCATAATCTGTTGTGTATGTTGGATGAATGGTTGAAAGATAATCTAAAATGTTATTGTTAATTTGTTTTGCTATTTCAATCGTATCTCTATCGGTTACTTCAATTACTATTTTATCTCTGTTTTCGATTTCTTCATACTCAGGCGGATTCTCATAATCGCCTGCTCTTAATAGCTTATCATATCGTTCGTAGCAATAATCGCAAGTTATTTTAAGCATTCCGTTGCCTATCTGTTCACATTCCCACTCCATAAGTAAATGGTAATCTAAACTGCTACCTAATTGGTACATGGCTACAACTCCGTTGATGAATCCATGAAATACATCTTTGTTCATATAAATGATTTTACTTTGGTTATTACTTCGTTAAATTGTTCTTCTGTTATTTGCTCAAAACCGCATGGATAATTCATTGCCCAGTCTATTTTTTTAATGATTACTTCATCAGACCATAGGCAAATATGAATTGTTTGATGTTCTTCAATCTTCCAATACCTGTTGCCATCTTTTGTGAATAGAGGTAGTTGCACCTCTATTTCAACTTTTTCTGTTTTGTCAATTGTTACTTTCATTGTGTTTTGTTATTTATATATTTTCATTACTTTATCAATATCGCTGGCAATTCTTGTTAAAAAATTACCTAATGTTTCATCAGGCATTGAATACCATTTAGCAAGTTCATTTAATAAACTGCCTTTAATAATTACTACCTCATGAACTCCGTTAGTTGTGTTAATTAGTGTTTTCATTGTTTGTGTTTTAATTATACAGCAAATATAAAGAGTTTTTAAATAACTTGCAAATAAATTTTAAATATATTTTATAACTTGCTGATAATCAAATCAATTATTTTCAATAAAAAAAGCCACGATTAAGTGGCTTAATAAAGAAATATAGAAATATAGGTTAGTTATTTGCTTTCCTTTTGATTTTTCTTTTTTCAAAGTATCTAATTATTCCTGCTACTAATAAAGTAACTATTGATCCAACAACTCCATTATCAACCCCCTGAATAATTGCACCACCTCCAGTAACTTCATGAATGGCCACTGCTGTATTAACTACTTCACTAACTGCTGTTGTTAATGTATCTTGTACTACTTGTAATAACATTTGTATATTGTTTTAAATTGTTTTATATTTGCTCAGTTCTTTGTGTTTTTCATTTATTAGTTAAACAAGACCTGCTTAGAAATAGGCAGGTTTTCCTTTTTATAAGCTTTTCAACATTTCAATTAATTTCGGGTGAGGGTACATATCAACTTTATCTTTTCGGATTGAGTTATGAGTAAACACTCCATTAACTCCTAATAAAGCTCTTTTACTTATTGCCCAAATATCGTCATTATACGTTAAATCAATATTGTATTTTGCTTTTAAATGTAATAATAAAACTTTTAAAGATGCTATCTGTGCATCTGTGTAATTATGCCAATACAAATAACCTTTAAATGCTTTATCAAGTTTTATTACATCTGTAACTTCTCTATTTACATAATTATAATATTTACCATCTTTTTTTAAAGTAAGCTGTCCCCAGTTACAAACTTCAATACCGATTGATATTTTATCTAATGGTTGGTAAGGTATATTGTTTGCAGTAAATTGTTCTTGTTTTAATCCTAAATGGTAAGCCCAGAATTTATCATTAAAACATTCTACAATTTGTCCATCCGTTTCACCTTTTGCTTTTCCTGTTATAATGTATGAGGTTGCTATCCTATCTGCGTTTGTATTCCACCAATTTACAACACCTTTGCCACTTTCATTCCCTGCGGTATGATGTAAATAAATTTGTTTTTTAGCAGTTACTTCTTCTATAAACTGCCCTTTGTTTAATGGGTAGTTAAGTATGTTCATAGCTTATTTCTTTTGGAAGTATTGCTTCAGGTAAATGTGTTGGATTAGGATTATATTTATTGTTCTGTAAACAATTATAAAGCTTAGCTTCCAAGTCATTTACTCTCATGTTTGTATGAAGTAACCATGCTAATAAAACTGCTGTTGCTCCATACTTTTTTATTAATTCTAATGTATCTTTCATAATTAATTATTAGGTGGAGTGTAAGGACTTAAAGGTATATTTAATAAATATGAATATTGAGTTTTTGCAATATCCTGTTCATCCTGTTCACTTAAAAATAAAAAATAAACTCCGTTTATATCTTGAACAAAATTAAAAAAAGTATCACTATCAATAAACACTCCTTGTAATTGTTCTGCTTCTTCGTTTGTAACTATTCTGCCGTATTCCATTATTAAAAAGTATTTAAACCAAAATAAGTCATTAAAGCATTTACATTATTAGTAAAATTAGTTGCTTCCGTATCTGTTAAACCTTCCCCAATTGATGAAAATCTACACTGTTTATTTGAATAATATAAAGTACCACTTGGATTATTCCAACGACCTATATTTATACTATTTGCACTCCTTCCAGTTGAATTTACAGATGAACTTGTTTTAGTTCCGTTTTTAAATATTTGTTGAGTGTTTGAAACTAATCTTGATGTAATATAAAAACCTTGTGCGTTTGTGTTTGTGGCTTGTGTATTGGTTTGTGCGTTTACTCTACCCGCAAAAACATCACCCGTAAACCTTGAATATAAAACTATTGAATTTGTGCCAGTTGTTGGGCTTCCACTTGCGCCTATATCAAAATGATTACCTACTGAATTTGTACCACTGTAAAAACTTAAATGAGCATTATCTTGCGTTAAATTTGTAGACGGTATTAAATATGTATCTGCAAAGGCACTTGTTCCGTTTGGTGTCATGCCTGAACTTGAATGAGTCCAGCCAGTTGAAAAAGTTAATCGAAATGCTCCGTTTGTATCTAAAGGATTTACTAAATTCCATTTATTATTCGTTGCTGTGCTCCAAAGTGGTAAAATCATTTCTTTTATTTTACTGTAATAACCTTGACTTTTAGCATTTACAAATAAATAAGTATTAATTGCGTTTTTATCTGCATCACTTGTTATTGCTGTGTTAGCAGTAAAGTAAGCCTGTGCATCGGTATCATAAGCAGGTGCTACCGAAACAGGTTTATTCCTTTGTTTAAATATACTATTTAAATTGCCTATCATATATTTTTTTCTAAATAAGCAATTATACTTCCGCTTGTTAAAGTAATTGCTGTGATATATTCAAAGTAAGGCAAATAATAAGTATCACCAGCTTTTAAAGTTTTTCCACTTAAACCTAATGAAGTTAAATAATTATTACCTCCTCCAGTTGCAACACTTACAACTGTATCTTCACGAACATAAAAAGCACATATTTGTTTTCCTGTTCTTGCGTTTGTATCTGCAATAAGTTCCGAACCTCCTGAAACTCCTGCTCTATTTGCGAATGTTATCATTTTTTTATTCTATATAAATTATACAATTAATTGAAACAGCTATTGGATTTGTTACCCATGCTGGTGTTTGTAATCTTAAAGTAATATAATCACCTGCATTTACACTTCTTGAAAGTCCTGTTATTAAAGAATTATTTAATGGATTACTATTAAATAAAATACTTGTTGATATGTTAGTATAAGAACCATTAACTCCTAATGCAAGAGTTGAACTTTCGCCACTTCCGAATGTTTGTCTTGAAGAAAATACAACCGATTTAATTGTTCCGCTTTTAGGGCAAATTAACCTCGTATTTGTATCAGTTGTAAATGGTACTGTTTGAATTGAACCAATAAAATAATTTTGATTATCGGCTAAATTAATCGAACTCGTACAAATCATTTGTAGTGAATAACCCTTTACATAACTTACTAAGTCTGTTTGGTTAGTAATTGTTCCTGTTATTGCACCCCAAACTCCACTATTTGCTGAAACTTCTATATAAACACTTCCTGACCATCTGTAAACCTTATTAGTATCTAAAGCTACATAAATTTTATTTGATGCTCCAGTCACAGGAAACGCTGCTAAGTTTGCATATTCTAAAACATCACTTACATAACTTGGTAAATAAGCCGCATCTATTTTAGAATCACTTTCTAATGGAGCATAACCATTTGCAACACCTTTATTTGCTATATTTTCAGGAGTGTAACCTAATGCAGTTGCAACTGATTTATTCTTCCATAAGTCTGTTGAACTTTCATAAGTTAATATTTGATTATTTGAAAGACTTGAAATATAACAATCATGAAGCTCCGATAATTCCCAACCGTTCATTATCTTAACATAAATCTTACCATTGTTTTGATGAGCATATTCCACATAACCAATAACAACAATATGACCAGTACTTCCATCAGGTTTTATATTTGTTAAGCTTCCAGCAGTTGTTGGACTTAAATAAATAACATCGCCATCAGTCCACGTTTCACCCTGTAAAGTTCCTGTTGTATCTAAGTTTTCTATCTGCCCAACTGTAATTACAAAACCTTCCTGATTATTATTTATATTTTCAGCAACTATTCCAATTGTATCTGCGCTGTTTAAATCATTATTAGCTTGTGCAAAATTTACTGCTAATCTTTGCCCCTGTGCGCTTTGAACTTTTACAGCTTGGTAATTTGCTCTTAATAAATTTTGAGTTGTTTTATTAACTACTCTTGCGTATAAATCCTGTGCTAATTTTGCATTGATGTTACCGCCTTTTAAACCTATTTCACCAGTTCCTAAAGTATCATTCCAAACTACTTTACCAACTGCATTTGTATTTGTTGCTGTTGTATCTAATTGTAAATAATCACTTGTAACACCGCCTGTATTAATTGCGTTTGTTGTTGTTGAACCTAAGTCAGTAACGCTTTGTAAATCTTGACTTCCACCAGCACCACCACCAACGTAAGACAAAGCACTCCATAAATTAGTGCCATTACCTATTTTAAGTTTAAATGAAGTATTAACTGTATCTTCTATACCTAACTGCCCCTTTAATAAAATAGTTGTTGTATCGGCATTCCATTGCGCTGTAGTCTTTGTTAAATGCTGAATGCTCCAATCTATTAAGCCATCATTAACATTTCCAGTTTGAGTTCCTAAATCCTTTATTCCAAAGATATTTAAAACCACATCCGCAAATGATTTTAACTTCAACACCCCATTTAATATTTTAAGCTTATAAGGTGTCATGAAGTTCTTATTGTAACGTGATTTTCAAAAATAATTTTATCAGTAATAACAGAATAAATAATATTATTTGTGTCTTTTACTTTTACATCATAAAGAAACAAACCAACCAAACTTGTATTTGCAGAAGTCATAGTAAATTCTGTAATTCCTTCCAAAGCTGTTACATGAGTAGTTGTACTCAAACTAATTAAAGCTTGTGCATCTGTATCTTCATATCTTTTCTTAACAGTAAAAAAGCAAGTGCACCCTGTTAAATTGAATGCAGTGCCATCTTCAGAAAGTATCTGAATTTTTACTGGATAAGTATCACCAACAATCCTTCGGATAACCACAAAACCCCCTTCCTTTTTTAATTAATTTTCTTTGCCCTAATTGTCTAATGTTTTGTTCTTGCATTAACTCCCTTTTATCATAGGTATCATAAAAGTTATATTGCACAGAATCGTAAGTGAAATTATCATTAAATAATTTATCTTTTAATTTATTTAAATAAGCGTTCTTTTTGCTTTGAACATCGCCCATTAATTCAGCACGTCTTTTATCAGTAACCTCAACGCTTGTATCTTCATTGTTTTGTCTTATTCCGTACTGGCTAACATTAGCACCATGCCATAATAAGAAACGATAATAAGAACCTAAAACTAAAAAAGGTTTAATGTATTCATTAAATAAAGCTGTTAATTGTGGCTTTGTTGCAAGGTTATCCATTAAATCAGTATAAAACTCATTTGAAACCCATGATTCAAATTCTACTTCTTGAGTATCACGAATGTGAATATCTAAGTCAGAATCTTTTATATTCTTACTCATTCTGCAATAAGCATCAAAGTCGCTTTTAATTATTAGTGGTTTGTATGCCATTGTTTGTATTTAAAGGTTCATAACCAGCTATCTGTCTGCGTTCATCAACTGTTAAATCTTCTAATATTTTACTATCAATAAACTTAATAGGTTTTAATTGAGTTAAAGTAAAATCTAATTGTGGAAAGCATTGATGTAAAGCATCACTAATTAAACTTTGTAATACTTTAACTCTATTATTAAAAAGTTCAATATTATCTGCTATTATATTTGTTGAGAAACCTACATTACCACCTAATCCAATTAAAAATGGTGGCACTCCAAAGGCTCTTGCAACTTTATCAGCAACTCTTTTAGTGCTGTTTTCTATTGCGTTTAAAATACCTTCATTACTCAATGGTTGATAAACAGCAAGTTCCTCTTTTGTCTTTGCTTGTAATATTAAAAGCTTTTGTCTTCCACTTGCTCCTGTTTCATCTTTTACATTACCTGTAAATTGTTCTAATGTAGCATCTAAATAATCCTGTTGAGTCATTCCGTTTTCATCTTCCTGTGAATTATCATAGTTTCCTACTATGTTTAAAATTCCACTCGGTAAAAATGAATTTGTTACTGATTCAAGTTCGTATTTGCTATTCTCACTATCTGTATTAATATCTTCTATTGCACTATAAAATGTTGGAATAGGATAATAATTTTTCATTGGCTTTTTCCTAAAATAATAAAGGATTTCACCTGTATTTTCACCCCACTCTAAAACGTGTTCCCTTAATTGTTCAGGAGTTATTTCTGCACCATAAAAAGCAGGAAACTCTTTGTCCTTTTCCTTTTTATATTTATTACTTCCAAAAGTATTATTGATAATAAAAGTACCTCTATCTGTTTTTCTTATCTGTTCAAAAGGTACAATTTTTAATTCCTTTACTTTACCATCTAAACCCCTCATTACATACAAAGAAACAGCCTGAAAAGGCGCAACGTAACTTGTAATTTCTGAAATAAGTTCGTTAAATGTTTGCTTTTCATTAATCTTAAATTCTCCTAACTGCTCATTAACTAAACCATCAGCATAAATATATTGACTTAATACATCAATACATGCTGTTGCAGTTCCGCTTTCATCTAATTGTTGTATTAACTTTTGAGGAAAGTCATTATTTGCACCGTATTTTATTAAGTCTGTATTGTTATCTTTTGTGATTTTAACAATACGATTTTTATACGTTAAAGTGCGAGGTTTAAACATGATTTCAAATTTAAGTTATTATAAATAAGTGTAAAGATAGTTAATATAAATCTTTATAATCTACCCACTTGTTTAATATAGTACTTTGATTAGGTGGATGCAAAACAAGTTTTTCTTTTGTTTTAAACCATTTTAGTTGTGGCATTAAGCCAGCAATGTAAGTATCAATTTGTTTTTCTTCGTTTTCTATTTCTTGAAGTATAATCGGAATTGCCGATTTATTTACTATGTAACCATAACCGCCCCAACTTGCAAAACACTTATTTAACATAATTGAATAATTAACTGTACTTCCATTAGGTGAATAACCACCTAAGTGGATGCCATCCCAATCTTCAGGCAATTCTTTTAAACAATCTTTTAATTTATTAATAAAGTCATCTGTAAAATCAACGTCATCTTCTAAAATAAAAACACTCTCCAAACCTAAGTTCAAAGAGTGTTGAAGTATTGCCTTATGACTGCGAAGCGTTGCTATTTCAGTCGGCAATAAAAAACCATTATGATTTATACCTTCGGCTTCTGTTGCCTTCCACGTTTCCGCTTTGATTCCTGCTCTTTCGGAATTTCTTCTGAATTGTTTTCTCCTACCTGCAGAGGATTGTAAGTTAATGCAATAACATTTTCCGATATTTGCTCGAAAGTTTTTTTTTCTTCCTGTAATTGTGCATCATACAAAGGATTCAATTCAATCAAATGCCCCTGACCACTAACAAACATTAAGTTTGCAAAGTAATCATTAAAGTTTAAATGATTTACTAAAACATCATTTCCTGATTTATCTTTTGTAATAATATCACAAGTAATAAATTCTTGTTTAATTTTAAATTTTAAATTCATAATCTTTTTAAAATAGTTAATCCGTTGTTATTTGTATATTGTCTGTAAATATACCAATCTTTATTTGCTTCTAAAAATTCATTTACAGCTGGCATCAATCCTTTTTTGTTTTCCGTTTGGTAGTTTTCCATGATTTCAGGAGTTTGCCAATCAGTCGGTTCATCACTTGCCCCATAAGTAGTTGTATCATGAAGCACGATGTATTTTTTCGCTTTATAGCCATGTTTAAACAATTCTTTTTTAAGTTGTGAGTAAATATGTAAGGTATCAATAAAAAGTAAATCAGTAGGCTCTATATCAATTTTAAGCGTATCTGCTTGTATGAAGTTCCAATTAGGATAAGCATTTAAAGCAATATCAATGTTTGGATGAATATGTAAATCTATTCCTATTAAAACACTTGGGTTTCTGTACATAAAAGCCCATGTGCTAACAACTGAACGCACTCCCATTTCTGTAATGTGGCTACATTCTTTTGCTAAATCGTAAAGAACTTCTAAATGTTCGTTTATATCACTTGGAGTTTTACAAGCTTGTTGGTAATTGTCTCTAATTAATAATTGATTCATATTGCTTTTTTATTTCTTTTACTTTTTTATATTCTGTTTCTAAATTCATTTCTTTAATCAAATAATAAAATTGTGAATTTTCTTTTATTAATCCTTCATAATTATGTTTTTTAATAAATTCTTTTACAAAATCATTATCATTTAATAAATGAATATTATCATTATGTTTCCATGTATTTTTATGAGTTGATAAATGCCTTTTACATTGGTTAATTGTCAAGTAACCTATATCTATTGTTTCAGCAATATATTTATCTTTTGTATAATCATTTATGCCTTCGCCAATATAAGCACCGTCACCAGTATATTTATAATAAGCATTTCTGCCAATTGCATTAACTCCAAAATAAGAATAACCACATAAGTGAAATAATTTAATATGTAACAATCCTAATGCTTTTGTTTTATCTAAATTTTCTTTAATACAAAATTCATTTATTACTTGTTTACCTAATTCAGTTATAATAATATCTGCCTGATTCCAAATAACAAAGTCCACAGATTTATCCAAAAAAATATCTTCAATACATTTATTTTGAGCAATTGAAATATCTATTGGTTCATTAATTTTATGGTTTATTATTTTAGATTCTATTCCTTTTGACTTTAAATAATTGTAATTTTTTTCATCTGAACAATAAATAATTAAATCAGAAAATTTTGACAATAAAAACTCCAAAGGGTAATTTATTTCCTCTTGGTTATCCACGTATGTAGCGTGTTTAATTATCATATTGCTTTTTTATTTCGTTTACTTGTTCTAAAGTTAAATATTTTTCGATTGCATGATAGCCTAAAGTTCCTAAATGGTATTGAGTTTCACAGCTAAATTTATTTGCAACTTCTACTGGTGCAATATTTAATTTTAAAAAGCTACAACCCCACGCATAAAAAACGTCTTCATTCATATCAGTTTCAGGATTACAAACGTCTAATATTTTTAACATTGCAGATTTATGCCTAAATGATAAACCACCATTTCCAACAAAAGGGTGAAAATTCCAACATGCTCCAATATAATCATATTGGTAAAAATCTTCAATCCCTTCTCTTAATAACCTGCTATCTTCTTGAAATATTAATATATTTTCCTCTTTTATTTTATTCCAAAATTCAATTGATTTTAAAAGCTTGTTATATCCTCTAATATCATTTATTTCTACTACATGAAATTCACAATTAAGCATTTCTTGTAGGTGCCTATTATCTTCTGTGCTAAAAATATAAAGCTTTGTATATTTAGGTAAGTAATATAAATGCTCTGTTATAACCTGATATAAACTTAACCTTCTTGTTTCGACTATTACCGCTGCTAATTCATGCATAGTTGTATTGTATATAATTTACATTTCCAAACTTCAAATATTCCATCATAAAAATGATAAATTATCATATTAAAGTTTTGTCAAAATTAGGATGTTTTTTAAGAAAATCAGGCATTTTATTTTTATCAAATTTAACAGCATTCCATAGGTTTATTGAAACTGGATGCAAATCACCAAAGTTATTTTCTGGAGTCCATTTGTAAAATACTTTTTCTAAATAATCAGCTTTAATTTCATTAGCATGTCCAAAACATGAGTATTTATATTCCATTACCGCTTTACTTTGTGCTGTACTAAAATGATAAATAGTTAAAGGGCAGTTTAAATTCTGTAATGAATTATGATTATTTAAATTCTCAATCCTTATTGGTCTGAAACCGTCCAAACAAACATAATCAAAACACCTCCAAAAGTTAAGATAGCCATTTATTCCATAATACCTTTCATTATGCGTATAAGCGTAATTTAAAGCATTATTTATTTCTGTAGGCTCAAACACTTCGTCCGCATCAATAGTTAGTATTAAATCAAATCCTTGTGAATATTTTTTTGCCACACTTCTATGTATATTTTCTGCTCCATAAAATTCAGCTTCATCCCAAATTAATTTATTTCCTAAAACTTCCTCACAAACTTTTCTAATATCTTCTGCTTTGTCAGGACAATTCAAAATTGTTTTAAATCCATGCGAAGGCTTATGTACATAACTGATAACCATTCCTTCTACATGGTCTTTAATTGATGTTAAACTTTCTTTTAAGTATTCTAATCCATAATGGATTGTCATAAAACCCAATGTTCTCATTTTACTAATTTTATAATGTTTTCTACTTGATGTTTAAATGTGTTTCTATTTAATACTAATTGTTGCCCGTTATAAGCAATTTGTTTTCTTTCATCTTCATTCTCTAAATAATAATCAATTTTATTTTTTAAATCTTCTATTGAATCAAAATAAACTAAGTGTTTATAATTTTCATAATCCTGTTCCATTTCTGCATGTTTATAAGACAAACAAAATGTTCCGCTTCCTAAAATTCTTAAAAGCCTATCTGAATTATATCTTGCTACATTATAATGACTGCAATTTATAGCAATCTTACAACCACGATACCATTTAGCTTCCTCAAATTGTGAGTGATTAGCATTTCCGTTTCCTTTTGCCCATCCATTGCCAAATAAACCAAATTTACTTTGTAATTTAATACTTAATTCTTTTGCTAAATTAATTCGATATTCAGACAATGGAAAATAACCAGCACCATAATTGTTAGCCATAAACAATACCTCATAATCATTATAAGAATCGCCAATGCTATTGTAAATATTTTCATCATAACCAATTTCAAGATATTCAGAATCATAACCTAATTTTATCATTTGTCTTACATCTTCCATATTACTGAAAGCTGTTAAACTTACAAAAGGTGCGCAATCTATCATCCATTGTGGTACAATATTTCTTTTGTCTCCAGTCCAATTAATTACATAAGCACCATTACTTTTTAAATAATCAAAGGTTTGATTTCCTACTATATTTTCAGCTTGTATTTGAAAAAATACAACGTCAGGTTTACATTCATTAAACTTCTGTAAAATCTTTACATTTAAATGCTGTTCGCCTGTACTTAATTCAAAATAATTTTCATTTCCTAAAACGTCTTTAAATGCTTTTTGAAATCCGTTCTCTATTTCAGAAACGCAAAGTCCTATGTGTAATAATTTCATTAGTGGTGAGGAAAAATAAAGTGATAAGGTTCGCTTATTCTGTCTGCTGCTTTATAAGTTCTATGCTGTGATAAATGTAAATGAATTGCATGAATTGTTTTTGAAGGATTTAATACATTATAACCAGCTTGTTTTAATTCCCACGCTATACGATTATCACATCCTGCAGTTCCTAAATGGTAATTTGCATCCTGTAATTTCTTAACTGCTCCATTAAATACCCATGCATCTTGACTGTCTTTTCTATCAAATAAAACAGCAAGTCCATTTTCTTGGTAATCCCAACGACTTAAAGCAAAACAGTCATCCTCACGCATAAAACGAGAAAACAAAATTGTTTCATTAAAATAAATATCACTATTTGCTATTACATTAATGCAGTCAGGATAATCGTTTGTAAGTTCAAATATCTGTTTGTAGGTTAATCTATCTGTTAAACTAAAAACCTTATTAAAGTGTTTTAATGAATGATTTAATTTTGAACATGAATCAATTTCCTTTTGTCTTTCAATATTTTCTTGTTGATAGTATTGAACAAATAAATTAAGTGGCTTAAATTCATACTCACCATTTACCGCTTTCCTAAAATAGTTTTGTGCTTCCAACTTTATATTATTTTCTTTTATCCAATTTGTCAAAAGCATAACTCCTTCCGTTACGCATGAAGAACAATTTATATTAACTGCATGGTTGCATAAAGTTTTACATAAATCAAACAATTCATTTAGTCTTTGTTTTGGATTATCTAAAACCGATTTTACTCTATTTATTAATTCACTATTCATTTAATAAACCTAATTCTCTAAGTTTTTTTCTGCTCCAATTTAAACCAGCTTTACCGCCCCAAAGCAAATAACTAATCGTTCCACAGGCTTCTGTATTGCTTTCATCGTAATATGTTTCTGCTCTGCTTAAATATGAATACATGCGTTGTATTGTATCAATACTAATTTTTTCTTTATCTGCTAATTGCTGAGCACGAACTTTTCCAACTTGCGTTGCACATTTATTATTTACTTTATCATTTAATTCAATTCCTCTTTTTGCATTGTTTGAAACGCTATCTGGGTAATCATTGTAACTTTCAGCATTCAAATAATTAGTAAAGTGTAATCCAATAGTATCAATTTGCTTAATAACATCAATGTTGTTATCATAATGTTTTGTTATTCCTAACTCTTTAATTTTTTCAACTTTTGCTTTATTTGAGCCTGTTGCATAAACTCTTGAAATAGGAATATTTAAACTTCTTGCAACACTTAACATTCCTGTTCTGTTTTGTCTTCCTGAAATTATATATAAATCTCCTTCGGTACTTTTAGCAAGTTCTTTTCCTTTATCAGTTGTTAAAACTCCATCAAAATCAAAAGATATTTTAACCGCTCCATAAGTATCTAATTTTGATTGACAAACTACATACCTTTGTTCATTTTCAGGAAATTCAGAAAGCATCTGTGAATCTCCCATACAACGCTGAATAAACTCATCGTTTGTTTCTCTTGGTCTTGGTCTTGGCATAATAAAATAAGTTTAACAAATATAAAAAAAAAAGCCCCACATGAGTGAGGCTATTAATAATAAAATTTTTTGATTAGGTTAAAGCATCTAAGTATGCTTGGTTAGTTGCTAAACTTGCAGCTGCATTTACTCTAAAAATATTTGGTGCGCTTGTTTGTTCACCGCTTAAAGTTAGCATATATGCTGTTGAATCATTTAACAATATTCCCGAACCTCCTTCACCTGCTGTTGCGTTTAATCCTTTTTCAATTCCTAAAACGTAAATCTTTTCATCATTACCTTCCATAAATACAACCATATCATCAGCATTCGCTAATTGATTAAGTGATTCAAGTTCTGAAGGTGTTGAATAATACAATGCCATCATAGCTGTATGATTAAAAGTATTAATATTTTCACCTGCTGTTAAAGGAAATGCAAAAGAATTTTTATCACGTTTTCCTGTAAATGTATATAGCTTTGTAGGTAAACTTCCACTTGTAGCCATTGAAACAGTATTAATATAACCGTTTGAATCTGTAGTGTAAGTAATATTACCTTTCAAGCCAATCCAAACACGTTTATTAACACCACCAACTTTATTTAGTGCGTCACATGCTGGATTTATTCCGCTTATTAAGTCATTACAATTTGTTGCCATTTTTTTATTTAATTAAATTGTTAAGGGAGTGGTAACACTCCCATTAAATTAGAATCCTGCGAATACGTTTAACTCACCGAATGCATAGTTATAACCAGCTTTGTAACGTAAACGTGTGTAGTTTTTGTCATCTGTTTGGTCATACCACATTTGAACCTGTGAAGTTGAAGTTAAGGTATCTGTAGCTAAATAATGATTATCAGCTTTTGTTAAGATAGCACGATAAGGAGTTGAAATTGCAGCTGGTGAACCAGTAGCAAAATCAGTCGCTAAATACTTATCTAAAACCCCTAAAGATACCATTGGAATACCTCTGTAAGTGATACCAGTTAAACCATTAACTAAAGCATTTCTTTGCTCAACAATTCCATAAGCAGTTGATGAAAGGTATTTAACCCATGCTTTGTAAATGTTATCAGTAACTAATAATACTTTTTGAGAATCTTCAATAAATTTTAACTCATAAGGTTGTACATCGTAAATTTTAGAATCTAAAGTATTAACGATATTTGAAGTATTAATATCAGATGCTGAAACAGTACCGCCATAAACTGTACCATCGCCTGCTAAATAACCAGCTTTAATCTTTTTAAATACACCATCAAATTGAGTGTAATCGCTATTGCTTAAAGTTGTATCACCTAAGAACATAACACGGAATAAATCACGTGCTGCAGCTTCGGCAACTCTTTCAAGTACATAAGCTTCAATTTCTGTACCTGTTAAGTCATTAATATCAGCACCTTTTTTTCTTACGATTTCTGCAATCGTTGAATCAAATACAGCAGCACATTGTTCTAATTGTGCTTGCATATTTGCAACTGACAAAGTAAATGAACTAACTGCAATACCAGTTCCTGTTTCTGTGTTTTGACAAGTTGTAAATTTCTTTGTGATTTTATCCAAGTAATTGTCTTTGTACATAATCTTATTTGATTGTACATCTTCAACTAATTGAAACCCTAATTGGTCTACTCTTGCATAACCAGCAAGTTTTTTCATAACCAATTCTCTAAATTCTGATTGTTTACCTGTATAAGTTGTAAACGAAGTAACTACTGCCATTTTGTTTTGTTTTTAATTTTTAATTTTGATTTTTTATTTTATTGATTGCCCATGCTCCAAATGAATTGTCGCTTGTAGCTTCTTTTTTAGTAAAGTCTTGTTCACTTGCTTGAAAGTTTGAACCTTTACCAATAACCACTTTTTTAAGTGATTCAAATTCGTTTTTAAATGCGTTAAATTCTTTTTCTGATTTTGTTTTTTCAGCTTTTACAGATTCTAATTCAGAAGTTAATTTTGCTTTTGTTTCTTCTAATTCTGAAATCTTAGCAATCAAATCTTCCATTTTAGGTTCTTCTTCATCTTCATGCTTTTTAGCTTCCGCTTCAACAACCTCTGTAACTACACCGCCAGCAATTTTAATTACACGATTATTTGAATCAGTATAATCTCCATCAGGTGCAGGTGTTTCGTTTCCATCAGCATCTAATAAGTAAGCCGATTTTCCTGTTAAATCTTCTGTTTCAGATTCAACATATAATAATACTTCATTTCCGCTTGCATCCTTAACTGGCATTTCCATGTTTAATGTAACACCGTTTATTAATGCAGCTAACTTCGTGAATGACCTTTTAATCCACGAAACTGATTGCTCATTTTTATTCATTTTTATTTGTTTTGGTTTATTTTCTGTTGCTACATAAGCAACTAATTTATACGGTTTATAATTTACGCTTGTTGAAATTATTTCATTTGCAAATCCTAACTCAACTGCCTGTTCGCTTGTTAAGTCTGTTGCCTTTTGCATTAAGGTTTCTAATTGTTCAACCGATGTTCCTGTTTGCCTTGAATAGAAATCTAAAATCTTTTTTTGTTCAGCTTGTAAGCTTTCGCCTAAAGAAATTAAATCATCCGCTTCCATTGGTGTTGGTGAGTCAGGTTGCCAGTACGGGTTATGAATAAAGAAACGAGAATTTTCATGCAACTTTCTTACTTCACCAGCCATAAAAATAATAGTTGCTATTGAGCCAACCATTCCTTCGCCTATTGTAGTAATTTTTTTACCGCTTGTTTTTAGTTTATCATAAATTGCCCATCCTTCAACAACAGAACCGCCACCACTATTAATTGCAACATGAATATCTGTAACATCACTTTCTAATGAATCTAAAAACTTTTTAAGTGCTGATAAATTAAAGGTTTCACCACCTCCGAATAAAGACATTAAATCTGCGCCACCAATGTAACCTTCTATATTTAATTTTGCAACTTTCATATTAATATGTAAATTTATTCAAAGTAAAAAATTTATATTTGCTTTTTATTATTACTTAATATATAAATGTCAAAGAAACCCAAAAATTATAAAGTATATCAAGTTTGTTTAGGTTCGACTACATTACATAAATTTGAATGTGATTTATCGGATAGTGAACAAAGAGCATCGGCAAAAATTCGTGATATACTTAAAGATTATTATAAAGACAAAGAACCTTTTGGGTGGAAAGATTACGTTAAAAAATTAAAGTGAACTAACATTAATTGCTCTTTGTACGCTTCCCTGAGTTTTATTTATATCAGTAACCCTTACAACTGGATTTGGCATATTTTCAATAAACTTTTGCATCATTATTTGGTTTGCTAATATATTTGATGTTTCCATTCCTGCACTCCTTCCTGTAAAACCACCATCAAACATGCCGCTAATGTGTGGCATTGGATTACTCATTCCTAACCTCATGTTTTCTAATTGTCCAGCAAGTGCTGAACCTTTACTTGTATTTAAAACTCTTGAAGGAATTACATACTCATCTTTATGGTAAGTGTAACTTTTACTTCCTAAGTTAGTAGAAACTTCATGTGGATTTCCTTCGCCTGTATAACCGCCTTCCTCAAATGAATTAATTAATTGCTTAGCCTGAACCATGTTTGAAGTAATCGCAACTAAACCTGCCGCTAATTTTCCATAAGCCGCTAACCCTCCAGTCATAACATTATCAGGTGAAGCAGGAGAAAAAGCTGTTGCTGTTAAATTTGAAATTGCAATACCTGTGTTTGCTGCAATATTTATTAGTGCAGCCATTTTTGCAAAAGCTCCTTGTTGTTGTTGGTCTTTAGAAAGTAATGCCCCTAAATTAGTTATTACTTGCATTGTTTGAGTAACTGATTGTACTTCCGCTTGTCTTATCTTTGCTTTTTCAGCTTCCTTTGCTCTTAGTAATTCTATTTCTTGGTTATCATACTTTGCTTGTATTTCTCTATACTTTGCTGAATATTCATCTAATCCGTAAAGCTCTTGTTCTCTTTGTGTATTTAATAATTCTTGTTTTGCTTGAAATTGTGTATCTAAATTTTCCATTTGGTCTTGAAAATTAACCTCATCAACCAAACGTAATTCTTCTATGATAGCATTTTGCTGTGCCCTTCTAAATTCAATATCTTTATCAAAATTTTCTTTTTGTAATTTCTTTTCTTCTTCTGCTTGTCTTTTTTGTAGCTCTAACATTTTAGTATCAAAGTCAGTTTGAGCTTTATACCTTTCTTCATAAGTAGCTTCTTGGTTATCTAAAATAATTTGTAATCTATATTTTTCTAATGCAATTTCATCATCAACAGTCGATTGTTTTAAATTTTTACTTGCTTGTATATTTGTTTCCAACATTTGAATTTCTTCTTGTTGGTTCTTTTTTATACCTTCAATTAATTCTTTTCTTCTTGCTAATTCTTTATTAATTTCTTCTTGATTTACTTTATCTCTTTTTTCTTTTGCTGACTTTGCTACCTCTGAATTTATTTTACCTATTTCAATATTTGATGTTTTAATTATATTTTGTTTTGCTTTTTCAAATTCTGCTAAATTCTTTTTTGTATCTCCATTATATAATTGCCCATCTTGAAATTGTTTTTCTAATTCTTTTAATCTTTCATCACGTTCTCTTTTAGCATCTTCTATTGCGTTTTGAGTTGTTGATTGTCTTGCTCTTCTTAAATTATCTTCACTGGATTTTATTGTCTTTGCGTATTCACCTCTTGCATCGGAAATACGTTTGCTAATTTCTGCTTCCTTAACAGCTCTATCGCTACTTGCTTTTATTAAATCTAATTGTAATTTATCCCATTGCTTTTTCTCTTCATCATTTAAACTTCCTTTTTTCCTTTGTAAATCATTCAGAATATTAATTTGGCTTTTAATATTATTTTCAGTTGATTTTAATTTTTTAACTTCTAATTTATCGGTATTCTGCCCTGCCGCTTTTGCTAATGATATTTCAGCATTATATCTTTCTTCAATTAATTTATTTTGTTCTTCTAATCCTTCACCTAATGCTTTTGCTGTTTTTTCAGCTTCTTTATTTGTTAAACCTAATGCATCTGTTAAGGCATAAAAACTATCTTTTAAAAATGTAATAACTTTATCTAAAATACCAAACTCTTTTAATAACCACATAATCCCCTCAATTATTAAAAATATAGGAATTGCTTTCATGGATGCTGATAAACCATCTAATCCAAGTTTGAATTTATCCATGTCAAACTTAGTTAGTGATTCTTGCAATAAACCCATTGATTGAGTTAATCTTTCAACTCCTGTACCTTTAAATGCTGTGGTTGCATCTTTTACATCGTCTAATTTATCTTTTAATTCAGCAAGTTTTTCAGCTGCGCCTGCTTCACCCCTAACTACTGCAGCAGTATATTGTTTTATTTGTTCTCTTAATTCTTTTATTGTGTTTGCTTCTTCAACACCTCCCTGAATTCTTTTTTGTAGTAATGATGGTATTTTTTCCTCAATAGATATTCTTTTATTTTCTAAGTCAATTCGCTCCTGTAATAATACTTTGTATAATTTAGAATCAATATTAACTTTATCTAAGGCATCCCTATTTTCTTTTATTTGCTGTTTTAATTTACCATAAGAACCTTCAGCAAACTTTGCAGCAGTATTAATGCCACCTAATGCGTTTGTATTTGCTTTTAAAGCATCATTCTGTTGTTTTAAATTTGCAGTTAATTGTTTACTGGCTTCTTGTGCTCTATAAAATTCTTCACTTCCAATAGTAGCCTCTTTATAAATATTTTTAACAGCTTTTAGTTCCTCTTCTAAACGCTTAATATTATTAACTGTCTCGTTAAGATTTACTTCAAATAGTTTAACCTCTGCCATGTTAGTTTATTTTTATTAATTCAACTTTTGTGCTTTCATTTGATGTATAGTCGAATTGATTTATTTTGCTTAAAAAGAAATATGAATTGAATTCTGAAATATAAATAGGATAAAAATAATTCAGGTTTATAATATCTAATATGTTTAATCTAATATCTGTTTTAACTATTTTAAGATTTTGTAAAATAGCAATTAAATCAACTGAATAATCTAATTGGTTTGATGAAAAACCTGCTGAATAACTTTTAATTGAATCAATAAACCAAGTCATAGGAATGTTACTTGAAACTATTGTGTTTGTTGTTCCGTCTGTGTAAGTAACTGAAAAATTATCTTTGTACTGATAACACGTTCTTGAAGTAACTCCGTTTTTAAAACTTGCTGAATCAATTAAGGAAACACCATCATGTAAATTTATATAAACAACTTTTCTATTATTTAACCGCTTTACTGTTTCGCTTGGTGCAAAAGGACTTTCATATAAGGTTTTTTCTATTTCTAAATTTTGATTATTTATAAGTATTATTCCATTACTTCCGTTTGGTATTGTATCAACAAATTTATCTTCTTTATGTTTAATTATATTTCGTTGTCCGTATGAATCTATTTTAAATTCAATTGAATGGTCTTCTGTTTGGTCTAATTTATTGCTCCAATCAACTGCGTTTTGTATGTTACTTTTAATTTCTGAAAATTCAAATAAAGTTACTTTTCTATTGTCTTCATCAACTATTGGGATTAAACAATAACGAACACAAGTATCTTTAAATAAATCACTTTGCTTTATATCTGCTAAACAATTATTTGTGCTAACTAAACCACCAAAGGCTAAACCCTCATTTAATTTAACTTGAAAAGTATCGCCTGTTGATGTACGTGCTGAAATATTTGAAGTCATAAAACCTCCTAAAAAGTTTGTCGCTGTAAAATAGGCTGTTGCATAACATTCAATGCTTACTTGGTCTCCTTCTTCTAATGTTAAATCAATATCCTTTTGTATTAATTCAGTAAATGTAATATCCAATCTTCCATCCTGCCCATTTATAATTGAATAATTATTATACTCATGGTTTTTAGTATGTATTAAAGTTAAAGTATTATTTAATCTTATAAACCATTCAAAGGTATGTTTAACACCAAAAACAGGGACTTGTGAATCACCGTTTGAATTGTTTACCCAATGTAAAGCGTTTTTATAATTTGCATTTATATCAATAGTTACTTTATGAATTCCATTTAAGCCTGCAATATAATAGTTATTAGTATTTATTAAATTAGAATATCTGTTTGGATTACCTTCTATTATTTGATTAAATCTAAAACGATTATAAGTAACTCCAGTATTTCCTTGATTAATTCTGTATGTTAAATAAAAGTTTGTTCCCCAAATTTGTGGGTTACTGATTCTTTCATAACCAGTCATTCCTCTTTGTGAATTATCTGCTCCTTTATAATTGTTTGAATCAATTGTTTCTTGGTCGTTTTTTAAATCATTTTTTGATGTTGGTAATATATCATTATTATAAGCATCAATACTTTGATTTATGTTATTTACTAATGTATAACCAGCATCTTCAACAATTGCCTGTATTAAAGTTTTTCTAAAAAAAGCAGGTAATAATAGACGAACATCAACTGTTGTACTTGCTGTTGGCATCCCGTTATAATCAATCATTGGAAAATATATTCCCTCTGTTGCATTTCTTAAAGCAATTACGTTATTTAAATTCCATGTTGTTTTTAAATTAGGATTATTACTTAAATTAATTTGATTAATGTTTTTATTCTTTATGATTTCATAGAATCCAGCATTCCCAGTAAAGAATTGTAAACTAATATCATTATCAATTATTTCAATAGAAACAAAACCACGCTTAAATAAAAAGCCATCAATTAATATTTCACAATCTAATCTATTATAAGGTATTGTTGAGTCTGAATTTAGAAAATCAGAATATCCAATTAATTGTAAATTCTTATTTGTTTTAGGTACTTTAAATGTATTTGAGTATTCGCTTTCTCTTTTGGTAATATCTTCAATATTAATTAAAGAAAATGATTGCACGATTTTTTCATCATCGTATAAATCAATGATTTCGTTTTGTATTTTAATTTCGAGAATAGCCACATTTATTGTCTTTGTATGTTTAACCTTTCAGCATATAAAAAGTTCATTGATATTTCATACATATTTTCCTTTGTATTGTATTTATCAAATGAACCAATATCTAATATTAACGGAATAAAAACACCGTTTATAAACTGCCAACATTGTATTGAATATCTAAGGGTATCTAAAAAATCAATTTGATTTAAAGTTAAGCCTGTTGCGTAAACTCGAAATCCATTATGTACGTTTTTAATTTCAGAATATCTTTTAATATTATTATTTAAGTACGTGCTTGTTTTTCCTATTTCAACATTAAAATCTTTTCGCTGTGTAAAAATATAATTACCTCTTCCGCCCTGTCTGTTTAACCAAACTATATTTACATTTTCATCTGAACAGCAATTATTTATTTCTTCAAATAAAGATTCTACTACAATAACAGTAATTGATGCAGTACCCTCAAAAGTATTTCTTAAATAAGCACTTGCGTTGTAATAAAAAGTTCCTGTTGATGTTGGAGCTAAACTCCAAAATTGAGTATAAGACCCAATTGTGTTATTTGTTATCCACGCTGGCAAAGTACTATTAATTATAAGCTGTTCACCATTAGGAAATAATCCATCTGTTCCAAAACTTACTTGAGTTGTTTTATTTTTTTCAACTCTAATAACTCTATCATATTTATTATATTGAATACCTGCGTTATTATAAACATTAACTGGTGGCGGACTTACAACATTAAAAACAAATTGATAACCATTATATTGTCCTGTTGTAAATCCTTTGTAAAAATAACTATCAAATGTTAATATAAAAGTTCCTGCTACTTCTATTTTTACCTTTATTTCTTTTATATAATCAGTTCCGTTCCATAATGAACTCGGATTTAATGCAGTAATATAACTTAATGGGTAATCTAATGTATTTACGTTTTCTGAATCTGATATTATTAACCAGTTAGGTATATTACCAAATTGATTATAACTAAAATAAGTAATGACAAAGTTTTCAATGTAATTTAAATTTATATCCATTGAAGGCTCATAATCATTAATATAAACATTGTTTAAATTAATGGTTATTTCCTGCCCTACTAATAAACTAAATGTCTTACTTGGAATTGCCATTATGAAGTTGTTATTATTCTATATTTAATTGAATAATTTATAGTTCCATTACCTCCTGAAATTGGGTCTCCGCTTGTTAATATTACAGAATCATTTATTACAGCAGTTCCAAAATCTGAATCAGTAGGGTAAGCATTATAAACTTTGCTTGTAGTTCCATTTAATATTGTATCTGTTAAAGGTTCTAATATTACAGCACTTGCAGTATTATAACCTATTCTTAAAGGCGCAGTTGTTGTAAAACCTGTTCCACCAGCTTTGTAATGAAATGAAGTATTTTCAATAACATAATATTTATTTGCTCCTGAAACTCCTAATAAAGTAATCGGTGTTGTGTCTAAAGCATTAATTTGAGCAGCTGTTAAACTTCCTGTTAATTCACTTACTGGAAATGTTTGCCATGTTTTATCACCTCTCCAATATTGTGAGGTTGTTCCTGCTGTAATTAAATCTTCGTACGAATCAGTAATGTCATTAACAACTGTTCTTACATCGTTTGCTGAAATATCGCCTGTTGTGTTATCTGCCAACAAAGAAGCGATTTCGCTTAATATCTGTGCTTTTGTTTTTACTGCCATTTGTAATTATGTTATATCAAAACCTTGTGTAAATTGATTTGTTTGAAATGCATTATTGAATCCTGTTACTGCTGGATTATAACCGTTAAATATATTTAATTTAGGATATCCATTTTCAAATATAGTAAAGAATGTGTTTCCGCATCCCCATAATAATTGTTCGTCTACATTTGTTAAAGGTAATCCACTACTAATATGTAAAGCATTTAATTGGTCTGTAGGTATACTTGAATTTAATACTAAAACTAAATCACTAACTTCGTCATCCCATTGTAACCTTACTGCATTAAATACGCTAAAATCATAATCCTGATATAAGTCAGGAGGTAGTATTTGAAATATCTTTTGAGCTAATCCTTTTATGTTTATTTCAACTTGAATATCACGATTAAATGTATAAGAAAAAGAACTTACTAATGTATAAGGTAAATTGTCAGGAAATTGTTCGCCTGTTTCAAAACCTTTATATAAACTAAATGTTGGTAATCTTAAATGTTTAATAAATACATTTCCTGTTATATTTGAACTAAATTCATTGTCAATTACAATCGTATTATTTGTTGCTGTTAATACTCTATGAATTCCTGAATAAATACCCGATGAAATCCATACATAATCATTTTTTACTGGAGTAATATCAAACGTATAATAAAGATTTAATTGTGTTTTTCCAGTTCCAACACTTGAAACTATTTGCTCACTTGCTGAAAATATTTGATATTGTTTAAAATCAAACGTAAATATAATTTCGGAATAAGCTGAATTCCAAAGATAATCGGGTGCATTTGATAAATATATATTTGTAGCCATTAACCTATACTCTTTTTAAATTCAGCAGCAATATCCGCTTCTATTTGTTTGGTAAATTTATCATTAAAATCATTTATCATTTGTTGTGTTATTACATTATCTAATAACCCTGTATTATTTTTACCGCTAAATAAATAAATTGAATTTCCTTCTCTATGTATTTTGCGACTAATTAAATATGCTAATTGATTTTCTGAAATATCACTTGTTATTCCTTTATCTTTAATCCATTGTTTTATTTTATCCTTAACTGCTCCGCTTCCTGTTTTAGTTGTTGGAGCACGTCCATAAATAGAATAATAAATATAATCCTCACTATAAATAATTAATTGATTATCAGTTATTTCATAACGTAAACTATCTGCTAATTTACCACTGGCTGAAATTGGTGCTGAAAATACAGATTCATTTCTTTCACCATTTATATACTTTACTGATTTTCTTTGAATTGGTTTTGTCTTTAAAACAATTTTTAAATCTGCAATAACCTTTTGAGCAAATTGTTCGATTAATATTTGTTGGCTAAGACTTAACATTTATTAGGTTCAATTATTGTTAAAGTTAAAAGCACTCCAGTCATAACTCCTTTAATTCTATAAACAGGCTGTAATGTGAAAGTTCCTTGAATAGCATAATTGTAATTGTCAAGAAAATAATTAATCCACGAAATTGCTTGGGTTTCCATTTGTGCTGTTTTTTCTTCCATAGACAATTGGCTTTCCTCATTTATAACCTCATCACTTTCCGAATCAGGTTCATCTTGTGTTAAGAATCCAATTACAACAGCATCCGTTTTAAATTGGTCTGTAATCCCTATTGTTTTGGTAATTGGCTCTAAATAAACAAACGTACCAATATTAAGTTCCTTTGCTGAATCCAATGCTGTATCTGAACTCCTACCATGTACGAATAAAGGATTAGTTAATGATGGGCAGTTATTTACGCTTTGCCTTATATCTTGAATTATAGTCATAATGTTCTAATTATATCTTTTACATTTTCCCAATACTCAAATCGTTGAGTATCTTTTTGTAATTCTTCAATGGCTAAAATACAACATATTTTTGCTTCATCTTTACTTCTTATTACACTACTCATGTAAAACTTACCTATTAAATAAAAGGCACATTCTATTTCGCTCATTTCTGTTTCATTAATTCACGTTCGTAATCTGATTTTAATTTATCGTATAATAGTAAATGGTAAACCACCCTTGTAGGCTGTTTTAATACTTCATCAATGGTACTACCCAATGCTCCACGTCTTGCTAATTCAACGTAAGTACCGAAACTTCCGAATCTGTCAAGCCTTTCAACTCCTGCCATGATTGATTTTTCATCTCTACTGCTTTCGTTGAGTTCATCATACTTGCTGTAGAAACTATCCATTGCCTTAAAAAAAAATCAACTGTTCCGATTATTTCGGCAAAAGGTTCTTCGCTTATATCGTCACCAGTTAGCATTTTAATTACTTCTGGTGCTAACTCTAAAAAGTTGCATTCTTTATTATTAGAAATATATTGTCTTACTTTTTCCGTATCTCCATAAGGTAATGAACCATAATCAAATGTTTTATATTTTTCCAATACATCGTTTTTTTCCATTATTGAATTATCTTCAATAAATGAAACGCAATTATAAATAGTGGCTACTGATTTATTTTGTAAACTGTTTAATGTATCTAAATCAATTCCAATTAATAAACATAAAGCATTGTCAGGTTCTTTTTCCTTAATTACTTTAATTGCTGTTTTGTAAGGTACATCATACCATGTTGTTGGTATATCGTACATCATTCCTTTTATTTCTGCTTTTATCATGTGTAAGTATTTCGTTTTCCAAAGGTAGTTATTTTCGGCTTCATAAATGTAATTTGTGGTTCTTTCCAAGTATGTATGCAATAACGTAATGCATCGCATCCGTCATCTAAAGTTTTAACTGGTTCTTCAAGTAACTTTTCGTTCCTGTCTTTTTTCCATGAATAAGACCTTAATTCTTTAATTAAATCAATTGAGCCTTCATGTATGTAAAGGTCTTTTGATTTAACGGAGTCAATTCCTTTTTTAACGTCTTTATTTGCATCCTTAATATTAAACCCTGCTAAATAAATTTCACGTATGCTTTCAGGTCTTGAATAGTCAGCAAAGATTTCCGCACTTCTGTTAATGTTTAGTTGTTTTAATCGTTCAATTAGTTGCTGATTAGTTAAATGGCTTTCATAAATCAATTGTTCAGCATAAAATCTTCCATCGTTCTCGGTTACTTTTATTAATGCAGTAGGGTGGTTATATCCAAAGTCAAGTCCGTATGCAACGTTACCTTCAGGAATGTTTTTTGTTTGTCTCCAATGGGTGAAAATTAAGCTTTCACTAAAACCGAGTTCACCCTCACCGAATACTCGCCACCAGTTTAAGTCTGTGTACCTTCTACTTTCAATTGACTTAACAATGTTTGCATCTAAGTATGGATTATCTTTGTAAGTTGATTTAATAAAGGTATGTTCAATTTCTTTTTTTAAAAGGTATTCATGTACCCAAAACTCATGTGAAGGATTGTAATCTAAATATATTTGGTTCTTTGTTCTTACTTCCAACTGGTTATAAGTTTCAAAGCTTACATTGTTACACTCATTAATAAATAAGTAATCACGTCTTGCACCTCTTACTTTGTCTCCATTATCAGCACTAAAAAATTCAATCATTGAATCGCCAACATGATAAATGTTTCCTGACTTGTTATGATTTTTTTCTGTATAGATTCCTTCCTTTTTAATTATGTTAAAGAAATCACGCATTGCTCCTCTTTTTAAATGTGGGAGTGTTTCACTAACTATTGAAATGTGAGTGCCTTGCTTTTTGAAGGCTATAAGAAAAAGTAATTGTAGTGTTGAATATGTTTTACTGGATGAAGTACCACCCTGACTTATTACAAGCCTTGTATCTGCGGTTAATAATTTACTGAATACATTTGTTGTGTTCAAATCTTATTTATATTATCAATATCCTCTTTATTTACTACATTGATATTTAAACCACCGCTCATTTTAGTTTCGTTATCAGTATAAGTCATTGACAATCTTTTTAATTCTTCGGGACTTGCAATTAATTTCATTAAAGCCATTTGAAGTGCTGGAGCGTTTGACTTAAACCACTTTGAACGCATTGATACCTTTAATTCTGTTTTATTTAGATTTAATAATTCTTTTAGCTCGTTACATTCGTTACTTTCTATTGGAAAATATTCATAAAATGTTTTTTTTGCAATAGGTAAAAAGGCAACAATATCTTCAATAAAAAACAACTTGTGTTTAACTATAACTTCCTTTGCTTGTTCGTATATCTTTTTTTTATCGTATGCCATTTGCCTTTTTTAATATGTCCGAATTTGTTGTCATTTTAATTCAACTCCGTTCTTTTTAATTTTAATCGTTGGGTCTAACTTCTTCATTCTATCAATAATTACTTGACAATATTTCGGATCTAATTCCATTCCGTAACATTTTCGTTTAAGTTGATGTGATGCTACCATTGTTGAGCCTGATCCGAGAAAACCATCAAAACAAATTTTAAATTCAAAATCTTTAAAAATATCACCGAATAAACCTACTGGCTTTTGCGTTGGGTGAACTCTTGTTTTTCCTTCTATATTTTTATCCCCTTTTCTTATCATCCCATTCCATTGCCATTTATATAATTTAGCCGCTTTATTAAATGAAGTCCAAGCTAATTCAACATCTGCAAAATTTCCTGTATTTTCTTTATCCCACACAATCCAACACATAGATGGATTCAGAAAATCTGTAAAATAATTCCCTCCCCAAATAACAAAATTTTCCATCCCTAAACTAACACAAGTTTGATAAAACTCTTTTGCGGTTTCAGTTGTATCATCTCCTATAATTTCAGAATAATTTTTAGCTTTTACAATCTTACCACCGCCTACACTTCCAAAACCTTTGTTAACTCCTATTTTACTCCCTTGTACTACACTAATACCATAAGGGGGGTCTGTAAATACTAAATCAATCACATTGTTATTCATTAACTTTGCAACTGAATCTGAATCCGTACTATCCCCACACAACAACCGATGCTCCCCGATTTCAAATAGATCACCTAAAACAATATCCGTTTCAATACCACCTTCAGGCACATCAAAGTCATCTTCTTCAGCTTCTAAATGAGTTTCCATTTCAATAGGTAAATCTAATCCCCATTCTTCTAAACTTTCTGCATCCCATTCATTTGCTAAAATATCCCAATCCCATTCACCAAATCCAACATTGTCTTTAATTATAAATTCTTTTTGTTGCTCTTCTGTTAAATCACTTGCTTTTACTATTGTTACTTCTTTCAAACCAGCTTCAATACAAGCTTTGTGCCTCATGTTACCTCCAAGTATAACCATTTCATCATTTACAACAATAGGTCTTAACTCAAGCATTTGAGGAAATTCTTTTATTGACTTGACTAATTTATGGAACTTGTCATCCTTAATTAATCGTGGATTGTTTGGATTGCTTTTTATCGCAGTAATTTTTACTTTTTGGATTTTCATTCTCAGCTATTTAACAACAAAGATATAATTAAAAAGATAGCAAACAAAATTAATTGATAATCACTTTTTTTCATTTCGTTTTATTTCAATTAGCTTCATGTATAGTTTCCAATTAAAGTTACCTCTTACTTGGTTTACTTCTGTTTTCTTTACCCACCATTCAGCTTGGCTAATTAGTGAAGTCATGTTGTTTTGTGTTTTCATTTTGTCATTAATAATTTTAATTATTTGATATTCTAATTGTTTTGATGTTAACTAAGTCGCTATAAATATTCGCTAAGATGTAAGTTAGCGGTAATGCTAAAACAACAAGTCAATAGTTTCTTTGTCGTAATATCTGACCGTGTTTTTACTTCCACAATTACCACATTCATCATTAAAAGGTATATTACACCCTTCCATTCCACAATCCTTACACCAAGTAAAAACACTATGTATGTTCTTACCAACAAGTTCTTTTTCCCAAGCACTACCGCTAACATTGGTTTGTGGCAAGTGCGGATGACGCTTTTTAATTATCTTTAGTTTTTCTAATAATCTTCGTATCATAATTTTAATTTTTGTGTTTCAAATTCCGCACCTGACCACAAGCCAAGTACCGTTATGCGCAATGCCACAGCGTTTCAAAATAAAGTTTGTTGTGAAATTACGGCATTAAAGCGTTTTTCCTGCGCTTCAAAGTAGCCCTTATCTATTTCAAATCCCACAAAATCCAACTTGTGCTTATGCGCTGCAATCCTACTGCTTCCGCTTCCAACGTGTGTATCTAAAATCAAATTGCCTTCCTTCGCAAATCGGTTAAATATCCAGTCATATAAGTAAATTGGCTTCTGTGTGGGGTGTATTCGTTCCAAGCCATCTTTTGCATTAGCACCAACCCAACTCTTGGTTATTTTGCGTAATGCTCCATTATAGCTTGTCCAAGCTAATTCACCATCAGCAAAGTCATTTTCGCCTGTTCCTTTATCCCAAAATAACCAAGCACCTGTCGGCTTCAGGTATTCAGTCATATAATTTCCACCCCACACAATTTGATTTTTTGATACCCTAAACAACTGCTCCCAATATTCAGCAGTAGGTATTGCGTTATCCCAATCGGCTTCACCTCTGTAAATCTTCTTCTTGCCGTTACCAAGTTGCATTTTGTTAGCCCCAATTCCATAAGGTGGGTCTACTACTGCAATATCAAAATACCCATCGCTAAAACGCTTTAATGCCTCAGTGCAGTCTTCTAAATAAACTTTATTGGAAGGCACAGCGCATAACACGGGTTTTGCGTCATTGGGGTCTTTCGTTTTCAAATCAAGTTCTGTCATATTATTAAGTTTAGTTTTTCAAATGAGCTTTAGTGTTGGTAATCCCCAACGAACGCAAAGCCCGAAAACGTTATGCATCACCTTGCAGACGCTCCGAAACGTAATCCTTGACTATTTTTTTAATCGGCTCGACAAATTCAACACGGACACGGAAAGCAATAGTTTTTGTTTGGTAAGGAGCAGGTTTGCGACCTGCTCCTTTTCTTTTTCCGCCTTTTATTCTATTATTTTCCATTTCCCATTTTTGATATTATTTTCAAATCTATCATGCCCAACATAAAATTTTGATGAGCTTCTACCAGTTGAAGTCGTGTACTTACAGCCGGGTTGGTCTAAATTAATTCGCTTTTCTGTTACAGATGTAATAATGTAAGTATTATTAAATACTGTGTCAAAAATTTGTGTGTTTGCTATTGCTTTCATTTTGTTTGTTTTTAATTATATAGCAAATATACAACCTATTTTGATAACTGCAAACTTTTTTCAAAGTATTTTTCATTTATTTTAAAAATAGTTTCTAACTTGCTGATAATCAACACGAAAAAATAAGGCGAACGCATAACAGCAAATAAGCAAAACTCCGCTATCGCTACGCTTCGCCTATTTGCAAAACGTTATATCCATAACATCATTTTAAAGGTTTTAAGTTATCGTATGTTTTGCCCTGCTCTTTAAGTTTTAAAGTTAAGAATATTAAAGCCTGCGTTTTCAGATACCACTCAAAAGTTAAATTATTACTTTCAATTACTGATTGAACTATTGTTTCAAAACCTTTCGGGTCTGATTCTTTTATTTTAGACTTAACTATAAATTTATGATACCTTTCCTTTGCCTTTTGTTTTATTATTGCTTTGCTTTCATCTGAGAATGATATTTGAAAGTTATCGTATAGAAACATATAAATACTTGGTAGATGCATTACATTGTCATCGTGATTAACTACTGTATCAAATCGCTCACTTAATTTTTCAGTACAAATATTAAAAAAGTAGTTTGCTATTTCCATGTTTTTCTCAAAGAATTTATACACTGGCTTATTAGTTGTTTGAGGTACATTTTGAAATTTTAACCAAGCTTTTATTGATGCATCACGCTGTGGTGAATTAAAGTAACCTTTTATGAATTTACCAAAGGTAATTACTCCATAGCCTACAAAGTCCCCAAAATTACCAAATAAACCCATTTTAAAAGCACTTTGCAGTTCAGACATAGTTGCACCTTTATACTGCTCTAAAACTGTTTCATAAATAAAATTAGCCACTTTTTTAGTTTGCTCATTATCTAAGTTGTATTTTTTGTTTTCACCTGATAATTCAATTGTATTAATTATTAAGGCAAATAACTTAGTTAAGGCATCCTGTTTATCCATGTGGATAATCTTCTGTTCATTTTTAACTTGAATATACAGCCTTTGATATTCAGGTAGTTTCTGCATGGCTTCAACTTCTAAAGGTGAAAATCCATTTGTTGTCGTTATGTTACTCATAATAATTTATAATCATCCCAGTTAATATTTTCTATTGATTTCATTGCTGTTGCTATTCTTACCTCCGAAGTATTATTATCTTTTATAAAATCAACTTTTGCTTTTCTGAAAGCATCTTTTACCCACATATTGATTGCATGGTAATCTGACTTGTATTGAACACCCTTACTTGCTTTGTAGTCGTTTAGTTTATCCAGCATCCAATTAACTTCGTGTTCAGAAAATTCAGAATTTAATTTATCTAATTCAGTTTGAGAAATAAATACATATTCACGAAGTTGAATTTTTTTACTTACGACTTGTACTTTTACTTTCTCTTGTTCTTTCTCTTTCTCTTTCTCTTGTTCTTTATCTTGTAGGTAAGGGGGTTGTGTACCCCCTACAATAGGGGGTTGGTTAGGGTTAAATTGTTCATCTTTAGTTATATCATAATAACCTTTTATCTGAGCATCAATTGAATGTTTTTGTGATATATAGGCAAATTTTGCCATTCCTTTTAAATTAGGTTCTATGTTTTTAAATTGCTTATTAAATAAAGCATCATAAAAAGCTAATCTATCTTTATCATTTAATTCAGTTGCAACCTCAAAATAACTTATATAAAATTTAATTGCTTTCCTCATTTATTTAAATTTAAAAGCCCCTAAATGTTCGATTGACTTACGAGGTCAGTACAGCATCTACTCTGTACATCGAACATTTAGAGGCTAAATGTTTTTAATGTAGATGTTATGTGAAATCGGTTCGTTACTCCGATAGTGCAAATATACTAAATTAATTTTAATTGTGCAACATGATTGTTAATTCTTTTTATTGCCTTATCAAAGTATTCTTTGTCTAATTCACAAGCTGTTAATTCAAAACCATAATCATGGCATGCTATTGCTATTGAGCCACTACCTAAATGGGTGTCAAGTATTTTATCCTCTTGCTTTGCATATTTGTCAAGGAGCCATTTATAAAGTTCTTTTGGTTTTTGTGTTGGATGTATTTTTTCATCTCCATTATTTATATAAGCATCTGCTCTTGACATTGAAAATATTTTAAAAGTATTAAATGAAGTTTTCGCTAATTCTCCGTCTTTAAAAGTTCCACTTCCTAATTTATTCCAAATAATAACACCGCTTAAATCTATATCAAAAAAATAGTTGCCGCCCCAAATAATTTGATTTTTACTAACTCTAAATAATTCGTTAAAATACTCTTTGCTTGGTATTTCATTATCCCAGTTTGTTAAATGATATTTTTTATAAGTTCCTGCATTTTTTGTAAAACCTTTTTTATTACCTAATTTATTTTGAATTATATCTGCGTTAATCCCATACGGAGGGTCAACAATAGCCAAATCAAAATATTTATCTGGGTATCTTGCCATTAAAACCATGTTATCTTCATTAGTAATTTCTATTTTATCAGTTAATTTCATGATTCCAAACCTTTGTAAAATTCTTCACGCATATTTGAATTCATAGTGTGATAAATATCTCCTATTTTATCTAAGTATTCACCTTGAGTTATATTTCTTGTTTCAAGTTGTTCTAATAGTTTAAAACCGATTCTTTGCCACAAATTAAAGTCAGCCAGCATCTTCTGTTTATATTTTCCTGTTAAGTGAGTGCTTTGCTCAATTGTTGCCTTGAATAAACCAATTAATAAATGGCTTTCAAATTCAAGTTTTGCCTGTTCAGGTGTTAGTTGTTTTTCCATGTTCTTTTGTTTTTAGTTTATAATATTTAATTAATCCTTTTATTTCATCGAGTGTAAGTTTTAAAGCATCCCCTCTTTTATTCATTAGTCTTGTGTAATGGTATTCTCCTATTCTTAAAGGTAGCCTAACTCCGTATTCAATATGGTTACCATGTTGATGTTGGTTGCAGTAAACACATTGCCCATGTACATTACTTTCATCAAATCGCAAGTTTGGATAACTGCCAACTGAAAAATAATGACCAGCATCGAATTTAGCACCTAATGGTCTATCGCATGATATACATGGTTGTTTTGAATCCCTTGTTCTGATATACTTATTAAACACTACTTGAAGAATACAAAGCCATTCAGTTCGTGTTCTTAGGTTCTCAACAAGTATCTTTTTTTTCTCAATCCATGTTTTCTTTTCAGCACCTATTAAAGCACATTTAGGACTGCACACTCTTTGAGTTGATTTATAAGGAGTGAAGTCTGCACCGCACTCCTTACATTTTTTATCTTTAATTTTCATTTAGAATAAATAGATATTGCAACTGGATACTCCTCACTTTCAATATTAAATTTTAATTGCTTTAATGATTGTTTGGTAATATAAACATTCCATGCTTTTATAATTAATGCAATTTTAATTTCTTGTGGCATTTTTCTCATAGATATTTTATCCTGCATTAATTTAGTTCTTAACATTGCTACAACATCGTTTTCTATATTTAAACCAGTCGCTAATTGGTTCATAAATGAATAAGCTTTATCACTATCTATTTTATATAGGTGAGCGTAAAAACCACCAATAATAGAAGGTGATAATATTTTTGCAAAACTTATATACCATGCATGTGCATTTCTAACAATTAATTGCCAAAAATTCTCATTCTCATAATACTGATCTAACAACATTGCGTTTGTTGGTTTATCATTTATGTGTATAGATTTTCTTCTTTTTTCAGCTTGTAACACATTAAAGAAAGCAATTATTGAAGGTAATTGTTTATCGTTTTTTATTTTATCTATTTTAAATATATCGGTAGCACTTCTTACTGCTCCAGTATCAATTACCTTAAAAACGCCTTCGTCTAAGTTAGTTGCTATGTGACAATAAATAGGTTTGTTTGCTTTTACAATTGCATGAAGTCTATGCTGTCCATCTAATATGCGACCTGTTTTAGCAATTTTAATAGTTTCAGCTGTATCTTCCATCCATCTACCTTCAATAATATCATTTGCTAATTGTATAATGCGAGCATGCCTTATTTTTCTAT
>Ga0315903_10001442_pt1 | contig 36125 bp, 45 predicted proteins | sample LakEriMetagenome_7_FD_203524 | JGI IMG/M metagenome (GOLD analysis project Ga0315903, IMG submission 203524) | Freshwater fungal communities from buoy surface, Lake Erie, Ohio, United States - Buoy 2 MA119 | ecosystem: Environmental > Aquatic > Freshwater > Lake | place: USA: Lake Erie, Ohio...
CCAAATCAAAAAGACCTGGGACCGATGGCTGCTCAAATGGCCCCTTTTCGGGGCACTCATCGCCACGGCAGTATTGGCGCGCTGGGCCCAAACCTTGTCGGCTTTGCTCTCTGCGGGGGTGCCGTTGGCTGAAGCCTTGGGCCCCGTGGCTCAAGCCTGTGACCATGCGGTCTATGAAAGGGCCACTTTGCAGTTGCAACGCCAAGTGGCTCAAGGCGCCCATCTGAGCGAGGCCATGGCGCAAAGTGGCCGCTTTCCGCCCATGATCGTCCAGCTTTGCGCCACCGGAGAAGAGACGGGATCCCTGGACAGCCTGTTGTCCCGCGCTGGGGGCCTGATGGAAACCGAGCTGGACGACCAGGTCAACGGTTTGTCGAGTTTGCTCGAACCCTTGATCATTGTTGTGCTGGGAGGCTTTATTGGTTGTATTCTCGTGGCCATGTATTTGCCCATTTTTCGTTTAGGTCAGGTTTTTTAATATGTCAGCAGACACCATGGTCTGGGCTGGAGTCGCGCTGCTGGGCTTGGTGATCGGCAGCTTTCTGAATGTGGTGATTTACCGGCTGCCCCGCATGCTGGAGGCGCAATGGGCTGCCGCCGTGACCGAAGAGACCCACGCGTCCCTTACTGCCGAGGCAACCCACAAGGCCAGTGAGTCCCAACACCCTGCGGCCAAAGCTTTCAACTTGGCCACACCGGGCTCGCACTGCCCACACTGTGGGCACGGCTTGTCATGGGCAGAAAATATCCCGGTTTTGAGCTATGTCGGCCTTAAAGGACGCTGCCGCCAATGCCATGCGCCCATTGCTTGGCGCTACCCAGCCATCGAGTTGGTCACGGCGGCTTTGTTTGTTTGGATCTTTTACCAAAACGGTCTGGGCCCCTCATTTTTGATTTGGGCTGGTTTTGCAGCCGCCCTGGTGGCTTTGGCCGCCATTGACGCCGATACCCGCTTGCTGCCCGACGCCATCACCCAGCCCTTGGTCTGGTCGGGCTTGCTGGCGGCCAGCGTCGGTCTCAGCGGGGTCAGCTTGACCACATCACTTTGGGGTGCTGTGGCTGGCTACCTCTTTTTGTGGTCGGTCTACTGGTTGTTCAAGTTGCTCACAGGCAAAGAAGGCATGGGGCATGGCGACTTCAAACTTCTGGCGGCACTGGGCGCTTGGCTGGGTTGGCCGTCCTTGCTTTCGCTGGTGCTGATCGCCTCACTGACAGGCGTCGCGGGGGGCCTCTGGCTGCGCGTACGTCAGCGTATGCCCGAAGACGGCTATATTCCGTTTGGTCCCTTTTTGGCCTTGGCGGGTTTGTGGGTCATGGCCTTTGGCCACTTGCCTGGGTTGGCTTTTTAAACATGAAATTTCAGCGAATTTGGCGCATTGGCCTGACCGGAGGCATCGGCAGCGGCAAAAGCACGGTGGCGGCCATGTTGGCCGCCCGAGGTGCCGCGCTGATCGATTCCGATGCCATTTCTCGCGCAGTGACGGCCCCGAAGGGTCGCGCCATTGATTCTGTCGCCAAGGCTTTCGGGCCACAAGTGATCGATGCGCAAGGGGCCATGGATCGGCAAGCCATGCGGGAATTGATTTTCAAGAACCCCGAGGCTAAAAAACAGCTGGAAGGAATCATTCACCCTCTGGTCAGCCTGATCGCCGCAGAACAAGCTGCAGCGGCACAACAAAACGGACATCCCTGTCTGCTGTTCGATGTGCCTTTGTTGGTGGAGTCCGGCGAGCGTTGGCGGCGGCAACTGGACCGCGTCATGGTGGTGGACTGCGATGCACAGACACAGGTGCAAAGGGTCGTGGCGCGAAGTGGTTTGAAGGTTGAAGAAGTCGAACGCATCATTGCCCAGCAAGCCCCCAGAGACCACAGACTGGCCAGTGCCGATGTGGTGATCTTCAACCAAGGCTTGAGTTTGATCGAATTAGAGGCACAACTGGGCAAAGTGGCTACTGACTTCGGGCTATGATGTCGGCACTCGAAAGACGCCTCGTGATACTGTACGAATACCCCTTAAACGAACGCATCCGCGCTTACCTGCGCTTGCAACAACTGTTCAACCGCCTAGGCCAATTAATAGCCCGATCAGAGGCCTTGGACCACCACTTCGCACTGACCACGCTGTTCGAAATCATCGAGGTCGCCTCCAGATCCGAGCTTAAATCAGACGTGCTGAAAGATCTGGAGCGCCAAAAGCAGCTCTACAACGGCTACCGAGGCAATCCGGCTATTTCTGAAAAAGCCCTGGATGGCCTGATTGCGCAACTTGATGAGCACTTTGAATCGCTCAACCAAGTCACCGGCAAAATTGGCCAAAGCCTGAACGGCAACGATTTCCTGATGGCTTTGCGCAGCCGAGTGGTCATCCCCGGAGGTACCTGCGAGTTTGATTTGCCGGCTTACTTTGCCTGGCAACACCATGACGCCGCCAGCAGAGCCCGCGATTTAGGCCAATGGGTTGCACCTTTTGGCCCCCTAGCGCAAGCCATTCAGTTGTTGCTTCAGATGTTGCGCGAGTCCGGCAGCAGCCAAAAGGTCATGGCTGCATCGGGTCAACTGCAACAAAATCTGCCCCAAGGGCGGACATTTCAGTTGCTGCGCCTGAAAATTGATCCTGCTCTGGGCATCACCCCCGAAATCAGTTGCAACCGTTTGCTAGTGGTGATTCGGATGATGCAACAACAAAGTGACGGTAAATTGGTGGCCACGACCGAAGATGTGCCCTTCGAGATGTCTTTGTGCGCATGAGCGAATCGAACCCGCCTGAAGCTTTCAAGCCCCGAAAAGTCCGCTGCCCGGCTTGTACAGGTCAAAGCCTTTACAGCAGCGCCAACCCCTACCGACCCTTTTGCAGCGCGCGCTGCAAAGGCGTGGACCTGGGTGCTTGGGCCAGTGAAGAGTTCAAATTACCCGACGAGACCCCTTTAGACGAAGACATTGGCGATCCTCGTCAACAGTAAACCCGTTCAGGCGTGTGTCGCGCCTTTGAACTCACGCTCTTCAGCCAGCCAGCCCAACACCGGCACTGTCCCCGGTAAAACAGGCACCACCTCGACCGGCAACCCTTGCCAAGCATGCGACTGACTTTCACGCATTTGCAACTCGCCTTGCCACTGCAAGACTTTGCAAAAGTGCAAACGCACCAAGGCATGGGGGTAGTCCACCATTTGGGTTTTCCAAGTCGGTGCCGCGCCGATCACGATGCCCAGCTCCTCTTGCAACTCCCGGCGCAAGGCTTGCTCGACCGACTCACCCGTTTCCAACTTGCCCCCGGGGAACTCCCAGTAACCCGCGTAAACCTTGCCTTCAGGGCGTGAGGTGAGTAAAAACTTGCCGTCTGCCTGCATCAGCACCCCCACGGCGACCTCCACGATGGCGCGTTCGCCCCCTTCAGGGTTGAGGTTTTCACGCTGGCGGTCGCGGTCGGCCACCAACAAAGCGGGGTTCATGCCGATTCCTGGCGACCCATCATGTCGCGTGCAAACTGGTAGGCCACTCGGCCACTGCGTGAGCCGCGCTCCAAAGCCCACAACAAGGCATCGGGCCGGGCATCGGCAATTTGCGTGGGCGTCGCACCCAAGGCACTGAGCCACTGGCCGGCAATGGTCAGGTACTCGTCTTGAGAGAACGGGTAGAAACTGATCCAAAGACCAAAACGCTCTGACAAGGAAATTTTCTCTTCCACCCCTTCACCCGGGTGAACTTCACCATCGTCGGTGTGTTTGTAGGTGAGGTTCTCGCTCATGTATTCGGGCAACAAATGGCGGCGGTTGCTGGTGGCGTAAATCAACACATTGGGGGTCGATGCGGCCACCGTGCCATCCAATATGGATTTGAGTGCTTTGTAGCCTGGCTCGCCGTCTTCAAAACTCAAGTCGTCGCAATAAACAATGAACTTTTCTGGACGACCCGCCACGACCTCAATGATGTCGGGCAAATCCGTCAGGTCTTCCTTGTCCACCTCAATCAAGCGCAATCCTTGGGGGGCATAAGTGTTCAGGCAAGCCTTGATGAGCGAAGACTTTCCGGTGCCACGGGCACCCGTCAATAACACGTTGTTGGCCGGACGGCCTTTTACAAACTGCTCGGTATTGCGCTGGAGTTTGACTTTTTGATCGTCAATTTCCTTCAAATCGTCCAGCGTCATGGCGGCCACATGGCGCACCGGCTCCATCACGCCATGACCCGATGAACGTTTGCGATAGCGCCAGGCAATGGCCTGCCCCCAGTCGGGTGCAGACAAGGGCTGCGGCAATACCGCCTCGATGCGGTCAACCAACTGGCTGACTTTGGACAGCAGTTGCTCCAGGGCAGAGTTTGAAGTGCTGGTCATGAACGGTAATCCGCATTGATGGTGACGTAGTCGTGGCTCAAGTCGCAGGTCCACACCGTGTCGGTGGCGGTGCCTCGGCCCAAGCCCACCCGCACAGTGATCTCGCTGCCCTTCATGACGCGTTGCCCATCCTCTTCGCGGTACTCGGCTCGCCGCCCGCCTTTGGACACAACATGCACGTCGTCGAGGTGTAGCTCAATCAGGGCTTGGTCAAGGTCTTCAATTCCGGCATAGCCAACAGCCGCCAGAATTCGCCCCAGATTGGGGTCACTGGCAAAAAATGCGGTTTTCACCAACGGCGAATGTGCAATGGCGTAAGCCACTTGGCGGCACTCCTCTGGGTTTCGACCGCCTTCGACCTGAATGGTCATGAATTTGGTGGCCCCTTCGCCATCTCGCACGATGGCGTGCGCCAACTCTCGGGCGACTTGCAGCAAACCATTGACCAAGATCTGGCCATCGGCACTGTCCAACGATGTGATCGGTGCATGCCCGGCTTGGTGTGTGGCGATGAGTATGAAAGAGTCGTTGGTCGATGTGTCGCCATCGATGGTGATGCGGTTGAAAGAACCATCGGCCAACAACTTGGCAAGCCTGGGCAACAAAGCCGGATCGATGCAGGCGTCTGTGGCCACAAAGCCCAACATGGTGGCCATATTGGGCCGAATCATGCCTGCGCCCTTGCTGATGCCGGTGATGTGCACGGTTTTGCCCCCCGAACTGGCCCCCATGCTCGCGCCAATTTGCACCTGCACACTGGCCGCTTTGGGCACGGTATCGGTGGTCATGATGCCCTCAGCAGCTTTGGCCCAGTTTACTGCCTGGGCATCCGCCAGAGCGGCAGGGAGTCCGGCCACGATGCGGTCTACCGGCAGGGGTTCCATGATCACCCCCGTCGAAAAAGGCAGGATCTGAGCCGGCGCGCATTTCAGCAAGGCGGCCAATGCATCACAGGTTTGATGCGCATGGGCCAAACCCGGTGCGCCCGTACCCGCATTGGCATTGCCGGTGTTGATGACCAAGGCACGCACGGCACTGCCTGCTGCCAAGTGCTCACGGCAAACCTGCACAGGCGCCGCACAAAAGCGGTTGCTTGTGAAGACCCCCGCCACACTGGCACCCGGGTCCAACAAAAACACGGTCAAGTCTTTGCGATTGGCTTTGCGCACACCCGCCTCGGCAATACCGATGCGAACACCCGGTATCGGGCTGAGTTGAGCAGGGTCCAGGGCTGGCAAATTCACGGGCATGGAGGTCCTTCAGAAAAACAGATATTGATCTTGACAGTACACAAACAAAACGGGCCGAAGCCCGTTCCTGACGCAGCACACACTCAGGCAAGTTTGCCGTGGCATTGCTTGTATTTTTTGCCACTGCCACAAGGGCAAGGCTCATTGCGCCCAACCGGTCCCCACTCTGGCTTTTGACCAGCACCGGTCCCCCCATTGGCGGCCGACACGGTTTGCGCCTGACCCGACTCATCGGGCGCGGTGTAGGTCACGTTGCTGATCTGCTCAGCACGTTCTTCAATGGCTTGGGCGGCCTCCGCCATCTGATCACCGGAGTCAATGCGCACCGTCATCAAGGTGCGTGTCACTTCGTTTTTAACGGCATCCAGCAGTTGTCCAAACAACTCAAAAGCTTCACGCTTGTATTCCTGCTTGGGCTGCTTTTGGGCATAGCCACGCAAATGAATGCCCTGACGCAGGTAATCCAAAGCGCTGAGGTGCTCGCGCCAATGGGTGTCAATGCTTTGCAGCAAAACCATGCGCTCAAAAGAAGTGAAGTTGTCAGGCCCCACACTGTCCAGCTTGGTTTGGAAATGGGCATTCGCTGCCGCCACCACCATTTCAAGAATTTCTTCGTCGGTGATGGCGCTGGAGGCTTGCACTTTTTCTTGCAACTGAACTTCCAGCAACCAATCGTCTTTCAAGACTTTTTCCAGATTGGCCAAGTCCCACTGCTCCTCCACCGATTCGGCGGGCACATATTGGCGCACCAAATCGCTGAAACAGCCTTCCCTCAGCGAGGTGATCTGACCGTGCAAATCCTGCGCATCCAGAATGTCGTTGCGCTGCTGATAGATCACCTTGCGTTGATCGTTCGACACATCGTCGTATTCCAGCAATTGTTTGCGAATGTCGAAGTTGCGCGACTCCACCTTGCGCTGAGCGCTCTCGATGCTGCGGGTCACAATGCCCGCCTCAATCGCTTCACCTTCAGGCATCTTCAGGCGATCCATGATGGAACGCACCCGATCTCCCGCAAAAATGCGCATCAACGGGTCGTCCAGACTCAGGTAAAACCTTGAAGAACCCGGATCGCCCTGACGGCCAGAACGACCACGCAGCTGGTTGTCAATGCGGCGCGACTCGTGACGCTCGGTCGCAATGATCCTCAAGCCGCCCAAGGCCTTGACTTGCTCATGGGTCACTTTCCATTGCTCACGCAGGTCTGCGACACGCACATTGCGCAGCTCTTGGGCCAAACTTTCATCGCCCTCAATGGTCTGAATGTCTTTTTCAATGTTGCCGCCCAACACGATGTCGGTTCCACGACCGGCCATGTTGGTGGCAATGGTGATCATGCCGGGGCGGCCTGCTTGGGCCACGATGTCGGCCTCGCGAGCGTGCTGCTTGGCATTGAGCACTTGGTGCGGCAAGTTGACCTGTGTCAGCAACTGGGCAATCAACTCGGAGTTTTCAATCGAGGTGGTTCCTACCAAGACCGGTTGACCGCGCTCATGGCATTCACGAATATCGGCAATGGCAGCGGTATAGCGCTCCTGTGATGTTTTGTAGACGCGATCGAGTTGGTCCGTACGCTGGCTCTTGCGGTGCGGGGGGATGACCACGGTCTCGAGTCCGTATATTTCCTGGAACTCATAAGCCTCGGTATCGGCTGTACCGGTCATGCCGCCTATTTTTTTATAAAGGCGAAAGTAGTTCTGGAAAGTGATCGAGGCCATCGTTTGGTTTTCGGCCTGGATCTGCACCCCTTCTTTGGCTTCAACGGCTTGGTGCAGGCCATCGCTCCAGCGGCGTCCCGTCATCAAACGCCCTGTGAACTCGTCCACGATGATGATTTCACCCTCTTGCACCACATAGTGTTGATCACGGTGATACAGGTGTTGCGCCCGCAGGGCAGCATTCAAATGGTGCATCAGGGTGATGTTGGCCGGATCGTAGAGGCTGGCGCCTTCCGGGATTAAGCCCATTTGCGCCAAGACTGCTTCGGCTTTTTCGTGACCTTGTTCGGTCAGAAAAATTTGGTGCGATTTTTCATCCAGCGTGAAATCACCAGGGGTAATGATGCCTTCGCCTGTCCGTGGATCGGCTTCGCCCTCTTGACGCGTCAACAAAGGCACCACTTGTTTCATTGACAAGTAGGTGGCCGTGTGGTCTTCTGCTTGACCGCTGATGATCAAGGGTGTGCGGGCTTCGTCAATCAGGATCGAGTCCACCTCGTCAATGATGGCGTAGTTCAGGGGGCGCTGCACACGGTCACCGGCCTCGTAGACCATGTTGTCGCGAAGGTAATCGAAACCATATTCGTTGTTGGTTCCGTAGGTGATGTCCGAGTTGTAGGCCGCTTGCTTTTCTTCGCGTGACATTTGGGACAGGTTGATACCCACCGTCAAACCCAGAAAGTTAAACAGCTTGCCCATCCAGCGAGCGTCACGACTGGCCAAGTAATCGTTCACCGTGACCACATGCACGCCTTTGCCTGCAATCGCATTTAAATAAGCGGGCAGCGTCGAGGTCAGCGTTTTGCCTTCACCTGTGCGCATTTCGGCGATTTTCCCGTTGTGCAAGGCAATGCCACCCGCCATCTGGACATCGAAATGCCGCATCTTCATGACGCGCTTCGAGCCCTCACGGACCACAGCAAAGGCTTCCGGCAACAAGGCATCCAATGTTTCACCCGCAGCAAACCGATCCCGGAAGCTTTGGGTTTTGGCGCGGAGATCGTCGTCGCTCAAAGGCTCGAGGCCGGCCTCCATGGCGTTGATGCGCTCTACCGTTTTGCGGTATTGCTTGAGCAGGCGGTCGTTTCGGCTGCCGAAAATTTTAGTGAGGAATGGGATGGCCATGTCTACAAGATCCACCTTCAGCCAAAGACTGAGAACAGACCGTCTATCCTGTCAAGTTAAAGGGTTCATAAAAAACCAGGTTGGCGGGATATGCCCCCACGCACCCAGCCGACCACCACAGGTGCCAGCTTAACTGGTGGATTTTAGCCTCTACCGATACCATGTTTCATGGCGCTGGGCCTCAGTCATTACAAGCTGCCGGATAATGTCTTTTCAAAATTCAAACCATGCAAAGACGCCATCAAGCCATTCCCCTACAGCAAGCCGCCCAAGAATCGCCTGCTTTTGCCCGATTGGCCGGTTTGGTTCGTGAGTCGTCGGTGCGTTTGCAAGCCATTCGCCCTTTGCTGCCGGGCCCTATGCGCAGCAGCGTTCAGGCCGGCCCTATAGAAGAGGGATGCTGGTGCCTGTTGGTAAGTTCAAACGCTGTAGCAGCCAAACTCAGGCAATTGGTGCCTGCCTTTCAGGCCCATTTAATGGGTCAAGGACTGCCAGTGACGTCAATTCGCATCAAAGTACAGTCAAAAACCCCTTAATTTCATCAATAACGTTAATATTGACAGATGAAAACTTTGAACTTGGAAAGTTTTCAGAAGCGCCGGAAACTTCACTGCGAAATTGAGGCAAAAAAAACCCCAGTACATGACTGGGGGTTTTTAATTTGGTGGTGCCGCTTGTCGGATTCGAACTGACGACCTACCGCTTACAAGGCGGGTGCTCTACCAACTGAGCTAAAGCGGCACGGCTTGTATTTTAACTTGCTGCAAGCCCAACTTTCGAGTTGGCACGCTTAAAATTTTTTTATTTGATCCGCTTCAAAGCCGGACGATTGGGTGTGGACGATGGTGGCGAGGGTTCGTCCGTCTCGTTGTTGGAATCCGCAGGGCCGTGAACAGCAGACAAGGGCGCAGGAGGAGATGCCTCATCACTCACTGGAAATGCCATGCCCTGCCCGTTTTCTCGGGCATAAATCGCCATCACCCGGTCAATAGGGACCATGATGTCGCGAGGCTTGCCACCAAACCGGGCTTTGAATTCAATGAAGTCATTGCCCAGCTTGAGAGAGCTGGTGGCATCCATGCTGACGTTCAACACAATTTCACCGCCCTGCACATATTCGCGGGGCACTTGCACTGAGTTGTCCACCTTGACAGCCACATAAGGCGTGAAACCGTTTTCGGAGCACCAATCGTACAGAGCCCTGATCAGATAAGGGCGTGTCGAGGGCAATTCAGTGGAACTGATCATGGTGGACACCCCTGCATTACTTGCGCATGACCTTTTCAGAAGGCGTCAATGCCTCGATGTAGGCCGGACGAGAGAAGATCCGTTCGGCGTACTTGAGCAAAGGAGCCGCATTTTTACTCAATTCAATGCCGTAATAGTCCAAACGCCAAAGCAAGGGTGCAATCGCCACATCCAGCATCGAAAAGTTGTCGCCCAGCATGAACTTGTTTTTCAGGAATACAGGTGCTAATTGGGTCAAACGATCACGGATGTGTGAGCGGGCTTTTTCAAGTGCTTTGTCGTTGCCTTTGAGGGCACGGTTTTCCAAGGTCAGCACATGTGTGAACAGTTCTTTCTCGAAGTTGAGCAAGAACAAGCGCACGCGTGCACGGTCAACCGGGTCACCGGGCATCAATTGGGGGTGAGGAAAGCGCTCATCGATGTACTCATTGATGATGTTTGACTCATACAAAATGAGATCTCGCTCCACCAGGATAGGGACCTGGCCGTACGGATTCATCACATTGATGTCTTCGGGTTTGTTGTACAGGTCAACATCACGAATTTCAAAGTCCATGCCTTTTTCAAAAAGCACAAAACGGCAACGATGGGAAAAAGGACAAGTGGTTCCGGAATAAAGCACCATCATGGCAGGAGGCTCCTCAAAAAATCAAAAAGAGTGGGGGGTCTTCTGGACCCACCACTCCAAAGAATCCGGCGCAGTGCCGGATGAAATTCAATTACTTGATGTCTTTCCAATACGCTGCATTCAAACGCCAAGCGACAAATGTAAAGAGTGACAAGAAAATCAAAACCCAGACCCCAATGCGGACCCGTGTATTTTGGGCTGGTTCGGCCATCCATTGCATGTAACCAACCAAATCACCAATGGCTTGGTCATATTCCAGGGGGGTCATGGTGCCAGGTTTGGTTTGCTTCCAGCCTTTGAAGATTTGAACCTTGTGACCGTGTTCTTCTTTTTCTTCATAAATAGGCTCGCGTTCACCTTGCAATTCCCACAACACGTTGGGCATGCCCACGTTGGGATAGGCCAGGTTGTTCCAACCCGTTGGCTTGGAGGCGTCGCGGTGGTAAGTGCGCAAATAGGTGTACAGGTAATCGGCACCTGTACCGCCTTTGCCAGAGCGCGAACGCGCCATCAAGGTCAGATCGGGTGGGTTCTTGCCAAACCATTCTTTGGCTTGCGCAGGATCAATGGCCGCCTTCATGGTGTCACCCACTTTGGTTGTTGTAAACAACAAGTTGTCCTTGATCTGCTGCTCGGTCAAGCCGATGTCTTTCAGGCGGTTGTAGCGCATGAAGGCTGCTGAATGGCAGTTGAGGCAGTAGTTGACGAACAACTTGGCACCGTTTTGCAGCGCGCCCAAATCGTTGGTTTTGTTGGGCGCTTTGTCCCAGGCGATACCACCGCCAGCGGCGTGGGCACCGGTGATCAGGCCAAGGGCCATCACAAAGCCAAGTGCGAGTTTCTTGAGGTTTTTCATGTTCTTGAATCTCCGTGATGTCAGTGAGGCGTGAAGGTCACGCGGTCAGGAACTTGCTTGGGCGTACCCAGCTTGCTCCACCAAGGCATCAACAAGAAGAAACCAAAGTAGAACAGTGAACCCACTTGGGACACGCGCTCACCGATAGGGGAAGGTGGTTGAACACCCAAGTAGCCCAAAATCAGGAAGTTGATCACGAACACGGCGTACAAGTATTTGTGCCAATCGGGACGGTAGCGGATCGACTTGACCGGGCTGTAGTCGAGCCAAGGCAAGAAAAACAAGATGACGACCGCGCCACCCATGACGACCACACCCCAGAATTTGGCATCAATGGCCAACATCAGGGCAGAGATCACCACAGCGGCACCGATCACAGCACCCTTCAAAAGGCCGGGCAATTTGCCTTTGGCCACGGCCAACACGGCACCAATCACGACGCAAGCGATCAAGATGTACATCATCTCGCTGGTGATGGCACGCAGCATGGAGTAGTAGGGTGTGAAGTACCAAACCGGTGCAATGTGCAGCGGGGTGGTCAATGGGTCGGCCGGAATGAAGTTGTTGTATTCGAGGAAATAGCCACCAAATTCGGGTGCGAAGAACACGATGGCGGTGAAAACCATCAAGAACACGCTGACCGAAAGAATGTCATGCACGGTGTAGTAAGGATGGAAAGGGATGCCGTCCAAAGGATTACCACGGGCATCTTTGGGTGCTGTCGCGGCCTTGATCTCAACACCGTCAGGGTTGTTAGAGCCCACTTCGTGCAGCGCAATGATGTGCGCCACAACCAAGCCCAACAAGACCAGCGGCACAGCGATCACATGGAAGCTGAAGAAGCGGTTCAAGGTAGCATCACCCACCACGAAATCGCCACGGATCAGCAAAGCCAAATCAGGACCGATGAAAGGAATGGCAGAAAACAGGTTCACGATGACCTGCGCCCCCCAGTAAGACATCTGGCCCCAAGGCAACAGGTAGCCCATAAAGGCTTCGGCCATCAGGCACAAGAAAATAGCGCAACCGAAAATCCAGACCAGTTCACGCGGCTTGCGGTAACTGCCATAAATTAGGCCACGGAACATGTGCAGGTAAACCACAACGAAAAATGCCGAAGCACCCGTGGAGTGCATGTAACGGATCAACCAGCCCCAAGGCACATCGCGCATGATGTATTCGACAGAGGCGAAAGCCAGCGCCGCATCCGGCTTGTAGTGCATGACCAAAAAGATGCCGGTCACGATCTGGATCACCAAAACCAGAAGCGATAAGGCACCAAACACATACCAAAAATTCAGGTTTTTGGATGCGTAATACTCGGACAAATGGTCCTTGTAAAGCTTGGAAGCAGGGAAACGGTTATCAACCCAGTTGAGCAACTTTTCGCCAACTGGGGCGTTAGGAGAGATTTCTTTGAATTCAGCCATATTGTTCTCCATCAGGCCTTCTTGTCTTCACCAATGATCAATTTGGTGTCGGACAGGTACATGTGCGGAGGCACTTCGAGGTTGTCAGGCGCTGGTTTGTTCTTGAACACACGGCCGGCCAAATCAAATGTTGAGCCATGGCATGCGCACAAAAAGCCACCATTCCAGTCATCGGGAAGCGATGGCTGGGGACCAGTGGCGAACTTGTCGCCAGGCGAGCAACCCAAATGGGTGCAAATGCCTACAGCCACCATGATTTCAGGTTTGATGGAGCGGTGTCCATTTTTGGCGTAGGCGGGGGTGGGGTATGCATTGCGGTCAGAGGCCGGATCGGCCAGCTGACCCTCGATTTTCTTGAGGGACTCAAGTTGCTCGGGCGAGCGCTTCATGATCCAAACAGGTTTGCCACGCCATTCAACGGTCAGCTTTTCGCCGGGGTTCAAAGCGGAAATATCCACTTCGACAGCCGCGCCGGCCGCCTTGGCACGTTCGGAAGGTTGAAAGCTGCTCACGAAGGGGGTGGCCACAAAGCCAGCGCCTACGGCACCTGCGCAACCGGAGGCAATCAGCCAGGTCCGTTTGCTGCTGTCGACTGGGGTGTCACTCATGGGAATCCTCTAGCGGGTCGTTATCAGGGTCAACCCGAGATTGTAGCGGAGTGAAATAGTCAACCGGCTTACAAGATCAATGATCTGACACGGGTTCAGGCAAAATCTGCCACCTTATGCAATTTAATGGATCTTTTATATCGATTTTGTTTAAGAATTTATCTCTTTTAATGTTAAATGGAACATCATGGACCTTGCAATAGGCGTGATCATTGGAGGTGCTTTTGGCAAAATTGTTGACACTGAACCCCCAGTCAATTCAGAGCCCTTTGCGCCGATCACGCCAGAGGATGTTTTGCTGCTTAGTGAAATCCGTGACAGCCTAAAAAACCAGTCAACTCTGAAATAAGGCGGAAAAAGGCTTTGTGGTGGCGCCGTTCAGCTGACCATTTGACGGGCTAAGTGAATGGCCTGCAGCATGCTGCGGGCATCGGCTGTGCCCTTGCCCGCCACGTCGAAGGCGGTACCGTGGTCCGGGCTGGTTCGAATCAAGGGCAAACCCAAAGTCACATTGACACCTTGCTCTACCCCCAAGTATTTGACCGGAATCAGACCCTGGTCGTGGTACATGGCAATAACTACATCAAACTCGCGCTGCCCATTGGCCTGCTGGCGTGCCCGCATGAACACCGTATCGGGGGCAAAAGGGCCATGCACATCCAAGCCCTCCTGCTTTGCAGTGGCCAAACAGGGTTGCAGCACCTCGATTTCTTCATGACCAAACAAGCCTCCTTCTCCCGCATGCGGGTTGACGCCGGCCACAGCGATGCGAGGGCGATGTCCCAAAATCCGGGTCAAAGCCACATCGGTGATGCGCAAAGTTTGCAACACCCGGTCTCTGGTGATGGCCTCCAGCGCCTCCCTTAAAGACACATGAATGCTGACCAACACGGTGCGCAATTCGTCATTGGCCAACATCATGCGAACCGGCATTTGGGCAATCGACACCCCGATATGACGCGCCGCCTCGGCTTGCAACAGCTCGGTGTGCCCGGGGTATTGCTGATAGGGGGCGCCAGCTGCATGAAGCGCTTCTTTGTGCAAAGGGGCTGTGACCAAGGCCGCCACATCGCCCCGCAAGGCAGCTCGGGTGGCCCACATCACGCATTCGCCTGCCAATTGCCCGGCACGGGCATCCACCACACCCCAGGGTAAAACGGGGGCCTCGGGCACCACTTGCAACACCGGGAGGCTATTCGGTGGCACGTTCATGGCCTCAGATGGGGATTCAATTTCGACCACCGGAAACGCGGGCAAAGATTGGACCAGTGACATGGCGCGGCGCATCAAGCCGACATCGCCCGCCACAAAACACCCCTGGGTCAGACGCGGGGCCTGAGACCAAGCGCGGGCGATGATTTCAGGGCCAATGCCACAAGGATCACCCGGGGTGATGGCAATGGCTTGCTGGATTTTCGGAATCAAACGATCGGTTTCAAAAGTCATGCAGGGGTGCCTCAGGCCGGATTGTCAATGTCGATGAAGCGGTGTTCCAAACCCAAATCTTTGGCCACCCGCCCTGCCACAGCCGGGGCACCATAACGCTCACTGGCGTGGTGTCCACAAGCCAAAAAGGCCACGCCGGTCTCTCTGGCCAAATGCGCTTGCGGCTCCGAAATTTCACCAGTGATGAAAGCATCCACGCCCTGGGCAATAGCGGCTTCAAAATAGTTTTGCGCACCGCCCGTGCACCAAGCCACACGACGCAGCTCTTTACCGGGGGTGCCCACGCAGGTCACAGGGCGTCCCAAAACTGCCGCCACATGATCGGCCAGCGCCTGAGGGCCGGCCCAAGTGTTGGTCCCTGAGCCCATAAAACCCAAATCTTGCTCGCCAAAACGCCCCTCGGTGTGTAAGCCCAACACCTTGGCCAGTTGGGCGTTGTTGCCCAACTCAGGGTGAGCATCCAGCGGCAAATGGTAGGCAAAAAGATGAATGCCATGGTTTAGCAACAGGCTCAAACGATCGCGCATCCAGCCGGTAATGCGCCCATCCTGACCGCGCCAAAAGAGGCCGTGGTGTACAAAAATGGCATCGGCCTGCGCGGCGATGGCGGCCTCAATCAGGGCGCGACTGGCCGTGACACCGCTGACGACCAGCTTGATCTCACGGTCCCCTTCCACTTGCAGGCCATTGGGGCCGTAATCGCGGAATTTTTCGGGCTGGAGCAGCAAATCAAAGGCTTGTCCCAGAGTTTTGGCAGTGGTCATTGGCGGCGGCTTTCGGTCTTGGGACAGCTATTGTGGCGCAATGCCCGGGTGAAGGATCTCGATCAACACCCCGGAGCTTGGCGGCCGAATCAAGGACAATCCACAGCATGAAACGTTATTGGCTTCTTTTTTCGCAATGGGTGACAGTTTTGCTGGCTGTCTGGTTTGTCGTGGCCACCCTTCAACCCGAGTGGTTGCGCAGCGCCAAACGATCGGCCGATGGCATGACCCTGATTCAAGCCCCACCCAGCTCGCCCCTGAATCGACCTGCAGGCAGTTTGAGCGCACCCGCCCGACTCGCAGCGCCCGCCGTGGTCAGCATCAACACCAGCAAGGCCAAATCCAAGAACCCGCAGAACCAGGACCCTTGGTTCAAATTTTTCTACGGGGAACAAGAAGAACAAAATCCTTCAGGGCTGGGCAGCGGCGTCATCGTTAGCCCCGAAGGCCACATCTTGACGAATAACCACGTCATTGAAGACGCTGACGACATTGAAGTGGTCTTGGCCGATGGGCGTCGCACGGTGGCCAAAGTCATAGGCACAGACCCCGACACTGACTTGGCCCTGCTCAAAATCAAGCTCGACAAATTGCCGGTCATCGTACTGGGGCAAACCCAAGATCTGCAAGTAGGCGATGTGGTGCTGGCCATTGGCAACCCATTCGGGGTGGGCCAAACGGTCACCTCCGGCATTGTCAGCGCTTTGGGGCGCAGCCAACTGGGTATCAACACCTTCGAAAACTTCATCCAGACCGATGCCGCGATCAATCCTGGCAACTCGGGCGGTGCCTTGGTTGATGTCAATGGCAACTTGATGGGCATCAACACCGCCATTTATTCCCGCTCGGGCGGCAGCATGGGCATTGGCTTTGCCATCCCAATTTCTACGGCCAAGCAAGTCATGCAGGATTTGTTGAAAAACGGCAAGGTCATTCGCGGCTGGATCGGCGTGGAGCCGCAAGACATGAGCCCCGAATTGGCAGAAAGTTTTCAGCTGCCAAGCGCCGGGCAGGCATTGCCGCTAGGCGTTGTGATTACAGGTGTGCTGCAAAACGGGCCAGCCGCCAATGCAGGCATACGTCCGGGCGATGTCATCGTCAAAGTGGCGGGTAAATCCGTGCGCAACGTCGCGGAATTATTGACCCAAGTGGCCAGCCTGCAACCCGGCGTATCTGCCGAGGTCAACATCTGGCGGCGGCAAGGGGAAGTGAAGCTGCAATTGACCCCAGCCGAGCGGCCAGTTGCTAAAAAAGTCCGACGCTAAGCCCAGAGCCTCACCCATTTAAGGGCGAAAGCCGCATCTCAGACACAAAAAAGAGGCTCACAGGCCTCTTTTTTTGATGTCGCCCTGCGGTCAAACTGTCTCTTCAGGGTCTGCGGGTGGCTGCGTGTGTTTGATGAAGATCTGTGAAGCCCAGATGCCCAACTCATAAAGCAGGCACATCGGGATTGCCAGAGCCAGTTGCGAAACCACGTCAGGCGGGGTCACTACGGCGGCAATCACAAAGGCCAGCACCACAAAGTAGCCCCTGAAATCCTTGAGCTTTTGCACGGTGACCACCCCCATGCGGGCCAGCACCACCACCGCCACAGGCACCTCAAACGCCAAACCAAAGGCCAGGAACATGGTCAACACAAAGCTCAAATACGCCTCAATGTCAGGCGCCGCCGTGATGCTTTTGGGCGCAAAACTTTGAATAAAACTGAAGACCTGTCCAAAAACAAAGAAGTAGCAAAACGCCACCCCAATGAAAAAAAGCAAGGTACTGGACACCACCAAAGGCATGACCAGTTTCTTTTCGTGGGCATACAAGCCGGGAGCAATAAAGGCCCAAACCTGGTAAAGCACCACAGGCAAAGCAATCAAGAAAGACGCCATCAGCAAAATCTTGAGCGGCACCATGAAGGGCGAGATCACCGAGGTTGCGATCAGGGTAGCGCCCTTGGGTAGATGAACAATCAAGGGGGCCGCCAAAATGTCGTAAAGCTCTCCAGGGCCGGGGTAAAGGGCCAAGGCTGCCGCCGCAATCGCCACAGCCGCCACAGCCCAAAGTAGCCGGTCACGCAACTCGATCAAATGCGCCACAAACGGCTGCTCAGAACCGGCGAGTTCGTCTTCGGGCTTGGAATTTGAATCAGACATGGCGAGTGGGGTTGGACAACGGGCACACAGCGTGCGGAGTCATCACAGGGTTTTGAGGGACTTGGGACGGTAACGGGCCACTCGGGCAGCCCCTGAAAGGGCTTTGGTGCGTACCCCCGACCGGGCCTTGTACCACTGCGGGACGGCACCCCGCTTGAGACGCCAGTTTTTGTCCGGGTTCTTGTAGCTGGGAGGCGGTGTCTCGAGTTCAGGCAGATTGCTGGTCAAGCCCGCCGTGGTTTCTGCCCAGTCTTTCTCAAAATCTGAGGCCGTGGACTGGACCGACTGCTCGACATCTCGAGCGGCCGTCTCCATGGACTCTTTCATCTTTTTAAGCTCTTCCAGATCCATAGACCGGTTGACCTCGGCTTTGACATCGGCCACATATCGCTGGGCTTTTCCCAGCAAGGCACCCAAAGTTCGGGCCACCTTGGGCAGCTTTTCGGGGCCGATGACGATCAACGCCACGACGCCGATCAGCGCCATTTTCGAAATACCTAAATCAAGCACAGTCTGTCAATCGGTCGTTCTAGGCATCAAGACTTGGTCTTGGCTTCAACATCGATGGTGGTCTTTTCAGAGGCCGCAGACGCTGCAGGGGCTGCAACCTGCCCAGCAACTGTCGCAGCAGCCTCATCGGGTTTGGTACCGCCATCCTTCATGCCATCCTTGAAGCCCTTGACAGCCCCACCCAAATCGGAACCCATGTTTTTGAGCTTTTTTGTCCCAAAAACCATCACCACGATCAAAAGCACGATCAACCAGTGCCAAATGGAAAATGAACCCATGAAAATCTCCTAACGTTGTTGTGGGATTCTAAGGGGAGACGCTCCCCGGAATCGATCTGCCTTGATCTGACAAGGAATTGAGGCCCTGCAGCTTGATTTCAAGCTTGGTTTAACCCCTCAGCCAGGGCCGAGGCCCGCCCATGACATGCATGTGCAGGTGGTGTACTTCTTGCCCGCCTTCCATCCCGTTATTGACCACGATGCGGAAACCGCCCTCGGGATACGGATTGCAACCCGCCTGCAAGGCCAGTTGAGGGGCCAGGGTCATCATGTGCCCCATCAGCTGGGCATGCTCTGGGGCCAAATGCATCATGGAGGGGATGTGCAGCTTGGGAATGATCAGGAAATGCACCGGAGCCCAAGGGTTGATGTCGTGGAAGGCAAACACATGTTCGTCTTCGTGCACCTTGCGCGACGGAATCTTACCCGCGATGATTTTGCAAAAGATACAGTTGTTGTCTGTCATTGGAAACTCAAAATCGAAGTTGTAGGGTCATTCGTTGGTGACGGGCCGCTGGCCGTTCAGGCGCACCATGCCCAGCACAATGCGGTACAAAAACCAAATGGAAATAGCCACCCAGGCCAACCATCCGGGGAAAACAAACAAAAACCACAGGGGCGAAGTCAGCAAATAAAGCAACGCGGCCCAAAGTACGGTGCGAATGCGGTAGCTGAAATGCGTGGATTCCCAGCCGCTGGCATCGCCTTTTTTGACCAGATCAAGGACCAGTGCCACCACCAACAACACCGGCCCCATTTGCGCCCCAGGGACGATGGCACTGACCGCCACCACCAAATGCAAGATGTAGCTGACCCAGCTAATGGTGTGGGTGCTCTCATCCAAGGACTGATCGGTCATGGCTTATTCACCCAGGCGCTCGCGCTCGGTGGCCTTGCGCAGGGCTTTCTCTTCGAGACCGCTCAGGCCTTCGCGCCGTGCCAGCTCTTTGACCACATCGGCAGGCGATAAACCGTAGTGGGCCAACGCAATCATGCTGTGGAACCACAAATCGGCCACCTCATAAACCAACTTGGCGGCATCGCCCCCGTGGTCCACATCTTTGGCCGCCATCACGGTTTCGGTGGCTTCTTCGCCAATTTTCTTCAAAAAGGCATCCGGGCCTTTGTGCAGCAAGCGGGCGACGTAGCTTTTTTCAGGGTCACCGCCATTGGCTACTTTGCGGCTTTCAATGATGGCCGCCAAGCGGGTCAAGGTATCGTCTGTGCTGGGGATCATGTGGGACGTTGAGCTCATGGCGATCACTTATAAATGGTTTCTGGGTCTTTCAAGACCGGATCAACAGCCTGCCAGCCTTCGGGCTGCAAGCTCTGAAAAAAGCAACTGTGCCGCCCCGTGTGACAAGCAATGCCCGGCTCGTGGCCCAACTGGGTCACCTTCAGCAGCACCACATCGTTGTCGCAGTCCATGCGAATGTCGTGCACTGTTTGCACATGGCCTGATTCTTCACCTTTGAACCAGAGTTTGTTGCGCGAGCGGCTGAAATACACCGCCCGCTTGAGTTCGGCTGTTTTCTGCAGCGCCTCGCGGTTCATCCAAGCAAACATCAGCACATCGCCGCTGTCTTTTTCCTGGGCAATGACCGGCACCAAGCCTTTGTCGTCCCATTTGATTTGATCGAGCCAGTTCATAGGGGGGTGATCTTACTCAGTAATGGAACCTGAGTTGGGCAATCTCCAGTTGATGGCCGGTGACGCGGTACACCATGCGGTGCTCGTCGTTGATGCGGCGCGACCAAAAACCGGAGAGTGCATGCTTCAAAGGCTCGGGCTTGCCAATGCCCACATAGGGCTCTCGCATTGTGGCTTCCATCAACTTATTGATGCGCTCCATCAGCTTACGGTCTTGCTTTTGCCAGTGGAGGTAATCTTCCCAGGCCAGCTCGGCAAACACCAGCTTCACTTGATCAACTCGTGCTCAAAGGCCTGCCCTGCATTGAGCTGTCCAATAGAAGCAAGCAGGCGGCGCGCATTGGCAGGTGTGCGCAGCAGATAGGCCGTTTCTTCCAAGGCTTTGTAATCATCGAGCGAAAGCATCACCACCGACTGTTCACCGTTGCGGGTGATGATAAGAGGCGCGTGATCCTCGCAAACACGGTTCATCACACCAGCCAAATTGGCGCGGGCAGTGCTGTAAGTCATGGCATCCATGGCGCTCCTTTTATGTACAAATAATTGTACAAGCATAACAGATCACCGGGATCGCGAGCCAAACTTACAATACCTGCCGTAGCTTGTCAGGTCGAACAAGAGTTGCTGGGCCATTCAGACGGTTCCACCACCGTGATTTACACGCAGGTGCTCAAGGTTGCAGCGGGCGGCACAACCAGCCCTTTGGATTCTTTTCTTCGAGCCTGACCCGTCATAAGCGAACAGTCACCCCCCGCGCCCGCATGCGCTCTTTGGCTTGTTGTACGGTAAATTCGCCGTAATGGAAAATGCTGGCGGCCAGTACGGCATCTGCACCGCCGATGCTCACGCCATCGGCCAGGTGGTCCAGGTTGCCCACCCCGCCTGAGGCGATCACGGGCACGCTGACCGCGTCGCTCACCGCGCGGGTGAGTTGCAGGTCAAAGCCACTTTTGGTGCCGTCGCGGTCCATGCTGGTCAACAATATTTCGCCCGCCCCGTATTCGGCCATTTGGCTCGCCCAGACCACGGCGTCCAAGCCCACATTTTTGCGGCCACCGTGGCTGTAAACGTCCCAGCCGGGGCCCATGGGCAAACCATGGGTGCCGATGCGTTGCTCATCTTCGGCGCTGCGGCGCTTAGCATCAATAGCCACCACAATGCACTGCGCACCGTATTTGGCCGAGGCTTCGCGGATGACGTGCGGGTTGGCAATGGCCGCCGAGTTGAAGCTGGTTTTGTCAGCCCCAGCATTCAGCAGTCGCCGCACGTCGTCCACCGTGCGCACTCCGCCGCCCACCGTGAGGGGAATGAACACTTGCGAGGCCACGGCTTCGATGATGTGCAGGATCACGTCGCGGCCGTCGCTGGTGGCGGTGATGTCGAGAAAGGTGAGTTCGTCAGCGCCTTGTTCGTTGTAACGGGCCGCGATTTCTACCGGGTCGCCTGCGTCGCGTAATTCCACAAAGTTGACGCCCTTAACCACGCGACCGCCGGTCACGTCGAGGCAAGGAATGATGCGTTTGGCCAGCATGTTGGTTTCTCTAAAAAATCAGGGGTTCAGCACTTGCAGTTGCTGCCAGGCTTCCCAAAACGCGCCGGGTGGCAGGGTGATGGGGTCAAAAACTTGCGCTGCTTCGACGCACAACATGTGCTGCCAGCCGTCTGCGGGCATGTCGGCCAGTTGCGCACACACCACCGGGCCAGGGTTCCAAACCACGGTGTTGGCCCAGGCAGGGCTTTGTTCAATTTGCAACTGCTGGTTCAGCAGCATGGGCCGATTGGGCGCGTCGTAAACCCGGTCAAACTGGCCCACAAAACGCAAAGTGGGGTCTGCCAAAGCGTGTGCATCGGTCACAGAATCCCATTCAGCGCGCCCACCCAAACCTTGCAAAGTGGCCTTTGAGACATCAGCGACAGACAAATAGGTGTGCAGTGCGCCAGAAAAAGCCAAGGGCTGTTGATCTGTGTTTTGCACACGGAAAGTTATTTTCAGGCCGGCGGGGCTGAGCGCAATCACCAACTCGGCCGCAAAGGCCTGCGGCCACCCTGTGCGGGTTTGCGCGTTATCAGACAAGCGCAGGGTGAGGTGCGCCGTATTTGCAGACAACTCGGCAACATCCGCCTGCCAACGCACATTGCGAACAAAACCATGTTTGGGCAAGCGATCGGCCATGGGGCCACGTTGGTTGAATTGCGGAAAGCACACCGGCACACCGCCCCGAATGGCCGCTTGTCCGTCCATCACGCTTTGGGGGCTGAGGTACAGGCGCTCTTGTCCGCCGCTTTGCCAAGACAAAATATGGGCCCCGTGCAAGGCCACCAGCAATCGGTCGCCCTGGGGCAGGGTCAATTCACGGACTGGCAGGCCCGCAAACACGGTGTCGCTGCAAGTGGCCAGCGGGGTCATGGGGAGGCTTTCGGGTTTCACCCGTTCAGGTCGTCCGCGCGTTGCTGGGCCAACGCAAAGTCCAGGTCGCCCGAATAAACAGCGCGACCACAGATCACGCCCTCAACGCCCTCTTCTTCCACGGCGCAAAGTTGCTCAATGTCGGCCATGTTCGACAAACCGCCCGAGGCGATCACGGGAATCGTGAGGGCTTGTGCCAGTTTGACGGTGGCTTCGATGTTGATGCCACTGAGCATGCCGTCGCGGCCAATGTCGGTGTAAATGATGGACTCGACGCCCCAGTCTTCAAATTTTTTGGCCAGGTCCACCACCTCGTGGCCGGTCAGTTTGCTCCAGCCATCGGTGGCAACTTTGCCGTTTTTGGCATCTAAACCCACAATAATGTGGCCACCAAATGCGGTGCAAGCATCCTTCAGAAAACCGGGGTTTTTAACGGCTGCGGTGCCAATGATCACGTAGCGCATGCCGTTGTCGATGTATTTTTCAATCGTGTCCAGATCGCGAATACCCCCGCCCAGCTGCACCGGAATGTCATCGCCCACAGCCTTGAGGATTGACTTGATGGCGGCAAAGTTTTGCGGTTTGCCGGCAAAAGCGCCATTCAGATCGACCAGATGCAAGCGACGAGCGCCTTTTTCAAGCCAACTGAGGGCCATGGCCGTGGGGTCTTCCCCAAAAGTCGTGGCTTGGTCCATATCGCCCTGTTTGAGGCGAACGCAGTGGCCGTCCTTGAGGTCAATGGCGGGGATCAGAATCATGGCAATTTAAATGCAGGTGAAAGAAAAAAACGGCAGTGATAAACCACTCAAGGCTGCCAGTGGAGGAAATGACGGAACAAGGCCAAGCCCTGGTCCGAACTTTTTTCAGGGTGAAACTGGGTTGCAAAAATGTTGTCGCGGGCAATCGCACTGGCAAAGCGGCCCCCGTAATCGGTTTCGGCTGCGCTGTGTAACGGATTGACCACCTGGGCATAAAAGCTGTGCACAAAATAATACCAGCTGCCATCGTCAATGCCTTGCCACAAAGGGTGAGCCGACTGCGCATCGGCGAGCGATTGCCAAACTTGGTTCCAGCCCATTTGCGGGACTTTGTAGCGGGTGCCATCGGGTTGATTTTGCCCTGCCAAATCAAATTTGACCACACGTCCAGGAATCAGGCCCAAACCCGGCGTATCTCCCTCGTCACTGTGGTCCAGCAGCATTTGCATGCCCACACAGATACCAAACAAGGGTTTTTTGGCCGCTGCCTCGAGCACGGCCTCCATCAATCCGGAGTCGCGCAACTCGCGCATGCAGTCGGGCATGGCCCCCTGCCCGGGCAAGACCACCCGGTGCGCATTGCGCACCACTTGCGGGTCGGAGGTGACGGTCACTTCGGCATGGTCCACGCTGGAGGCGGCGTGCATCACAGCCTGCGCCACCGAGCGCAGGTTGCCCATGCCGTAGTCGACCACTGCAACGCGATTCACGCCCATCTCAGAGGCTTCCCTTGGTGGAGGGGATCACCCCGGCCGATCGTGGATCGAGTTCTAGGGCAGCGCGCACGGCGCGGGCAAAGGCCTTGAAAATGGTCTCGCATTGGTGGTGAGCATTGACGCCTTTGAGGTTGTCAATGTGCAGCGTCACCAGGGCGTGGTTGACGAAGCCCTGGAAGAATTCGTAGACCAGTTGGGTATCGAGCGCACCCAAAGAGCCCGAGGTGAACTGCACATCCATGTGCAAACCGGGACGGCCCGAAAAATCGACCACCACCCGGCTCAGGGCTTCGTCTAAAGGCACATAGGCATGGCCATAGCGGCGAATGCCTTTTTTGTCACCCAAGGCCTGCGCAAATGCCTGACCCAGCGTAATGCCAATGTCTTCCACGGTGTGGTGACCATCAATGTGCAGGTCGCCCTGGCATGAAATGTCCAGGTCAATCAGGCCGTGGCGGGCGATTTGGTCCAACATGTGGTCCAGAAAACCAATGCCTGTGGCCAGCTTGGACTGGCCCGTGCCATCCAAATTGAGGGCGACCCGGATTTTGGTTTCGGCCGTTTGGCGAGAAACATCGGCAACACGGTCAGCAGTGCGGTTCATAGGGACTCTTTCAAAGCGGCCAGCATTTGGTCGTTTTCTTGTGCTGTGCCCACCGTCAGGCGCAGGCAGTTGTTTAACAATGGGTGCATTTTAGAAACGTTCTTGATCAGCACACCGTGTGCTTTCAGACCTTCAAAGGCTTTAACGGCATCCGGTACCCGCGCCAAAATCATATTGGCCTCACTGGGAAATGGCTGGACGCGAGGCAAAGCGGCCAGCGCTTTTTGCAGGCGTTCGCGTTGTTCACGCAGGTCTTGGGCCTGTGCCGCGAACACCTCGGCATGCTCCAGGGCAAACAAAGCGCACTCGGCATTGAGCACGCTGATGTTGTAAGGCGGGCGCACTTTGTCGATCTCGGCAATCAGCGCCATGGGGCCGATCATGTAGCCCAAACGCACACCGGCCAAGCCGAATTTGCTGAGGGTTCGCATCAACAGCACATGCGAATGGCGGGTGATGTGGTCCATGTAGGTCTGGCTGGCAAACGGCTGATAGGCCTCGTCCATGACCACCAAACCCCCTTGGGCCCCTTGCGCCAAAACGATTTTTTCGATCACTTCCGCGTTCCACAAATTACCCGTGGGATTGTTCGGGTAAGCCAAGTAAACGATGGCGGGCTTGTGCTCGGTCACGGCAGCCAACATGGCGGCCTCATCCAGTTCGAAATCGGCGGTCAAGGGCACGCCGTGAAAAGCCAGGCCTTGCAACTGCGCGCTCATGGCGTACATCACAAAACCCGGCAACGGGGCCAGAATGGACGCGCCCGGCACATCGCAGGCCAGCGCCAGCAGCGATATCAATTCATCCGAGCCATTGCCCAGCATGATGTCGTAGCCCTCGGGCATCCCGGCGTAGTCTGCCAAGCGGCTTCGCAGCGTGTTGATGCGGTCACCGGGGTAGCGGTTCAAGGCCAGCGCCCCCAGGCGCTCACCCAAGGCTTTTTGCAAGTCGGCAGGCAAGCGGTGGGGGTTTTCCATCGCGTCAAGTTTGACCATGCCTGCAGAGTCCTGAATGGCATAGGCTTGCATGGACTTCACATCCTGGCGGATGCGTTTCATCAAGGCGGGGCTGACCGTCATTGGGACTCTCTCATAGGGGGTACGGGGTTCAAACGCAATTCGGCCGCGCGGGCGTGGGCTTGTAAACCCTCGCCATAGGCCAGTTCGGCGGCAATTTTGCCCAGCGTTTTCGCACCCTGCTCGCTCACCTCGATCAGGCTAGAACGTTTCTGGAAGTCATACACCCCCAATGGCGACGAAAACCGCGCAGTGCCGCTGGTGGGCAGCACATGGTTAGGGCCTGCGCAATAGTCACCCAGAGATTCGCTGGTGAAAGCCCCCAGAAAAATAGCCCCCGCGTGGTGCAGCAAAGGCTCCCACCGGTGCGGTTCGCGACTGGACACTTCCAGGTGCTCCGGGGCAATTCGGTTGCTGATGGCACAGGCCTCTTCCATGCTGCAGGTCAAAATCAGGGCCCCTCGGTCGTTCAGGCTTTTGGCAATGATCTCGCGGCGCGGCATATCAGGCAGCAAGCGGTCAATGGCCGCCTGTACCTGCGCGATGTAATCGGCATCGGGGCACAACAAGATGCTTTGCGCCAGTTCGTCGTGCTCGGCTTGGCTGAACAAGTCCATCGCCACCCAGTCAGCGGGGGTGCTGCCATCGGCCAAAACCAAAATTTCACTCGGCCCAGCAATCATGTCGATGCCCACCGTGCCGAATACGCGCTTTTTGGCGCTGGCGACATAGGCGTTGCCGGGGCCGGTGATCTTGTCTACCTTGGGAATGGTCGCCGTGCCGTAAGCCAGTGCCGCCACAGCTTGAGCGCCGCCCAAAGTAAAGGCCCGGCTAACACCCGCCACACAGGCTGCGGCCAAGACCAACGGGTTGCGCACCCCGGCGGGCGTGGGCACCACCATGACAATGTCTTGCACCCCGGCCACATGGGCGGGAATTGCATTCATCAATACCGAAGAAGGGTAAGCCGCCTTGCCGCCCGGCACATAAATGCCCACACGATCCAAGGGCGTGACTTTTTGGCCCAGCAAAGTGCCGTCTTCATCGCGATAAGACCAACTTTCGCCCGAGGCCTTCTTTTGCGCTTCGTGGTATTTGCGAACCCTAGCAGCAGCGGCTTGCAAAGCGTCTCGCTGCACAGCGGACAAGCTGTAGAGGGCCGCTTGCAACTCTGCTTGGCTGATTTCAAGGTCAGATACCCGTGCGGCATCCAATCCGTCAAAGCGTTGGGTGTATTCCAAAACAGCCGCATCGCCGCGCTTTTGTACATCGCTCAGGATGTCGGCCACACGCTGCTCGATGGCCGCATCGGCGTCGGCAGACCAATGCAGACGCGCCGTGAAAGCCGCCTCAAAACCGGCATCAGCCGTGCTCAGTTGCAATGGTTTGGCTTGAAGCCCCTGGGCGTCCATTTGTTTCAGTCTTTCTTCACAGCACCCGCAAAGGCGTCAATGATGGCGCGAATCGGCGCTTGTTTCAGCTTGAGCGCAGCCTGGTTCACCACCAAACGCGAACTGATGTCCATGATGCGTTCAACTTCCACCAAGTGGTTGGCTTTCAGCGTGTTGCCCGTTGACACGAGGTCCACGATGGCATCGGCCAGACCGGTCAACGGTGCCAGTTCCATGCTGCCATAGAGCTTGATCAAGTCGACGTGAACGCCTTTGGTGGCAAAAAAGTCGCGTGCAATGGCCGTGTACTTGGTCGCCACTTTCAGGCGCGAACCGGTGCGCACGGCACGGGCGTAGTCGTAGTCAGCCCGCACCGCCACGCTCATGCGGCATTTGGCAATCTTCAGGTCCAGCGGCTGGTAGAGGCCTTGCCCGCCATGTTCAATGAGGGTGTCCAGACCCGTCACGCCCAAATCGGCACCGCCATATTCAACATACGTGGGCACATCGCTGGCGCGCACCAAAACGACCCGAACATGGGGCTGGTTGGTGGGCAAAATCAGCTTGCGGGATTTTTCGGGGTCTTCAAGGACCTCGATGCCAGCGGCCATCAGCAGCGGCAGGGTTTCATCAAAAATGCGTCCTTTGGACAGGGCAAGCGTGATCATTTCACTCTTTCAATGTCGGCCCCCAGGCCGCGAAGTTTCAATTCCATGCGGTCATAGCCACGGTCCAGATGGTAAATCCGATCGACGATGGTCTCGCCTTCGGCCACCAAACCGGCAATCACCAAGCTGGCTGAAGCCCTTAAATCGGTGGCCATGACGACCGCACCCGACAATTTCTGAACCCCCTCAACCACCGACACCTTGCCATCAATCTGAATATGCGCCCCTAAACGAACCAGTTCATTGACGTGCATAAAACGGTTCTCAAAAATCGTCTCGGTGACCTTGCTGGCCCCCTGGGAGATGCAGTTCAGCGCCATGAACTGGGCTTGCATATCGGTTGGGAAACCCGGGTATTCAGTGGTGCGAAAGCTCTGGGCCTTCAAACGCCCATCGGACTGGATGCGGATAAAACCTTCACCCGATTCAATGCGCGCACCCGCATCCCTCAATTTGTCAATCACCACCTCAAGGTGGTCGGCACGGCCATGGCGCAACACCACATCCCCGCCGGTAGCGGCCACAGCACACAAAAAAGTGCCAGTTTCAATCCGGTCGGCCACTACCTGGTGCTGGCAGCCGTGCAAGCGTTCGACGCCCTGAATGCGGATTCGGCGGGTGCCATGACCCTCTATTCGGGCCCCCATTTTGATCAGCATCTCGGCCAAATCACCAATTTCAGGTTCTTGGGCCGCATTTTCGAGCACCGTTTCGCCTTCTGCCAAGGCCGCAGCCATCATGAAGTTCTCAGTGCCGGTCACAGTGACCATGTCGGTGGTGATGTGTGTGCCCTTCAAACGGCTGCGGCCGGCTGGCAAGCTGGCCAACATGTAACCGTGATCGACCGTGATTTGGGCCCCCATGGCTTGCAAGCCCTTGATGTGCTGGTCCACCGGACGCGAACCAATGGCACAACCACCCGGTAGCGATACTTTGGCGTGGCCGAAGCGGGCCAACAAAGGCCCCAGCGCTAACACCGAAGCCCGCATGGTTTTCACCAGGTCGTAAGGCGCTTCAGGGTTATTCAAGCCCCCCGCATCGAGTGTGACGCGGCCATCTTCTTGGTGTTCTGCGGTCACACCCATGTTGCGGATCAACTTGAGCATGGTCGACACGTCTTGCAAACGCGGCACATTGCTCAGCGTGACCGGCTCGGCCGTCAACAAGGCCGCGCACAACTCGGGCAAGGCCGCATTTTTGGCTCCGGCCACATCCAGCGTCCCTTGCAGGCGGTTGCCGCCGCGAATTTTCAGTTTGTCCATGAGATAGGGTCTGTGTGTGCAATCAATGCGCTTGGGCTGCCCATTCGGCAGGCGTGAAGGTTTTCATCGACAAAGCATGCACCTCGTCGGTGTGCATTTTTTGCCCCAAAGTGGCATACACGCGTTGATGCCGGGCTATCGGGCGCATGCCCGCAAAGACTTCCGACACCACCACGGCGTTCCAGTGTCGGCCATCGCCAAACACTTCCAAGTGGGTGCAATCGAGACCGGCGGCAATGAGGGCTTGAAGTTGCTCTGCGTTCATGGGGGTTCAGCTCCGGATTTTGTAGCCGGTGCGCAAAAGGTGAAGGGTCAGGCCACTCACCAAAGCCAGCGCCGTGGCAACCACGGCAAGACTGAGCCAGGGGGAGACATCGCTTTGGCCAAAAAAACCATACCGGAAACCGTCGATCATGTAGAAAAACGGGTTCAGGTGGCTGAGTGTTTGCCAAAAAGAGGGCAGCGAATGGATGGAATAAAACACGCCCGACAAAAAGGTCATGGGCATGATGATGAAGTTTTGAAACGCGGCCATTTGGTCGAACTTTTCAGCCCACAGCCCGGCGATGACGCCCAGCGCCCCCATCATGGCAGCGCCCATGAAGGCAAAAGCCAGAATCCACAAGGGGTAAACAAAGTTGATGTTCACCATCCAGCCGGTAATCAGGAAAACACCCAGCCCAACCGCCAAGCCACGCACTACCGACGAGCCGACATAGGCCACAAACCAACTGCGATGCGACAAAGGGGTGAGCAGCAAAAAGACCAAACTGCCCATGATCTTGCTTTGCACCAGACTGGACGAGCTGTTGGCAAAGGCGTTTTGCAACACTCCCATCATGATCAAGCCGGGCAACAAAAATGAGGTGTAGGCCACTTGGTCGTAGACCTTGACATGGTCTTCAAGCACATGACCAAAGATCAACATGTAAAGGACCGAGGTCAAAACGGGTGCCGCCACGGTCTGGAAAGCGACTTTCCAGAAACGCAACACTTCTTTGTAAAGCAGGGTTTGCCAGCCGGTCATGCCGCGACTCCCTGGGCAGGTTGTTTGCGGTTCATCACCTCTAAAAACACATCTTCCAGATCGGCCTGGCGAATTTCGACATCTTCAGCCACCAAACCCGCAAAACGGAGGGTGGCCAAATAGTTTTCAATTTCCAGGGCGTTGTGTACCGGCAATTGCACGATTCGGCCCGTCACGCGGCCAATGGCGGCCAATGCAGGGGGCAAATCGCCATCCAGTTTGAAGCGCAATACCTGGCTGGTGGCCGACCGCAGCAAATCGGATGTCCGCTCCAGCGCGACCATTTGTCCCCGTTTGAGCATGGCAATGCGTCCACACAGGGCCTCGGCCTCTTCCAAGTAATGGGTGGTCAGCAAAACGGTGTGACCTTGTTTGTTGAGTTTGGCAATGAACTGCCAAAGTGTCTGCCGAAGCTCGACATCGACGCCCGCCGTGGGTTCGTCCAATACGATCACACGCGGCTTGTGGACCAAGGCTTGCGCCACCAACACGCGGCGCTTCATGCCGCCGGAGAGTTGCCGCATGTTGGCATTGGCTTTGTCGCTCAGGCCCAAACTGTCCAACAACTCGTCGATCCAGGCCTCATTTTTCTTGACACCGAAATACCCGGACTGAATTTTGAGTGACTCACGTACCGTGAAAAAGGGGTCAAATACCAGTTCTTGTGGCACCACACCCAGCAATTTTCGAGCCGCAGCATAGTCGGCCTGTACATCGTGGCCATGCACCAATACCCGGCCCTCAGTGGCACGGGTCAAGCCAGCCAGAATGCTGATCAGGGTGGTTTTTCCTGCGCCATTCGGGCCAAGCAAGCCAAAGAACTCCCCTTCCTGCACCTCAAAACCCACTTGATCAAGGGCTTTGAACGCGGCTGCGCCTGCCTGTTTGGCGGGGTAAATCTTGGAAACGGAATTGAAAGAAAGCGCGGACATGGAAGAGGTCTATTTTAGAGGGTGGCCTGCATTACCCCGACTGGGGGCAGGAGGATCAGGACAAAAAGACCTTAAAACGAGACATTCAGGCCTGCTCAAGCAGGTTTCGCACACCATACAAGCCCGCCAATTCGCGCAGCCGTTCTGACATGCCGGTGACTTCAAGTGAGCCCGAACGGGCTAAAACAAGGCGTCTCAAACCCAGCAATACCGCCAAAGCGGACGAGTCAAACTCAAGCAAAGCCGAGGCGTCGAGCTCGATTTTTTGCAAGGGTGCTGCGGGCAACTGCGACTCCCACTGCGCCAAACAGGCATCCGCCTGCTCGTGCAGCAAAGTTTGGGGCAATTTCAAGACGCTCATGGCCATGGGTTCAGGAGCCCTTGGCGTTGGCGTTGCTTTTGTTGCGCTTGGCCAAACTGGCAATCAAGGCATCAATACCGCCAGAATTGATTTCTTTGGTGAACTGGGTACGGTAGTTTTCGATCAACCAGACGCCCAGAACGTTCAAGTCAAAAATCATCCAGCCTGCGCCTTCGCCCGGTGTTTTTTCAAGGCGGTAGTCAAGCTGAATCGGATCGCCCCGGCCACGCACCTCGGTATTGACCACCAGATTTTTGTCCTCTTGCCCAGCGCGCAAAGGTTTGACCACCACCACTTGATCGCTGACTTGGCTGAGTGCCCCGGAATAGGTGCGAACCAACAAAATCTTGAACTCATCTTGCAGGCGCTTTTGCTGCTCTGGGGTGGCTTTGCGCCATGCGGGCCCGGTTGCCAGGGCGGTCATGCGTCGAAAATTCACATGCGGCATCAGTTGGGAATCGACCAACTGAATGATCTTGCCCACATCGCCGTTGCGCAAGGACTTGTCGGCTCTGATGCTGTCCAGCGTCTCATTGCTGATGCGCTTGATGAAGACCTCGGGGGCCTCGTCGGCGGCTTGGGCCAAACCTGCTGCAGCGCAAAGTGACAGGGCGCTCAGAGTGGCTAGAAGCTGGCGGCGATTAAAAATAAACAGGGACATAGTGGTTAAGGACGTCAGTAAGCGATCAGAACCTAATGTTCTTGGAAAGCACTACGGGCGCGAATAAAAAGTTAAAGGCTTCAGTCAAGGTTTTCCGGATTCGCTGTAATCAAACTTTGCAGGTGGATTGCCGTCATACACATCATTTTGACGCTTTTGCAAATACCCGTCGCGAATGAATGTATAGGGGTCCAAGGCAGCGGCCTTGATGACATCCACGGTCTGAAGCAAACCTGAACGGGCATCTAGTGCACGGCTAAAGGACAAGACATTTCGGGTGGCCGTGTCCTCAAGTTGCCGTGTCACATCCCCCTGCATGTCGATGGGTGTGGCCAGCGTGTCACGCAGCGTGGAAGGCCCAAAAAGGGGCAGCACCAAGTAAGGGCCGGATTCGACCCCCCAATAACCCAAAGTTTGGCCAAAATCCTCTTTGCGCTTTTCCAAACGCATTTCGGTGGCCACATCCAGCAACCCGCCCAAACCAAAGAAGGTGTTCACATTGATGCGCATGAAGGTTTCAGCCGTAGCCTGCCCTTTCAATTGCAAAGCGTTGTTGACCAAGGACCACACATCACCCAAATTGCCCAAAAAATTGTGCACGCCGGTGCGCACTGGACTGGGTAAAACGGCAACATAAATTTGCGCTGCAGGCTTCAGTGCGACCGTGTCCAGCGCATCGTTGAAGTTGTAAATGCTGCGATTCATCGACTCCCAAGGGTCGCGCGCATCGGCGCTTTTGACCGTGGCACAGCCTTGCAAAACCAACAGCAGGCCCGCGACACACAGCATGGCTAATTTTCTTAGTTGGAGGCTCATGGCTTTTTGCTTTCTGCGGCTGGTTTTTCGGCTTGGCTGTAAAGGAACTGGCTGATCAGGTTTTCCAAAATCACTGCGGATTGGGTGGATCCAATGCGATCCCCCGCTGCTAGATTTTTTTCATCTGCCCCGGGGGAGATGTCCAGATATTGCTCACCCAACAAGCCACTGGTCAATATTTTCAATGAACTGTCTTGCGGAAATGCGTGCTCAGACTGCAAGCCGAGGGTGACTTTGGCTTGAAAGGACTCGCCGTCAAACTCGATTTTCTTGACACGCCCCACCACCACACCGGCACTTTTGACCGCCGCGCCCGATTTGAGCCCGCCAATGTTATCGAATTTGGCACTGACTGAGTAGTCGGATCTGAAGTTCCAGGTCAACAAATTAGCCGCCTTGAGTGCCAAAAACAGCACGGCCACGGCGCCGATCAACACAAACAAGCCGACCCAGACATCATTTTTTGAACGTTGCATGGAATTTCTCTCTATCTCAAATACTGAACATCAGCGCGGTCAGGATGAAATCCAGACCCAGAACCGACAAGGAGGAAACCACCACGCTGCGCGTGGTGGCGCTGGCCACACCTTCAGGGGTGGGTTTGGCCACATACCCCTGAAGCAAAGCGATAAAAGTAACAGCAATGGCAAAAACAATGCTTTTGATGATGCCGTTGCCCACATCTTTGAACACGTCAACGCCACCTTGCATTTGACTCCAGAACGACCCGGCGTCTACGCCAATCAGCAAAACACCCACCACATAGCCGCCCAGAATGCCCACCGCGCTGAACACGGCCGCCAGCAAGGGCAAAGCGATGATCCCGCCCCAAAAGCGCGGCGCCAGAATGCGTTGAATCGGATCGACCGCCATCATCTCCAATGCGGTCAGTTGTTCACCTGCACGCATCAGGCCAATCTCGGCCGTCAGCGAAGCCCCTGCCCGCCCAGCGAACAAGAGCGCAGCCACCACCGGACCCAATTCCCGCACCAGACTGAGGGCCACCAACAAACCCAGCGCCTCGGCCGAACCATAGCGCTGCAAGGTGTAATAACCCTGCAAACCGAGCACAAAACCCACAAACAAACCCGACACCGTGATGATGGCCAGAGAGTAATTGCCCAAAAAATGCACCTGGTCGCGCACCAAGCCAAAGCGCTTGAGCGCTGTGCCCGACATGCCCAGAAGCTTGAAGAACAAGCGCGCACCGTAGCCCCAATCGGCCATCATCTGGCGCGTAGTGGCACCCAGCATGCCCAGTAAACGGGTGAGGTTCATGCCGACCTCCGGTCGTAATCTTCGGTGACCGAGGGCGCGGGGTAATGGAAGGGCACCGGACCGTCGCTCAGGGCATGCACAAACTGATGAATCAGCGGGTCGATGCTGGCACGCAATTCGGCCGGAGTGCCCTGCGCTGCCACCCCGCCGTAGGCCAGAATAACCACATGGTCGGCGATCTCGAAGGTCTCGGTCACATCGTGCGACACCACCACACTGGTGATGCCCAGGCTGTCGTTCAGGCGGCGGATCAGGCGCGCGGCCGTCCCCAGCGAAATCGGGTCAAGTCCGGCAAAAGGCTCGTCGTACATGATCAAGTCAGGGTCCAAGGCAATGGCACGCGCCAAAGCCACCCGACGACTCATGCCCCCTGAAATCTCGGAAGGCCGCAGATCGCGGGCTCCACGCAAACCCACGGCATCCAACTTCATCAAGACGATGTCACGGATCAGGTCTTCCGACAAACGGGTGTGCTCGCGCAAGGGAAAGGCCACATTGTCAAAAACGCTCATGTCGGTAAACAAAGCGCCAAACTGAAACAACATGCCCATGCGGCGACGGGCCGCATACAACTCGGTCTGTTGCATGGTGGTGACGTCATGGCCATCAAACAGCAACTGCCCTTGGCTGGCACGAATCTGTCCGCCAATCAAACGCAACACGGTGGTCTTGCCGCCGCCCGAAACGCCCATCAAAGCCGTGACCTTGCCTCGGGGCACATTGAAGCTCAGATTTTTCAAAATGACGCGGTCTCCGTACCCGAAGGTCAGGTCGCGCAATTCAACAAGTGGCGGTAGGGATGGGGTATTCATGAAAAACAAAAGCCGGATGATCCGGCTCTTGTGATGTTATTGCACTCAGGTCAACGCTTTGTAAACCTTGGTGTTCTAGGGATTTTACCTAGATCTGAAAACCGCTTAACGCGGCAGCTCGCTTTTGCCCATCAGAAACTCGTCCACCGATCGGGCAGCTTGGCGGCCCTCACGGATGGCCCAGACCACCAAAGACTGGCCCCGGCGCATGTCACCCGCCGCAAAAACCTTGCTCACATTGGTGGCGTAGCCGCCTGTGAACTCGGTCGTTGCTTTGGCGTTGCCGCGAGCGTCTTTCTCAACGCCAAAGGCTTCCAGCACGGTCGCCACCGGGTTGACAAAGCCCATGGCCAGCAAGACCAGATCGGCTTTGTATTCTTTTTCGGTGCCGGGAATCTCCACCAACTTGCCGTCTTTGAACTCGACGTGCACGGTCTTCAGCCCAGTGACTTTGCCTTTTTCACCGATGAACTCTTTGGTCGAAACGGCAAATTCACGGGTGCAACCCTCTTCATGCGAGGAAGATGTGCGCAACTTCATGGGCCAATAAGGCCAGGTCAGTGGGCGGTTTTCTTCTTTGGGAGGCTCGGGCATGACTTCAAACTGGGTCACGGTGACCGCACCGTGGCGGTTAGACGTGCCCACGCAATCAGAACCCGTGTCACCGCCACCGATCACGATGACGTTTTTGCCATCCGCGCGCAACTGGCTTTTCAGCTTGTCGCCCGCATTGACCTTGTTTTGCTGGGGCAAAAACTCCATGGCGAAATGGATACCGTCCAGATCACGGCCTGGCACCGTCAGATCGCGCGATTGTTCGGAACCGCCGGTCAACAACACGGCATCAAAGTCTTTTTTGAGCTGGTCAGCGCTGATGGTTTCTTTGGCCCAATTGGTCACTTTGGAGCCTTCGGGCCACTGCCCCACCATCACGCCGGTGCGGATGGTGACGCCCTCGGCTTGGAGCTGCTCAACCCGGCGGTCGATGTGCGTCTTTTCCATTTTGAAGTCGGGAATGCCATAACGCAGCAAGCCGCCCACACGGTCATTCTTCTCGAACAAGGTCACATCGTGGCCCGCGCGTGCCAGTTGCTGTGCCGCGGCCAAGCCTGCGGGGCCAGAGCCCACCACCGCCACTTTTTTACCCGTCTTGTGTTTGGCAGGCCTTGGTTTGACCCAGCCCTCTTGCCAAGCCCGGTCAATGATGGCGTGCTCGATGGATTTGATGCCCACCGGGTCGTTGTTCACGTTGACCACGCAAGCGGCCTCGCAGGGTGCAGGGCAAATGCGCCCAGTGAACTCAGGGAAGTTGTTGGTGCTGTGCAGCACTTCGATCGCGTTCTGCCAATCGCCCTGGTACACCAGATCGTTGAAGTCCGGAATGATGTTGTTGACCGGGCAACCGCTGTTGCAAAACGGCGTGCCGCA
>Ga0315903_10001444_pt1 | contig 36102 bp, 53 predicted proteins | sample LakEriMetagenome_7_FD_203524 | JGI IMG/M metagenome (GOLD analysis project Ga0315903, IMG submission 203524) | Freshwater fungal communities from buoy surface, Lake Erie, Ohio, United States - Buoy 2 MA119 | ecosystem: Environmental > Aquatic > Freshwater > Lake | place: USA: Lake Erie, Ohio...
TATCTATCTCTTCGTTTAAGTCTGTGGAGGTAAATATGCCTACCAATGGATACTCTATTTTGTTGTTTATGCTTTCCAATACTCCATCCATTCCATACTTAACCAAGCATTCATTTGCATCCTTGCAGTCTTTGAACGCTACTTTTGAGCAATTCTCAACTCCTAATCTTCGGGCAAATTCATCTCTTAGTGAGTTTCCTGCTTGGTCGTTATCAAGTGCCAATATAAACCTTGTATCTTCATCAAATAAGTCTATGCAATTGTCTAAGTAAGTCAGGTTGTTTTTACCTATCGTTGCACCATTAGGAACGCTAATAACATTTTCAATTCCACATTCCATAAGTGTTAGGCAATCAATTTCACCCTCAACAATTATTATTTCTTTGCAGTTTTTTACTGCATCCAAGTTGTAAAAAATTAACTCAGCATCTTTGGCTAATTTGAATTGTTTGTTGCCAGTGCGATATTTTACGTTTATCAATTCACCATCCCTAAAATAGTTAAATTGTACCGTGTTGATGTTTCCATTTACTTGTGGCATCCATTCAATGCCTTCTGTAATCTTTGCCTTTAAAAGTGTTTTTTGGCTTATTTTTCTGCCCTCAAACCACTTTACTAATTTTTCTGATAGTGTAGTGTCATTTTTCCAAATGGGCCTTTTATATTCAATTCTTTGATAATTGTTTTCTGCTTTCTCTAACTTTTTGTAAAAGGCTCTGCCACAATGTGAGCAACTTCCTACTTCCTTTTGTGCGTTGTAGCTAAAACATTTATCTTTTGACTTTTTCCTTTCGTGTGAACACGCTGGGCAAATCTGTTTATTTTCGCCACCTTTGGAAATATCAATTGAATATTCCTTTTTATCTGCTTTGTCAATTATTGTTATGTTCATAATTAATGTACCATTGGTCTTGGTTGTTCTTTAATTGTTTTTTCGTTATCAAAATTATTTTTACTCCAAGTTGCTAATCTTTTTTGAGTTTCCCAAGTTTTTTGAGTTTCCATTTTCATTTTATAACCTACTCTTGTTTTTTCACTCCAATAGTCATAAAACTTTTGTAACATAGTTTCGTGATAGACATAGGAAAAAGAAAATACTTCATTTCGGAAGTTCAATTGGCGTTCTGCCAATAAATTCTTTTCATTATTTTCATTGTTATCATTCTTATCATTCTTGTTTGGGTGACTTTGCGTTTGGTTTGCGTTTGGTTTGCGTTTGTTAGTCGTTGGATTTGCGTTTGGTGTATCTTGGTAAGTATCATAATTGCAAATAGTTATCCGTGTAGATATTTTAATGTTTTCAATTGTAATCATACCATCCTTTTCAAGAAGTTTAAAAAAGTTTCTTATGTAGTCTTTAGACACTTTAAATGTGTTTGCCCAGCTTAGTAAACTCATTACAGATTGACCTCTCTTGCAATCATAAATATTTAATCCAATGTTTACTTTTTGGTCTGAGTGATTTACAATTAATAGTAAACCAATCCATATTCTAAATTTAACTGAATCTTGAAAAATCCAATGATTTAACAAACTTCGTTCTACTTTTATCCATCCATTCATAATAACTATTTTAATTCATTTGCTTTTTTAAGCATATCTTGAGCAAACGAAATAGCAGTTTGTTTTGAAATACTAAATTGCTTAATTACATTTTTTCCATCAACATATTCAGATGTTTCTATTACAATTTCATTTGAAGTTGTTTTAAATGCTTTTATAAGGAATACATTATCTTCGCTTACGTATTGTTTAATAATTTTAGGGTTTTTCATAATATTTATTTTAACATTTGATTTAAAAGTGAAATTGTTTCTGATAGCTTTTTGTTAGTTTCTTGCAGTTCTGCAATGCTTAAATCTTTTATTCCTGTACTTGTAGTATCTTCGATTTTTATCTCTTTCCCTGAGCGTAATTTAATTGATACTTTGAATTTATCATTGTTATCAATGTTCCAAGTAATATCTTCCATAATGTATTAAAAGCAAAAACCTCAATAAACTTGTGGAAGAAGTCTATCGAGGTTCGCTTATATCGGTGTTTCCACCTTTATTTTTGATTAGTTGTCTTCCACACAACTATTAATTATCTATAAGAACTTTTGCAAAGATAGTAAATTAAATTGGATTACAACATTTTTATTTGTTTTTTCTATAACAAAGTGGTGATATTTCTTTCATCATTATTGCAACTTGATAAGCATCCTCATAGGATTCATATTCTTGCAAAAATATTTTATTTATTGCAATGTTTTTATGATACCAAAGTTTATTTTTAATGTTGTCTAAATGCAAATTTAATGCAGATGGACTTGAAGTTACAAAAACTTCTGTTTCTGGAAATTTTGGATTAGGATTTATTTTGTCTTGATAATCAATTTCATAAGTTAATAAATATACGGTTTCAAGTGTTTGTTTAATTCTGCATCTACAAGCCCCTATTAACTCATTAAATGTTTCATATTTATAACAAGGCACATCTGCTTCTAAACCTAAATTTATATCTGCATAATGCAATTCGTATTTTGTCATTTTTTTGTTTTTTTTAAATTGTTATTAATTAACTAACTTTTACCCAAACTTTTTTTGGGCATCCGTGCGACTTGCTCTCCTTCATCTCCTGATACGTTCCATTCCATTGTATCAATCCCTTCTTTTGCACTTTCAATATTAATGCTCCGTAGGCTCTCGGCTCTGGTGGTTGGCTTAGTCCATTAGCCTCTGCCCATAATCGAAAGTCCTCAGTAATAAATTGATGGTTAAAGGATAGAAACTCTTTGAACTTGGCAATGGCGAAGTCCTGCCATCCTGGTTCTATTTCTTCTTGCTTATTTTCGGCACGAAGTATTCCAATTTGTTTTGATGTTAGTGGTGGTTGGTTGAATAAGTCCATAATTTAATAATTTATTGTTTGTTGCTCGTTTGGCGATGGCAAGGTAATGTTCAGAAAGTCTTTGGCCCAAGTAATTAGATTGTCGATAAAATCAATAAACTCTGATTTTGTTAAGGTGGTTGTTGATCCAATCTTCTCATAAGGCTCAACTTTTTCAATGTCGTAAATTTCACCGGTGTTCACATCAACATAAATTCCATCCTCCAATGCTAAGATAACAGATTTGCCATTTACAATGGATATAAAGCGTTTTAATTTAAGAAACTTATATTTTACCAACTCGTGCATTTCGTCTTTGCTATGGCCTAATTCTTTGGATAGAATGTCGATATAAACCCAATAGAGTTTATTCTGCTGCAAACTTCTTGAACTTCTTTGTTTTTCAATAGTTACCACTACTCTTTTACCCTCCAAGTGTGCTAATTCTTGGAGGATATTTTGAGTTGTGTTTTTTTGCAACTTACCATCTTTGACCGTGCTGAAAAAAGTTGATTTCATTACTTTATTTGAATGTTTTTGTTTTGCTGCAATCTTGCACCAATAACTACTTCCCCTTTCTTGATGGCTTCCTTAATTGCAATTTTGTCAATTGTGTAGGTAACTTTCTCCTTTAGGAATTGTGCAGGAATATCAGCCTCGTTGTCAATCTCGATGGATTCACTTTTGCGGAAGCTAATTTTTAAGGTCGGAGTTTCTAATTTCTCAATCTGATACAATTGCATTGCATTAGATACGGTTGTTTCTAATCTGTCAATAGTTTTAAGTCTTGACTTTTTCAACTCGCCCAATCGCTTAATTTCGGCATCTATAATTGATATGTCGTTCTCCATTTGCTTAACAACAAATCCGTACCCCCTTGCTTTTTGTTCAAGTTGCTCCTGGTTAATTGTTAGCTGCAGTTCGAGTTCGGGGGAACATTCTCCCCCCGATTCGATTAGTTGATTAGCTAAGTTAAGATACTCTTGTTCTATTTGATAAATATTCAAGTTGCTCATTTTATAAAGTTGTTAATAGGGTTTCTACTTCTTTTGATAGTCTGTATTTGGCTTTGATTTTGTCAATAGTGCCATCACCTTGCAACCATTTCTTTGCCTTAGCGAATTGCTCACTATCTTTATTGAGCCACGCTTTTTCTACTTGCGGAGTTGTTGGTGTTGGATTACTTGCTTTGTTGCCATCGTCATCCTCAGCACCAACATTTACCAATGATTGAAGTCCATATCTTCTTGCATAGGTTATTCCGCTACCTTGCGATTGGGCATCATTAATCTTGCTGTAAATGATTTCTGTTAGTGCTTCGATACTTTCTCCTGATTCGTGCAAAAGGATTGTTTTAATGAAGTTTTTGCCATCAATAAAGGCAGTTGGCTGTAATACCACAATGCCATTGTTATTGAGGTGTGGCATACACGCTTCCCGGATAGAGTTAAGGTCAGCGTAGTTTTTGTTAAAAAATGGATTTTTAGCATCTTTTTTAGCAGTTCCCATTTCTTTTTGAGCCTTCAATAAGGCAGTTGCAATTAGTTTCATAGTTGTTTTTGTTTTTAGATTACTTTCCAAATTTCAATAGTGTTGTAATACTTACCGTTGTGTTCTCGGCCTTTAATGTTGATAGAGGCAGTTACCTCTTGGCCCTCTGCTTTTCCATCGAATAAACCAATGGTTTTGTTAGACACTTGGCAACTTATCTTCTGAGGATAATCGCCCGGTGTTTCGATAACGATTTCTCTTTTAGAGAATTTATCGGAGATAGTTTCTATATCTCCGATTTTTACAATGATTCCTTTTAATTCCATTTTGATTGTTTTTGATTATTTATACTATTCTTTCTGTAATTTCTACTTCTCTGATAATCTCCATTGCACTTTCTACAAGGTCATACAACTCCTTGAAGTTTACATTGCCAGACTTTGTCAATGGAACATTAATGTTGTAAAAGTCAGTTACCATCGTTAGAGGTGAGCCATTTCCGTGCTTCTCGTGTTCTATATCAACTCTTGTTACATACTCAATAACTATTGATCCATCAAGATATTGAGTTGATTCAATACTCTGATAATCACTTGGCCATCCGTTGTTTTCTCGCCAATTAATTTCTGAAATAGCAGTTATTGCTAATGCTTGTACTTTTTGGATTTCTTGAATTGTCATACTTTTTGTTTTTGATTAATGATGAATAAGATTGATGTTAGTGCAACTAATAATGGCAGACAAATTATCTCGCCATCATACACAAGTGTTGCTGTTATGTATATCCCAAGCAACAGGATAAAATTCATTAGTGTTTTCATATTGTTTTTTTAAATTGTTGGATGCAAAAATATACAAATATATTAATATACAAGTAACAAATATGTAAGTTGTTGAAATTCAAGCTAATTAATTTTAGTTAGCCTAATTTTTTATTCAATAAATCGTACTTTTTTTTGATTTCGATAAGTTCCGACCTGGTATATTTATAATCTCGTTTGCTATCGCTTTCACTCTCCAACTGGTCCACAAACTCAATCCCAAATCTTTTAATCAATCCCTTGCGATACTCAAGTAAATTGCCTGACTTCCCCATATTACAATACTTATTGCACTGCTTATGGCAATTCCTTTCATCAAACATTAAAGCAGAATATTTCCCTGCCTCAAAGTAATGCCCCCCGGCATACTGAACATCTCTTGTTGTGCCACAACTAATGCAAGGCAATTCTGCATCTCGTAACCGTATAAATTTTTGAAATGATTTTTTTGCCTCACTTTCGTAATCTGATAATGTTTTTAACTTTTCTCGCTGATCCTTGTCTTTTTTCTTTTCGGCCTTGACAATTATCTTCTTTGCCTTTTCTCTTGCCTCAGCTTGTTTTTTTTGACCTTCAGGTGTATTGATTAACCAAGTTATGTAATGCGATTGATTAACTTGTTTTTGCCCTATTTTCGTAGGGATAAACTCAGTTCCACAACCACAATTACATATCTTAGTTTTCATTGAGCAAATCTAAACATTTGCCTCTATACTTTCAAATGGTTGATTGTCAAACGTGGATTTCTCTAATCGTTCCTTCCAATACACTATCCCATTGATGAATGTTTCTGCATCGGCACATTGACTTGTAATGAATGGCAATCTTTGCCCGGAATCTGTTGTAATATAGAACTCGCTTAATAATGTTTTATGAATGATGAATCCCTTGTAGCCATATTTAACCTTGCTTCCTTCAAAGTTATGCTCAAATGCAACCGCTAAAGCATCAATCAACGCTTTGTTCTCAGGCAAATATCCTTCCATTGCCTTTTCGTACATTTTGCCATAATAAATAATCGTGGAGTGGTCCTTGCCTATCAATTCACCAAATATATCTAAGGAGATAATTTCTTTGTATTTTAAATAGGCCAAATATCCCACTACTTCTCTTTTCATCACTATGTGGCGAAGTCTGCTCTTGTTTGCGAATATCGTATCAAAATCAGTTCCTATCGTGTCGCAGAGGTAGTCTATGTATTGCCTCACCTCGCTATCAATGATGTTGTACTCGTGTTTTTGTTTTAGTTTTCTTCCTGCTTTTTGCATTGTTTTTTTTTTAGATTGTTAGTATTAAAATGGACACTTATTGTCCTTTCTTTCTTTTATTCCCTTCCATTCACGGGATAGTTTTTCTCGTATTGCAATTCTGATAAACTCGTTTACATTTACATCGTAATCCTCAAGTTTTTTGAGTGCCTTTTTTTGAGTTTCGGTAAAACTTAATACCTTTTTGTAAGTTAGTTGTAATTCAATTGGTTTCATAGATATAGATATTGTTATGGTACGCAAGTGCAATAGTTACAGGAAATACTACGGAACTTCATAAAAAGACAATATGTGTTCTATTATTGGCAATGTCCATCCATCTCCTAATAAACTACCTGCTTCTTCTTCTGAAAGTATATCGCAATAATTGTCTAAAAACCCTTGTAATCTGCACATTTCTATTTTTGAAAATACCCTCAATTTATCATTTTCTATTATTTCACAATAGCTTCCAAAATCAACTCTATTTTTCAAAAACTTTTGTAGGGCAATTTCACTTTTAGGACAAGCACCAATATATCTTTGAATAAGTGCATTTGATTTTTCTTTGTTTACTTTGCCACTTAAAATTATATCTTGTAATTTTATTTTTAAATCTTTTGGTTGCGGTATATCAGAAACAATATCAAACATTGTTTCTTTTGTTTTTATGTTAGTCCAATAATACCTATCTCTTAATTGTGCTGTTAACAAACTACTATTTATTCTTGCCGGATAAACACCTAATGCTCTACTCATTATTCCAATATCTTTTTTTGATGCAGAACCTACATTTTCTTGCAAAAACTTTACATTTGGGTTTAATGATTTGCAATAATTTAGTATTTCAACAAACGTAAAAAACAAACTACTTTTATCCCCATTTAAACCTGCGCCTTTACCAATACTGCTTAAATCTTGACAAGGGCTTCCACTTCCTATAAAATCAATACTACTCCAATCAATATTCCATTTTCTCCAATTTCTAATATCTCCAACTTGTATTACATCAGGGAAATGATGTTGTTGCAATTTAATAGCATAGGTTTTAATTTCACTTGAATAGTAGTTGTTTACTTTTATTCCTAAGTTTTCAAATGCTTGTCGTAAAGTTCCCATACCATTGAAAAGAGAAACCACGTTAATAGACCGTACTTCCTGTAACACTTGCTTTGCAAAAGCGGGGGTTTCGTCTATATTTTCAACTTTCTGCATCTAATTATCTTTTGTGGTTAATTCAACATTTGTTCTTTTAAGCCCCGCCTTCGCAAAGCACCATACGTTATATTCAATTTGTTTTAATTTTTCCCACCGCACGCATTACCTCTAAACATAATTCGTTTGGTATTTTACTACGATCAAAGCTGCCTTTTTTGCCTTGTGTTCCTGTTTTAGATCCTCTTGGCGCACGTTCGTGGTTGCAATTTGGATTACCATTTTTACACATTGGTCTTGGTTGCCAATTTTCGTTATTAGTCCATATATCCGTTGGCTTTGCTCTATCATCTCCATATTGGCAATACCAAACAGTATGTCGTTTAAACCTTTGCATAAATGGCATTTTACGCAGCATCCCTCTTGGGTTCTCAATGTAAAATATGAAGTTTGGATTTAGTTTTAACCATTCATCTATCATTGATATAAAATGTTGGTTTACTCTATCGCACTTTATAGCGTATTCGCTTTTGGGTTCAATACTATTTGTTCTGTGAGTTGAACAAGCAGCTATTGAGTAAGTTGTGCAATCGGGAGAAAACCAACCCCAATCAGGTATAAATGGCACATCTTCAATCTTCATATTTTCCACATCGCCAACGTAATCAATATTTTCAAATGGCTGCCAATCCACACTAAAAACTTTCATTCCTAAACTTTCGGCAGCTTTGCCAATGGATCTACTCCCTGCAAAAAATTCTACTCCTTTTATTTCTTCTTTCATAATTCCTTCGCTAAAAATTAAAACAAACTAAATATAACAGCACATTGGCGGCATTAAAACGACCGCCAATCTGCAAAACGTTATCAGAATGACTTATCATACATTAAAGACTATATTCATAGTTAATGAATGATTTACTCGCCATCCAATTCTATGTTAGCATTTTTCTTTTTGAACGACTTGAACTCAGGATGGCTCTCGATAAATATCTTGCCAAATGCCTCGCCTTTTTTTAAACTACTACTCGGCTCTGTTGCCTTGTAAATTATTGAGTTCACAAATGCCATTTGCATCGGTGAAATGATGTATTGAATTTTTTTCTTTGACATATTAATTGTGTTTTGTGGTTATTCCGTTGTGAGTAGTCTGCCAAATTCTTATCTTTTTTTCTTCTTTTTTTGGCTGTTGAACGTGGTATCTATCACGATGTGAGGTACACCATTCATACTTTAGTAGTAGGTTGTTTAGATAGTCTGTAAATTGATTTAGTTTTTTCATATTAATTGTGTTTTGTTGTTTGCAAAAATATACAATTATATTAATATACAACACAACTATATTTAATTATCTGATACTCAAATAGATTAATTTTATAGAAACGAAAAAACCCACTATAAAGTGGGCTTTCCGAACAATCAATTACCAGTCTATGAAAACTAATTAAGACAAAGGAAAGTATTTCTTTTTGATTTTCCAAACTGCTACCAAAATAAACAGAAAGAATGTTATTCCTATTGTTATCCACATCCACAATGGCAATGACCATTTCTTGACTTCCTTAACTTTTACTAACTCGCTTTTTGACTTGCTTTCTTTTGACTTGTCAGATTTTGACAAATCTATTTTTTTGCTTTCTGTGGATGTTTCTTTTTTATCCTCTTTACCTTTTGCAATTATATTGCCTTTAATATTGGTTTTAGTCGTTGTGGTGCGATTAATAACCTTGCCACTATCATTCATAACCTCATAGATAGTTACCTCGCTTAAATCGAAAAATTCAGTCTTTACATCGGAGGTGAATGTTGATACTATCTCTTTCTCAATCTCTACTTTGGCAACACTATCAGTTTTTATTTCTTGCTCAGTCTTACTTTCCTCTTTCTTTTTCTCTTTGCGAATATTCTTGATGACACTACAACTAATCGTTGTTGCTATCAGTAGGACCAGGATTAGTTTTTTCATTTTTCTTGTTTTTTTCTGATTGTAATAAGTTAAATCCTGCCGCAATAAAAAGAGGCGAAATAAATAAAATAAAATCCGTAATACTTGCCTTGAGAACCACCATAATAAAATAAGTCCAATACATAGCAAGGATAGTAGTAACAAATAAACTACGCTCAATCTTTTTGCTACTAAGGAAACTCTTTTCATTGCTGAATGTATGGTATAAATCCTTTAAAGTATTTAATGAAATATTTTTTAGGAATGTTCGCCACATTATGCTAATGGAATTATCTTTTGGTCAACAATTTGTATCTCCATTTCTTCGTACTTCTTGAGCAATGCCATCAACTCCCTAAATGCTGTTCTGCTTTCGCTGATCCAATCTTTAGCTTGTTTCTTGCCTACCAAAACACAACCTTTGCTGTGTTGTGGGCCATTGCCCGGATGGATTAAAATGTATTCATAACCTTTAACATTCTGCAGGTGTGGAGTTGTAATCTTAAATCCCGGTGAATACCTCATATTCATTTCATATGTTCCTCCCTGTATGGCTGTTTCTCCAAATACTTTCTGCTCTCCCTTATCGTCTAAATCTCCATCCCTATTCCAATCTCTGCAAGTATCTTCAAGAGTGTAGCAGATGAATTTAGGAACTATTGTTTGGACATCTTTGTAATATAGTTTACCAATGGTGGATTTGTCTGTGTAAACTTCCCTTTCTAAAATTAGGCTGATTTTCATAAATTAGTTTTTGCTGTTGCCTCTTTTACTTCTTCTTCCAACATTCTTAGATTGGCTTCGCTTTCTGTCATTACTTGGTGTAATTCATCGTAAGGCACATTCTTAGTTACTCCGTTGTAAATTAGCTTTGCCTCTTTCTTTTCGGGGTAGTTGGCAATTACTTTGTAAACTTGGTTTTTGTAGATGGCGGATGGGCCGTGTGTGTAGTTAGTTGGTGTCATAGTTGTTTTTTTAGATTGTTTAACTTAGCTTCAATTTTTTCTAATCTATCTTCAATTACTTCGTGCATTTCTAATACTTTTTGCACCCTTTCAATGGTGTGTATTGCTTGATTGATAATGTTGCTATCTCGATGTATTTTAGCAGATATTTCTTTCTTAAATTCTTTAAAATCGTTTTTTAAATCAATTATATCACTTTCAATTCTTTGTACTTTCAATTCGTTAAAATCGTAAAGTTTCTGTATATCTGTTGAGTGTTCTTCTACTTTCTTTTCTACCTTAACAACTCGTGAATGGAATAGTCCGTATAGCACTGAAATCAACCCCATACATACTACTAATAATTGACTGAATGTAATCATAACTTACTTGCAAAAATGTATTTAAAAAATAATTCAAATGTAACGCCAAATAAGGCTCTTAATAAAATCAGATGTACAATCGCCTCACGATAACCAAAATCGTGCAATGCAATCAAAAATAACGCTAAAAAAAATGTATTTAAGAATATGAATTGTAACAAGTGCCAACCATCGGTGAGGAATACAAACAATGTAGAACTGAATGGATAATCTTCTCCAAGTTCAGGCTTTCCATCCCTCCATTTGTTTTGCCAACTATATTCTGAGTTCCAAAATCTATGATTTAATTTTGCGAATATACTTTCGTAAAAATGAAAGTTAAGTTTGTCCATCGCTGCTTTGGCAATCGCTGAAAACATTACTAATATGTAAATGTGGCTAATCATTGATTATAGCGTATAATACCATTGCAAACAAATGTAGCACTAATGCAAATGCTATTAGTAAAGCTGTAATTCCAAAGGCATCCTTAGTTATAACTAAGTTGATTTCAAATATTAACAATATCGCTATTAATATTTCCCATTGATATGTTCTCCAAGTTTTCATAGTTTTTTTTGACAAAAATATTAAAATTTTATAATTGTACTACAAAATTCTGAACTATCTCCATAATCGGTTATAGTTTTCAAATGTGCCATAACTTGCTCACTTGATAATTTCCACCAATTAATAATGCTGTTTGCTTCGTCATTATATTCAGTCTGAATCCACAATGCAACCTCGCCTATGCTAATATAATTATGGTCTTTCAATACTTTCTCAAGTAATAAATTGTGATAATCGTTTACCTCTTTTTTGTAAAGGTCAATTGGCGAAATATAACTCATTGTTTTTTCTCCGTTGGTGTCGGTTACTATCCAACTATCAACTCCATTGCCTTGTAATTTGTATGTGAATGTTTTCATATTATGTAAATTGAATAAGTAAATTAACTCTCATAAATACGTTTGTTGGATTTGTTCCTGCCGCAGGAAAATCCCACTGCAAAGCAAAGAAATCTGTTGCCGCAACCGAAATATTTAATCCAGTATAAGTTACTTCTGTTTGAGCAAGTGCGGCAGCGTTTGTTTTAAACGTGCCTATTGATGAACTTGTGCCTTGTGTAACGTTTCTTAATTGCAAAGTTGAATCTTCTGAACTCCCAACTGTTCCGCTATTGTTAAACGCTTGTATTGTTGCTCCAATAACTCTAAAGGCATAGCCCAAATTTACATCAAATGAACCTGCTGTTGTTCCTATTCCAAGTGCCGAAGAAAAATAATAAGTTGTTGAATCTAATGGATTAATTGAAGATGGGGCAAAGAATATTGTTCCTCTCCTTGCTGTGTCTATCTGTGATTGAATAGCACTTGTAACACCATCTAAATATCCAAATTCAGTATTGCTAACATTAGCATCAATATCCGTTGCAGCAACTTGCCTTGACTCCCATAATGAAGTTGTTGTGTTGTAAAACAATCCATCTTTATTGGCCGGTGTTTGTGCAGATACATTATGCAGTTCATCCATCTCATAACCATTCTGAATTTTTACATACATTCTACCTGCTGAACCTGCACTTGCAGTTGTTACTGTGCCAATGTAAACTAAATGATTAGGTGCATATTGTTTTGTTCTTGTTATTGAACCATTCGTAGAACCTAAATAAACACTATCGCCATCAACAAATGGTGAACCCAATATACTTAATCCATCAATTAAACCTTGCAATATAATTATACCTTTTTGATTTGCCCCTATACTTGCTGAGAACACTACTCCAACTGTCCTTGCAGATGTTGCATCTGTTGAATTGTTAGCTAATTTAACGGTCATCCTATCCCCTGTGCCACCAAAAGCATAAACTACTTGCCCTTTTGTTATAGTTACGCTATCAGCATTTGTAACGTAAGCAAATATACTATTAGGTGAAGTGCCAATACATTGAAATCCGTTTAATGTAGAATTGTAAACACACAACATTTCGCCACCATCCCAAAAATCACCTCCTATTATAGCACCATCATTGTTTCTGTATAATGTCTTAGCACCAAGTGAGTTTATATTTAATGTTGCTCCCGTTGTGTTTCCATTGGTAAATCTAATTAAATAAGTATCTCCATCAGTATAAGAGGCAACTCCTGATATTGTTGCTGTGTATGTATCAGTTCCACTTGCAGTTGCTTTAGGAATACCACTACCACTTGAACCACCAATATAACTAACTACCAAAGTTGTAAGATTAGTTAATACTATCCTATCATTTGTCGGGTCGTAATACCTATGATAGTTTGCTGTGTTTTCTGCGTTTCTAAATATTTCAGATGGATAATCATTGCCATAAAGAAAATCAAAGTCAGGAGAAGCAGTATAATCTTCACCAACTGACCCACTTTTAATTGTAGTGTATTCTAATCCATCACCAAAGGTAAATCCACTGCAAAATTGCTCAATTATATTAAATCTTGTTGTTGTTCCAAAAACATTGCTAACCGCACCTTGTAAAAATATATTATTAGTTCCGTCTAATGTTGCTGTAACCCCATTATAGAATACATTGTCGTTTGCATCTTTGGTAAATGTTTGTGCATCCTCAGTAATAAATACATTGCTCGAACTCGGCAAACTTGAACCTTGTATCGCATCTAATTCATCGGAGGTTAATGAGCCTCCTGCTAAATTCGCTACATCTTGAACCGTTGTCTGCTTTGTTGCACCTCCTTGAACTATTGCCAATGGCTCTGAGCCACTTAATGCCCCTGCTGAGGGTAATCCGCTTATTGGTAAATCTGCCATATTATATTATTATTTTTGAACCATCTTCTTGCAATAAATAAAATCCATTCTCTTGCAATAAATAATTTACATTTGTTATTATACAATTAAATGCATCGTCTAACTTATCGTATATTGTTGGGAAACTATCCGAAGTCCACTTGCTTACGCAACTCCAAATAACTTCTTGTTTTAAATCGTTTTTAATGTCATTTCTCGGCACAATAGTACATATCCTATTAGTGATGTGCATTTGTGTTTCTGTGCAAAAGATAATGTAGTAATTTCTTGAACCTCTCAATGCGTTCCAATGTGCAATATTGCCCTCATAATTAGGAATATTAAATTGCACCTCATAATTGTAAGCCATCAATGTTTCCTCTGCCTTGGCAAAGCCTCTCCCCGTAATCGCTGAACCTCCATTAAACTCCCCATTTACATCGGGATAAACAAATATTTTATTTGCCAATCTCCCTGCATTCCAAGTATTCAAATCCTCAATACCTGCCACCAATGTAGAATAATAGCTTTTGTGAACAAAGGCAACCGCCCTCACTCGACCTAACTCTATCTCACATCCCCCACAATCGTGAGTTGATATTTCATTGCAATTTGATGGATAATACATACAATTGAATTAAAAAAAGGGGATATTACTACCCCCCTCTTATTTATGGAACATAACAAGTGAAAACATCTGGAGTATCGTACTCGTCAGCAAAATTATCTGATGTCCATTTTACTTGAACATCCCAAACTACCTCTTGCTTCAAATCGTTAGCAATTGGATTGGTTGGTATAATTGTTACCGGCTCATCCGATATTCTCAAAATTGTTTCCGATGCAAATGCAAAGTGAAAGTTTCTACTTCCTTTGATAGAATTGTAAAAATTTCTATTGCCTGCATAATTTGGATCTTTAATCATTGCTGTAAATAGGTAGGCATTAAGAGTTTCTTCTGAATCTCCATAACCTTGCCCCATTTGTGGAGCACCGCCATCATAATCTCCTTGTGTTTCAGGGATTATAATTATGGCACCAGAAGCAATTCCTGCGTTCCATACTGATACATTTTCTGCATCGGCAATTAATGTTGGGTAGTATGTTTTATTGATGAATGCAGCACGTCTTACACGGGCCAATTCAACCCCACAACCACCACAACTATGCTCTTGAATATTCTCATCGCAACCTGATGGATAATAAGCCATTTTATTTTATTTTTAACATTCGCAAATAACACGACACCCTCTGCGATAGGTGGCTCTAATATTGTAGCGGATTGCTATCAATCCATATTCAACTCCAACTCTCACCTTGGCGTTGCTTTTGATTTCATCTTTATAAATCTTGGTTGTATCTAATTCGTGTGATATCAGTTCAATTTGGCAACTATCAATCTCATTGCTCTCACACTCCGATTTTGATAATACGCTTGGAATTGCACTTATAAATATATCCTTGATTGTTTCAAGAGAAAATCCCGTTTTAATTCTATTTGTATAGGCAACTAACTTAACATCTGTTATCTCTTCAACTTTGTTTTGTTTGTTGCCATAATTATTTTCTATTGTGTTGTATGTGCCTGTGGTGTTTCTTGAATACCAACTAAGATTAAAATTATCTTTTAAGGCAACCTCAATTATTTGCCCTCCCTCGACTTTACCCGGATAGTATTCTTCACCACTATAATATAATTCCGTTAATCCAAATGCTTTAATAGGTTGCAATGTAGAGATGTCCTCCATTACTGCAAGTATTTTTGTATCTATTAATTCAATTAAATTAGCTAAATTCATTGCATTATTTTTTTAGTTTCTTCGTTTGCCACTAATGAGGCAATATCTTGTTCTTCGATTGTTAAATCCCAAATCTTACCATACTTTTCTTCCATCCACGTTGCCTTGTCAAATGATAATGGGGTAGAGAATGAAATGTTATAGGAGTTTTGTGTTGCCCCTAAAACATAACTATTTTCTAATTGCCTCGTCAATGAAATTATCACATCTGAGTCTGCTGTTCTATTGTATTTTCTTTGTCTTAATTTTAAATATGCGGCACTATAAGTTCCAATCTTACTTCCTTTAGAATTGTTGCCATCAACGTGAATACGTTTCCTCATTTCAGGCATTATTGCTGATGCAACCGCCCTCGATACCGTTTCAGGATTGTCTAACATATTTATCTTAGATAATATGTCAGCAATAACAATAGGAAAGTTAGATGTTATCTCCATTATGGTAGTTGTGGAAAGAATTGAACTTGGTTATCACACTGCAAACAAGCATCACAATCAAATGTAAATCCATCTAAGGCATTCTTCAACGCTTCTTCATATTTCGTTTGATACAAGGCTTGTAATTCAACTGCTTCCTCTTTTAATACGGTTGTCATAAAGTTGATACGTTCAGAATATTGCCTCTCTAACATAAACTCTATGCCTAACAAATACCAATATGCCTCAGCAAATAATAACTTGTTGCTACATACTGCCGCATCATAACTACATCCAATGGTCATCATTGCTTGTAAGCCAACAACAGTATCGTTTAATGATAGCGTTCCGCTTATCTTATCGTTGCTACTTACAAAGCCTCTAATCTGCCCACACTCACTCTGAAAGCATTCATCACAAGCATAAGCATAATATCCATTGGCATCATTTGTTAAATAGCTTAATGTATCTTTTGTTTGCTTATAGCCAATACCTAACTGAGCAACATCAAAGTTTTTATTCACGGGAATATCATTCCAACCCGTTGTAAATGTACTCACATCAACCGTCTTTGTAAACAATATTTCTTTAGTCAGATAGTTAAAGAAATTAATATTTAATGTTGTTTCTGTGCTCCCTCCAACCTTGTAATAACGCAATGATTGAATGGATATATTTTGGAATGGAGATAACCTCCAATTTTCGTTTGTCGAATAACTTAAATTAATAAGTATGCCTTTATAAAGATTGTCTGCTACGCTATTATCTTGCGTAATACTTGCTATTTCAACCGTTCTTATAACTCTGCTAATCTTATATCGACCTCGCAAGTAAGAAAGAATTGTGTTTTTAATTGATGCCTCGGCCCTCTCATTAATGTTTTCCCAAACACCTACATAAGTACCTTGCTCACTATTTGCAGCATCTTCAAAGGCTTTTATTGAAATGCCGGGTAGGCTATTCAAAGAATAAACACTACCCGGAACTTCAGTTACTGAGCACCCTTTAAGATTTATTAATCCATCAAAGCAGCTCATAAGAATTAAGAATTAGCTGCTGTGTAACGTAATGCACCATTGTTGCCAGTTAATCTATCTCCTGCTAAGAAAGCATCGTTAGGCACTTGCCATAATGCAAATCTTTTGGACATAATTAATGAATAACCTGCATCAAGAGTAGTTGTTTCGTAACCAACTGTTGCTTCTTGAGCACAATCTAATTCTCTTAGTTGAAAATCGATATACATCATTTGCAACAATCCATCAGCACCCGGCATATTCAAAGGCACAGCCATATTCCAAAAGGTTGATAAACCTAATTTTTTAGCTCTGAATCCTTTGTATCTGTCAAGTTCAACAAGTCCAAATGTACCCGGCATAAATACTCCAAATTGGTTTGTTCCCCAAGATGTTTGAGAGTTAATGTCGTGGTAGTAATCAAATGAATTTGCAGCAGCACCATTGTTTAATGGAGAGTATTGTGTTAATCCTGCAATTTTTGATTGAATCATAGCTGCATTAATTAACCCACTACCAACAACAATTGGAGTGCCTTGGCCTTCGTTTAAAGCATAGTCGTTTAACAATTTAGTGTATCCCTCAGAAAATAAATTTACCGTTGAATCATCGTTAAAGTTAACACTTACTGCTGTGTTGTTTCCTGTAACTGCATTTGTACCCCAAACAACTTGACCTAACAATGTTTGGTCAATTTTGCTAACAAAGCCATTCATTGCAGCCATCAATCCTGCAAGGTGTTCTTGCATAAATGGAGTTGGAGCACCGCCAATGTTAACTGACCTACTTGCTTCATCACAATATCTTGCAATTGTTGAATCGTCAAAGTGCAATCCGAATTTAACGATTGATGTAGTATCAATAGTTATCTCGTCATACGCTTGAACTAAGTCAATATCGCAATTATCTGATGTTGACATCTGAGATGGAATAGTACGATTGTAATATTTCAATCTCAAATCTTTGATGTGTCCCGCTTGATTGCTAAGACTCAATGCATCTTGCACTGGAGTTGCATTTGCTCCTTTTTCAAGTGCTGCTTTTAAAAATCCCGAAGGAGTGATTTTGTGTTCTGGTGCGTTCTCTCCTATGATAAATTTCATATGATTGAGAACCGCTGGGCAATAACCTAAAGCCATTTTATTTTGTATTTTAACCCTATTCTAAGCCTTCTAAAGCAGTATCAATATTGCTTAACGCTAAGTTAGTAGTTGCGTTCTGTTTTGGAGGGTTAGCTCCGTTGTTTCGGTTAAAACCATTTGTTGGTGCCGGTGTTCCGCCACTAACTTTTAAAAATTTATTTTCGGCCAAGGCCATTTCTGTGAGAGAATCGTAGGAAACTTCTTTTCCTGCGTCAAAGATAAATAATTTTTCATCATCTTTTGAAACAAGTCTTAATTTTCCTTCAATATTTTTTACAATTGCACCTTTTTCAGCTAACTTTTTTTCTACAAACTCCCTTGCAATCTTCATTTCAATATCCTTTGGGAATTGTCCGGGCAATTGCTTAGAACCAATTATTGAATCTATTTGATAGTTCATTAATTGATTTTCGTATTTATTAGTTATCTCGTTTATTGCAGATGTTTTTTCTTCTTCCTTTTGTTTGGCAACTTTGCTAAGTTCAGATGCTAACTCATTAATCTTTTTTTCTAACTCTGCTCTCTCTCCTTTGCTTCCACTATTAGATTGCTTTTCTTTTAGTTCTGCAATCTTTCTAATGGTCTTTTCTAATTGTCCGTAGGTAGATGTATCAGAAAGTATTTCGCTCTTCGTAGCATCGTCTAATTGGTATTCATCAAAAAAAGCATTAATCTTTTTGTTGATTGGATCAAGTGCATTACCGTAGAAGTGTTTCTTTAACTCAGGTGAGTTCTTCGCTTCTTCTTTGGTAATTAGTGATTTGTTTACTTTTTCGGTAAGTCCATCGGCAATACTTACCTTGGCTAAATCACTCTTAGAAAGTAAATCAATTAGTTCTGTGTCTTTTGTGTCTATTCCTGCTTTCTCAGCTAAGGAAACAATGAAATCTGTTATTAACATATTTGTTTTTTTTAAATTAATTATTTACCGCCACAACCTTTGCAGCCGCCTTTGGGTTTTTTTGGATATTTCATAACTATTTTTTAGTGGGTTTAGTTTCCTTGTTTACACTTTCAATCACTGCTAACCTCTCGGCTAACTCTTGATTTTGTTTCATCAACATTGCAACAATGTCATTTGATTGTTGTGATGCTTCTGCTCTTTTTTTAGGAGGGTTTAGAATTTGATGTGCCTCAAATACACCAATTGCAGCGGCTTCTTCAACTGATAATTCAACTTCATCAATTAAAAACTTTTCTTGTTTTTCTCTTGTAAGTTTTTGCTTATGTTCTCGGTAAAATTGAACATTCGAATTGTTGAAAGGAACGTAGTTGCAATTTCCTCTTGTGTCTGTAATCTTTAAAAGTTTAAACTTTTTTGCTTCTTGTGTCATAAATTATATTTATATGTTTACGCAAAGTTATAGTTTTTATCTATATTAAAACAAATTATTTTGTTGTTATTAAGTTCCTAACTTTTTGAGGCACTAAGTAAGTAGGGATGGCATACGCTTGATGACCGCAATTATAACCCCCTCGATAAATAGGAAAGTTACTTGTATTCGTATCGTCATACATCCCTTGTGGTAGTCCTGTCTTGTTGTAAATCTCGCCTTTCATCTCTTTAAATTCTTTAAAGTTTCCCTTAATTATCTGTGCTAATTCTGAGCGGTGATAGTATTCTTTTTTTGTTAGTGCCTCGCAAAATGTTCTTGTAGTTTTAATATTGCTTCCAACATATCTGTACCACTCCCATCCTAAGTCTGCACTTGTAATCTCGTTTACTTGGGCATTGTATTGATTGATGGCATCGGTTGTTATTTGCTTGGTGAATTTTACAAAACTTCCATCTATTGGCCCTGCATCAGAGTTATATCCATTAATGTAGTTATTAAGTTCACCACTTAATTTTGAATAGCTTCCCCCGGTAGTAACATAGGTGTTGATTATTTCTCTAACTGGATTGATAAAGTTAGTTTGCAATCCTGCTTCTGTTAGTCCATCAATGACTAAAGATACTGATTGTTTTCTTACTTCATCAATAACTTTTGATGGCTTAAACTTGCTTTCTATGGACTTGAAATAACTATAATTAAGTGCTGTTACCTTGTCGTATAACTTAGAAAACTTTGCTACCGCTTCAAGGTAGTCTGTATCGTCTAATATTATGCTTTCTATATCTTGCTTTATGTTTGACAATAGCTTTACATTCTTAACCGTGTTGGTGATGGTTTCCCCTTGCACGGATAATTCCTTTTGAAATAATAATAACTTAGAGTAAATCTTTTCTTGAATTTTTGGGATTGCTTCTTGGAAGTCAATTATCCCTTCATCAATAGCCTTTAAGATTGCCTCTATTTCTTTATCTCCCTTAGTTGCCAATGTTATCTCTAATTATTGTTTCAACTTTATTTTTTGCAGATATTTCTTTTAGCTTGACCTCAGCATAGCCTTGCATAATTCTCAACTTTTCATCTCTTGTTTTCATTCCAAAGTCAGGATATTCTTCATAAGCCTTTTCTGTGAAATCATAAATGTAAGTTGATAATATTTGGTCTTGCTTAGTCATTGTGTTACTCGCAAACATCAAAGCTTTTTCTTCTTCACTCCTTCCACTTGCTGGGTCTAACTTCATTGCATCAATCTTTATGTTCTGCAATCGTGGGTCATTGGCCCATCTCTTTTTTATAAACTCAATCTCCATTTCAGTAAGCACCGCATCATTTAATCCTGAATCTTTAGCGTTCTTAATTTCTTGAACTAAGAAATCTGAACTAAGGATGTCGAATGTATTAGGAACAACAACTATTGGACACATCATCTTAATTGTATCGCTGTCGTATAACTGATTATATCTCCATACTGCTACATAATAAGCAGACAACTCAATTATCCTTCCTAAATCCTTTGCAATGGCAAAAAATACGTTGTTGGCTTCATCTCTATCATAAGCCTTGCTAACTCCACTCACTGAGGCAGGGATAACTTCTAAGAACTGCATATTTATTGCAGCCAATGCCCTATATCTATGGTTGTTTATCCTTTCATCTTGTAACTTGGCTATCTCGGTGTTCTTCTGCACATATCCCATTGGAGGTGTTGGTGCCGGGCTTTCTCCTAAGTTAGTCTTAGCAGGTCTTATTCTCAATGGCTCATAAGGAGAAAAAGAAACATATCCATCCTTACATCTCTTATTAGTACAAGGTACTTTCTGATTGTCTTTTTGCAAGTAACCACGACCTCCACAATCGCCACATTCCTCACTCTGATAAATCCATTGTTGGCTGTGGATGTGCATAACAATCTCAGCTTGTAAATCGCTAAATTCAACCGTTGCAGTATTTAACCAAGGCAACATTGCCTTTAATCGTGATTGGTATTCTGTGCCTAAATCTTCTGTTGATTCAACTATCCCTCCAAGTCTAAAGAAACACGCTTTTTGTGATAAGTTAGGTATCTCTTGGTCTAAGTACCAATTGCCCTTATTATCTTGCTTCCACTTGGCCCATTTAACTTTATCAACTGAATACATCTCTCTTGGCTTTTCTCCCTTGTAAACAAAAGATTCACCCTCGTTAAAGTAAATTATCTTATCGGTGTTTATGATGTAAGGATGTGGCTCAATATATTCAACATCGTTCTCCGTTCCATCGTCATTCATTGGTTGCTTTCCCCATATCAAACAAATGCCATTAGCATCAATAATATACTGCTTCAACATAGTGCTAAAGGTATAATTCATTATTGATTGTTTCCCCTTAAATTCCTTTTCTAAATACTCTTCCAATGATTCACCTTTGGCAATTTTAGTGAATTGTGATTGGTCGGGATATTTAATAAAAAATCCATCTGCTCTATGTATCTTAGAAAGTGAATTTAATACTCTATCAAATACTTCAGTGAACACTGGCTGATATGTTTTCTCTCTATATTCCTTAACCATATAATTCTCATTGGGCCTACGCTCATCAATAAGTTTCTTTGGATATTCTGCATCTGAGTAATACAAAAAGTTTTCATATTCTTCATCCTCATAGTGGGGATGTCTTACAATTTCAGCAATTGAATTTACATCAATTATCGAGTAGCTTTTTTCTAATTCCATTTTAGTAGGTATGTCTTTCGGGTAGCCATTTCTTCTTTGGCTGTGCAAAGTATTTGTATCTCATATTCGTAATCTTTGTGAATAATGAAACTAATATATCATAATTATTTTTAACAAGTGGTGCAAGGTTGTTGCCTCCAATAGATATTCCACAATAATCATTTCTAAGGTCTGTAATCCTCATTTGCTTTTTGGAATCCATTGGCCAAAATGTAGGATGAAACATTTCTTGATGTGGTGTTATTTTGTTTTGGATCATTGCAATCCACAAAGGTAGTTCATCGGGAATACAACCTCCAAACTCGATGTTACTTACTTTTAAATTCTCAAAGTTATAAATCCAATCTTTAAATAGTTTGTCGTTTGCTTCGGTTTTTTTCCACCAAATAAATTCTGAGTGTACATTCCAAATATCTTCATTAGTAAATCCGTATGCTTCCTTAATTTCTAATAAGTTTGCCCATTGCATAGAATCCTTTGTTATTGTTTCGGATTCATAGTTTCTAAATCCTGAGTTCTTAACGGTGAAATCAACATCTTTTAGGCTCTCAATCGTTTCTAAAAGTAGATTGTTGTTTATCATTATTATGTCAGCATCTAAAAATAATGTTTCCTTAAATGGGCTTAAATCGTTAGCGTGTGCCTTTACTTTTATAAAACAATCCTCACCTTTATTCTTTAAATATTCAGCAGGACATTCGGCTTTTGTATCAAAAAATCTTTCATAGTCTTCGCCAATACCTCGCAATGTTCCCTCAGTATAAACCAAATGAATAGGCAATGTGCAATTACTGCCTTTAATGGACATTGCTAAGTTAGCAGCTAACTTTCCATAGTTAGGATGTCCTACTGCTATTATTAATATTCCTTTATCCACAATTATTATTTATTTCGTTAAATGGTGTTTCATAAACTTGAAAATCTGCAGGCCACACATTCATCCCTTGCATAATACTTGGAAAGTCTTGATTGTATTCGTTCTCAAAAGTACATTCCAATTGATAGTTTGTTGATGTTGCTATTAATACGTTGTCGTGGTTAAGTGCTACAACTAACTTTTGATGTATTTCTTCGGGCAAGAAGTCGGTAACAAATTTATATTTTTTGGCTAATCTTGCAAATACTTTTGTTCTTTCTCCATTGCTTCTAACATAAGTTTGTTGCTCGATGTCAAAGGCAGGACTTGTGGCATACATTGGCAATCTTATTGCATTTCTTCTGTTCTCAGCATCGGGATAAATAAATCCAAAGGCATCCTCATTATTAGTATAAGTTATGCGACTTGTAAAACATTTATCTACACAATATTTAAAACAAGTTATTGATGTTATTGATAGGTACGCTGGTGGCTCATCTTTTAAAAAGTTAAATTGTAATTGGAAACAATCTCCATCATTTAATCCATTCAGCAAAGACGATATGTCAAATTGAAGAAATATAATGTAATTGTTTGTTGATATGGTTTGAATGGATTTACCTACCGTTGTTATTGTAGTCAATCCACTACTTGTTAACCTTCTTACTTGAAAAGCACTTAATAAGTTTGTTGATGTTGCATAATCGTTTGATGTAACTTTAAATTGCATCTTTAAATCTCCTGCCTCACATATCGGTAAACAAGTATCTACAACAATTCCACAATCATTGTCCGTAATAAATTCTTGGTCGTGAAATCTTACAAAACTATTTTGTAAATCTATAAGGCTCGTTGCCATTACTCTGTTATTGCGTGGAGTAGCGTAAACTTCGCCATTCCTTGATTCGGCTCATAAGTAGCGGTTAACAAGTAACCAGTAAATAAAGTATCATTGCACTCAAATGTATAAATATTCTCATACACATCTACCAACATTTGATTCATAAACTTATCCATCGTCAAAGGTATTGAAAATTCATAAATAATTGGCAAAAAATATGGTTCTGCATTTGCAAGAACATCAAAATTGGCAGTAATAACATTGTCATTCTCAGCTATGGCTACATCCTCTAAATCACATTGCCCGGTCATCCTACCACTTGCAATGTAGTTACCATTTGCGGAGTTGAAAATTAACTCTTGAGGTGAGTATAAACATAAACGATTGTACCAATTCAATAAGTTTCTTATCGGTGTTAGTCTGTAATTGTACCTTGTTGATGGACTTACTATGTTGGATGGGTCTGTTACCCCTTGCACTGCATTTGAGCCATTCCTATTGATTATAAACGTATCGCTGTCATATCTCCAATCGCTTGAAAATGGACTCTTTCGCCTTGTTATTTCAATCGTATATCCTGCCGTGATGAAATCACTAACTATATTTAATGTTCTATCGCTGTTGCTTCCTTTTCTTGAATACTTTCTACTTGTATTCATCTCGTCAAGTCCATTGTACTCTTCGGATTCCCACTTGCTATAACCTACGTTTATCTTTCCGAATAAAAAGTCCCTTGCGTGGCTAATCTTAACTTCATTTACTGAACCTAACGATATGGTGTTTATTTGTTGATAGAACTTCTTAGCCTTGTCTATTATTAGGTCGGTGCCAGATATACCCCACCCCATATTAAATATCTTGGAAGTGTTGTTAAATAGGTTTTCCCAACTTATAAATAGGTTACTTGCATCTGATTTTCTTCTTAGCTTCAATCCATTAGTAAGTATGTAATTGCTCATACAATCGTCGTTACATACTACATCGTAACAATCGCCAACTAATGCAGTTGGCACAAACTCTAAACAATCTTTTAGGTTAACTCCTTTTATAGTTGTTTCGGGGCAGTCTGTGTTTACTACCATTTCTACATAAGAAGTATCATCATACTCCCAATCGAATTGCATACTTTTACAATCTTCTGTTTCTCCATCAAATACGCTATAATTAATTTCAAAATAAATATACAATCTTTGCGTATTGGTAAAACTTGTTGGAGAGAAATTAGCATAAGAAAATGGAATAGTTACTGGGGCCATATCATCAGTTACATTATATCCCGTAGTAAGCATATTTACTGAATAAAGTAAATTATAGTTTGTGCCATCAAATTCATATAAGGTGTATAGTATACCATTTATATTAGCATTAAGAGTTGACTGAACAATAACATTACCGCTAATGTTAACATCTAAACTAAACCCATAATTAGGTGGCATACAAAGTTCAGTTAAACTAATATTTTCTAAATCTCGTTCCCATATTGCGTAATTAGATAATTCTTCTGTTTCCCAATCAGGTTGGTCAAACATAAATTCTGTTGCACAATTAAAAGATTGTCCTGTTGGAGTAAGATAGTTAAATGCAGGTATTTCTTCTATCTGTGTTAGTCTTAATGCCAATGAATTATACACTCGCCCAAATGCAGGGAAAGCAGTAAAATCTTGAGTTCCAAGTGTACTTGAAAATTGATATGTCAAAGTTGGGTCAGGGATTGCCCTATTTCTTATTACTATCTCTTGACCTCCCAACACCAAATCTGTTTCCGCTAATGGTGTTATTTCATTGCCATCAATATCTACCTCAGTTGCTAAGTCTATATCTTGCGACATCCTCACCATCAAATCATTCAAACAGCTATTGGCATTTACGCTTATCTCAATCATACACATATCACCGCAAGTGCGTTTATAAGTATTGAAATCGAACTTAAACGTATCTAACAACTGATATGCCTCATCCTCGCATTGAAATTCTATTTTTAAATATGCCACCGAATCAGCACCCGTTAAATCATAAATGGACTTCAACAACACATATCCATCCTCAACAAATTGAAAGTCGGTATTATCTATCGTCTTAATTATTCCGTGATTGTTTGGATTTCTATTTAAGGCAATCGTCAATCCATCCCACTTGATAGGCTCTAAGATTACCGTTTCTGTGCTATCGGTTTCTATTATTGTAAACTTCCAATTCATTTCCTAAATCTTGCGTTTAAATATTCGGTTTTTACGTTCTCAGCTATAACATACTTCCTAAATCCTGCCTCATCCATATTGATGTTGGTAGTGCTCTTGTTTCTGCTAAATAACTTATCTAACCTATCGTAGTCAATAGCTACTGAACTATTAACATACACTGGATTATTATAGTCATTAGAAATATTATAGTTTCCTTTCGATGCTTCAATTAATAATTCATTGGCGATACTTGGGCTTACCTTTTTATCAAAGATTAAATCTAAGGCAGGAAAATAGCTTTCTTTGGTCTTTGTTGGTATAACCATTTCACCTTTTGAAAGGTATGCAAGTATAGAGTCGCTTGTGTCCGTTCCTGCCCCTTCAACTCCTTTTGTTCCTTTAGCGAATTTAGGTAACGGTTGATTTTTAATGGCTGCAATCTGCAATCCCGTTACTACCCCTATACCTACTGCGGCAATACTTGCTGAGATTGGATCAACCATTGTTGCATAGGCTCTTGTTATTGCCAATGCTCCATTAACTGCTGCTTGTACTATATCCGCTTGTCTTTGCTTTCTTGCTGCATCGCTTTTAATTTTGGCAATTTCTCTTTGTGATTGCCTTTCCAATGCTTGTTGTTGTGCAGCAGATAACTCTCTACCCTCCATTTGCTTTTTCAACTCTTCTTCTGCGGCAGCAATCTTTAACTCAGTTTCTTGTTGTAGGTTCTGCTCAATTTGGTCAAATGCAAATGCAGCAGTATTCTCTAACATTTGTAAGGCTGTTTGCTTTGCTAACTCTCGATATTGTTCTTCTTTCTTTGCCTTTTCTTCTAAGTATTTATCATCAATATCCGTTTGCTTTTTCTTTAAATCCTCATAGTCTTTTAGTTCCTTTTCAATCTGACCATAGATTTCTTCTGATGTCTTATAACGACCTTCTGACTGTATTCTTGCATACATTTCGTCAATCTCAAGACTGCTTTTTTGGTACTTTTTTTGAATGTCTAACTGCTTGTAGTAATTCTTTTGTAGTTGCTCGGTTAAACCAACATCTTCTATTGCTCTTTTGTTGGCTTCTTCCTCTGCCTTGGCTATTGCCTCTGCTTTTTTTTGTGCTTCTTCTTCCGCCTTTCTTAATGCTTCGGCATCTGCTTTTTCCTTTAATTTTGCTTTTTTATCTTGTTGATCTTTTAAATCTTTCTTTTCTTTTTCATTCCACTTTTGATTTATTTCATCCCTTTGCTTATTAAACAATTCAATATTTACTTTTGTCTCTGCATCGAATGATTTTTGACTTTGCCCTGTTTCTTTTTGTGCTCTTTTACGTTCCCTAAATTCTTGGTCATAACCTACTTGAAGTGCTTTTAATTCACCCTCTCTACTTCCTTGCAATAGTTGTTGTCTTTTCTTTAATACATTGGCATAAACCTCAGCATCTTTCTCATACATCTTGCCTAATCTTTCTTGTATCTGCTTTGCTGACTTCTCGGTACTACTCATTTCAACAACTAAATAGGCAATCCCTGCAACTATTAATGATATACCAGCAGTTGCAGCAGCCATAGCAGCAGTAATTTCAACACCCATAATCGTGGCACTTTTACCCGCTAATCTTTGTGCTACTGATAAATATGTTGTCTTTAATATTCCCTCGCCAGTTGCTAAATTTGCTATCTCTTGAATACCCGTTAGCAATGCCATTGCTGATTGAACTTTCAATAAAGTTTTTTCAACTTTTTCATTCTCGCCACCCAATAAACCTATTGCACCTTGAGTAATTGCTACCCCTGCCGCTAATCCTCTAAATCCTTCAACTACTGCATCAATTCTTTTTGTATCGCTTGATAATGCCTTTATCTTTTGGTTTACATCTCCTAAATGGTCGGTAAGTTCTGCCGCTCTCTTGGTTGCTTCGGATAATTGTTTTGCATCCAATCCACCACTTGCAATCTGTGCTTTTAGTTCTTTTAATTCTTGCTTTAGCGTTTTGCTTTTTTTACCTGCAACCTCCATCTCCTTACCCATCTCAGCAAAATGTTCAGCAACTCCCTCCAATACTCCTGCTTGAATTTCGCTTTTTAATTGTGATATTTCATTGGAAAAGTTTCCTGCTTCCTTAGTTGTAGCTTTTAATGTATTTAGATACTTGGCTTGTGATTGATTAATCTCATCAATCTTTTTGGCATCCTCTTCGCTAATCTTTCCAAGTAATTTAAGTTGGTCGACCGCAGGTTGTAATCCCGTTGTGTCGGCAGTAAATTTTATTATTACGTTTTCCACTATCTTTTATTAGCGGTTCGCTTGTCGTGTTGGCTCTTTGCCTCATTTGCAAAGAAAAAGAAATCATACAAAGTTAATGTATTTATTTGATATGTAGGAGGCAGAAATTTCATCACTATTAATTTTAATCGTTCTCTGCTTTCAATTCCTCCTCTAACATTATCAACGAATGAGCCACCGCCTGCATCTTTTCTATTTGTTCCACCACCCTCAAATACGCTTGGGAACTGTCTCCGTATGTAATTAAAAACGGTATCAATCTCTTTAAAGGTTCGTGCAAAAAAAAACCATCACCATACTTCTTCCAACTCTCAATTTTATGTTTATTATACTCGTGGTCGTATCTTAATACGCTTTCTTTGTCATCAATAAAGGCAACTGAGGCAACCTTATAGATTATCTCAGGACTTATAATGTATTTTAGTCGTTCCTCAAATCGTGCTATTTCTATAAACATATTTTTTAAGTCCAAAGATTTACCATTCTTGACCTCGGTACATTTCTTCATTACTTCGATATGGTTAAGCAAGTAATCCCTTGTAACTCCATTTTGAAGTTCCTCAAAGAATATTAAGGCATCTAATCCACGTTGGAATGGCATAGAGTTTTTATCCTTAAATTCATAATACTTCGTACCATTGCACTCAAAGGCAAATTCCAAAGTAAATCCATCCTTAACTATGACATTAGAACTCGGATTCAAGTTCTGCAAGTGCTTTTTTATCGCTCCAAACATTATTTATTTTTATTTGATATTGGTTTAATTTCTTGTAAACTTTTACTTCTGTTGTGTCGTTGGAAAATCTATGATATTGATTGTTCCCTTGGCATCCGCAGGAATGGCCTTTAGCAACAAATCCATTGTTATTTAGAGTTAGCAACCAATTCATTTAATCTCGGTAAATGATTGAGGTAAATAATTTATTCAATCCACTTAATGCCATACAATATGCAAACATCCAAAAGTAGCTGTAAGGCTGACCATCGTACACAAAGAATGCCAATGGCAATCCATAGATTACAATCATACAAGGTGGGCAGTTGTATAGTGGCTTGGTGATCCAAAACCATTTATCACCAATTAAATTTTCAAAGTAGGTTGTTATTGGCTTAAAAATCATTCCATCCCCGGCAAACATATTGTGAATACCAATAATTGCAAGTGAGTTGAAAATTAGTAATACAAAGACTTGAAATGCTTCAATCTTTGAGTTTAAAATCCATAGTTGTTCTTCCATTGTTTTATTTATTTAGCAACAAGGAACATTCTCTGTTCTTTGGTCGGCATCAATTAATATTTTAGTAAAATTAAGTATTATCTGTGAGTATTCTACCTCACAAAGTGTTAATGTTACGGGAACACATAAGGCAGTAAGCTCATTTATTTCGATAACTATCTCACCCGTTCCATCGTTCCAAAATCCATCTAACAAATCGTTTTTAGTTAGATTAATTACTCCACCTGCATTGGTTGTTTTCCTTGTCTTTAATACCATCCCATTAGGAAAGGTAAATGATATTTGATACTCCGTTGTTCCTTCTAAATCGAAATTTAAAGCAATGAAGTCAACACATCCAGGTACATCTTGTTTGTATGTTTTGTTGCAATTTAATAGTGCCATAATTTTATCTTTTTATTCCCCAAAAGTACAAATCTTGAGGATATTCTAATCGTGTTTTAAATTGGTAAATCAAAAAGTCTTTTTCAAAGTCAAAGTTTCCAAAGAAGTTGCCCTCAGTTAAATTCATATAGTAATCCTCCCAATCTTTTGCCTTACTTGTAAATGGTGAGTCCGATGGTGATGTTCTCTTAGTTCCGTGTTCAGGTCTGCCTGTGGTGGCACAAGTGAATATGAATAAACCTCCACTCTTCAATAGATTGTCTATAACATTCCTTACCGTTTCCCTCCAATATTTATCGTGCTCAAAACATTCTGTTGAAATAACAACATCGAATTGATGGCCTCCGTTTGGCTTAAATTCGTGGCCTTTGCAAACTATATCTACATTCTTGCCCTCACCAATATCAATGCCAGTGTAATCGTAATTATCAAACAAATAACGGTTGTTTCCATTGATGTCTAAGCTACCAATATCTAATACGCTAACTCCTTTGAAAAAGTCAGGCATAAATTCTTTAACTGATTTGCAGAAGTTGATTTGCTCTTGGTGTGCCATTTATTTATAGTTTTCTGTAAAGATTTTGTAATCCTCTGCTTGAATAAGTCCGAACTCAGGAAGTCGTGTTGTGGTGCTTATATCGCTTTCAATTTTGCATCCGTATAGCTTCTTAGCTTTGCCTTTAGCGTATTTAATGAGGTAGTCATCTCCACACGCTATCTTCAAGTCAAATGGAATATCTACATAGTTGTTCTTGTGGATGAACATTGCACATCCATAACCATAAGGTCTTTCAATAACATCTGTGAGGTTCATTGATACGGATTGTTTTAAGGCATAATTCTCAAAACACATACCTACTACTCCAACTTCGGTTAACTTATCGAGTAGGAAACTAAATACATTTGTATCGATTAAGATGTCATCGTTAAGTATGGCAATGTTTTTCATTGAGGCACAATTCACACCCCAATTCCAAGAATAATTAACGTAATAATTTTCTTTAGCAGAGTATACGAATACTTTTTTTAGGTAGGTAAATTCATCCTCCATTGGGTTTCTTTCGTTGGAAATAATAAAGACATCATTTACCAACTCACAATCTATTAGGGATTGAATTAATGGCTTAATCTTGTCTGATTTCCAAAGGGTAGGGATAATTACGCTAAACATATTTCAATTGTTAATGCAAACATACTAATTATTTAATTACGATTGAGAAATTTTAAACAAAAAGAATTACAAGCATAGCGAAACGTATCTAAGGCATCGGCTTGTTGTGCCGGGTCGCTTCTATCTGCTTTCTTAATTGATCCATCAGGCAATACCGTTACATTCTCAAAGTCGAATTGTAATGACTTGGTGTTATCTCTATCCAATAGCACATTTCCTCTGCTCAATAAACTATTCACCAACACTCGGTTATCTGCTAACCTTGGATTTACCACTGGCACAACTAACTGATTATTGGAAAGGTTCAATTGTGATTTAATAATTTTGTAGTAATTCATATTGTCTTGCACCATTGCAGAAGTTGAACTACCACTTGCATCCCCTGTAACTAAAAATAAAGCATTGCCATACTTAGTCTTGATAACTTGGCATAGTTCAAATATATCTGAGTTAGCAAGTTTAATCGTTTCAATCACTCGGATAGTGTCGTAGTTAGGTACTTGAACAACTGAGCAACTGATTGGATTTTTGTTGAAGTCAAATGATAGAATTATCTCTAAGTTAGATAAAATTTCTACCTTGCCAAGATGCTTTTCTTCTTCATAAGCATAGGCCCATAACATAGTATCAAGAGTAACATCTTCAGCTAAGTATTCACAATTGAAATACATTGGATCAAGTGTTGCTTTGGCTGAATCTATTTCTTGAGCATCCATAAATGGGTTGTCGTAAGTGCTGAACTTCCATCCTTGCCATTCGTGTTTATACTTGTCATCGTCTGAACGCTTAAATAATTCTTTGAAGTATGTTTTACCGAATTGCGGAGTTGAGAGAAACCAACAATCGCCTTTATAGTCTGTTAGGGTTGCTCTTATTGTTCCATTCCAAGCTATCTTTAGTTTCTTTGCTTTCTCGCACTCATCAATTACTACTCTCCAATATTTTCTTCCTCTGCCTGAGTCGGGTTCGTCTAATGACCACATATCAATAACACCTCCCGTTATTAATCGAATTTGTTTTAGTTGCTCATTCTTCTGCTTGATGGCATCGCCTAAAATCTTAACAACCTCAATCCAAAAGTCGTTAAGGTCTTTGTATGTTGGGCAAAAATAAGCAACGGGAAATCCATCCAATGCAGGTTCAATGATTAACTCTTTGGCTATTGATGTCTTGCCAAATCTCCTTCCACATTTAAGAACATTGAATCTCCTTTTTGTTTGGATTATCAACTCTTGGTTGGTGTGCCTTTTTTGTAACCTAATTATGGTTTCACTCACGGATTACTTTTATTATTCCAGTGTTTTGTTGATTTACTTGGGTTGGTGCATAGCTTCCATCCATCTTATTGAGTTCTGCAAGTGCTTTCACTCTATCGCTGTGGCTTGGTTCTTCGGGATATTCCATTATCTTGCCACCTACAACAAATGGTCTTTTTGCTTTTATTGTTCCATCAACAAGCTTTGTTAGCCATTCCATTCTTTCGGCTGCTGACATTATGCGTTTTTGAGCGATTTCAGCGACTTTCTCCTTTTGTGCTTCCTCTACTACCTTTTTTAGGTTATCTCTTTGCTCAGCGATTAAATCAGCGTATTTTTTGGCTAATTGACTGCCCTTAACCTCACTTACCTGCTTACTTACCCCTTTCTTACCTATGCTTAACTTATAAGCATTGGATTGGGTTTCTCCATTTGCTACAAGTCTTATAAAATCTGAATGTTTAGAGGGTAAGTTCATATTATATTTTTGTACCGCATAATGGGTAAAGAAATGTTTCAACTTCTGTTCCTATTTTAATTAATTTATTGTTTTTAAATTTAATCTGAGTAGTAATCATTTCTTTTTGTTTACCATTATAACCAATTATATCTCTATCCTTAACACTTGGCAATGTACCTACATATTTATTGTTAACGTAATATTCTTTAAAATAGCCTAATTCTTTGAACATATTATACTTTTTAAATTATTAATCATATTTGTTCTTAATTGTACCTCTTGCATTCTCCATCCTTTTTGAATTGCCAAATGCTTTGAAAAATCTTTATTACAATAATCTATTTTTTCTTGTAAGGATTTATAGTCTGTTACGATGTAATCTTTAATTTGTTCCTCATAGTATGCAATTTCTGATTTACGAATAGTATTCCAACAATTTATATCAAAAAACATAACTACATTACAGAATCCCGCCTCATACCATCTATTAGCTAAATTATTAAATACTTGGTGAGTGTATTTATCTTCTATGTACAATGAGTATTTAAATAAGTTCAATGTTTCCTTTCTTTCTGCCCAACTAATTGTATCTAAATATTTAGGATTGCATCCCTCGTGTTTAAATTTCTTCATATTTTTAGTTGATGTACTTAAAAACAATCCTCCTTGAATATATTTTTTGAAGTAATCTGCTCTATCTTCTCTCCATCTACCATAATAGATGCAATCATATTTTTTTGTAATTAATTGGTTTGGTTGTTTTGCAATTAGCAAGTTGAGATTTAAGATATTGTCACTAATCTGCCTATCTTTATGCTGAACTTCGTTTCTACCTTCGTAATTTCTAACTAACTTAAAGTTATTTTTTGCATAAGATAAAGCAGGATTGATTTTTTGCTCATACTCGCCAACAATAAAAATAATATTATTATGTCTTTTAATAAAATCTCTTGTTAATACTGCCTCACTATTCATACTGCCAAAACCTACTAAAACAGCATCATATTCCTTATTATTATTTATTAATTGGTCTGTTGAATAATAAAAATCAGCACCTAATTCTTTTTGCAACAATAGCATATTACGCATATTAACTGCGGTGAAATTACTGCCTACTTTAGTGCCTACCTTTATATCTAACAATGCAATCCTCATAATGCCGCCTTAATTAAAAAATCTTCGTAAGATATTTTTTTGCCAGATACGTTTAATTTAGTCTGCAGTTTTTCCAACTGCTCAATATTATCGCAATCAATAGTGAACTTTACTTGCTCATTAAAATCGTCAACTTCTTCAATATCTTGTTGAATAATTCCAACTCCCCACTCTTGACAAACTGCCTCTCCAACCTCAGCCTCAATCAATTCAGCATCAAAAACAATGTTAGCCTTTGCCGAAGCATTATCAGCAAGTGCCATTTCTCTGCCCTCTGCACTATCCAAGTCAATGTCCGTTCTCTTAACTGCGATAATCTTTGTGCCATCGCTTTCTACTATCTGAACATCATCCATTCCAATAGCCATTGCATTTTCAACTGACTTGTTGCCGGCAATGATACGATTGTTTTTGTCTATGAGGATGCTTCTTCCCGCACCAAATTTTCTAAAGGACTTTTCAATTAGTGAGTTTCCAAATTCTGATCCTTTATTGAAGTTTTTATCATCGGGAGTTAAATCTGATAGTTTTACTTGTTTTGCCATAATACAAAAGTACAAATTATTTATTAATTGCAAGTTTCTTTAGTTATCCAATTATCTGTCAACTCTTTTGCCTTAGCTTTGAATATTGCAACCTTGCTGAGTGGTACTAAGGTCTGAACGTATTTTGAAGGCTCTGAGAATTTAGGTTTGACACCCGCACCGGGACGGATGCCTCCCCTTTGTTTTTTTTCGTTAGATGGCAACATAGCAGAATCCATTTGCATTGTTGACAATGTACTTAGTGCCATTGATACTTACCTTTACTTTGTGAACCGATTTAAGGTTTTCTTGACTTCTGTGAGCACTACCTAATCTGTAAGTAGTGTTGTCGGTCATTGTGATTTGTGTTCTGTTGTAGGTGTGATTTGTGTTCATAGTCTGTTTTTTTGTTGTTATTACCAAGATATAGTTTTGAATGCGTCTTTTTTTCTCATCTCTTCGTAGTCTGACTTTGACATATTGAAGTATTCGCTTTTTTTGTATTGCTCAACATTGATGAAGTTAGCCTTGTTTACTTTTTTTGTTTTTGTTGCTGGTGCAACATAAGTTGTTCCGAAGTCGCTACCATCTTCTTTTTTTAATTTCGCAAATTTAATCACCATAATTTTGATTGTACCATTGAAGTCAACGGTTACGTTGTTGGCATCTTGGCTGATTACTTCGCCTTGTCCTAATGTTGTGTGTGTTACTTTCATAATTTCTAATTGTTAATTGTTGAGTACAAATGTAGGTTTAATTTTTGAATACACAATAGACATTCAAAAATAATTTACTTATTTTTTCTAACTTGCTAATTTTCAACACTATTATTTTTGTTTTACCTTAATACATTTTCCATCTATACTCACTTTTCTAAGTTTATTTTTTTGTTTAGCTTAAAAATATCTCGTAAAATTGTAGCCCACTTTTTAGAAGGCATCGTCTGCAATGTTTTCAAATTGGTTTTTTGGCTTAAACTCCCAATTGTCTTTATCGTTTATTGGTGTGTCAAATGCTCCGTTTGGCTTTATTGGGGTTGGTGGTAGTTCAAATGCTTCTACTTGTTTCTTCTCAGGCAATAACCAATTTGTGTTATCAGGAATAAAAGTATAATATCGGCCATTTATAAAGTGCCATCCCAAAGAACACATTGTGCCTGATTGGCCCCAGTGTTTAAATTTTACTTTCTGTATGTATATTTCTGTTTTCTTTGAGTCATAGTTTCTATACACGGTTAATCCGTTGTGAGTTTTATTGAAGAAGTTTGCAGATCCATTTATGTTGTAAAGGTTTGGAACTTCAAACAATCCGCTTTTTTTATCTTTCATAATCTTTGTTGGATGGGCCACCAAAAAGCAGTGCACCATATTTCTTTCGCAAAAGGTTGCCAATATATCTAACTGTTTACTTACATAGTGAGTGGAATCTTCATTGTGTTCTAACTTATTCCAAGCATCAATTACAAAGGCATTAACTCCGTATTTTCTAATTAAACTTTTTACCATTCGCAAAATATCCTCAAGTTTAAAATCATTTTCGGGTTTTATAAAAAAAAAGTTTTTAGAAAAGTAATCTTTGGCCAATTCCAATTCCATTTTATTCATTTTGTAATTTCCATCAAATGCTTTGCCTATTAATTTCTCAGCAAACTTGCTAAAGTGAAGTTCTAAAGGATAGTTTTCAGGGCTGAATAAACCAAACTTCCACCCGGCACGAATGTTTA
>Ga0315903_10001447_pt1 | contig 36047 bp, 21 predicted proteins | sample LakEriMetagenome_7_FD_203524 | JGI IMG/M metagenome (GOLD analysis project Ga0315903, IMG submission 203524) | Freshwater fungal communities from buoy surface, Lake Erie, Ohio, United States - Buoy 2 MA119 | ecosystem: Environmental > Aquatic > Freshwater > Lake | place: USA: Lake Erie, Ohio...
TCCCGCTCATAAATCGGTGCACCTCCACCCAAAACCAGTGACTCTGCCGGAACTTCAGCAATCAGTTCTCCATTCATGTGGAAATAGAGCTTGTCGCCTTCAATGACTTCTCCGATTTGTGTACAGTTCAGGTCCCACTTTTCAAAAACAGCAGCTACGTCTTTTTCACGTCCTTTTTCAGCCACCACCAACATTCTTTCCTGTGATTCTGAAAGCAATATTTCCCAACCCTCCATATTTTTTTGACGGGTTGGCACTTTTTCGAGATGAATAATCATGCCATGCTGTCCCTTGGCCGACATTTCAGAAGTAGAGCAAATTATTCCGGCAGCACCCATATCCTGCATGCCGATAACGGCTCCGGTTTTGATGACTTCAAGTGTCGCTTCCAGTAAAAGTTTCTCCTGGAAAGGATCTCCTACCTGAACGGCAGGCAGATCTTCATGCGAATCATCATGAAGGTCGCCGCTTGCAAATGTCGCTCCGTGGATTCCGTCTTTACCGGTGGATGATCCTACTATGAACACAGGGTTTCCGGCTCCGTATGAAATAGCCTTTACGGTTTCACCTGATTCAACGATCCCCACCGACATGGCATTGACCAGAATGTTGATATTGAAACAATCGTCAAAAAACACTTCTCCTCCTACTGTCGGCACACCGAAGGCATTACCATAATCGCCAATTCCTTTTACGACACCTTTCATGAGCCACTTGGTCCGTTCAGATGATATATCTCCAAACCGAAGTGAATTGAGCTGCGCTATTGGTCTGGCACCCATGGTAAAAATGTCTCGGTTGATACCTCCAACTCCCGTGGCCGCTCCCTGATAGGGTTCAATAGCAGAAGGGTGATTGTGGGATTCTATTTTAAAAGCACAGGCAATTCCATCTCCAATATCCACTAATCCGGCATTCTCTTCTCCGGCTTTGGCAAGCATATGAGGTCCTTCTCGGGGAAGGGTTTTCAGCCAGGTAATAGAGTTCTTGTATGAGCAATGTTCCGACCACATTACCGAGTAAATGGAAAGTTCTGTAAAATTGGGGGTGCGGCCCAGGATAGATTTGATTTTTTCAAATTCATCGGGGAGCAACCCCAGTTTTCGTGCTGTTTCTAAAGTAACTTCAATCTGCTCGGCGGCCTGACTCATCGGGGTATGGAATATTTTCGGTTATTTGCAGACAAAAGTAGTCATAAAAACATCATCGTAAAACGCTGATTCGTACTGTTTTTTAACATGCTAAGCATCTAACCTGCAATTGATTTGGAAATCCTTTTATCAGTAACATATACTTTATTTTTCCTGTACCTGATCGGCAGATTACCTTTCTTCAGGATTGGGGAATTGAACACGAGAATGATGAGGGCAGGATACCTGATCAAACTCGCAGCCGGAGTTGCCGTCGGGCTGATTTACACCTTCTACTATACCGACAGACTGACAGCAGATACTTTCAGGCTTTTCGATGACAGCAAAATTGTATTCGATGCTTTTTTCTCCCAACCGGGTGACTTCTTGAAAATGATCAGCGGAATCGGTGCTGATGCCCCCGGACTGGAACACTATTACAATTCCATGAATAACTGGTATGATGTTTATTCACCCATAAACGACAATCGTACGATGATCAGGTTCAATGCCCTTCTGCGATTCATATCCTTCGGCAATTATTATGTTCATGTGGTTGTCATCAGTTTTTTGTCATTTACCGGAATCATCGCTGTTGTCCGGGTTTTCAGAGACAAGTACCCGCAACTGACCACCGACATCTATGCTGTGCTGATCGTACTGCCATCTCTTATGCTTTGGGTTTCAGGATTATTGAAAGACTCCCTTGCTTTTTTCACATTCGGTATGACGATCTATTATTTCAATCAATCGATATCTGCAAACCGATCCGGGTACAGAGTGATCATGCTGCTGATTCTCTTTTTAACTGCATTGATGTTTTCCAAATTTCAGATTTTTCTGTTAAGTCTGCCTTTATTCACCGCCTGGTGGATCACTGCAAAAACCAATTACAACCCATGGCTGGTATTTCCGGCGATGCTGACATTCACCATTACCTTGCTTTATCTTCTGGGGTCGGTTTCACCATCATTCGACATTTCCGCTATGCTAAGCGCCAAGCAGCAGGCATTTTATGATTTGGGAATCAGGGAACAGGCAGGATCCTTAATCACCATACCAAAACTGGATGCCAGTATGTTCAGTGTGCTGAGCAATGCACCGGCAGGCTTTCTATCAGCGATATTCCGTCCGCTTCCGTCTGATCCGGGACCGGCATTATCAAAACTGTTTACTGTTGAAAACCTGATAATCATAGCTTTTGTCATATGGAACCTGTATCAAGGCAGGAAGAATCTGTTTTCTGCTGATCCAGCAGTTGTTTTTTGCTTATTTTACGCAATAATCTATTTGTCAGTAATAGGAATGGTGACTCCCGTACTCGGTGCCATGGTCAGGTACAAGGCGCAGGCATTACCGTTTCTGATAATATGGTCAATCATTATCAGCGGCAAAAGCATCTTCAAAAACCGCTTCTTTAAACATTCAAGCTGAGCATGTCATTACTGCTGCCACTCTTCTTTACGTTGTTTTTCAGTCTGATCATCTGGAAGTGGAAGTGGTTTCATGATGCTGCTATTCCTAAGTATTTGTTCATTTTCTTTTTTATCCTGAAAGTCCTTGCCGGAATATTTGCGGGTGATCTTTATCTTAAACGGTATAACGGCGGTGACACTTACACCTTTTTTCTCAGCTCACAAAAGCTCACACAAAGCTTTTATGATGATCCCGCTGAATTCACACTAATGGTAACCGGCATTGGAAATGATCGGGATTTCATAGAAAAATACGGTGAAATCATTGCATGGGACAATAACGATTTAGTTTACAATGACAACAGAACGATCATCCGGATTAATGCACTGATAGGTCTTGTATCCATGCAGAATTACAATGTGCATGTGATTTTCTTTGCATTCATGAGCATGATCGGACTGATTGCTATTTTTAAGGGCATCAGACTCCTTACTCAACAAAGTCCCTTCCTGATTGTCTCACTGCTTTTTCTTGTTCCCGGAGTCATGTTCTGGCTGTCGATGGCATCCAAAGAAAGCATACTGATCTTTGCTATGGGAATTTTATTCTACACTTGTGTGAGCCTTCTGACCGTCAGCAGTTCATTTGTGCATATTCTTGGAATGTTTCTGGCGGGTTTTCTTTTTGTTCATATCAAAGCCTACTTTCTCGTTTTAATTACCCCGGCTTTAATTGCATTTTCATGGACGATTGTTACCGGCAACCGTTATGCACCTGTTAAGTACCTGCTGGTTTATCTGTTCTTCGGAGGAATGTTTTTTGGCCTCAAATATTTCACGGGATTCGATCCTGTACAGGTTGTTTTTATGAAAAGATACAACTTTGAGGCTGTCGCACAGGTCTTTTCCAAAGACATGGCAAGTTATATCGAGGTTCCGGAATTTACTTCAGACTGGCAAAGTGTGCTTGCTGCTTTTCCTGAGGCCATTGCTTCGGTGATGTTTCGCCCATACTTGTGGGAGTCAGACAGTCTGCTGATCACTTTTGCCGCTATCGAAAATGTTCTCATCCTCCTAGCGATTGCCATCGGATTGATTTATTTCAACCGTGAGTCTGCGATCAAAAACAGTAATCTGATCATGTTCTGTTTGTTTTTTGTGTTTTCAGTATTTGTGCTGATCGGTTTGACGACACCTGTAATGGGAGCAATCGTAAGATACAAGGCACCGGTATTACCTTTTCTGTGTTTAATTCCGGTTTTAATATCCGGTGGAGAAAATTCACCGTTTAAGGAAAAAATTTAAAAATAGTCAGAAAAAAATATGAACCTATTCAGAAAAAAGCCGGTCAACCAGGTTCTGCAGCACATGAAATCCGGAGATCATTTCTCCGGACTGAAAAGGCATTTAACACTGAGAGATTTGATTGGCTTCGGTATTGCTGCAATCATCGGCGCAGGGATTTTCAGTACCATCGGAAAGGCAAGTGCCGATGGTGGTCCGGCGGTAGTGTTGTTGTTTGTGATGACTGCCATAGCCTGCAGTTTTGCAGCCTTATGTTATGCTGAATTTGCCAGCATATTGCCGGTATCAGGCTCAGCCTACACCTATTCTTATGTAGCATTCGGTGAATTCTATGCCTGGATCATCGGGTGGGCATTGATCATGGAATATGCCATTGGTAATATGGTGGTAGCTATATCTTGGTCAGGTTATTTCACAGCCTTGCTATCGCACCTGCAAATGCCGGCCATCGGCTTCCCCGACGGGATCCATCTTCCCGAATGGACCGGCATAGATTACTTTTCAGCAAAGCGCGCTTTCATGGCATCGGCTGAACTGAATGCTGACCCGTTAATTCTCCAGTCAGAAGCTTACAAAGCCTGGATGACAGCTCCTGAAATCGGCGGAACAAAGGTTATTCTTGATATTCCGGCCCTTGTGATCACATTTCTCATCACTTGGCTGGTGTACCGTGGAATCCGTGAATCGAAAAATGCAAGTAACATCATGGTGGCACTCAAACTGATTGTGGTGTTCATCGTCATCACACTTGGACTTGCCTACGTTCAACCTGATAACTGGACTCCGTTCATGCCTGAAGGTATTGGCGGTGTTCTTGCAGGAGTTTCTGCTGTATTCTTTGCATACATTGGTTTTGACGCGCTCTCCACCACTGCAGAAGAATGCAAGGACCCGCAAAAAGATCTTCCCAAAGGAATGATCTATTCCATCATTATTTGCACTGTGTTGTATATCCTGATTTCTCTCGTCCTTACCGGGATGGTTGATTATAAACAACTGGATGTGGATGATCCGCTTGCTTTTGTATTCAGTCAAATCGGTCTGGATTGGATCAGCGGGGTGATTGCGGTCAGTGCAGTGATTGCGATGGCAGGTGTGCTTCTTGTTTTTACAGTAGGACAGCCCAGAATCTGGATGACCATGAGCAGGGATGGATTACTTCCGAAGTCATTCTCAAAAATTCATCCAAAATTCGGAACGCCGTCATTCGCCACAATTGTAACCGGGTTGATCGGAGGTATTCCGATTCTTTTTATTGATATGGACACTGTGGTGGATCTCTGTTCAATCGGCACCCTTTTCGCATTTATTCTTGTGTGCGGTGGTGTATTGATGCTTCAAAACAACCATACAATAGAAAGAAGGTTTAAAGTGCCATACATCAACAGCAGGTATATAACACCGGTGCTTTTCATTATTTCCATTTACTACTTATTTGGACATCAGTTAACCTGGTTTCAGGAAAACGCCAATCCGGTTAACGATATCAATTCAATGCCGATGTTTCTTTTCTTTATCTTGTTTGGAAGTATGGCCTATTTATCATTTATCAAAAACTTTTCTCTTATTCCGGTCCTTGGCATTATAACGTGCTCTTATCTGGTGGCACAAATTGATGTCAGGAATTGGGTTGGTTTTATCGTGTGGCTTTTATCAGGTCTCATCATCTATTTTTCTTTCAGTTATAAAAACAGTAAATTAAATCAGGAAAACCTATAAATCTAAAAACATGCCAATTGCGTTCGTAACAGGTGCTACTTCCGGATTCGGAAGAGCCATCGCCATTAAATTTGCCATGCATGGATGGGATGTCATCATCAATGGGAGAAGAACGGACCGATTAACGGAACTAGAGAAAATCATTACCGGAACTTATGAAACAAGAGTCTTTACCCTTCCATTCAATGTGCAGAATAAGGAGGAGGTAACCAAAGCGATCAGTTCACTTCCATATGACTGGAAAAAAATTGACGTACTGGTGAATAATGCCGGTCTTGCATCCGGTCTGTCGGCCATACATGAAGGAAACATTGAAGACTGGGAAACCATGATAGATACCAATTTAAAAGGGTTACTTTATGTATCCAAAGCGGTGATGCCACTGATGACAGAAAGAAGATCCGGTCATATCATCAACATGGGCTCCATTGCAGGCAAGGAGGCTTATGCTAAAGGAAATGTTTACTGCGCTACCAAACATGCGGTTGACGCCATCAGTAAATCCATGCGGATTGATCTGTTGCCCTTTGGCATTAAAGTCACTTCTATTAATCCCGGTGCAGCGGAAACAGAATTTTCTCTGGTCAGGTTTAAGGGAGATTCAGAAAAAGCAGCACAGGTATATCAGGGATATGAGCCACTGAAGGCGGAAGATATTGCAGATATTGTTTATTTCAGTGCCACCCGACCACCCCATGTTGTACTGAACGATATTACCGTTACACCACTGGCACAGGCCAATACATCAAACTTCATTAAGAAGATCCCAAAATAAAAATCAACATGAAACTTAACTATCATAACCTGCTGTATGTGATGATTTTTTTGTCACTGATTCTTGCAACTTCCTGCAGAAACAGTAAGAAAGCTGCTGATGAAGTTTTTTACAACGGGGTAATTTATACGGTTGACAGCAATTTCAGTATTCACAGCGCTTTTGCAGTCAGGGAAGGGAAAATCATCGCAATCGGATCAGATGACGAAATGATGCAGATGGATGCCATTCGACAAACTGACCTCAAAGGACAACCTGTTTATCCCGGGTTTCATGATGGACACTGTCACTTTTACGGGTACGGAATTGACTTAAATAAGATCTGGCTTACTGAAACGAATTCATTTGAAGAAGTTCTTGAACTGCTGATTAAAAACAAGGAACAAAAAGTGGGAGGCTGGATTTTCGGCAGAGGCTGGGATCAAAATAAATGGACCATTAAGGAATATCCCGACAAAACTCAACTTGACAGCCTTTTTCCTGATACTCCTGTTTTCTTACTGAGAGTAGACGGACATGCCGCACTCGCCAATTCAAAAGCACTTCAGTTAGCCGGAATAAATGAAAACACGCTAATTAACGGCGGAAGCATTGAAAAGAAAAATGGTGTGCTCACCGGAATCCTTATCGATAAAGCATGTGATCTTGTTCAGGAAATCATTCCTGATTTCAGCAGGGAAGAAAAGAAAAAGGCGCTGATCAACGCTCAAAGAGACTGCTTCAGCAAAGGGATCACTTTTGTTACGGATGCAGGAATTGAGAGCTCTGGCCTTACGGTGGAAATACTGAATCTCATCGATTCATTGCATCGAACCGGCGATCTGGAGATGAGAATTAATGCCATGGGTTCAGTGAATGAGATTGATCATTATAAAAAACATGGTAAAATAAAAACCGAATTACTGTCGGTCCATGGATTCAAGTTGTATGCCGATGGTGCACTGGGATCCAGGGGAGCATGTCTGATTTCAGATTATGATGATCAGAAAGGACATAAAGGATTCCTGCTATATCAACCTGATTACCTCGACAGTATTGCCCGGCTTACTTCAGACATCAACTTCCAGCTGAATACGCATTGCATCGGCGATTCATCGCACCGGCTGATGCTCAATATTTACAAAGAGTTAATTCAGGACAAACCGGATCACCGTTGGAGAATTGAACATGCACAGGTGATTCATCCGGAAGACCTGAATAAATATAATGGAACAGGCATTATACCCAGCATCCAGCCTGTGCACGCAACTTCCGATATGTACTGGGCTTCCGACAGAGTGGGTTCTGAAAGGATCAAAGGGGCATATGCTTACAATGACTTATTGAAAACAGCCGGTAAGGTCATATCGGGAAGCGATTTTCCGGTCGAGAACATCAATCCGCTGCATGGTTTTTATGCTGCTGTCGCAAGAAAGGATCAGAAAGGATTTCCGGAAAACGGATTTCAAACTGAAAATAAAATGAGCCGGGAAAACACCCTGCGGTCATTTACTATCTGGCCCGCGTTCGGGGCTTTCAGGGAAAATGAATCAGGCAGTCTTGAAGTCGGGAAATGGGCCGATTTCATTATTCTGGAAAAAGACATCATGAAAGTAGAAGAGCAGGAAATCTGGAACACTCAGGTGTTATCCACTTACCTGAAGGGAAAAAAAGTATTTCATCTGGAATAAACCCTGATGCTGAAATCATCCATTCGAAACTTCTCCTTCTTTTCATTCCAGGGATAAATCTTGATCACTTCATTACCGGATATATTTCCGGTGAGTTTAACCACGGAGTAAGCGCGGAACCATTTGCCTTTTTCAACCATAAACTGGCCAATATCCTGTCCGTTCCAGATTACAGCCTTACCGGATTCTTCAACACTTACCACCAGTTTGACTCCGGTAAGTTCAGTATCAGAGTGAAAGACTGCACTGAGCTCAATTGTAGAGCCGGCCACCGCTCCGGTTTCAGCCAATCGCTTTTCATATGTAGGTCCGAATTCAGCTTCGTTGCCAATCATAGCAGAAAATCGCCCCTCATAAACAACTGATGAATCCCTGAATATTTGTTCACCGTTCCAGAGATTGTCCTCAAATCCATTGAACTCCGTCTTAAGTGGCTGAATATTGATGGCTGAGTCAATCGGTGACTTTGAGTAAAGTTTAAGGCCTGAACCAAGCATGGAATCCCTTAATGCCAGATAGGGAAATTTCGCTCTGATATAGAGATCAAACTCCGGAGGATCATACATATTACTGAAAGAGTAAAGAAACCAATCCGTTTTAGCCTCCTCCACTACTTTGTAAAATTGTTTCTTTTCATCAGTACTGAGAATTCTGGTAAGTGCGTAAGTGCAGGGAGCCTCTAATTGCTCATGATAGTAATGGATATAATAGGGACTGAAAACGTTGGTCACCCGGGTGATATTATCTGCCCCCAATTTTGAATTTAATGATATTGTTCTCTGAGCAAGCTTTCTGAACTCCGTAAAATGTTCAGTTGTATAATATTTCTTCTCACTAACCGTACTGTATACACCCCCGGAAAGCAATACCAGCAATAAAAAGGTCACAGTTTTGCTTCCCGCATTAGCAGGAAGCATTGAAAATAAAAATAACAATAAAAACGGGAAAGAGAATAACAGGACGGAAAACTGGAATACAGGATTCACGTAATGAGAATAAAAATAAGCGAGCAGGAAAGGAGCTATAAAAAACAAAACAGACAGTAAATGAAACTTTCCGAATGAAAGTTCCTTTCTGTAGAGCAGGAAGGAACCGGTAAATAAAACGAAAAACAACAGCTTTAACGAAGCAGAATCATTAAAAACATAATCAAGATATTTGGAAAACACATCACTTTCAGGAGGCGCAAGCCAACCATCCGGCCCACCGATTCCTCCCCGGGACAATTGCTCCAGAAAAATATTCAGATGAGGGATATACAAAACAACAATTACAACTCCTGATATTACATACGGAAGCCATGATTGCTTTCTGAGATAAAAAAGTCCTGTAAAGCAAAGAAATCCTGCAAATATGAAACTGAAATAGTGAGTATACATGCAGGCAGAAACAGCCAGTGCAAAGAATATAAAATTTATGAGAGCAGGTTTTTCCACTTGTCGATCATAAAAAAGCGCCCTGCTCCACAGATATGCAGCAAGCAGTGAAAACATCAGACCCGGGCTGTAAGGGCGGGCAATCTGGCTATAGAGCAATGGATATTCAAGCACGGCGAGCGCAGCCGCAGCAAGCAGACCGGTACCGGTTCCGAACCAAAACCTTCCCAAAAGAAAAATCAGGTAAACAGAAACAATTCCCATCAAGGCAAACGGAAGTCTGACCATCCATTCATCAAAACCAAAAATTCCTGTCCAGGCATATAAGAAGACCTGAACGCCTGCCGGGTGAAAATCAGGCATGACACCTTCACGAATGACCTGACTGAATGAATCGAACTGAAGTCTGGATAATGCACTCAACTCGTCATTCGACAATGAAAATGCTGTCAATCCGTACAAACGAAGAATGGCAGCCACAGCCAGCACCAGAATCAACCTGCGGTCAGAAAATGCGGAGAGCAAGGTCTGCATATTTAATTACTTTGAATTGGCAAATTGTCGACTGATTTCATACATTACAATCCCTGAGGCAACTGATACATTCAGAGAGGCTGTTTTCCCGTCCATGGGTATCTTTACCAGTCCGTCACATCTTTTCATATATTCGGGAGAAATACCATCCGATTCTGAACCCATGATGATACAAACCGGTGAGTCAAAAACATAATCATACAACGTTCCGGATGACTTTTCACTACAACCAACTACCTTAAATCCGGAATCGTGCAGATAATCAATAACTGTTTTCAGGTTCGGTTCCCGGCAAATTCTGATTCGATTGATAGCTCCTGCTGAAGCTTTGACGGTGTCACCATTGACAAGCGCTCCTCCCCTTTCAGGAATGATCACTGCATCCACGCCAAAGCATTCAGCTGATCGGCAGATAGCACCCATGTTTCTTGTATCGGTAATCCGGTCAAGCAGGAACAAAACAGGATACCTGTTTGATTCAAAAAGCTCAGGAATCAGATCTTCTATCCTGAAATAACTGACCATAGAAAGATAAGCGACAACACCCTGATGATTCTTTCTGGTAAGCCGATTGAGTTTATCTCCCGGTACGGACTGAAAATGTAATCCTTTACTGACAAGCATTGACTTTAACTCCTTAATCAATGGATTGTTGAGATCGCGCTGGATGAAAATTTTCTCCAATTCCTTTCCGGCATCAAGAGCTTCCATGATGGCTCTGGTGCCGAAAATCATGGTTGACTGATCAGCAGTGTGATCGGTATTTGATTCAGTATTCATCATTAAAATGTGTCATTTACAACTCTTCCGTCTCTCCAGGAATCAACAGCCCGGTACCAGGGTATCTCATAATAACTGCTTCTTCTCAACTTATAATCATTATCAGAAAACGGATTCTGAAGTTTGTCAAAATTAAAATTCAGGCTGCCGTAATAGGAATTCTGACTGTAACTCCAGGTTTCAGTTTCACTCGAGCGATAAACCGTTGCAGGCGGTCCGAAGATTATGTAAATGATCCCCCGATCCGATTTCCAACCTTCCACATGAGAAGAAAACATCCTGTTGGCAAACTGAACTCTGGAATAATAACTTTTTATCAGATTGCGGGCCCGCTCACGGTTTCCTGCCATGGATAACCAGTAATTATCCACCGCCTGTTTCTGATCTGAACTGTTCAGAATTTTATCATATTCCTGTCTTGTGGTAAGGTATCTGATAGACTCAATCAAGCCGTTTGCTGAAGTCAACAGCGGAAAATCCTCTTCCTGTTTAAAGAAAGTAAAACCTTCCTTTAACAAAGTATCGTACTGAAAATGGTAGATCCCGTTCTTCTCCAATATAATCTCTTCCCGCTGGCTGATATCGACCAACCTGGCTTCATCAGATATATAACTCAGGGGTTTCATCAATCCTTCAGTAAATGGAGGAGGCGATATCGGGTAATCATTCCTAAAGTATCTCATGAAAATCTTGTCCTTTCCGGAATCAGCTGAAACAAGTCTGATTTTCATTCTCCTGTCAGTATAATTCTTAATAACAGGCTCATTCAGGTCAGCATCATAAATCATAAAATTGCCTGGTGACTGAATACCGGTGCGGTCAATTGTCAAATAGGAAATAACAGCCTGCTGGCGGTTCAAATCACTCATGGTAATCTCCAGAATGTAATTTGCACTATCGGGACAAAACACATCAAAATGCCCGGTGATCGTACCGGCATCGCCACCTTCATCCCTGATAAAAGAATAAACAGCCTCAGCAGTATCCAGGTCGCTTTTCGACTCATAGCTTTGGGTAAGCCGTGCAAAAATACTCAGAGATGACCTGAATGAACCTGATGAATCATCTTTCATAAAAAGCAATTCATCTGAATCAATACTGAAAAATACTCTTACGGAATCGGGGTTGATATTATACGGTTTATAATCGGGGAAGATGAAATTGATTCCGGAGGAATACAAATAAGACAAATTTCTGTTAGTCAGCTTACGCGAACTATTGCAGCCAGCCGTCAAAATGATAATAACCAGCAGAAAGAAAAAACGATTCATGTACCGGATGAATTTGGTTTGCTTTCAGTTTCTGAATCCTCAACAGAATCATCATTTAAAAATTCCTGAGGAATAAGTTTGTTGGAGGCAGCTCCCAGTTTTTGAATTTTCTGTGCTGAATTGATCAGATTACCTTTCCCGGTTGAAAGTTTATTCATGGCAGCGTCCCAGGATTTCTGTGTAGAAGAAATCTGGTTGCCGATTTTCTGAAAATCATCCAGAAAACCAACAAATTTATCGAATAATGCTCCACCCTGCCGGGCAATTTCCAAAGCGTTTTTATTCTGATACTCCAGTTTCCAGATACTGGCGATAGTTCTGAGTGTGGCGAGCAAGGTGGATGTACTTACCAGTACAATATTTCTTTCGAAAGCGTCATTGAACAAGCCTCCGTCTGCCTGTACCGCAGCTGCAAAAGCCGGTTCGACCGGAATGAAAAGCAAAACAAAATCAAGAGAATTCACACCATAAAGCTGGTGATAGTTTTTTTCTCCTAATCCTTTAATGTGACGCCTGATAGAAGCAAGATGCTCTTTTAAAGCCGCATCTTTTTCTTCCTGGGTCTCGGCAGATGAATAGCGTTCATATGCGATCAAAGAAACTTTGGAATCAATGATGATGGTTTTATTATCAGGAAGCTTCACCAGTACATCGGGCTGAAGTCTTCTTCCGTCTTCACCGGTGTGACTTGATTGCACAAGATATTCTCTGTCTTTTACCAGTCCGGAACGCTCCAGAATGGTTTCCAGAATGAGTTCACCCCAGTTGCCCTGGGTCTTCACCTGACCTTTGAGAGCTGTTGTCAGATTGCGCGCCTCCTCACCTATGGATTTATTGAGATCCTGCAACAGCTTTAATTGTTCTTTGAGTGACTGGTTTTCTCTGATACTTTCCTTGTGTGTCAGATTGACCGTGTTTTCAAATTTCTCAATTTTCTCTTTTAGAGGATTCAGCAAATCATTAAGTTTATCTGAATGCTGTTGCTGAATTAACTGAGCATTATTATTAACTATTTTACCGGCAATATTTTCAAACTGCTGCTTCATTTGAGCATAGAGATTCTCAAGCTCTGATTTCTGATTGCTCAGTTTCTCATTGAGCGCTTCATTAAGGGTACCTAATCTGGATGAGTCGGAACTCAGGGTGGTTACTTTTTCATTAAGCCGGGACATCTCAGTTTTCAATTCATCATTCCGCTCCCGCATTTCCTGAAGTCTTGCCTCAGCGATATCCCGTGCGTTCTTCATCGACAGGAATTCCTCATCGGTAAATTCTGAATCTTTACCCGAATTTCTTCTGACAATCAGCCAGGTAACCAGGGCTCCAGCCAATAATCCTAAAAACAAAAAAATGATTCCGCCCATGTTGTTTTCTGCCATAATAAAGCCCTAAAGATAAGGAATTTGAAAAGATCAGAAGTAATTAACCAGTCCGAAATGAATTTTCGCTGCCCTGAACTGAACAGGATTAGAAAACTCTCTGCCAAGGGCATAATTAAAAGAAAAAATACCGAGCCTGGTATCAAAAGTGATACCTGCACCGAAACCGATGGGTTTATCGCTGACGTAGCCTGAGTTTGAATTTCTTTCATACCATGCCCCATTGAAAAAGAGTTGCAAAAATGAGTTCTGCTCCAAGACATAGCGGATCTCCACTTTTCCGATTGCAAATAGGGATGCATTGATTGATTCTTCGTCAAATCCACGCAGCGAATTGAGTCCACCCAATCGATACAACTCATTATCAAAAGTACTGTTGCCTCCCAACCCGCCGGTTTTAACTCCGGGATTAAGAATAAATTTTGGTAAAACCCTGATATACATATCAGCAGAAATCTCACCGTTGTATTGAAGCGATTTCAATTCGAGACTATCATAAACTTCAGGATTAATTTTTCCGTTTTTTGAAATATTCCTGTTCCCAGCCCCGGCAGAAAAATCAATAATATATCCTTTGGATGGATTCAGTCTGTAGTCGACATTGATAAACTTTAAAGCCGCTCCATACATGGTTTTTCTGACGTCCGCGAATGGAGGCAATACCGTGGCATTCTCATATTGCTTAGTAGAGAGTAATGATGAGTTTTTATCCTCCACAAACAGCTTCAGAAAACTTCCTTGTCGCAGTAAAAACTGCAATCCTGCACCAAGAGTAGTCTCCAAGTAAGACGTATCCGATTTGTATATGGCAAGCTTAAGATCAATGCCAAAAGGGGTATTCAAAATAAAAGGGTAATTCAGATTGACTTTGAGGTCCTGGGTTTTACTTCTGGGCTGTTTCCAGTTGAGATCAAACAACTCCCCTCTTCCAAAAGAACTCAGAAGTCTCAGCCGAAGATCACCGGTAAGCTGCACTTTCCCGGTATTGTTATTGTCGGGAAGCACTCCTACAACTCCATCAATCTGACTGGCTTTCTTATCCTGCAGGTAAAGTATTACCCGGGCTGTATTCTCTGTAAAAGCAATGTTAAAAGCCCGTGTTTCAGTTACCATCGGAAGTTCTTTGATTCTTCCGGGAATTTTACGGATGACGCTTTCGTTGTATACATCTCCGGGCTTCACACCAATGTAATTACTGATGTAAACAGTCGAGAGCTTTGGTTCGCCCATCACAATTACGCTGTCAATTGTAATCAGTCTTTCAGTATTCAGAATCACCGAAGCGGACACATTTTCGTTATCGAATACAAACTGATCGTACCGTATCGAGGCAAAGGGATACCCATTATTTTCGCACCAGTTCAGAATCTTTTCATTCATCCTTCTGAGCTTTTCAGGACTTACCGGTCTGCTCTCAAAAAACCTGTCGCGAAAGCCTGCCTCACTGAGCCAACCTTCATCAATGTTAGAGTTGATCAGTTTTACCCATTTGTACTGTTTTCCTGTGTGAAGGCTTACTCTGAGTGTATCACCCAAACGAACAATACTGTCAGCATTGGCTTCCAGATAACCGTTGTCGTACAAATAAGCGAGTAAACGATTGACTGATCTCGCTGCATCTGCAGAATCCCTGACCTGAGTTGATGGCCATTTTTTTCTAACAGCTGACGGGACATCTTCACGAGTAGAAATAATTAAATGTGACTGTGAAAAAGCATCAGTCAGCAGCAGCATCATCAATGCAACTACGATAAAAGCACCTGATTTTTTCTTCAGAGTCATCTTAAAGGCTCCAGTCAATCGGTTTTTGACCGGATTGTATGAGTAACGCATTTGTTTTCGAAAAATGTCGGCATCCCAAAAATCCGGTGTGGGCTGAAAACGGAGAAGGATGAGGGGCTTTGAGTACAAAATGCTTTTGAGTGTCTATCAGTGCTTCTTTTGCCTGGGCATATTTCCCCCACAATAAGAAAACTACACCGGTCTTTTGCTCCGATATTTTTCGAATGATGGAATCTGTAAACAACTCCCACCCCTTGTTCTGGTGAGAACCTGCCAGGCCTGACTCAACAGTCAGGGTGGCATTTAGCAATAACACCCCCTGATCGGCCCATTTCTGAAGATTGCCGGATCGCGGATACTCGATATTCAGGTCCTCCTGAATTTCTTTGAATATATTTTTCAGTGAGGGTGGCAATGAGATTCCATCAGAAACGGAAAAACAAAGGCCGTTAGCCTGACCAAATCCATGATAAGGGTCTTGTCCGAGAATTACCACTTTGACCTGATCAAAAGGCGTACTGTTTAAAGCATTGAAAATGAGAGGTCCGGGAGGGAAAATCACCTTTCCGGACTTTTTCTCCGAAATCAGAAAGGACTTCAGTTCTTTGAAATATGAAGAATTGAACTCACCGGCAAGCTGATCGAGCCAGCCGGCCTCAAGCTCAGGACGAACCGCACTGGCGGTTTCCTCATTTGAAATCATGTTGCTTTCCATATTAAACAAAGGTAAAATTCGGTCATTTTTTTTGCTTTAACAGCCTAATTCCATAGATTTGGAAATATTTCCTTTTAAGGGATGTTGTTAGTAACTAATTCATTTTATCAACAGTACACCAATCGTATTCAGTTGTTTCTTTAATTTGCATTCAGTCACTCTGAAAATCAATTCTAACCAGAAAACACCAGTAATGAAAAAACTTTCAGCCATCCTTCTTGTCGTGTCATGTCTCGGACTTTTGGGATCATGTAAACCAAAGGAAAAATGTCCTGCATACGGCAAGAATCTGCCTAAAAAACATCAGCCGGCCGTCAATTCCTGACAGCAATACGTTTCCATAACAAAATCCGCTTCTTCGCAGGGAGCGGATTTTGTTGTTTAAGCAACCGCAAATAGCTTTTACGATGAAAGGATTTCTGTATGCACTAAAAGGACTGGTTGAGGGTATAAAAACCCAACTGAACATGAAAGTGCATCTGGTAATGGCCACCCTTGCCTTGCTGGCAGGGTATTTTCTCAGCATTGAACCTCATGAATGGAAGTGGCTTGTTCTAAGTATTGGTCTTGTCATCAGTATTGAACTGATCAACACCTCCATTGAATATCTCGTGAACCTGGTATCCCCCCAACACCATCCGCTGGCAGGTAAAATCAAGGATTTGTCAGCAGCAGGAGTTTTGATTGCAGCCTTAACAGCTCTCATTATCGGCCTGATCATTTTCACTCCAAGAATCCTGTTCCTGATCAAATACTCCTAATAAAGAGGGGTCAGTACTTGGTTTTTGAAGGATTTGCCTTCCACTTTTCAAACACTTGCTTTGCCTGATCCTCTTTGATGTAAAACATCGGTATCTGACGATTTTCAAAAGGCAAATCCAATTGTTCGTAAATGAATTGATCATCGAATCCGGCATCAGCAGCATCCGCTTTGGTACTTGCAAAAAACACTCTTGCAGGCCTGGCCCAGTAAATGGCACCCAGGCACATCGGACAAGGCTCACAGGAACAATAAATGTCGCAACCTGTCAGCTGAAAGCTACCAGAATATTCACATGCATTTCTGATGGCAACCACCTCAGCATGAGCGGTAGGATCGTTTGATGATGTTACACTGTTATAGCCTTCACCGATAATAACACCTTCTCTTGCAACCACTGCTCCAAAGGGACCACCGTATCCACCCTGTGAGCCTAAGCCGGCAAGTTCAATTGCCCGGGTCATGAATAAAGGATTATATCCGGTATGCTCAGTTGTTTTGTCCATAATGAATAATGATGTTCTGCAAAATATCCGGATGCAGGCTCAATGCAACGGGACATGTTTTTGAAATATGGGACAACAGTCTTTTTTCCTGATCGTTGTATTGATTGTGTGGAAAAGTCAACTCCACGTCAATGGCGCTGACACGCCTGGGGTTTGATGCCATATGCTTAGTAATGGTGACACGAGTACCGTTGATGTCAAACCCTCGTTTGCCGGCTTCAATTCCCATAATGGTAAGCATACAACTCCCCAATGAAGTTGCAAGTAAATCTGTGGGAGAAAATGCCGCTCCTTTCCCATGGTTATCCACGGGAGCATCAGTTAGGATGCTGACACCTGATGCGTTATGAGTGGCCTGTGTCCTCAGCTCACCGACGTAAATAGTTTCTGCTGTTGCCATGAGCCAAATTTACCAATAACGTACAGAAGAAAAACTCAAAAAGGCGTACCTTTGTTATCCTTCAGGATTTCATGAATTCACTTCGTTTGCTCTTATTTTTGTTTTTCCTGCCGGGTTTGGCACTCGGTCAAATAAATCCATTTGAGTATCAGGAAGATAAGCCACCTTTGATGAAAAATGAGTGGGCACTCGGACTGAATGTACATTCAGCCGGTTGGGGACTTGACTTTAGAAGAGCTAAAAACTTGACAGTCAACAAGAAGCGTCATTATGAAATTGAGGCGGTCAACATGAAGCACCCCAAGGAAGTACGCTCCGTGAATCCATACTTTGATAATGCCAGGTCCTTTTTTTACGGAAAACAGAATACACTGACAGTGCTTCGTCTGGGATATGGAAGACAAAACGTTTTGTTCAATAAGGCTGAGAAAGGTGGTGTGGAGGTCAGACTGAACTACACCGGAGGTTTCTCTTTGGGTCTGGCCAAACCTGTTTATCTCAATATCCTTTACCCTACTGAATTTGACAGAGAATACATGGTAATAGTTGAGAAATACGACCCCGAAAAGCATTATACTGACAACATATACGGAAGAGCTCCATTTACCGAGGGCATCACCGAAATCAAACCTTACCCGGGAGCTTATGCTAAATTCGGTCTTGCATTTGAATATGGCTCATGGGATGATGATATCAGGTGCATTGAAACGGGCATTTCTTTTGATGCTTACGGAAAAGAAGTTCCCATCATGGCACTGACCGAAAACAGTCAGTTTTATTTTAACTTTTACATTAACATCCTTTATGGACGTAAGTGGTAATCCTACCACTTATTTTTATCTGTTATGAGCGATACAGCAACCGTGATAAAAGATCAGGAAAAACCCCGTAAGCCAGATTGGCTTCGGGTCAAATTGCCTGTCGGAGAAGAATACAGAAAAGTTCGTGGTCTCGTATCCGAACACAAACTCCATACGATTTGTGAAAGCGGAAACTGTCCGAATATGGGTGAGTGCTGGGGAGCCGGCACAGCCACCTTTATGATTCTGGGTAATGTCTGCACCCGGTCGTGTGGATTTTGTGCTGTTGCTACCGGAAGGCCTTCTGCGGTAGACCTGAAGGAGCCTGAAAGAGTAGCTGAGTCTGTAAGGCTCATGCAGGTTAAGCACTGCGTCATTACCTCTGTTGACAGAGATGATCTGAAGGATGGCGGTGCTGCGGTCTGGGTGGAAACAATAAGAGCCATCAGGCGACAAAGCCCAGGAACTACCATGGAAACACTCATACCCGACTTTCAGGGTAAGTGGGAAAATCTTGAAATGGTGATCAATGAAAAGCCCGAAGTAATTTCTCACAACCTTGAAACTGTCAAACGACTGACACGACAAGTTCGGGTTCAGGCTAAATATGAGCGGAGTCTAGAGGTGCTGAAGAGAATTACCGAGGCGGGTGTACATGCCAAATCAGGCATCATGCTGGGACTGGGAGAATCGCAGGATGAAGTTTTGGAATCAATGCATGATCTCAGAAACTCGGGAGTGGTGATTCTGACTCTTGGTCAGTATCTCCAACCAACAAAAAATCACCTTCCTGTAGCTGAGTTCATTCACCCCGATACATTTGCTTCATACAAACAAGCCGGCATTGAAATGGGCTTCCGCTACGTGGAAAGTGGTCCACTGGTCAGGTCATCCTACCATGCTGAAAGGCATATTTTCTGATTGCCCTCCTTTGCGGGAAAACTGAAGAAGCATCCCCACTTTTAACAATCCTCATAGCCTGATACCATGAACAGCAAAACCAGAATCGCCATCAATGGATTTGGCCGGATCGGCCGTGTAACGTTCAGACAATTGCTGAATCAGCCAAACTTTGAAGTAGTTGCCATTAATGATCTCACCAACAGTGAAACGCTTGCACACCTTTTAAAATACGACTCAATTCACAGAGCCTTTCCGGGAAGTGTAACTGCCGAAAACGGTGCTCTTGTGGTTAATGGCATTTCCATTCCTGTTTTTGCAGAAAAGGATCCTTCGGTCTTACCCTGGGGTAAACTGGGCGTGGATGTGGTGCTGGAATCAACCGGAAAATTCACCAGTACTGAAGGGGCTTCTTTGCATTTAAAGGCCGGTGCCCGTAAAGTGATTGTTTCAGCACCTTCTAAAGACAAAATGAAAACCGTTGTTCTGGGAGTAAATGAACATTTGATTGACGCATCCGACACTGTAATTTCAAACGCTTCCTGTACCACAAACAACGCTGCTCCGATGGTCAAAATTCTTGATGAACATTTCGGAGTAGAAAGTGCATACATCACAACTGTTCATGCTTACACCGGTGACCAAAACCTTCACGATTCACCGCACAAGGATCTGAGAAGAGCACGTGCGGCTGCAGTTTCTATTATTCCAACCTCCACAGGTGCTGCAAAAGCAGTTGGTGAAGTATTTCCTCATCTGAAAGGAAAAATCGGCGGAGCCGGCATCCGTGTACCGGTACCGGATGGGTCGCTGACCGACATCACCTGTGTAGTTAATAAACAAACCTCAGTTGAAGAAGTAAACCGTCTTTTCAAAATTGCAGCAGAATCAAACCTGAAAGGGATACTTCAATACACAGAGGACCCTATAGTTTCCGTTGATATTATCGGCAATCCTTACTCCTGCATCTTCGATGCGCAACTGACCTCTGTTATTGGTAATATGGTCAAAGTAGTTGGCTGGTATGATAACGAAATGGGTTATTCCTGCCGACTGGTAGATCTGATTGGTATTATTAAATAATTCTTTTTAAAAATAAAAACGGGCGGTAAAAATACCGCCCGTTTTTATTTGCATTCATTATTTTATTCTTTCACAAATCTTGTTTGATAAACTCCTGAAGCTGCTTCCATCTTCACCAAATAAATTCCTGCCGGAACATTTCTGATATCAAGAACCACTTGATTGCCGGAATCCAATCGTGCAACTGAAACATTTTGAACTTCACGACCTGTGAGATCAGTAATGGTAACTGATACATTCTCCTCATTTAATCCGATTGCAACCACCTTTACATTTTCAGTAGCCGGATTAGGATGAACCTCAAGAGAAACTTCAGAGACTGATGAAACGGCTGAAGCATTTCTGCACGAGAATGAAACAGCAAAGAACTTCGCGAAACCGGTGCCGCAGGCATTGACCGCACTTGCCGTGATATTACCGGCTGTGCTTCCAAAATCAACAGTAATCGAGTTGGTGTTGCCACCTGATGTTATGGTTGATCCTGACGGTACAGTCCACACGTATGAAGATGCTCCTGCTACAGGATTAATCGAGTAGATATTTCCGGTACTGTTAGCACATGGTGCAGGATCACCGAATATCTCGACCGGCTTGGTTGGGAAAGGATAAGCTATTCTGGATCTGGCTGCACTTGAACCGCAGGTGTTGACACTTTGCACTTCAATATTTCCACCGGTGTAGGTTGGACCAAAATCAACTGTAGCTGAATTGGTGCCCTGACCGGAAGCTATTGTTGCTCCTGCAGGCACAGACCAGTTAAATGAGGTTGCATTGGCTACAGTATTGATCGAATAAACCTGCTGTGAATTGCACACATTATAGCTGGCACCCTGAATATTTCCGGGGAAATCAGGAAGTGACGTGATATTGATGCATCTGGATGGAGTTGTAAAGCAGGCGTTGGTAGCGGTCACACAAACCTGGCCAGAGGTGAATCCGGGACCAAAGTCAATGTTAGCAATTGATGTTCCCTGACCTCCGGAAACAGTTGCGTTGGCAGGTGCTGTCCATGTGTAAGAATCAGCTCCTGGAACAGTACCGACTTCAAAGACCACTCCGGAAGTGTTATCACAGACAGTAGTAGGTGCCGTAGTAAAGTTAGGAGTAGAAAGCTTTTGACGAACCCAGAGCTGTGTGGTATCACTCACCCCGCAGTTACTGACAGCCTGAACGTAAATTTCATAACCAGTCAGCGGAGTAGGACCGAATTCGATTCGAACGGTTTCAGTTCCCTGACCTGAAATGACAGTAACTCCGGCATCACCTGACCAGTCATATGATGTGGCCCCGGGAACAGGTGCGATGGAGTAATCCCACTGATCACCTTCACAGGCTACACCAGGACCTGATATAGGTCCGGGTTGAGAACCTCCTAAATCTACCTGCATCAAAGCCACAGCAGATGTATCGGATAGTCCGCATGAACGTCTTACGATGCAGTCGTAAAGACCAGCCCAGGTAGCATCAACAGGGTTGATCACAAGAGTACCCCCTGTTGCACCGGAAACCGCACCGCCATCAGTCAGGTTCACTCCATCTTTACGCCACTGATAAATCAATCCGGTTCCGTTTTGAACAGCAACTGTGAAGGATACCTGATCGCCGGTACAGGCATTGAGTGAATCAGGATCATCAGAAACCACTACACCACCGGTTACCGCCAGTCTTCTGACGCTGGAACTTCCACAAGGATTATCGGCGGTTACTCTTACAAATCCTGTATTCAACCCGTTATTGAACTGTATCTGTATAGAAGTTGTTCCCTGGCCGCTGATCACTGATGATCCGGATGGCGCAGTCCACGTGTAGGATGTCGCACCGGCAACAGGGCTAATAGAATAAGTTTGAACTGATCCGCACAATCCGCTGGTCGGTCCGGAAATGATTCCTGGCTGCAAAGGTTTGGAGCGAACAAATAATGATCTCTGATTAGAGTTTCCGCAAGGGTTTTGAGCCACCACCCTTACAAAACCGGATGTGAATCCTATCGGAAAAGTAATATTAACCTGATTAGAGCCCTGACCGGTGATGATGGCACCGGCAGGCGCTGTCCAGTTATAGAAATCAACACCAGGACGTAAAGTGGTTGAATAGGTATATGTGTTTCCTGCGCAAGCATAAGCTGTTCCGGAAATTGGAGCCGGTGTCAAAGGCGGAGTGCTGGTAATGGTCTTGGATCTTGGTCCTCGAACACCACAGCCATTGTAAGCCCTTACTTCTACTACCCCGCCTGAGAATCCAACGCCATAGTCAATAGTGACTGTGGTGTCGGTAGTCTGGAAGGAAGAAAGTCCTGAAATGGTGGCATTTGAAGGAAGCGTCCAGATATAGTAAAGAGCCCTGTTTGACTGATTGATGGTGTATGGCAATGATTGAACGGCGCAGGCGATTGAAGAGCCGATCATATAATTTATGGATCCGGGTCCGGAAGTCGAAACATTGACCGTAACGGGGTCTGCTGTTGAAACGCATCCATTTCCATAATCAACCGCTACCGTATAAGTGCCTGCTGTAGTCACCAGAATATCCTGAGAAGTTGCACCGGTGGACCACAGGTAAGACAATCCCGGAGAGGCTGAAAGGGTTACGGAACCACCGGCACAAATATCGGTTGGGCCGGAAGCTGCAATTGTTGCCTGACCACCGACTGCAACATCAACGGAAGCAGAATCAGTACATCCTGCCCCATTATCGGCTATCAGTAATACAGTATAATTACCCTGTGCAGTGTAGGAGTGCGATGCATTAGAACCGGCAGCAGTATTGCCGTCACCAAACTCCCATGAATAGGTCACGCCACCTGAATTCTGCGATTGATTGGTGAAATTGAAGAGATTGCCTGCTAAACATGCAGAAGTAGGTGAAGCTGAGAATGCAACAGCAGCAGAGGTTTGTTCGATACCATCAAAATTGTCAGAAACATCACCTGCAGACAATTCATAATCGTATAGTTTCAAAAGTGCAATTCTTCCCGGTTGAGCTTCATTGCCAAAAACAATGTCATCCCTGAAAAAATTAATCACATTATCGACGCTCGGCAACGCTTTGTCACTGGCATCAATAAACGATCCGATTGGGGTGCCATTGATGTATATATTCACTTCTTCAGTTACACTGTTTCTGGTTAAAACCAGATGAACGTATGTGTTGGAACCAAAGGCGCTGTTATTCACAGTGAGTTCATCAAAGAATTGTACCTGAGTGGCTGTTCCATACAAGCCTAAGTCGGATGTCCGGTTTTTGAAGTCGATAATCCGGAAAAAACCGGAGTTATTCGTAAACCTGAAATACATCTCAATCGAATATGCGGTTCCCAGAAAATTTCCCGCTGCACCGTTATCAAACTGAAGTCCGTCATTCTGGATAAAACTATAAACCGGTCTTGACAAACAGGAAACCGGCAGACTTTCACTTGTGTAAACGGCAGTTCCAAGAGGATTGAGGCTTGGGCCTGAACCACCACTTTCCGTCAGGGAGTTCAGAAAGTCATACTTGTAGGCCTGTTGCGAAACTCCAGTGACGGATGAAACTAGAATTACTACAAAAGCCAACGAAATTTTGAGACGCAATTGATTCATAATCTGAGCGTTTTTATTGAAGGTGTTGAGATTTGTATTAAAGATTGAATTGGGCAGTATAATTATCGCGAAATCGGGAATGGCTCAGATTGAACCGTTTTAGCATCAAATGATGATTTCCTGTTTCACGACATTTACACAAAAGTAACCTTTTCAGTGAAATATGCAATAGTGTATCCTGCCTTTTCGTTAGGCAATTTTATCCACATCAGATTGTTGATTACGTTGAAGATGGCGGCACGAACCACCTGACCGGTATCTTTATTTTTACCTTTTAAACCACCCCGAACCAGAATGGCATCTAAAGGCAACAGAATCAGAAATCCCAAGGAAGAAGAACCGGAAGAAATTGCAATTGAAAAGAAACCGTCTTCTAAGGCCAAAACCCGCAATTCTGCCCAGAAATCCCCCAATGAAAACTGGCTGAAATCCAAATTGGTTTTCCTGAGTGACGAACGGTTTCAGAAAATAGCAGGATTGTTTTTTATTTTACTTTCCGTCTATATGGTAATTGCTTTTACCTCATTCTTTTTCACCTGGAAGGCCGACTCAGATAAAGTGAACGGACCATGGCTGGGACTGCTTTTTGATCCTTCGGTGAAAGTTGACAACTGGTTAGGCAAACTGGGAGCCATTATCTCCCATACCTTCATTCAAAACTGGTTTGGAGTGACTGCTTTTGTTTTTGTATTGCTTTCGTTTCTTTCCGGATTCAGGATTCTGTTCGGCATCCAGCTCCTGCCCTTTTCCAAGACACTTAAGTACAGCGCATTCGGATTCTTTTTCGTGGCAGCCACCCTGGCATATGTGATCAATTCAACCAGCGACTATCTCTTTTTGGCAGGTTCTGTCGGACTTGAGATGAACCGCTGGCTGCAAAGCATTCTTGGCTATGCAGGCACCGGCATCCTGTTGGTATTTTCTTCCTTGGCATTCATGGTTGCCGTTTTCAATTTCGCCTTCAGGATTCCGTCCTTCCTCAAAGCGAAAAACGAAGCAATTATTTCGGAAGACAATCAGGAAGAAGTGGAGGCTGCCCTCGCGAGCCTTGCGGGAAATCAGCTTAAAGACAAAGAAAAACAGGCAATAACTGAACCAGAAATGGAGATCACCGGTCAAACGGATGATCAGGACACCATTTTTAATAACAACGAAACAAACAACGCTTCCATTTCTTTCGATCTGGATAATGAAACCGTACCGGTGCCGGTGGCCACCACTGAACTGGAAATCGAAATTTCAGCAGATGAAGAAACGGCGAAAGAAATAACTCCCGAAAACGGTGTTCCTCTTTCAATTGAGATTATACCTTCATCAGCCGATGCCGGTGCAGAAGTTGAAGTTGCTAATACTGAAGTATTAGGTGAATACGATCCGAAACTGGATCTTTCCTCTTATCAGTTCCCTACACTCGACCTTTTAGAAAACCATGCCAGTAAGTCGCAGCTTTCACGTGACGAACTAAAGGCGGAACTCGAGGCGAATAAAAACAGAATTGTCGAAACACTTGGTCATTACAACATTGCAATAGACAAAATCAAAGCGACCGTAGGACCTACCGTCACCCTTTTTGAAATTATTCCACAGGCAGGGGTCAGGATTTCTAAAATTAAGAATCTTGAAGACGACATCGCATTGAGTCTTTCGGCGTTAGGAATCCGTATCATCGCCCCTATCCCCGGAAAGGGAACCATTGGAATTGAAGTACCGAACCAGAGCCCTGAAGTGGTCTCTATGCGATCAGTGATTGCCTCTGAAAAATTTCAGAACTGCGACTATGACCTGCCGATTGCCTTAGGCAGAACCATTTCCAATGATGTGTTCATTGCTGATCTGGCTAAAATGCCACACATGCTGATGGCCGGAGCCACCGGACAGGGTAAATCGGTTGGTCTTAATGCTGTACTGGTTTCATTACTCTACAAGAAACACCCGAGTCAGGTTAAGTTCGTCCTGGTGGATCCCAAAAAAGTGGAACTCACTTTGTTCAAAACCATAGAAAGGCATTTTCTGGCTAAATTACCAGGTGAGGAAGAAGCAATCATCACCGATACCAGAAAAGTGGTCAATACACTGAATTCTCTTTGCATCGAAATGGATCAGCGGTACGAACTGCTTAAAGATGCACAGGTGAGAAATATCCGTGAATACAACGCACGTTTTGTCAGCCGCCGACTCAACCCCAATAACGGCCACCGGTTTCTTCCGTTTATTGTGCTGGTAGTGGACGAGTTCGCTGACCTGATCATGACTGCCGGCAAAGAGGTCGAAACCCCTATTGCTCGTTTGGCGCAGTTAGCCAGAGCTATTGGAATTCACCTGATTATCGCCACCCAGCGACCATCAGTCAACATTATCACTGGCACCATCAAGGCCAACTTCCCGGCCCGACTGGCCTTCAGGGTAGCTTCAAAAATTGATTCCAGAACCATCCTGGACACAGGTGGAGCCGACCAACTGATCGGTCGCGGAGATATGCTTTTGTCTACCGGCTCAGATATCATCAGGTTGCAGTGCGCGTATGTCGATACTCCTGAAGTTGAACAAATTACTGAGTTCATCGGGGGGCAGCGCGGTTACCCGGATGCCTTTATGCTCCCTGAATATGTTGGTGAAGGCGAAGGCTCCGGAGGGTCAGATTTTGATGCATCCGACAGGGATCCGCTTTTTGAAGAAGCCGCGCGCATGGTGGTTGAACATCAGCAGGGCTCAGCCTCGCTGTTACAGAGAAGGCTCAAACTGGGTTACAACAGGGCAGGAAGACTTATTGATCAGCTTGAGGCAGCAGGAATTATTGGTCCGTTTGAAGGAAGTAAGGCCAGACAGGTGAAAATTAAGGACCCGCTTTCTTTGGAACAGTTTTTGAATGTGGGTGACAAGACCTAATTTTGCTCAAAATTCAAAAATGAAAATCCAAAACCTGTTCAGGACCGCTTTGGTTGTCCTGTTGTTCGTCAATTCCGCTTTCGCTCAGAACTCAAAAGATCCTAAAGCCACTGAAATTCTGAAAGGGGTCAGCAACAAATACAAATCGCTGAAATCTTATTCTGCATCCTTTAAAGTCACTACACTCGATCAGAAGAACAAGGCTACTGATACACAAACAGGGTCGCTCACTGTCAAAGGTGCCAAGTACCGTTTGTCGATCAAGGGGCAGGAAGTGATCAGTGACGGTAAAACCGTCTGGACTTATCTGAAAGAGTCAAACGAAGTTCAGATTAATGACGTGGCTGAAAGATCGGATGCCATCTCCCCTACTTCCATTTTCACCATTTATGAAAAAGGGTTTTCGAGTAAATTCATGAGTGAGAGTAAAAACGGTTCAAAAACAAATCAATTGATTGAACTTGTACCTGATGATAAAAAGAAACCTTACTTCAAAATCCAGATTACCGTGAGCAAGGAAGATAAAATGTTGTCATCGGCAAAAATATTTGATAAGAACGGTACACATCTCACCTATTCCATTGAAAAGTTCAATGCCAACGCAGAAGCACCGGATCAACTTTTCACTTTCGATTCAGCTAAGTACCCTGGTGTGGAGGTAGTGGATTTAAGATGATCCTGGAATTGAATTCCTTGAAATAAAAAAAGCTCCGTTAAATTTCACGGAGCTTTTTTTATTATTCTTGATCAATTTACCGTACCAGTGTAACCCTGCCATATTGCTGATGAATTCTTCCGAATACATCCTTCACTCTGGCATCGTAAATGTATACATCCTGCTGAGCAACTGAATTGTCTTTCTGAACGGTTCCGTTCCATCCGTTTTCAATACCGGTAGAAGTGTAGATATTTTCTCCCCAGCGGTTATAGATATTCAGTGTCACTTCCACAATTCCCAGTCCGGCTATGTTGAATAAATCATTCACACCGTCATCGTTAGGAGTAAATGCATTGGGTATATACAGTGTGAATTCAGGTACAATCACGACTGTTTGACGAGCGGTATCGATGCAACCGTAAGAGTTCATGACAAGCAGTGTGACTACATAAGTTCCGGTATCAGCGTAAGTATGAGTTGGCTCGAACTGAGTTGAACCTGAACCATCACCGAACGTCCAAGTATAGGTGACCCCACCCTGGCTGAAATTATTGAAGTTAATCACCGGATCAAGGATAGAAGCCTCAAACGGATCGGGCAGGAATTCTGCTACAGGTCCCGGATATACAGTAATAATATTGGGCATTGATGTGGTAGCAGTACATCCCATGTCCGTTGTGACGGTCAGTGAAACACCATAGGTACCACTGGTATTGTAAATGGCAACAGGGTTCTGCAGTGTGGAGGAAGTTCCGTTTCCAAAGTCCCAGTTCCATGATACAATCGAACCTGAAGCAACAAAAGATGAATCGCTGAAGGCCACAGCCAGCGGTCCGCAACCTTCTGCCTGCGAATAATTGAACACAGAAACCGGAAGCGGATGGATGGTCAGCTGATAACTGACCGTATCAGTACAACCGTTATCAGAAATGGCTATCAGGGTAACGGTATAAACTCCGGCTGAATCATAAACGTGAACAGGGTGAACAATACCATTCACAGTATTGCCGTCACCAAAGTCCCAGATATAATTGCTGATGGTTCCGGAACTGATAGTGGAAGTATTATTAAACTGCACTGAGGAGGATGCACAGGCGTCATCTGCATCAAATCCGGCATCCGGGGCAGGATTAACGGTTACACTCATTGATGCAGTAGCCGTACAACCATTGGAATTGGTCATGGTCAGAGAAACATTATAAGTTCCTGCTTGCGGGTACTGATAAACGGGACTTTGCGTGTTTCCGGTTCCTCCATCACCAAATGACCACTGATACTGATAAATAGCGGTGTCGCCGATCGCAGTGATTCCGGTAAAGGATGCAGGGTCGTAAGCACAATTGCTGACAGCAGATATGACTGGTTGTGGTAATGCATAGATGCTGACGGAATCAATTGTAGTGTTAGTACAACCGTATACAGAGGATACAGTGAGCGTTACCGGATAAACTCCGTCGCCGGGGAATGTGTGTAACGGATCAGCAGCAGATGAGCCGGAACCGTCACCGAAATCCCAATTCCATGAAGCAATGACACCGTCGGCGGATGAAGACTGGTCAGAAAAATATACCGGTGTTTCGTCACATGCATTTACAAACGTAAACGATGCAACCGGCTCCTGATAAATGGTTACTTGCTGTGTATACGAGTCTGTACAACCGGCACTTGTTTCAACAGTCAGTGTTACGTTATAAATTCCCGATGCACTGTAAGTATGAGTCGGATCCTGATCATTCGAAACTGATCCGTCTCCAAAGTCCCAGGTGCAACTGAGTACGCCTCCTCCAGGTACGGTTGACTGATTGAAGAACTGAGAAGTACTTCCCTGACAAACATCGAATGAGGCAAATGCTGCCGTAGGCAAAGGGAATACATTCATGGTGCTGGCTACCGACTGGCTACATCCGTTGTCGGTGGTAACCTGCAGGTTCACCTGATAAGAACCTTCCTGAGGATAAGTATGTGAAGGGTTTTGCTGCGAAGAAACGGTTCCGTCGCCGAAATTCCATGACCAGGCATTAATGCTTCCTGAAGAAACAGTTGACTGATCGCTGAATACTGCAACATTACTCAAGCATACAGGTGTAACAGAGAATGCCGGAACCGGAAGCGGATGAATCACAACCGGTATAGTAAGACTGTCTATACATCCCATATCAGATGTAACCACCAGTAAGGTATTGTAAGTTCCATCCTGATTGTAAATGTAAGACGGATTGAGATCATTTGATGATCCCCCGTTACCGAAGTTCCAGTAATTGCTGACAATGGAACCTGAAGATACAGAGGAGTTGTTTACAAACTGAAGCACATTTTCAGCACAAACTGCGGGTGCGGTAGCAGAAGCCACAGGTTGCGGATAAACAGTTAACGGTGATGTGAACTGAGCCGAGCAGTTATCTGATGAAGTTACCGTTAAAGTAACATTATATGACCCGGCTGATTGATACAGATGTGATGGATCTGTCTGTGTTGATTGTGATCCGTCACCAAAGTTCCAGTTATAAGAAGCGATAATTCCACTCTGCATCGAAGAACCGTTCACAAAATCGACCTGATTACCTTCACAGACATTCTGAGCAGAGAACTGAACTGCGGGCATTTCAAATACCTGAACAAAGGCTGAAACAGTGTCCGAACAACCCTGCGCTGAAGTAACAATAAGAGTTGTCTCGTAAACTCCGTTTGACTGGTACGCATGTGAAGGGTTCTGATCAGCTGATACAGTACCATCACCGAAACTCCACGACCAGTTATTGATTGAACCCAGAGAAACAGAAGAACCGTCAGTGAAAACTGCCTGAGAACCATCACAGACATCGGCTGCAGTGAATGCAGCTAATGGCTGAGGATAGATGGTCACAGGTTGAGTAACCGAAGCGGCACATCCCATTCCTGACTGGGCATTGAGAGTTACATTATAGGTGCCTGCAGCCGGAAACTGGTGTGACGGACTGATAGTGGATGCGTAGGCACCATCACCAAAATTCCAGTTCCAGGAAATAATATTCCCATTCGCAATACTGGTGTTATTTTGAAAGACCGTGGCTGAACCAAAACAATTTGGAGAACTGACAAATGAAGGTTGAGGTAATGGGTTGACCAGGACATTGGAAGCGAATGTTGCAGAACAGCCTCCTGCATCAGTGATGGTAACAGTATAGGTTCCTGAAGAGGAAACACTAATCGTTTGTGAAGTAGCTCCTGTTGACCATTGATATATTGATCCGGGGTTATTGGCATCCAGCAATGCTGACTGTCCGTCACAAATATTTACGTTTACCGGATCCACCACAAGTCCTGTACCTCCCAATTCCACATCAATTGAAGCCACTCCGATACAGCCTGCCGCATTGGTTATCTGTACTTCATAGAAGCCTGAATCAGAAACAGTAATGGTCTGAGTGGTTTCTCCACCGGGGAACCATAAATAAGTGCTGCCCGGGTTTCCGGCATTCAGCACAGTGGTGGAACCCTGACAAAGAAATGCTGGCCATAAATTGGCATATGGTACAGGATTGATTCCAACAGAAACAGAGTCAGTTCCGGTACAACCGTTTGCATCGGTCACCAGTACTGAATAAACAGTGGGAGCTGTTGGAGTAACATACAAATTCTGAGAGGCAACACCACCCGGAGTCCATAAGTAAGAAACGCCACCGGTAGCAGTTAACGTTGCTGTTGACCCGTCGCAGATCATTTGGTCGGGACCCGCACTGGCAACAGGTAAAGGATTGACGGTGACAACCACCGAATCAGTTCTGTCGCATCCGTTGGAAGCGGTAACAGTGTAGTAATAAGTGGTCGTTGCTGTAGGAGTGACCGTGATGGAATTGGTGTTAAAGGATCCTGGATTCCAAACTACCTGATTACCCGGAGAACCGGTCAAAGTAATTGTTCCTCCTGAACAAAGTGCCCGATCGGGACCTGCATTGGCATTGGGTCGGTTCATCACGGTAACCCTGACGCTGTCATTGGCAACGCAGCCATTGGCATCAGTAACCGTAACGTAATACATGGTAGTCGCGGTAGGTGTGACCGTGATGGATGGACTCGTGCTTCCGGTACTCCAGATGTATGAAACACCACCCGTTGCAGTGAGGTTCGCAGACAGTCCTGAACAAACCGCCTGGTAAGAACCGGCATTCGCAGCAGGAAGAGGATTCACCACAAAAGGCTGTGAGATGGTATCGGCACATCCATGAGAGGTTACTCCAATCAAAGTAATATTATAGGTTCCGGGAGTGCTAAAATTGATAACCGGGTTTGCCTGAGTGGATGTTTGTCCGTTACCGAAATCCCAGTACCAACTGTTAATGGCTCCGTTGCTTGAAGTGGAGTTATTGGTAATGGTAACTGAACCTCCTGTACAGATGCTGCCTTGTGAGGTTGCAAATGACAATGAAGGTGTCGGATAGATCTGGATATTTCTCGGACGGGTATCGGTACAGCCACCGGCGGTAGTCACCGTAAGGGTTACCACCTGCAGACCTGGAGTTGAAAATGCGTGTGTAGGATTTTGTAACGTTGAAGTAGTTCCGTCACCGAAATCCCAGTTCCAGCCAATGATATTCCCCATGTTGGTAAAAGACATATCGGTAAACTGAATGGATTCGCCAACACAACTGAAATCGTAACTGAAATTTGCCTGAGGAAGCGGATAAACATTGAAGGATCTGGTTACCGTATCCATACAACCGTTATTACTGGTTACAACAAGAGTGACGGTATATGAACCCCAAGATGAATAGGTATGTATGGGATCCTGCAATTGTGATACGTTTCCATCACCGAAATCCCAGTTCCAGGAAACAATGCTTCCTGAAGCTATTGAGGAAATGTCATTGAACTGAAGCGGTTGATTGATACAAATATCATTTGGAGTAAAATTCGCAACAGGGATCGGATTTACGTTTACCGTAGTAGACAAAATTCCGGAACATCCGTTTGCATCCGTGATGGTAACCGAATAGGATCCGCCTGTACTTACGGTGATTGTCTGGCTGCTCTGACCGCTTGACCATTGATAGCTGTATCCCGGATTACCGGCATCAAGCACCACAGAGCCACCTGCACAGAAAGATGCATTCTGTAAAGTATTAACAATTGTACCGCTCTGACTGGCTACTGATGTTCCTACTGCAGTACATCCTGCAGCATTGGTAACGGTAACAGTGTAGGTACCGGCACTGCTCACCGGAATAGTCTGAGTAGTGGCGCCGGTTGACCAAACATAAGTTGCACCGGGGTTTCCTGCATTGAGTGTGATAGAAGAACCTGCACAAACGAATACATTTGATAAACTGACTATTGGATTTTGATTGACAGTTACCGTAGTAAATGCTGTATTGCTGCATCCGTTGGCATTGGTACCGGTTACTGCATATGAAGTTGATGAACCTGGAGTAACCACAATGGTGCCGGTATTATTACCGGTTGGATTCCAGGAGTATGTTTGTCCTCCTCCGGCTGTTAAAGTCGCAGACTGACCGGCACAAATCGACTGGCTTGGTGTAACGGTTATTACCGGAAGCGGATTGACTGTTACCGTAACATTCGCACTGGCAGTACAGCCGTTCGCATCAGTAGCCGTTACAGTGTATACAGTTGTTGATGAAGGAGAAACTGTGATTGGATTGGTGGTTTGTCCTCCAGGGGTCCAGCTATAGGTATTTCCGCCGGAAGCTGCGAGGGTTACAGTCCCGCCAAGGCAAACAGACTGATTGGGACCAGCAGACACCATCGGAGGTGCATTGATACCTATATTCTGGGTAATAGTAGCCGAACAGCCGAATGAATTGGTGACAGTAAGAGATACATTGTAATTGCCTGCTGAACCAAAGGTTACAGAAGGGTTCTGGTTGGTGGAAGTCTGGCCGTTACCGAAATTCCATTGCCACCCTGTAATGGTTCCGCCACCGGCAGTTGAATTACTGGTAAAGGTTACCGGGCCTCCCTGACAGGCAACAGCACTCATGGTAAATGCTGGAACTGGCAGTGGATTGATAACAACAGTTTGTGTCAGTGTATCAGAACAACCATTTGCATCTGTTGCAATCAGTGTTACATCATATGATCCGGCGCTTCCATAGGCCACTGTCGGATTTTGATTAGTGGAAGTCTGGCCATTACCAAAATTCCATTGCCATCCGACATTGTTAGATGGCGTGGTGGTGTTATTCAGTGTAACAGCTGTACCCACGCATCCCCCTGCTGCGCTGAATGACGGCACCGGAGGAGGTGTGATCACCACTGGTTGTACTATAGTATCGATACATCCCAGATCCGTTTCAATGATCAGAGATACATTGTAGGTTCCGGGTGCAGGAAACGTGTGAACAGGATTCTGAACTGTTGAAGTCCCCGTACCTCCGAAATTCCAGTTCCATGAAATGATATTACCACCCGGTAATGTCGACTGATCGGTAAACTGAATCGGAGTGTTGGGACAGGTATTTGAAAAGGCGAATGCTGCTGTTGGTTCAAAGGCACTGATCACATTGACGGTATCCTGATTGGAGCAGACGCCATCACTTACTGTTACAATATAGGTACCGGCACCAACTGTCTGGATGGGCAAAGTAACTCCATTGCTCCATAGGTAGGTGTAGTTTCCGGTTCCACCTGAAGCCTGAACATTCACTGTAGCAAGATCATTACAGGCAATCAGCTGATCGGGACCCGCATTTACATTGATACCCTGAACAGTGATACAATATGAATAAATCTGGGCACCATTCATCGGACATGCATCATCGTTCACCCTAACAGTGAAGCAATAAGGGTTTGATGAAATGTCAGCTTGAGTTGGTGTCCAGCAAAAATTACCTGTTGGTCTCGGACCGCCGGTTGAGGTGAAGGAGGCACCGGGTATGCTGGCATCCCAGTTAATAAATACATTCTGGGTGGCATCAGCATCAGCAGAATTGATAAAGAAACACAGCTGATCGCCGGCACAAACGGTGGCACTGAAATCATTGGTACCATTAATACCGGTAAGTGTCGGCAGGTTGTTGTTACAATTAAGAACCGTTATCTGAATATCTCTTTCAACCGATCCGATCAGTACACCGTTTCTGTATTCCTGAACAAGTACAGCCATTACCGTTACTTCGAGGTTGGTGGGTGTCATGCAGATGTCACCGGTTGCCGTATTGAATGAAACCGGCGGGCTCGAGGTAAGAGGGTTATTTGCGTTAAACGGAGGATTATAGCTTACGGTAGTTGAAGCATTCTGGTAAGGAGTAATCAACGAGTAAACAAGTGAATCTCCATCCGCATCATAAGCACCGTGATTAAAGCAAAATTCCTGTCCTAGACAGGCAAAAGGCACAGGTTTGTTTGAAAAAGTAGGTGAGTTATTGCATTGCGTGACCAGATTGTTCAGAGTGGCGTAGATGTAGAATGTATTGGAGTTCGGACTGGCGATATTGGTGATGGCGGCGTTTCTGCAGCAGAGGTTGTAGCTGAAAACCCAGTCGGTGCATTGCATGGGGAGCGTGATTACTCCCTCATAAACCCACTCCTGAATGCCGGTAAATACACCGCCGTTACAAGAAGAAACCGCGGTAGTACACAATGGAGTGACCTCCTGTCCTGTTCCGGGAATCGGATTACAGGTTACACTGAGGTTCTGGCCGCATGTCACTGACCTGACATTAACCAAAACAGTATTTGGTGCATTGATACCGACACAGTCGCGGTAGAAAGAAACCCTGATTCGATAGGTATTACCTCCCAAACATTCGTAAGTGAGATCTGCCCCCATAGCATGGCTTGCTTCGATAGATGTTGACTGGAATAACATTCCGGTCAAAATTGTCATTACAACGATGAATTTTCGTAGAAATTTGCCCATTGGATCGGGAATTTGAGATAGAACTTATACTTGCGTTCTTTCCAAAGATATTCCCGCCTTTGAGGGCCATTCTTGTAATGTAGGCTGAGGCCCGATATTGAAAGAATAGTGCTATAATAAAGTAGAAATCTTAGTGGTTTCTACCCTGCCGCAAGGCATTTATTGATTGATAATCAATGTCATAAACTACATCATCGCCGGAAAAGGAGTACTGTTCAGGATGTAAGAAAATCAGGTAATTTCTTTAAAAAGAGTAAACGTTCGAAAAATTGAACCAAAATCAATTAAATCCTACATAAGTGTAAAGTCTGTTTTATCAAACCAAAACAGACTTTTAAACAAAATGAGGGCTCACTGAGACAACAAGTCGCTTCCCAAAAAACTGCCTGACTTATTTGGAGGAAAGCGTGAAAACCCTTGAAATATTAAAACCAAAATGTATGTCGCCTTTCGACCAGGAACCTGTATTATCGGCAATAAATGCTCTTTCATTCATGGCAGGCGCGTTGGTAAAATGCAACTGAAAAACGTGTCCGCCGGTTTCAATGTCAAAACCTAGAGACAAAGGGTTGGTGTTTTCATCCCGCAACTGATCGGGTAAAACGTAAAAATAATCGGCAGTGATGGCAATTCGTTTGCTCAATTTGAGACGCGTGCCCAATTCTACTGCCAGAATATCGTGTTTATCAGAATTTTTCTCCACCAGATTCCGGTGAACCAGAACAGGACTGAGCTGAAAAGTAAATGCCTCTGAAAATTTTCGGCCA
>Ga0315903_10001448_pt1 | contig 36010 bp, 21 predicted proteins | sample LakEriMetagenome_7_FD_203524 | JGI IMG/M metagenome (GOLD analysis project Ga0315903, IMG submission 203524) | Freshwater fungal communities from buoy surface, Lake Erie, Ohio, United States - Buoy 2 MA119 | ecosystem: Environmental > Aquatic > Freshwater > Lake | place: USA: Lake Erie, Ohio...
AAATGACGTCCCAGTATAACAGACTATTATATGACAACTATTGTTTACAATACCACTGTTCTCAATTAACAACACGCATATCTGTTCTAGAAATGAAAATTCAAACGCTAGAATCGAAAATTCAAACGCTAGAATCGAAAATTCAAACTATGGAATCAACTATTCATTCTATAACGGAGAACATGTCCAATAATCCGCCGATATATTCGCGCAAATCGCGCAATAAACCCGCCACATTTTCCATGAATCAATACAATCCAATTGTTTTGCCACAAACACGCCCAATAATTCACAAAAAACCGCCCATAACCCACGAACCTGAACAATATAGTTCGCTCACTGAAGACTCAGACGCCTAACTAACTAAATTGACAAACAGATATAAAATTTATAATCTATTTCTACTATATAGGTTTCAGTCTGTATGCCAAGCACGCACAAATTATATATCGATGACCAGAGCGTCATCGACTTTTACGACAAAAATCCACAATACGATTTTGCAGTTATCAACGGAATTATCGTCGAATTACTTAAAACCTTGTCTCGTACATCGGCCGCCTCACCACCGCCAACACCAGCAACAGATGTCGACTCATTCGTAGAAGAAATCGAAAACATCAAACAAGATTATATCGATGAAATTCGCACAATTGTCACATCGAACAATAATCAACAACACTTATGTACACTGTTAGAAACCAGTAATAAGATGTTACTCGATAAAACGCATTCGATACTTACTACAATTATACCCAAAAACCAAAATATATTATATAATCAAATCAACGATTCGATAACTAACTTCTGTAAATCTATTTCGCAGGACATAAACACGCTAACCGAGCATGTGGATAAAGGGTCTGTCAAAGAATTCATTACCAATTTTGAAATGAAGGTTGCCGGGATGTTCCAGCACCTACAGCAGCCCGTATTCACGTTTATTAGTGCGAGCGAAGACCGCATCAATGCAAATATCAACACATTGAAATCTATCCAAACTACTTCCGCCAAGGAGCACCAACAGTTATTAACCAGTTTGTCGGATGTATTGGTACAATCGCAGCGGTCCATTTCGCCAACATTCAACGATAGTAAAGTGCTCACTTCCGTATTGACCGAACTCTATTCCAGCGCGGAAATTCTACAACCGCCCGATTTGAACGAAGACGAGATTATGTTGAAGCGCCTGCGTAAATCGAACATTATCATCAAAAATTTCACCCAAGATACGAATATTGGATGCGATGATATTTCGTTGTTTTTGCAGACGGTGGACGATAAGAATTGTCATGGGATTGTGTTGTCTCAAATGAGCGGCATTTCGGCCAAAAAGAACTATCAAATCGATATTCACAACAGTCATATTGTTGTATATGTTCATAAAGTCGAATATAATCCGGCGAAAATACAGGTTGCAGTGGATATTATCGATACATTGTTGTCGCGTTTGTCGCAGTACCAGGGCAAAACGGACAACGAATATTCGATTCCCAAAGATATCCTCGATATTATCAACAACGATTACCAGACGTTTCTTTCGCAAAAATCGGCGATTGCAGAAGTGTTCAAAGAGCACCAGAAGAAGGTGTTATCCCAAATCGACGAATTGAAGCTACCCGCATTAGATCGATTTTTATCGTCTAAGTATATGGCGCCAATTCCCAAACCGGGATTAAAATGCGAATTATGTAAGAGTTATTTTGCGAATAACTTGAAAGCCTTGGCCGCCCACAAACGGGGTTGTGTGCGTAAAACGGCCAAGTAAATTATATGTTTTTATTGACGCAGCATGTGTATGTATTGCGCGTATTATATTGTGTTTTATTGGAATTATGAAATAATAAGTAGTCCTAATGTGAGAATGAGATTAATATGTTGAGAGCGAGAGTGAAGCGATAGCTAACAATATAGACCCCTGTCTAGAAATCCAATTACGATTCCCTATTTTTATAGGTAATCGTACAGTTATGTAAAGTATTATTTAATGTTTGTAATGCAAACCTTAAATATGAGTGCATTTTAGGTATATAAATATTTCTATAATTCCTATTCTGTTCGTTTATTATGACAACTATGTCAAATAGCGACTCCGATAGCGAACCCGATTGCAGCGGGAATCAAAGTGTAACTGACAACAGCGGAAATCAATCTGGAAATGGCAACAGCGGTAATCAATCTGGAAATGGCAACAACGGGAATCAAAGTGGAACTGACAACAGTCATAACCAAGTCGTTCACGATAGTTCCGGTAACGTCATTCTCGACCCCTCGTGCAATATTGTTTTGCCCACAATTGTGCCCATTACAGATGTTAGTTCAAACCTCGTTATTGACGGAATTGGTTTTGAAATAGTGCATGAAGCGGGGAAGAGCGCGACTGGTGTAGAAATCGCACGAACTACGTTTGATACCGACGAACCTGAAATATATGACCCACAAATTAGTCAGAATTTGGAGCAAACTGTCGATACATATAACGATTTGGTAGAACCCGAAAGCGAGACGAGTCTTCTGTTGGCGTCAATTCGCACATATGCAGGAGAACTCAAATGCAGCGATTTCCACGGAAAAGGCTCCATTGATGATTACACCAGTTTGTTCGAGGCCGCCGCCCGAATTGCCACCGAATCAAAACAAATGGAACTGGACGTGGATGTGTCGGGTTTTAATGAATTTGCGGCTGCCGCGGACGAGTTAAGTAATTTGTTCAACGGGTTCATTGTGAAATTACAGAATGTGAGTATTATTACCGATTTAAACTTTTTGCGAAGCATTAAGACGGCGCTGTCAAAGATAGTTAATCTGTCGAATATTTTCGGTAAATTTAAAAAGACGGTGTTTGCTACTTCGGCGGTTCAATTACCCAAATCCGCCCATGAAACAAAGATAGTTATAGCGGGTGTAATGGACGAAGTCAACTGTGCCATGCAATATATAAATCATTTTGTTTCGCCGGAAGATAGTCCTACATTGGTAGATGCCGATTTATCGGCGGCCGAGAAGAATATTATTGCAAAATCGGTGGAAACAATCGATAATTGGAACAATTTATGTGAGTTTGGTGTAAGTATTGCCATGTCGAATGATGTAGATATAAAATATATTCAACAGGCGAGCAATCAATTGAAAAATACGACGGTTTCGCTGAAGAGTGTGTCGACTAAATTAAAGACGAAGTTAGCGCAATATAACATCGTTTGCCATTAAGCACTATGTGTTTTCCAAAAATTATGTCATGTATATATAAATAGATGACACGAAAACGCACAGGTTTAGCCAGGTATAGACGTGCATATGGATGTTGTGTCGAAATTATACAGACAACTTCAACCGAGCCCGAACCCGAGCCCGAGCCACCACCATATACCCCCGACCCTACACAAATAAGAACAATCGATTTGTTAATACATTTCGAAGCAAATGACCCAGACAGCTATCCTTTCCCTTATGATGGAAATTGGATAAATATTGGTACGGGAGGAACAACTTATAATGCTACATTATTAGGTTTTAACTACGAAAACGAGGAACCTCAATTGCCAATTTTTATTGACGATACAATCAGATCATTTCAATTTACAAAAAATTTCTTAGATAGTGGAAATGCATATAATTATTATAACTATATGAGTTTTGAACGTCCAGATGCGATTAGTGACGATTTTACCTATTGCGCATGGATAAAAACGACCGAGTCCGGTTACGATCAAAATCACTACCAGTTAATGTATATTGTGTCCACTGAGACCGGCGGAGTTAATAATGATTTTGGGTTCGGCATAGACAGTGAAGGCTATTTAGCCTATGGGGATGGAAAATCTGGCAGTTCAGATATTACTATCCGGACTACACAGACAGTAAATACCGGTAATTGGACTTTCGTTTCAGTGACTCGTAACAAAACCACAGGTGAAGTCAAATTATATATTAATGGGCTCCTCAATACAACGGGAACATGTAACATTGGTAACACATTAAGCACTGCAGAATCTGTGTTGATCGGGTCTGGAACTGATTTCCCTGGCTACACATTTGGTGGCAATATTGGTGCGATTTTAGGAAATACGAGTGTATTATCCGCAGAAGATGTTTTGAATAATTTCAACGTTCAAAAAAGTATATATGGGGTATAAATACAAAATACATCAAATACCGTACAAAAACAAAACAACAACAGAAAAATTGAGTACAATGCGTTACCCAAACCGATTGCAATATACACAAGGCATATATACACATCACACAAAATGAAGACCCGCAGTCAAACTAACGCAGAAATACTAGATGTCAATATCGACTTTGATGAAGCAAGTCGATATTGGAATGCAAACAAAAAGAGAACAGGTAATGGAAGTTATGTGTACGTATGTGGCGCACAGCTGAAAAACGGCAACTTTTGTAAGAGAAATATGCAGCCATGTTTTATGCATCGTCGCGACACAGCCTGATTATAGATAACAAACAATCATCTACAAATTGCGTGTCACTTTTCTCCACCGGTTCTGTATATCGAGAACATAACAAAGACGACATAATATTATTTAAATCACCCATACTCGCATCCAATCGCAATAATTCCCCCGATTTGATGTTAAAAAGACGAAATGTTTTTTCATTTGTGTCCACGTTCTCTTCTACTTGTTTCATATTCCATAACCAAGCATAAATAACGACTTGTAACATATGGTCGTGAGTCAAATCATTCGTGCATTTAAACTCCCAAATCGTGGTTTCTGTCATTAAATCGACGCGGGCATTGAACCGGAATTTCTTTCCGGGTAAGATTCGTTCAATAAACCGGTCAATTTGCGAGTGTTGTTCGTCCATGGACGCATTTATAATGTATTCTTCTACGCGAGGTGGAGAACCTTGACAATCCGGACTGACAACATGCTTCAAACGGTCTTTACATATCATCACCATTTCATTGGTTAGCCAATTATAATCATCTTTATCAATCTGGTTCAACTTAAAATACAGGGATTCTTGTATTGCAGTATTGATATTGGCCATGTATAAATAATCGTTCACGGATTCGATTGTTTCGGGCAGTTTATCGATGATTTCCAACAAAAACTGTTGTTTCTTTTCGTTCAGGTTCTCAATATTCATATCTATAATGTCATATAAAATACTATCTTTTGTTTTGTATGAGTAGCTATCGTTCCATGCATTCAACAAATGGTCGTAGTACATGCACGGAATGGCGATTCCATTTAGGTCGCTAATTTCCTCATAAAAACCCTTTTTTGTTTGAATAATTCCCGGAATCTCCAGGTTCTCAATAATGTCTTGTTCTTTCACAAAAATACGGTCCAAAATAGAACATATGTGTTGGTTTGTCTCTTCCGGTATGAACTTAATTAATTCGGTCGGCGTGAGTTTAATCGGGACCGTGGACTCGGTTTCTTCAATATGCGGAAACAATGTCTGGTGTTGTCCTTTAAAATGCACATAATCCGCGGATTTCATGTCAATATGACTCATATGTAAAAATTCCAGCGGCCGGTCTTCTCGTCGGGTATCACTTTCGAGAACATAAAGCCCGTTTAATGCACGGGTGCATGCAACATACAGTGTATTGGGGCAAATATCTCGCGGTAGATTTCGCGCATAGTACTTAAAATAAGAGTTGTCGAACCCAACCACAAACACATATTTGCGTTGTCTACCCTTCACACAATGAAATGTGGAGAACACGATTTTGCCGTCGATGACGCGTTGGTCAATGTCGCTATTTTCGAGCATTGGAACGTGACACGGTATGTTTTTTTCAACCAACATGTTCTCCAATTTACGAATATTACTACGTTCTCCTTTTACAGAAGGTCCCAATATAAAAATATCACTCGGTTTTATTCCAAGTGCAAACAATTTGTGTATTTCGGCGCAAACAATGCGCTCCAAATTGTAGCGAGAATTGCGAATATATTGTACCGGCGCATCATTTCGACATGCATCCATGCGCGGTTCTCCCAACATGACATTATTTACAAATTGACTCATTTGATTCGTAATTCTGTAGGACATTTTCATCGTACATTTTCGAAATTGTTGGGTTCTCAAACCAGGGTGTTTTTTCCATATTATTTCTGCAAAAGTTAAGAAACGAATATCCGAACCTTTGAACTCGTAGAGGCCTTGCATATAATCGCCGAGTACAAGCAACTGAAATCGAGAACCTATATCTTTTGCAAATTTTACCATTAATTGGTAGTATAATAAGGTCATATCCTGGGCTTCATCAACAACTAACATGTCATATTCCGGAATACTTTTGTTGGGTGGTGTATTGTTGTCCACGATTTTCTTGATTTCGTTGTCCACGTGCGCGGTACACGAATAATAACACACCGCCAAACTGTGGTATGTGTGTATAGTAAGGTTCTCAATCCCCATGGCCTGCGTTTTCTCGCGCACTTCGAATTTCAACGATTTATTATAGGTAATTTGTAGTATATTACGAGAACCGAGTTCTCGAGCAATCGCGAGAATAAGCGTCGTTTTCCCGGTTCCGGCAACTGCGTCTACGACGACATTGTCCCCGGTTTTGGTTGCATCTAATATATTTTGTTGTTCTATACTCAACATTTTTTGTGAATACGGAGAACCTGGTAACTAATATAATAACACACGATGATTGTATATCGTTTTCACAACATTTCTACAAAATGTGGTGAACTATGCCGGACGGCGCTTTTGTGTCGCCCGATTTAAGCGAAGTTGTGAGCGAAACGTCTTACTGTTTTGCAGGGCGCGCAACAGTCTCATTTGTTTGGCCGCCTTTTGTGCAGTCGTGCACTTAGCAAACGTTTGTTTACTTTTAGGATTATACACGCGATAACAGTTTTTACCGCGTACTTTGCGAGTTTTATACGGCATACTATATGCTAAATACAGATTTTGTTTGAGGTCCATATCTCACAAACAGAACGGTTCTAGTTTACAAGTGTAATTTATCTATTAACTCTTTGTCAATCTCATCGTAATGAATCAGTTCCCCATCCAATTTTACCGCATAGTCGGTCTGTATAATATAATCCAGCCCATTGGGCGAGCTCCAACTATGAGCCATGTTAAGAGGCACATAATGAACCTTGTGTCGAATGGACTCGGTATATATGTGTTTATTATGTAAGAGTGACATACTACATGTAATCGTATCAGTCGTCGGGTTTATATGTAAATCCCGCAAAATGGGTTGGGTTTGATACCGATAAGAATAGTTATATGTTAGCGCCGGAGAACGATGTGCATGTCGATAAACCTCGTCAAATTTCGTAAGGGTTTGATACCATTGCAAAAATGCAGTGTTCTTTATTATCAATGGATACAATAAACTGCGGGAATATGGTATCGGCTGAACAACAAGATGAATATACGGGTGCATAATAATGATATATATTTTTAAAACCAATTCCTTATATTATTTTTTCGATGACTTACATATCATACATGAGCTTAATTGTGAGACAAAACGAAAAGTTGGTATTATTCATTTGTAATATGCGGCCATGTTCATCATATACGCGAATACGCAGACGCTGAATATCGACCGGACCAAAGTAGATGCGCGGCTCCGACACGATCGTCATTTCATTATCCAACAACATGTTAAAATGAGAACCTTTGATGGAAATTCGCGCCAAAATGTCGTCATTTAAGATGGATTGATTAAAAATACTGACAAATGGATTGTTCGAGTTCTTGTTAAAATCGTCCACGGACAAATAAATATATCGATTATTTTTCGGTTCAATGATGGAATCCGCCAAATAAAAGAAATCCCCCTCGTATTTGGGTTTTAAAAATCCTAAATTCCACCCAATTTTTCGGGATATATCAACTGTGTCATGAATTCCGTCAATATTTCGTGTAAAATCCAATGTAATTTTACTAATAGACAACGTTTTGCAACCCACTGGGCCGATCGTGACTCGACCACTACCAGAACCATCGCTGGTCAAATCTAAAGAAAGGCGAATATAAGAGAATATGATCATGGGGTCCAACATATTGCCATTGACGTCAATCGGGCACAGCGTTTTGTTAATTTTATCTATAAAATCGTTCGGGTTATAGTTCCCATCGGGTATAACAAATACTTGTTCTGCATACACGATGCGGTCAGGACAAATCGAATCGACGTAGTCTACTTTCAAATATAAGAAGTTGTTGCCGTTGCTTGCCGATATACCATAAAACGTGAGTGGCATTTCTAGTGCACTCAATTCCATAGAAACAACCTTATTAAACTTGGTAGTAAGTTGCACTGTAAAATCGGAGCTTTGCGTAGTATTAATACTTTCGCGAAATCGAGTATCGATGTTTACACATTTAGTAATTACGCGCGTATTAATCGGGTTAATGCGGCCGGGAAGGAAATCGCTATGACTGGTGTAAATATACTCGGTGTTTGGCCGTTGAACTAAATTTTGTGCACGAGATGCGTCTTGATTATCCGGCCGCGGAAGATTCACTGTATCTAAACGATAATTTGCGGGAATACTGGTTGTTTTGGGTCGTTCATCTTTGCATTTCGCGGCAATAAGCTGGACTTTTGCCGCATCTAAAAACGAGATTAAGTCGCGTTTCAGGCGTTTATCAATATGCCCGCTGTTTAAAAGTTGTTCTCGAATTTCATATTCTTTTAGTTCAATATCCGCCGCGGTATACTTGGTTCTCCGTTTTAATTTGAAAAACGTTTCCAGGTCATTGACAGTATAATTGTTGATATCTAAATCCAGGTTTTCCATTACTTACTATGTGCGTATATAATTATATTCTTTTTGTGTAAAATATTTGTAGTGCGTTTAAATTCGTTCAGGATAATATATCACAAATTGTATATTTTTTAGTTTGTATACATTTCTTTTCGCCAGGTTTATTATAGAAGAGAAATGTCATCTAGCGATTATATATCGTTACGAAGATTGAAAAATATGCATCAATTATCATGCAATTCCATACCAGATTGTCATACTCGACCAATCTGCGAACCACCGGTACATAATATGCCCCCGAATGTGAATTATTGTGTTGTCCCTGCAAAATGTGTTACGAACAACGGGCAAATTGTTTCGACCGATTTAGTCTATTGCCATGACAACGACCCATGCCACCCAAATCCCCTCCATTTGAACCAAAAATATATCACAAAAACAGCCAAAAGCTACAGGGTTTCCCCGATTAAAAATGGATCTGTCGGGTTTTTAGTCGAAAAAAATCTGCCATTCGCAACCGGTCAATCAATTAGTTGTAATATACTCGGCAACGAATCTAATTTTTTTAATGGAATTGTATTCGACTATGACGCTGAAACCGGCTTTCTGTCAATTGGCGCGATTGATAATGTTACCGGGAATTTTAGCAACAGTGTAGTCTACAACATAAATTTGATATTGTTCGATCCGGAAGTAGTGAAATTAAAGCAGCGCATGGACTATTTATACAAATATTTATTCCAGATTGAACTCAATGCAACACCGAATTTTAACCCAGTGTCAGAGCAATTGCAGTTTTTTGATAAAAAGGTTTATAATCTGTTTTTGTATTTATTTGATCAAGATGTGCATACATTAAGCGACTATCAATTAACTGAAGTATACCTTGCAAATAAGGTGGATGATTTGTATGAATACTTATTCGATGTTAAGTTGGACCGCAATTTGGATTTCAATCCAAACGGATTTGACGACAGTTTGTTGAATAACCTGAAGATTAAGATTTATCAAATATATATCTATTTATTCTCGATTAATTTAGAACAAAGTCCGTGGTTTAATCCTAACACAACCAACAATTAGAATAAAAACAGTTATATGCGTTACATATATTTTTATTCATTATATATATATATAGTATAAAATGAGCAAAACCCCTATTAAGAATTTATCCGTTACGGGTTCGTTTACATTAGCTGGTAATGCAAATATAGCCGGCAACATTGTATTAGGAAATACGATCTTAAATGAACAAACGATATCTGTGATTGGAGGTAGCACTGGACCGACTGGCCCTCCTGGCCCGGCTGGCTCTGGTAGCGGCGGAGCCGGTCCAACTGGCGCTGCCGGTTCAACTGGTGCCGCTGGTCCAACTGGTGCTGCCGGTTCAACTGGTGCCGCTGGTCCAACTGGTGCAAGCGGGGTTAACGGTGCAACGGGTCCAACTGGTGCAAGCGGTGTTAACGGTGCAACGGGTGCAAACGGTCCAACGGGTGCAAACGGTATTGCCGGTCCAACTGGCGCGACAGGTGCAAATGGTGTTGACGGTGTTACTGGTGCAACTGGTGCCAGGGGTCCAGAGGGTGGCCCTACTGGTCCAGTTGGCCCTACTGGATATACTGGCCCAAGTGGTGGCCCAACCGGTCCAGACGGCCCAACTGGACAAACGGGTCCATTGGGAGTAACCGGCCCAACCGGACCTGTTTTCAGAATTCCGGAAGTTCCTATAGGCTGGAATGAAAATGACGTGCAAGCGAATACTGGCGCCCCTGGAGATATATATTATGCATACATAACAAAAACTACCGACCCGTTGGTATACAATCATGTTTTATATATGTACTATGAATCAAGAGATGACCCACCTACCGACCCGAACGCAGAAATTAAAAACTGGAAATATATTGCTTTCTCAAGTGCATAACTCTTTGACATACACTATCATTTTTGAATAAAAATAACGACTTAGAAAAATGCCATGCAAACTGTGCCACATATTTACAATAAATCAAATAAACATAATTTTGTTTATATTTATTTGATAAACTTTGTCCGTTTATAAATCCACCAAACGTGCAAACTGTAAAACGTTTCATATTTTAGGAATGTCAGTATTATTAGAATGAAATCCACGGTTGGAATAACGGCACAGCTAATAATTTGGTAATTAAATTGCATTCGATCCTCGTAAAATTTATTTATACACCATGTATATAGACGTATACATATGTCGAACGATCCAGTTGTGTTTACGACAGATGTCAGTATGCATAACAATCTTGTTGTTGGTAACGGGTTAACGGTCAATGGAGCCACTACACTAGGGAGTACATTAAGAGTGTCGGGGGCAACTACATTGGGTAGAGTTACAACAACAACTATGACTACGACGAATGATACAAGCGCTAGAGGTCGAACGTTTGTAGATGGCGCTACTCTTATTCGAAACAGTCTAACGGTAACTGGGCTTGCAAATATTCAAAATTTATCAGTAGGCTCTTTCAGTGTTCTAAGCTATCCATCCTCATCTATTCCATTTACTGCGATTGCGGGTCGAGGTACATTTACATTAGACGTGTCTATGGGTAGACGGCTAGTAGTGTCGGAGGATTTAACATCAAAATCCAGATTATTCGCAAATAACCTAGCGATTGGTGGTACTATGTTAGCTAACGGAGATGCGAGTATGAACGCGAATGTTGTTGTTGGCGGCAATGCGGATATTAAAAACCAGTTAACGGTAAAGGATGTAAATATTAGTGGCAATTTAGTAATTAATAATTTTAGCGGTCTTTCAATCCCCTCGAGTGCAATTAGTGGCGGGGCATTGCCGGCGAATACACTAGTTGAAGATGTAAGCATGGGTAAAAGTTTGATCGTTACGGAAGATATTACGTCAAGCCGAGATCTATTTGTGACCAGAGATGCATCATTGGGTGCCGTGTATGTAAACAGAGAACTCTATGTTTCTGGTGCTGCTGCGTTGAATGGTATTGCCAACTTTAATGCCGATGCCAGTTTCAACGAAAACGTTTACATGGAGAAGGCGTTGGCTGTAAAGGGTGAAACCGCGTTGAACGGTATTGCCAACTTTAATGCCGATGCCAGTTTCAATGAAAACGTTTACATGGAGAAGGCGTTGGCAGTAAAGGGTGAAACCGCGTTGAACGGTATTGCCAACTTTAACGCGGATGCCAGTTTCAACGAAAACGTTTACATGGAGAAGGCATTGGCCGTAAAGGGCGAGGCTTACATGAATGGTATTGCTAACTTTAACGCGGATGCCAGTTTCAACGAAAACGTTTACATCAGCAAGGACCTTATTATTAAGGGTCGTCTTGCGGTCAACCAATACACAAATAATGCTATTATCAGCACCACAACCACCACATATGATGTTGTTGTAATAGAAGACCTATCGGTGAATGGTGGCATTATTGTAGACAGCATGGCAACACTTAACGATCTAACTGTTAATAAAGTGGCAACATTTAACGATAAACTTGTAGCAAATAGCGACGCGAGCTTCAATGGCAATGTCGATATAAGTGGGTCATTTACTGCAAGATACCCAGACAGTTCGATCCCATCCACTGCAGTAACCGGATTAACTGCATTACTGAACAATGCGTCCAACGTGCCGAATATGACGGAGGATGTAACATTAAATAAGCGATTATTTGTGACCAGCGATATTTCTGCAGGCGGACTGTTGTATATAAATGGAGCAGGGAATTCGATTATTGACGACAATTTACAAGTTGGCGGAACATTGAATGTTGCAGGAGTGACTACATTGGCCGATGTAAATACTGGTAATATGACAGTAACGGGTAATTTAGTTATTAATGGAACAACTACGACTATAAATGCTACAAATCTAGACGTGAGTGATAATATCATCATGTTATCTAAGGGCACAACCACCGAGTCTCGCGATGCTGGTATTTTAATCCAACGCGGGGATGGAGTAAATAATGCATTTATGGGATGGGATCGTAGTGCAAGTAAATTTACAATGGGATTAACCGACGCAGATGGTAATGCAACTGGTGACATAACGGTTGTTGCAGGCACATTGGTTGCAAATATTGAAGGTAACGTAACTGGTACTATCCTAACGGCCGCCCAAACTAATATTACAAGTGTTGGAACATTGAGTCAATTAACAGTTGCTGGTCATGCCGCGCTTTCTAGCACATTAGCTGTTACTGGAACATCATCCCATACAGGTGCCGCTACATTCAGCAATACAGTCGGTGTCTCTGGTGCTGCTACCCTGTCTAGCACATTAGCGGTTACCGGAACATCTACTTTATCTGGTGCTGCCACCCTCGGTAATACGGTCACTGTTGCCGGTCATGCCGCGCTTTCTAGCACATTAGCTGTTACTGGAACATCATCCCATACAGGTGCCGCTACATTCAGCAATACAGTCGGTGTCTCTGGTGCTGCTACCCTGTCTAGCACATTAGCGGTTACTGGAACATCTACTTTATCTGGTGCTGCCACTCTCGGTAATACGGTGACTGTTGCTGGTGCTGCCGTGCTTTCCAGCACATTAGCGGTTACTGGAACATCTAGTCACACCGGCGCTTCAACATTCAGCAATACAGTCGGTGTCTCTGGTGCTGCTACCCTTTCTAGCACATTAGCGGTTACAGGAACATCTACTTTATCTGGTGCTGCCACTCTCGGTAATACGGTGACTGTTGCTGGTGCTGCCGTGCTTTCTAGCACATTAGCAGTTACAGGAACATCTAGTCACACCGGGGCTTCAACATTCAGCAATACAGTCGGTGTCTCTGGTGCTGCTACCCTGTCTAGCACATTAGCGGTTAATGGAACATCTACTTTATCTGGTGCTGCCACACTCGGTAACACAGTGACTGTTGCTGGTGCTGCCGTGCTTTCCAGCACATTAGCAGTTACAGGAACATCTAGTCACACCGGCGCTTCAACATTCAGCAATACAGTCGGTGTCTCTGGTGCTGCTACCCTGTCTAGCACATTAGCGGTTACTGGAACATCTACTTTATCTGGTGCTGCCACACTCGGTAACACAGTGACTGTTGCTGGTGCTGCCGTGCTTTCCAGCACATTGGCTGTTACTGGAACATCTAGTCACACCGGGGCTTCAACATTCAGCAATACAGTCGGTGTCTCTGGTGCTGCTACCCTGTCTAGCACATTAGCGGTTACAGGAACATCTACTTTATCTGGTGCTGCCACACTCGGTAACACAGTGACTGTTGCTGGTGCTGCTACCCTTTCTAGCACATTAGCTGTTACTGGAACATCTACTTTATCTGGTGCTGCCACACTCGGTAATACGGTGACTGTTGCTGGTGCTGCTACCCTTTCTAGCACATTAGCTGTTACTGGAACATCTACTTTATCTGGTGCTGCCACCCTAGGTAACACAGTGACTGTTGCTGGTGCTGCCGTGCTTTCTAGCACATTAGCGGTTACCGGTACGGCAACCGTTACTGGTGCCGCCACACTTTCTAGCACATTAGCAGTTACAGGAACATCAACCCTATCTGGTGCCGCCACCCTTGGCAACACAATGACTGTTGCTGGTCATGCCGCGCTTTCTAGCACATTAGCTGTTACTGGAACATCTACATTATCTGGTGCAGCCACACTCGGTAACACAGTGAATGTTGCAGGTGCTGCCACCCTTTCTAGTACATTAGATGTAACTGGAATAACGAAAATCACCGCGACAACCGTATCGACAACGGCATCAACCGGCGCATTGGTTGTTTCAGGTGGTGTTGGAATTGGCGGAAATGCAAATGTTAGCGGAAGCCTATCAGTCGCCGGAGATTTAACTATTAATGGAACAATTACGACTATCAACACCACAAATGTAGATGTAAGCGACAATATCATAATGTTATCTAAGGGTACAACGTCTGCAGTAAATGATGGTGGTATTTTAATTGAACGTGGTGCCAACAGAGCATTCATGGGTTGGAATGAAAGTGATGGTAAGTTCAAAATGGGAGCAACCGCTGCAAATAGTAGTGCAACTGGTAACCTAACTGTTACACCCGGAACATTAGTTGCAAACATTGAAGGTAACTTAACTGGTACTATCCAAACTGCATCACAGCCAAATATTACTACTGTAGGAACTTTGACCGGATTAGCAGTTACTGGAACATCGACGTTATCTGGTGCCGCCACCCTCGGTAATACAGTCACTGTTGCAGGTCATGCCGCGCTTTCTAGCACATTAGCAGTTACAGGTACATCATCTCATACAGGTGCATCAACATTTGGTAACACGATCGCAGTGACTGGTGCTGCAACTCTTTCTAGCACATTAGCTGTTAACGGAACATCGACATTATCTGGTGCCGCCACCCTCGGCAATACAGTCACTGTTGCAGGTCACGCCGCGCTTTCTAGCACATTAGCTGTTACTGGGACATCAAACTTATCTGGTGCCGCCACCCTCGGCAATACAGTTACTGTTGCAGGTCACGCCGCGCTTTCTAGCACATTAGCTGTTACTGGGACATCATCTCACACAGGCGCATCGACATTCGGTAACACGATCGCAGTAACTGGTGCAGCCACACTTTCTAGCACATTAGCAGTTACTGGAACATCGACCTTATCTGGTGCCGCCACCCTCGGTAACACAGTCACAGTTGCTGGTCATGCAGCACTTTCTAGCACATTGGCGGTTAGTGGAACATCTGCACACACAGGCGCATCAACATTCGGTAACACGATCGCAGTGACTGGTGCTGCAACACTTTCTAGCACATTAGCAGTTACCGGCGATGTTTCATTCAATAACAATTTATATGTAAAAAAACAAATGGTTGTTGATGGTTCTATGAATATTAATGATAAACTATTCATGAATAATTCCGTTACAGAAACATTAAACTATAAATATGTTGATATACCAAGTCCACTAGGTAGTACAGCAACCGGTGGATGGTCAACCACATCTGGTATAACTATCAATTGGAATGCAACTGGTGGAACCACATTGGGGAATAATAATTTTTATGGATATTATACCGCATTTAACAGTGTTGTGAATAATAGCGGTTGGTTAGGTGCAAATTCAACTTATAATCAAGCAACCGGTAATTATTCTGCAGGTTTAACGACTACCATTACTAATGGTATCGGCGCGATTTCAGGTGATTATTTGGAAATTCAATCAAATACTGCATATAAATTAACTCAATATCAGTTTATGACATATGGAGAAGCGTCTGGGCCGTCACTAAACGATAAGTTACCAAAAAATTATTACATTGTTGGTTCAAATAATGGTACTACATGGGATCCTATACAGAAAGTAAATGATTTATATTTATCTGCAAATAACGGAGTTAAACAATTAACAAATCTGTATACAATTTCTACTAACACAAGTGAAATTACTCAAGGAACACCAAGTAATATAGGGTATCGTAAAGTAACAGGGTATTCTACCACAACTAATGACTATACAAGATATAGAGTTGTTATTGAAAATATACACGGTACTAGTGCTGCCGGACGAAGTGGAACGGATTATAACATTGCAGCTGCAGGTATTGGACAATGGGTAATAAATGGTCAATATAAAGACACTAATCAAACTAGCACTGTATCTACAACCTCTAGTGTTCAATTTAATATTGATAGTATAGCTAGAGTAAAATTAACTGGTTCATTGAATACAACCGGGGATGTTACTGTTGCAGGTCATGCAGCACTTTCTAGCACATTAGCAGTTAGTGGAACATCGACGTTATCTGGTGCCGCCACACTTTCTAGCACATTAGCTGTTAACGGAACATCTACATTATCTGGTGCTGCCACCCTCGGTAATACAGTCACTGTTGCAGGTCATGTAGCACTTTCTAGCACATTATCGGTTAGTGGAACATCCGCACACACAGGTGCATCAACATTCGGTAACACGATCGCGGTGACTGGTGCTGCAACTCTTTCTAGCACATTAGCTGTTAACGGAACATCTACGATGTCCGGAGCAGCCACCCTCGGCAACACAGTCACTGTTGCTGGTCATGCCGCGCTTTCCAGCACATTGGCTGTCAGTGGAACATCCGCACACACAGGTGCATCAACATTCGGTAATACGATCGCGGTGAGTGGTGCCGCCACACTTTCTAGCACATTAGCGGTTAACGGAACATCTACATTGTCAGGAGCAGCCACACTCGGCAACACAGTAACTGTTGCAGGTCATGCGACACTTTCTAGCACATTAGCTGTTACCGGAACATCTACATTATCTGGTGCAGCCACGCTCGGTAACACAGTAACAGTTGCTGGTCATGCCGCGCTTTCCAGCACATTAGCGGTTAGTGGAACATCCGCACACACAGGTGCATCAACCTTCGGTAACACGATCGCAGTGACTGGTGCAGCAACTCTTTCTAGCACATTGGCGGTTGGTGGAACATCTACATTGTCCGGAGCAGCCACACTCGGCAACACAGTCACAGTTGCTGGTCATGCCGTGCTTTCTAGCACATTGGCGGTTACCGGTACATCTACCTTATCGGGTGCTGCAACTCTTTCTAGCACATTGGCGGTTAGTGGAACATCTACATTGTCCGGAGCAGCCACACTCGGTAACACAGTCACTGTTGCCGGTCATGCAGCGCTTTCTAGCACATTGGCGGTTAGTGGAACATCTACCTTGTCCGGAGCAGCCACACTCGGTAACACAGTCACTGTTGCCGGTCATGCAGCGCTTTCTAGCACATTAGCAGTTACTGGAATAACAACCATCAATGCAACAACCGTCTCAACTGCGGCAGCCAATGGAGCATTGGTCGTTGCAGGTGGTGTTGGAATTGCCGGAAATGCAAATATCGGCCAAAACTTAGTAGTAACTGGAGATCTAACTGTGAATGGCACAACTACGACTATTAATACCGCAAATGTTGATGTAAGCGACAACATGATTATGTTATCTAAGGGCACAACAACTCCTGCAAATGATGCTGGTATTTTAATTGAACGCGGTGCTAACCGAGCGTTTATGGGTTGGGACCATAGTGCAAGTAAATTTACTATGGGATTAACAGATGCCAGCAGTAATGCAACTGGTAACTTAACAATTAACACTGGAACATTAGTTGCCAATATTGAAGGTAACTTAACTGGTACTATCCAAACTGCATCACAACCAAATATCACAAGCGTCGGTACATTGACATCAGTAGCTGTAACAGGAACATCGACATTAACCGGTGCTGCCACCCTCGGCAACACAGTCAATGTTGCAGGTCATGCAGCGCTTTCCAGCACATTGGCTGTTACAGGAACATCAACATTAACCGGTGCTGCCACCCTCGGCAACACAGTCAATGTTGCAGGTCATGCCGCGCTTTCTAGCACATTAGCGGTGACTGGAACATCGACATTAACCGGTGCTGCCACCCTCGGTAACACAGTCACTGTTGCAGGTCATGCAGCGCTTTCTAGCACATTGGCCGTTAATGGAACATCAACATTAACCGGTGCTGCCACCCTCGGTAACACCGTAACGGTTGCCGGTCATGCCGCGCTTTCCAGCACATTGGCCGTTAATGGAACATCAACATTAACCGGTGCTGCCACCCTCGGTAACACCGTCACGGTTGCCGGTCATGCCGCGCTTTCTAGCACATTGGCTGTTACTGGAACCGCAACTGTTACGGGAGCGGCCACACTTTCAAGTACATTAGCGGTAACTGGAACATCAACATTAACAGGTGCCGCCACCCTCGGTAACACCGTTACGGTTGCCGGTCATGCCGCGCTTTCCAGCACATTGGCCGTTACTGGAACATCAACATTAACCGGTGCCGCGACTCTCGGTAATACAGTGACTGTTGCTGGTCATGCCGCGCTTTCCAGCACATTGGCCGTTGCTGGAACATCTACCTTATCCGGTGCCGCCACCCTCGGTAATACCGTGACTGTTGCCGGACATGCTGCTCTTTCCAGCACATTGGCAGTCACCGGAACATCAACATTAACTGGTGCCGCCACCTTAGGTAACACCGTCACTGTTGCTGGTCATGCTGCTCTTTCTAGCACATTGGCCGTTGCTGGAACATCGATCATGACCGGTGATGTATCCATGAATTCCAGCCTATATATTGCACGTGATATTCGCGTAAATGGAATTATTATGGGTAGAGGTAACAACGATATTTCATCAAATACCGCATTTGGTTTGAACGCATTACCAACTGTAAGCGCGAATAATAATACTGCCGTTGGAAGAAATGCACTTTCTGCATTAACTGCAGGAACAGAAAATACAGCAATTGGTAGTGCTTCACTTATGACAAATATTTCAAATAGAAATACTGCAGTTGGTTTCAAGGCATTATCCGATACGAACGGCACGGTTGCAACCACAAATACGGCAATCGGTGCGGAATCTGGTAAAAACAATGCACTCGGCAGTTCGATGACATTTTTAGGCGCAGATACGGGTGTTAATTCATCGGTAACTGCTTACCAAGGATCAACCGCCATTGGTGCAGGTGCAACCATTACTCAATCAAACCAAATTGTATTAGGTGCGGATGGACAAAAAACAAACCTCACTATTTTGCTGAATGCGAACCGAGTGATGAGTAGCAGTGCAACTCCTATAATTGATGTCAGTTTGGTTAACTTTACTGCCGAGTCTATTCCAGCAAGTGCTATAATTGGTAGTAGTAGTCAAACAACTGCACTGACTGGCGCAGTGTTCATGGAAAAGACCCTCAGTGTCACCGAACTGGCAACATTCAGACAAAATATTTCGGTTCTCGGTACAGCATCTATTGGTAATGATGCGGTTATTGACGGGAATGTTACAATTAGCAAGGATACCAATATGAATGGAAATTTAACAGTGCCCAAAATTAACGATATGCTCTCATTTGTAACATACAGCGATGTTGCCATTGCCAGTAAATTGTCGGGTGTTGCTATTGACGTAAGCAGTGACTGGGTTCAAATGAACACTTCCATTTCCGGATTGCCTTCTAAAAAATGGTTAGGTGGAGCAATATCCGAAACCGGTCAATATCAAATTATCTACAACAGTGATGCATCGACAAACATATATCGTTCAATTAACTATGGTGCAAATTTCGAACCTAAAACAATTCCCACTATATACAGCAACGATGTGAATGTGAATAACAAAATATCGATGGATTTTACGGGTAAGTATATCGCATTAGGTGGTAACAAAACACTATCTTATTCCGTAAACTATGGTCTTTCATTTAACGAAATTTCTACATTACAACTCAACGCCAGTTCTAATATTACCGCATTAGCAATATCCGGTACAGGAAAATATCTATTTGTAGGTGGATCCAACAGTAACTTATATGTATCGACAGATAGTGGTCAATTAGTTGCGGTCACTACAAATCCAATTTACATAAACCAACAACTTAACAATTGGAAGTCTATTGCATCTAACGGCACAGGTAGATGGTGTATGGCAATCACTGATACGTATCTATATGTTACAGATCCAAGTGGTGCCACACTATATAATGGCACGTGGTCTGACAAAACTTCGACCAAACATGCAAACATGGTTTTGGCGAATGTTACCGATTCTTTCATCAATAACGAAGGAACTATATTTGGTATTACCACGACCACCGGTTTATATATTTCAAAAGATCAAGGTGGCAGCTGGACCGAATATGCGCAATCTAACGGATACACAAGTGTCACATACACATATGGGATTATTCCAAATATTGATGGTGAATATATCTATTTGACAACGGCTAATAGTGGAAAAATTAAAAAATCCATTAATTCCGGAACTGCTATTTCTATAAATGATGGTCTGGGCGCCAATATACCAACAAGCACATTTACATCCGCTGTTGTAAGTGGTAATGGTGGTTACACATATTTATTTGATGGAAATAATGCTTCATACACACCTTATTTACAGGTGAATACTGGTAACGAAACCGTAAGGGTACCAAGTGGAACGGCCTTCATATTAGATAAAGATGCAGAGTTGAAACAAAAGACAATTGCATATGGAGATGTTGCGATGAATAGCAAGTTGCGCGTTACAGGTGACGTGTCATTAAATGCAAATGTTGATATTCGCGGCAAAGTTGCTATTGGTAAACCTAGCCCAATAGTTGCGTTGGATATTAGTTATAGCGATGCCATTCGTATTCCTCATGGTACAACCGGCGAACGCCCGACTACTTCGTCAGAATCTGCTCACGGCGGTTATATTCGTTATAATACCGATAATCATCAGTTCGAAGGTTATGGCCCAGGTAATTCATGGGGATCTTTGGGAGGTGTGATCAACGTTGCGCAAAACACTAAGATATTGGCCTCGTATACTAATGCGGATTCATCGAACAATGAGTTAATGTTTTTTACTGCTCCTGCTGGCGATTTATCCGCAAATAGCGCAGTTGAGCGCATGCGAATTAAGGATACTGGTGATGTTTCGATGAACTTCAAATTGGCGGTCGGGGGTGCAACTGAACTGTATAGCACATTGGCCGTTAGCGGAACATCCGCACACACAGGTGCATCAACCTTCGGTAACACGATCGCAGTGACTGGTGCAGCAACTCTTTCTAGCACATTAGCGGTTGGTGGAACATCTACGCTATCCGGAGCAGCCACACTCGGTAACACAGTCACTGTTGCTGGTGCAGCAACTCTTTCTAGCACATTAGCGGTTAGTGGAACATCTACCCTGTCTGGTGCAGCCACACTCGGTAACACAGTCACTGTTGCTGGTGCAGCCACACTTTCTAGCACATTGGCGGTTAGTGGAATAACATCCATCAACGCGACAACTGTGTCAACCACAACATCTACTGGTGCATTGGTCGTAGCAGGTGGTGTTGGAATTGCCGGAAATGCAAATATCGGTCAAAACTTAGTGGTAACCGGAGATCTAACAGTGAATGGTACGACCACGACAATTAACACTGCAAATTTGGATGTAAGCGACAACATGATCATGTTATCTAAAGGTACAACAACTGCGGCAAATGATGCTGGTATTTTAATTGAACTTGGTACGGAACGAGCGTTTATGGGTTGGGACCAGAGTGCAAGTAAATTTACCATGGGATCAACAACTGCAACTAGTAATGCAACTGGTAATTTAACAATTAACACTGGAACATTGGTTGCAAATATTGAGGGTAACTTAACTGGTACTATTCAAACTGCATCACAGCCAAATATCACAAGTGTTGGAATATTGACTGGATTAGCTGTATCTGGTGCAATTGATGCATCTGGAGCTATCACATCTAGAGGATTAATCACTGGCGTTGGATTAACCACAACTGGTTCTATTACTGCAACCGGTCAAACAATCGCGTCTGGTGCCATCACATCTAGCGGATTAATTAGTGGTGTTGGATTAACAACTACTGGTGCTATTACTGCAACTGGTCAAACAATCGCGTCCGGTGCAATCACATCTAGTGGATTAATCACTGGTGTTGGATTAACAACCACTGGTGCTATTACTGCAACTGGTCAAACAATCGCGTCCGGAGCAATCACATCTAGCGGATTAATTAGTGGTGTTGGATTAACAACCACCGGTGCTATTACTGCAACCGGTCAAACAATCGCGTCCGGTGCCATCACATCTAGCGGATTAATTAGTAGTGTTGGATTAACAACCACTGGTGCTATTACTGCAACCGGTCAAACAATCACATCAGGTGCAATCGATGCGTCCGGTGCCATCACATCTAGCGGATTAATTAGTGGTGTTGGATTAACAACAACCGGTGCTATTACTGCAACCGGTCAAACAATCGCGTCTGGTGCCATCACATCTAGCGGATTAATTAGTGGTGTTGGATTAACAACCACTGGTGCTATTACTGCAACCGGTCAAACAATCACATCAGGTGCAATCGATGCGTCCGGAACAATCACATCTAGCGGATTAATTAGTGGTGTTGGATTAACCACAACTGGTGCTATTACTGCAACTGGTCAAACAATCGCGTCTGGTGCCATCACATCTAGCGGATTAATTAGTGGTGTTGGATTAACAACCACTGGTGCTATTACTGCAACCGGTCAAACAATCGCGTCCGGTGCAATCACATCCAGCGGATTAATCACCGGCGTTGGAATGAAAACGACTGGCGCAATCGATGCATCCGGACAATCAATAACGGCCGGAGCGATCACTGCCACCGGTGCCGCGGCGCTTTCTAGCACATTAGCAGTTAGTGGTATAACATCCATCACTAATGCGACTGCATCAACAACAACGTCTACCGGGGCATTGGTCGTTTCAGGGGGTGTTGGAATCGCAGGAAGCGCAAATGTTGGTGGAAGCCTAGTGGTAACTGGTGATCTAACCGTCAATGGTACAACAACGACGATTAATACCGCAAATGTGGATGTAAGTGACAATATGATCATGTTGTCTAAAGGTACAACAACTGCTGCAAATGATGCTGGTATTTTAATTGAACGTGGTGCTAACCGAGCGTTCATGGGTTGGGACCATAGTGCAAGTAAATTTACTATGGGATTAACAGATGCAACTAGTAATGCAACTGGTAATTTAACAATTAACACTGGAACATTGGTTGCCAACATTGAAGGTAATTTAACAGGTGACGTATCGGGTAACGTATCTGGTTCTGCTGCCACAGTTACAGTTGCCGCCCAACCTGCCATTACAAGCGTAGGAATATTGACTGGATTAACAGTGACTAGCCCTATTGTAGGTGACGTATCGGGTAACGTATCTGGTTCTGCTGCGACAGTTACTACTGCTGCCCAACCAAATATCACAAGCGTAGGAATATTGACTGGATTAACAGTGACTAGCCCTATTGTTGGTGACCTATCCGGTAACGTATCTGGTTCTGCTGCGACAGTTACAACTGCCGCCCAACCAAATATCACCAGTGTAGGAACATTGACTGGATTAATACTTTCGGGCAAAGCTGTATTCGCAAGTGATGTATCATTTAACGGTGCGAGAGTCGATATATGTGGTAATCTGTATGCACAATATCCAGAAAACAGTATTCCACAATCTGCCATTATCGGCGGTGTTGGTAGTAATGTATTTGTAGCAGATGTTTCAATGAATGCAAGATTAAATGTTGCTGGTGCAATCACCACATCCGGAGCCATCACATCTAGCGGATTAATTACTGGTGTTGGAATGAAAACTACTGGTGCAATCGATGCATCTGGTCAAACACTAATGGTCGGTGCAATCACCACCACTGGTGCTATTACTGCAACCGGTCAAACAGTTGCATGCGGTGCAATCACCACTACCGGAAATATTACTATGACATCGAAGTACATTAAACAGTTTTAAACACATAAACTACACACATTCACCATGTAAAATCACATAATTATCAACTACCTTAACCAGAAAATTATTATATGCAAAAAATATAATAATTTCGAAACGGCATCTAACACTTTCTATATCAAAAAAAATATGCATCCAATATATATATTCATGTCAATTGCCACTCTTAAAAGAAAAACCGAAGCAAAATATAATAATTCCAGTGTAAATTCAAAAAATGGATTTTCATTAAACGGTGGATACCGCAATCAAGGATATGTAGGACAAACGTCGCTATCAAGATCATTACCGCGTACACCGATGAAGGGCAATACAATCCGCGGTCATGGTGGGTGTTGCGGAACATATCGTATTTCGCCAATTGTACAATCCGGAGTCACGTCAACAGAAGACAACTCTGTCATTAAAAGTTCAGTGATAAATACAAATGGTATGTTAGAGAATCGATTTGGACATAAACCAATTGTAGTAAAGCCGGATAGCAGTCTTAATGCAAATACACAAGGCGAATTAATTGCTCGCAAACAGAAGAATGTGTTATCATGTGAGCCCGACGTAAAAACGGGTACGGGCGCGCGCACAAAATGCATCACCGGCTTTGGTGCATATAAGCAAAAAATATGTCTCTGCACAAAACCCGTGAGTGAATATATGCCCCTTTCTGGTAGCGATTACGTGCAAAATTTGCGGACAAAATGCACGAATAATGATATTGTGTATGTTCCGGTTTCGTACTGCAGAGAACCGATTCGTTAAAAAATTGACACTTTTGATATAATCATAATAAAATCATCATACTCATTTTACTATGAATTCTATAACCACAACCATTTCGACTGGCGTAGCCACAAAACCGCACCCAGAACAAACATATTTAGACCAATATATCAAAACACTCGACGAAAAAGAACTAAAAGCTTACCATATTGCACGCGATCACCTAGGCATGTCATTTCAATTAGACAAAAGCAATGGATATTTAAATTGGAAAAAAGACAATGTAAAATAATCAAAATTACACGTCCTTCTTATCATTATTTGTGCTGCGTTTTTTAAAATCTTTATAACTCATTACTCGTTCCTGCAACTGCGTCTCCCCCTTTAAATTATCCAGATGCTGCGATTTAAATCCATTAATTGTATTCGTCGGTTTTTTTATCGGCTGTAACAAATTCAGGTTGCTCATTTTACCCATGTAAATAAAGCGATTTTTACACACGTCTTTGGGCGGAGTGACAGTCGGTTCAATAATCGTGACCTTTTTATTATTAGGATGTGATTTTTCGGTTTGTTTGCTGTAATTTTTAAATTTTGCAAACGCGGAATTGTCTAATTTGGTCGCCGATTTATCTGCGGATTTCGGTTGTGCAGGCGGCTCAATAAAGTGAATCGGTATCAATGCCGAGTGACGATTTTCCGGTGTGACTCCATTATCCACGAAAAAATCTCTGCACCTATATGAGATGCAATACTTCATCGCAGCTGCATTTAATAGTGACACATTCATGATATTGGTATCGCTGTAATATACAAACCCTAACTTATATGGATTATAATACATCATTATATTGCCGCGCGGTGTAGATTCATACAATATTCGGCGTTTCCATTCGATTTCTAATGGATTGTTTGCTTCGACTAACAACTGTTTTAATTGGTCCTTTTCATAGAACCCATCATCAATATTTTCGCAATATTTTTCGGTTGATTCGTATGTTTTTAAAAATCGATTTAAATTGAGTTCAATGTACGTTTCCATTGGCGATTTTAATGCAACTGGGGGTGTAATTGATTTTCTACCAAAAAACTGCAACACATTATTGCGGATTTCTGTGTATATATTTTTAATTATTTCGCGATTTGTATATGCAACTTGTAATAATACCGACGTAGTAAAAAAATAAACCGGCTTCATTTTTAATAAAACATATTGTTTTCGGTTTATGCCCTTTTTATTGATAAAATATCTTTTATTGTTTTTATTGTTTCTTTATAGTTTTTATAGTTTCTTTTTGGCTTCCATATCGGCCACTTCTTGTTTGCGCAACATTATCAAATCATTCATTTCTTTTTCTAAAAATGGCACTTCTATGCGCTGGTAATTTTTGTATTTATTTTCGGGGTGCATGCAAACGAGATACAATCCAGTCACCTTTTTCCCATATTTATGTTCCAAAATGGTTTTATACACATTCAATTGCAACGCATAGTGCCAAAAGTTTGTATCCGGCAAATGCGAAATGCACGACGTCTTGGCATATTTACCAAATTCCACTTCATGTTTGATTTCCTGGCACCGCTTCCAGTCATATATTTGTATTGTGCCGTCCGGGTTCTCAAAAATCATATCAATTGACCCAGATATTTTCAGCTCTTCGTAATATACCATCCATTCCGTTCGGTATGGTGTCAAATGTTTAAAATCTTGTTCAAAATTCTTGAAAAATCCATATTCAACACTATCATCAACTACATCCATGCCATTATAATAACATTCAATGTGATTATGCATATTTGTTCCGGCACATGCCGCTGCGTCGCGATTATCATCCCACATCTTTTTAATTTGTTCACGCGTCATTCCATAATATTTATATGTGGGATTTGTCCAATTCTTCGACTTCATCATTTTATCGATAATTGCGTCGGCATCAAACTCGGCGAAATGATGATGATTCCAGGTGGTAACCGACGTATAACCACCTCTGTCTCCCAAAACAGTATATATATGAGGCCCTTCTTCGAAAGTAATATCCTTGTCGCGAATATGCGCATTTTTCGTTGCCAAATAACGGGGGGTACCGTAGTTATCTTCTGTAGTAAATGTTGCCATGTTTAACGTTGTGATTTTAATCTAATGATGTTATGAAAAAAGAATTTAATTATATCAATTTTTCACATTTACCAGTGTAAATACAACGGTGTACACTACGAGAAATCAATCTCCACCGCTTGTGCAAACGATTGTTTCATGATTACATATAATTGTTGCCGCACTTTTTGGCAAATCCCTTCGGTAGTGATTCTTGACCCGCCCAATATTTTTTGGTAATAATCCACATACATATTTGTCCATGTTTCATCTTCGTTTATCTTATCCGCGTTTTTGTCATACCAATATTTTTTAAAATCAACTATAAATTGCTTACACACCAATCTTAACTGAATATCAAACTGCGCAGGTGTCAATAATGTCCATGTTGGAGAACTTTCTGCATTTTTATCATACACATAAAATGTATTTGCCCGGGTTTCAAACGTTTTTATTGGTATTTCACCATGACTGGCAGACAATGCCGTTTTCCATGTAGATATAATTCCAGATATCAAATCACTGCTATATACACAATCCAGTTGTAAATGAACATTCGTCAAAACGCTATTCCTTACCCAGTCCGTAAATAGTTGGGCGGGTTGCCGGTCCGCGGGTAGCTTATTTAACCATTCCAGAATATTTACTTTGCATCGTTTAGATAATTGTTGTTTCAATTGCGCGTTTTCCTTTTCGACTTTTGTTACGCGAACCGCGAGTTCTTTTACAAGCTGGTATAAACTGTGTATATCGGGAGTCGACTCAATCGCGTCAATTTCATGCTGATGCTGCAGTAACGTTTTATTAAAGAATTCGCAACATGCCACATGACGGTCATAATTATGTTTGTATGTATATGTTTTTGTACACGAGTTGCATGTATATCCGGAAGTGGTTGACATGAGTTGTTTTTATCGCAAGTAATATATATCAAATATATCAATTTTTCAAAATGCTAATGATATTTAGTGAAAATCGCTCACATAGAACGGTTAATGTAGCCCCGCGTACGAACATGATAGGAATACATGTCGTCACGCCGTCTAATATGTCGTCGGCAACATTACAAGAAAATATGTTTACTCGGCTGCAAAACGCTAAAAAATGTACTAGTTGTGGCAAATAAATATATGGATTTATTTATATAAATGAATCATATTACCAACTATTTGCTAATTCTTATTTCTCTGTTTTTTGGACTAGTGATATTAAACGATCGCTTTTCTAACATGCATTTATTTGAAGGCATGGATGCCGGTGCGAATGGTGCAAGTGGTGGTGGCGCAAAAGAAGTAAGTCCGGTTAAGAAAACACCATTAACTACACACCCATTTTAGACGGTCCCATATGTAGAGAAGATTCGATTAACGATGTCTGTCATTACTAGGACGAATAAAATCGGCGCAACCGCTATTTACACCCAATTGTTCATTGGTTTAGATAGAAACGATATATAATTTATCCTTTTATATAATATACACACCGAATGACCGAGTACTATAATAAAACCGAATTATTTATGGAACCTAAAACAAAACAATACGGTAATCATATGATAATGACCAATGTACATAAACCATCCAAGACCAAATATATCAGTATCGACACCAAATTTCGCGATGATTATGATTACATGCAGCCCGCAAATTTCCAGATCGTTTTACCGGAAAAAGTGAACGATGTACACACTCTTCGCGTGACCAGTATCGAAATACCCATGTCATTTTATAATATTTCGGCAAACTTAGGTAATAATTATTTTAAAGTCGTAAATGGCTCAAATACAGAAATGATAATTATTGATGATAACAATTACACCGCATCTAGTTTAGCAACACAAATTGCTTCTAAGTTATCGGCGTCGTTATATGGCTCGGGTTTAACCATGACAATATCCGCGAATGCCAGAACACTAGTTAGCACAACAGCGAATGTATCGCTGGTGTTTGATGTGGACATCGCTGGAAATAGTGACAAATTTAACTTCAAACAGAAGCTGGGATGGTTGCTTGGATTTCGTAAACCCACATATGCGATTGTCACGTCGAGTAACACCATGGCTGAATGTACTCTTGATATGTATGGTTCTCGCTATTTATATTTAGCAATCGATGAATTTAATAAAGGTAACCAAAACTCATTTGTGACGCCCCTTTCTTCATCGCTAATTAATAAAAATATCATTGCCCGAATCACATTAGATATGGCGACGTATGGTTACGGCGCGATTCTTCCTGCAACTTATTACAATGGGCTTCTCACAACCGACACCCGATCTTACACCGGGAAAATCGATTTGCAAAAATTTAACGTTCAACTGTTAAATGAATCTGGAATACCCATGATGCTGAATGGTCACGATTTTTCATTTTGTTTAGAAGCTGCATGTGAATGAAAAATTGATGAATCATTTATGTTGTGATAATATATAACATCGCTTATCGTTTATAATGTCAAATTTTACGGATAATACAGTAAAACGTATTGTATTATCGACCGCGTCGTCTGTTGGTGCTGGTGCTAGTGCTGGTGCTGGTGCTAGTGCTGGTACAGATGCATTCGGTGACCCCGATTTATCTCATTTATCGCGAGAACAATTATATGCATATCGTAAATTTACACAAGGCTGCAACCTATTTATTACCGGTCCGGGAGGAACCGGCAAAACGCGCCTTATTCAACATCTCCTCGATTATGCACACCAAGTACATCGGTCCATTCAAATATGTGCCATGACGGGTTGTGCAGCCGTATTGTTAAATTGTAATGCACGAACCCTACATTCATGGAGCGGAATAAAGCTCGCAAAAGGACCCAGCAAAGCAGTTGTAGATTCAGTATTAAAAAACAAACGGGCCGTCGCGCAATGGCGCAAAACAAAATGTCTGGTTCTCGACGAAGTAAGTATGTTGTCTAAAAAAGTGTTCGAAATTATCGAAGAAATTGCCAGAAAAACCACAAAAATTAATCTACCGTTCGGTGGAATGCAGGTCATATTTACCGGGGATTTTTATCAACTTCCGCCAGTTGGTACGAGCAGTGACGCGGATACCGACAAATTCTGTTTTGAATCGCCGCTGTGGTCGCAAGTGTTTCCAGACCATAGTCATGTTGTATTAACTACGATTTTTAGACAAACCGACCAAGACTATATTCGTATATTGCAACAAATTCGCGTTGGTAATATTAGCGAAGAAAGTGTACAGATTTTACGAAAATACGTGAAGCGACCCTATGATGCCAGCAAACACAATAACTGTATTCCAACAAAACTGTTTCCATTGAGGTCGAAAACCGATTATGTGAATTCGATGATGTTTGCCAAACTACAAGAAAAGGAACACGTTTTTACGGCGATTCGCAAAACAGACTGTTATACACACATCGAGTCTGGCAAACCACTTTCTGTGGAAATGCGACAGCGATGCATACGAATGACGACCGCCGAAATTGAATATGAATTAGACCAAATGGTAAATAATTCGCCATGTGTTACGACATTACGACTGAAAGTGGGGTCCGCAGTGATGTGTACAATCAATCTCGATATGGACAATGGTATTTGCAATGGGTCACAAGGTATAATTATGGATATGAAGGACCTAGGAACGGGGACATTGGTACCGATAGTGCAGTTCGCAAATGGAATGGTTCGGCCGATTCATATCCATTATTGGCAATGTGAAGACTATCCAACATTGGCGGTTGGGCAATTCCCGTTATGTTTAGCGTGGGCATTGACCATTCATAAAATCCAAGGGGCGACTTTAGACATGGCAGAAATTGATATAGGACAAAGTATATTTGAATTTGGACAAACATATGTCGCACTTTCGCGAGTACAATCATTGGACGGATTGTATTTGTCTGATTTTCAACCACAACGAATTGCGGCGAACCCCACTGTTCACGAATTTTATAAGAATATACCCACAATAGACCCCAATTTTGAAACTTCGTCAAATACTGCGCGTAATAATGTTTCGTTTCACCAATATGAATTGAAAGAAGAACCCATTGAAGAATCGAATATTAAACGGGTCTCACTCATCTAATTTATCTACAATAATTTGTTTATATAATGTAAATATGGTAGCAGGAAGCATTTTACCGATTACAATACATAATAACAAACTCTATTTTTTATTTGGCAAAGAGAATCCCATGGAAGACAGTGCAAAGGGATGGTCTGACTTTGGCGGACGAGTTGATGCCGGCGAAACACCATTCACGGCAGCACTGCGCGAAGGCGGCGAAGAATTGACCGGATTTCTTGGAAATAACAACGCGGTTCGTAAATTGATAAAAAAGAATGGCGGAACTTTCCATCTAGAGCATAACAAATACCACGTTCATATGTTTTATTTGCATTACGACGAGAACCTTCCCAAATATTACAATCAAAATCACCAGTTTCTGTGGGAACGAATGGATAAAAATACATTGAATGATTCCAAACTGTTTGAAAAAATAGAAATCCAATGGTTTTCCGTAGAAGATATGATTAAAAAACGGTCGCAATTTCGTAATTTTTATCAGGAAATCGTAGATTTATTTATTGACAAAAAAATCGCCATTGAGGCGTTTGCCGAAAAAAAATCCGGATTAAGTCGCGCAAAACTTAGAGACTCTCATAATAAAACACATAAACTGCGAAAATAAAAGAAGGAGACATGGTGTATATCGATCATTGATCGGGTTTCCCTGGTAAATACTAGATTTAGTATAACATAATTGGTACATCGATTATGTTATTATACCGCAAACAATACCAAATAAAATACATGGTAATTGTATATAAATCTACACAGTATGTCTAATAATTCATGGAAACAATATGGTGGAATTAGTAAAACCGATAATTTTAATACAATTAATGCATCTACCATTATTGCAGACCAATTTATTTCTAGATCGGTTCGTCCTACCTATAATTTTTTTAATGGTACTTTTGAAGTGGCGTTGGATTTGTCGGCCGGTGTAAATATATTAGCAGGAAATAGCATTTATTCTGCCAAAGATGTATTCGTTAACAGAGACCTGTATACCAATAATAAACTGTTTTTTGGAAATAACACGTTTCAAAATACCGGTAATAATTTTCCAGCATTGGCCGGAACCAGTACACATGCCTACTTATTTGGTAATTCTAGCAATATTGGCGTAAATACGATTCTTCCCAAAACCGTGTTCAATATTACAGGAACGGTTGGATCCGTCACGGATATTTTAACAGTTGAATCCGGCAATGTGTATGTTCGCAATATTATTGCACAAAACGTAAATCAACGAGGTGTGGTTGTTGATGCGGACGATGTTAGCTCTAACATTCTATTTTATAATGATGTTTCCACAAATAAAGCAAATATTCCTGATGCGACTATCAAATTCCAGGATGGAGGTATTTTAACAACGCGCACCACGAATCGCATTATAAATTCTTCGCGGACATCGCAAATCGATACATCTGGCGGTCAATTGTTAATGGATGCGAGTGGCACTGTGCTCACATCATCCGGTTATTTATCTATGGATATTTCCGGAGAAATGCAATTGAAATCGAAACGCGGTTATTTGTTGAATACATCCGGTGGGATGATTAAGTTAGACCAAAGCACTGGAAATATGCAATTCGATGCGTCGAATGATTTTATTCTTAATTGTTCGGGTGGTGCGTTTTTATTAAACGATGATTCTACCATATTACGAACAGTTGGAAACATTACTTTATTAGCGAGTGGTAAAAATGGTCTTGGTGGCAAAATTATCTTCGATTCTAGTGGCGGCAACATCGATTTTAATTCCGGCACTATCAAATTAAACACACTGTTACAATTTTCACCACCTGAGCGAGGAGTATCCAATGAATTATTGCACAATGAAACGTTGAGTATATATGATAATTCAAACAGCCAATACTTACCGAATGTGTATAATGATCCCAGTATATTAACTGGAAATGCTGCAACGTTTATCGGAAAAGATCGCAAAGCAAATACATTTATTTATATGAACCCCGCCATAAACAAACGAGGTAGTGCATTTGGCGGTGGAATCGCTCCCTATGCATCATCGCGTGGAATGGCAATGGTTGGGCTAACGGATGCATCGGGCGAATATATTCATTCTCAAATGACTGTGGCGAGTACAAATAAGTATAAATATCCGTCAACTCTTGGCATAAATACATATCGACCTAGAACCGAAGATTACGTATTAGATGTAAATGGGCCGATGCATCTCGGTAACGGCGAAATCAATACCGTTGCTGAAAACAGTTACGAAATTACACATATGAATTTCTCGAAAACAGATGTTGATTATGGAATTGCGGTAGGTAGCCCTAGTACCAAATCGAACGGTGTCAGTGCTCAATATAAACAAATTGTGTTATATACACAGAATGGCGGAAAAACATGGGGAAAGAGTAATATATTTTTAGAAACGAGTATAGTAGATGATGAAATTATTATTATTAATCACGTGCATGTGTTTGACAGAACATATAGCGCAATTGCTGCAAATACAAAATACTTATATCTAAGTAATAACTCTGGAATATCATGGTATCGTTTACAACTCACTGGTCAAACTGTTACCGCTAATGTTTTTCAAACAATTATTATAGCGAAGCGACCCGATCTTAGTCCAACAACTCATCGAATTATTATTGCGTATAAGGAAACTGCGGTAGTAACAAGCACAAGTGGTTTCTACTATATTGATTGCGATTTGTTAACATTATTCAACTCGGCGCCTAATTTTGTTATCAATATTGCCGCGAATAGAATTGGCCTCGGTACGAATATATATCCGGTTAACAGAGGAAACTTTAATATTATTTCTGCAAGTGTAACCAACTCTTACATTTATTATGCAGGTGATTTTGGGCTGGCGCGATATAAATTTAATGAAGTGGATATTACAACAAATGTATACACATCTGAGCAAGCATATATTCTTCAAAATGATCCTAGTTATAATAGTTATAAGGGTATTTATGCATTTGATGACACTCGTGTAATCGCGGTGGGTAATAACGTTATTTCATATACAACCACCGGCATACATACTGGATGGACTCATATAAATATTGGGTTGCCGAGTGTGGTACTAAACTCGGTTTTCATATATGATTTGTCTAATGCAGTGATAGTCGGCTCATCCGGTAAGTTTATATATTCTACTAACTGGTCAACTGGAATTTGGCAAAATATTCCCGACAAAATGTTGAATTCATCTGGTATGGCTGACCGGGTTACTGGACCTGAAAATCAACTAAAATCGATCACTATGCCCGATATTAACACCATGATTATTGCAGATGTGACTGCTTCGTTTATTGGCGACTCGGGCAATTTTAATAATACCGTTTTGGGATACAGTAAAATTCAATATTGCTTTTTGCCGAATTTATTTAATCGAACCAATAATACCGTGTTTGATGTATCCGGCAATATGGTTATATCAGGAGATATTGAAATATTTGACGGAGAACTATTAGTCAGTACAATCGACTATAAACCGCAAAACGCAACAGATATTTCTGGTACTATTAATTTTGGTACAAAGACCCATGTAGTGAATATTGGTAAAACTGATGAACGCGTATTGATTGATAACTCAAATAGTCGGTTTGATTTGTATGATTCGGTTATTAATATTGGTGTTACAAACCCAGCCACGCAATCCGGGGCAGTTGCGATTAATATTGGTAATTATATGCGAAATGGTACGAATTATAATATAAATAAAATTAATATTGGCGGTGGATTAGATAATGTAACGATTGGCGGAATCCTAAAATATTCAGGTATAACGATTGACAGCTATAAAAATAAAGGGATGCGGTTAAATGATAATAATTTAAATGATATAATCAAGGAATATTTCACGAGTAACGGATATAATGCTATCGGTGCATCAACTGATGCAGAATTTATTGCCATTTTAAACACCGCTCCCGCGAATATTGTAAACGGTATCACATATGACAGCGTAAAAAGAGAATACATATATACAGTGGGTGGATCGAATGCGGGTCTAGAGGCCGCCATCGCTAGTGTCAGTCCATTTAGATCAGGCGGCGGGACGGGCATTCGTGTAACGGATAATCTCGACCGTGATGCTGGATATTTGCTAGTATCCCAGGATATGAGTGGATGGGTTATGAAGCCGACAAACCCCGGATCGAACTCACTCAAAATCGATGTAAATTCGCTGACGCTACGCAATCTCAATACAAGCAGTATTGCCGATATGTCATACGGGATACATAATATTACTAACGGGATTGCTGTTCTTACTCGAACCATCGGTGAAAGCGATTCTAGTTACTCATTGACGGTGAAACAACTCGATATTGACAATATATTGGTTCGCGATTCAGTTGCATCATCTACTATAAAACAGGTCATTAATACGAAGTTATTAGTAAAAGACGATGTAGAAATCAATCAGAGATTGTATGTTGGCGGAGATGCATCATTTAATGGCAATGTAGATATTACCGGATTACTACGTGCCACTTCCTATCAAAACAATTATATTATTAATACTGTCACGAACAATTATGAATTCATTGTTACTACCGATTTGTCCATGAGTGGGAATCTATATGTGAATGGTGATGTATCATTAAACGGGTTTGTGGATATTAATGGACGGGTTGCCATTGGTAAGGGTAATCCGGCGGTTGCACTCGATATTAGCTATACCGACGCCATTCGTATTCCCGTAGGTACAACTGCTCAGCGACCAACTGCGATAACTGAAGCAGCTCATGCTGGATATATTCGTTATAACAAGGACAATCATCAGTTTGAAGGATATGGCCCAGGCAGTTCATGGGGATCACTCGGCGGCGTAATCAACGTTGCCCAAAATACCAAAATCTTGGCATCTTCGCCGAATGCGGATTCGTCAAACAATGATTTGATGTTTTTCACTGCACCTGCTGGCGATTTATCAGCAAATAATGCGGTCGAGCGTATGCGCATAGATGGTAGTGGAAATGTGGGTATTGGAACTACAAATCCTAGAGTGATTTTAGATATTAGTCATACGGATGCGATTCGCATTCCCGTAGGTACAACTGCTCAGCGA
>Ga0315903_10001450_pt1 | contig 35994 bp, 58 predicted proteins | sample LakEriMetagenome_7_FD_203524 | JGI IMG/M metagenome (GOLD analysis project Ga0315903, IMG submission 203524) | Freshwater fungal communities from buoy surface, Lake Erie, Ohio, United States - Buoy 2 MA119 | ecosystem: Environmental > Aquatic > Freshwater > Lake | place: USA: Lake Erie, Ohio...
CTCCACCGTCAAATGAGCGATGGATTACTTGACCTTGTGCACGTGCATAGATTGCTGTAAAGAAGTTAATTGTTGTAGTTGACAAGGCTGCAGTTGTTGTTTGTGAAATTGAAACAATTGTTCCTTGTACACCAGTTACTACAGTTCCTGCAGGAATACCAGCACCAGCTACAGGCATACCAACTAGCACGTTTGCTACAGAAGCACATGTTAAGAATTGGCTACCTATAAGCGCAGTTGCTGTGGTTGTTAGTGGGTTGTGTGAGATTGTTCCTGTTGGAGTTGCGTCAGCAACGTATTGAAATACTGTTGGACTGTTTACAGCAGTTACAGCGTAGTTTCCGTTAGGAGCGTTTGTTGTAGCAGTTGAGCCGTGTATTGCAATTTCGTTACCAACTGACAACCCGTGTGGGGTTGAAGTTGTAACAGTTACGACTTGACCTGAGTTTGTTAATGCTGATGCACCAATTAAGAATGAATCTTTATAGTAAGGACCTGTTGCAACAACAGTCTTGTTTGCATCAAAAATTGTTTGAGATGCCCAACCTGTTGGGGTTGAACCTCTTGATACGTAAGACCATGAAGTTTCAGATGCTCTACCTGTAACTTGGTAGTTACCGTTTGCACCTAAGTTATAAGTATCAGAAATTAATACTGGAGTTCCAATTGGAGGAGCAACGTTAATTGTTACAGTTCCAGCACCTGTTGATTGACCAGTTGTAGAACCAGCAATAACGAATGTTGTTGTAGAAGGAGTTGCAAGAACTTGTGCTGGGATACCAGAAGTTGTGTTATAACCAGAAGCTGTAACACCTGTAATAGTTACCCATTGTCCTGGGTTAATGTTATGAGCAGAGGCTGTTGTGTAGTACATAAAAGTACCATTACCTTGAACACCAGTTGCAGTAGTTGCTACTGTTGTAGTTGATTGAGTAACTGTAATTGTTTTTGTACCAGCAGTGCTTGTTTGTATATCTGTAACAGACAATTGGTTAAACAATTGATGTGCAGCATATGGACGCAAGTTAGTTGTGGTAATTGTTTCCCACTTAGATGCTTGTGTACCGTATTCAAAGTCAGTATCAATTAGTGCTTGTGGTTCAGAAATACGTAGTTTACCTACTGGGTCAGTGAGTTCTTCTGATGGATTTATTCTTTCGTTAAATTCATCAACAACAATTTGGAATTTATCTGTTGAAAACATTGAAGCTGTGTTGTAGTTAAGAACAATTACTGTGTTTTCATTAGCAACAACTTGACCACCTTGAACATATGCGCCAGTTACTGTTGAAGCAACTGTAAATGTCGTAGATGTTGCAGCAGTTACTGTTACACCAGTTAAGTTAAATGAATTTGGAACAGCGCCTGTAATTGTTACAATTTGTCCAGGTGTAAATGTATTTGCTGCAGTAAATGTAATTGCTGTGCCTGTTGTTGTAGCGCCAGTAATTTGTGCAGTTAATTGACCAGTTCCATAGATATTGTAAGAGAGTGCTCTTAGTGAAGGGTCAGAGAAGTTGTAAATGACTTGGTTAGTTCTGTCATTTGTAATTAAAACAAGACGTTCTTGAGTAATAATTTTATTTTGAAGTACTAAAGTTTTTGTAGAAGGGGTTAAGAAGTATCCACCTTCATTATACGTTTTTCTTGCCATGTGCTAAAAAGCTCCCATCAATAAATCCGCCGCTGCGAACGGATAAGTTGTAGTTAAGTCTGTAGTAGTTGAACCTACTAAAACCCTTCCTTCGAATATAGTACCCTCTGCAGGAGGTGTTAAAAACACTAGGTAACCGTCGTTATCTAGCCTAATTCCATTGCTTGGTGCAATTGGGTTGTCCCAAGTAACATAAGAGTTCTTAACAATTTGAACTATACCATTCAAGCTTACCAAAAGTCTAAATGAATTAGTAACTGAGATTGGGTCTCCATTATAAGTCATGAGAAATCTTGTTTCTGTACCATTGAATTGGTTGGATAGATTATCTAAGATTTGTATCTCAGAAACTGCGCCTGCAACACCTTGAACACCTTGTAGGCCTTGAAGACCTTGAGGTCCTAGGGTTGTGGTTGTTGCTTGCCATCCATAGCCTGTCCAAGTCCAGGTACGACTTCCAAAGGTATAGACATCACCCGGGGCCGGCGAATTGGGAAAATCAATTGGCATGTTAATTAACTCTTCTGTAGAAGGGGTATTTTAAGTATACGAGTTTATTTTAAGAATTATTGTGTTATTCTCTTGGAGTTTCATCAGTTCTGTTATAACCAATAACTTCATCTGTTTTAGCGTCCCTTACTTCTGTAACTCTCAAGCCGTCAATAACCCCTAAATCAACTAATTTTACTTCTGTAGCCATTATGAACCTCTAAACCATGGGACTTGGTCCGAAGGACCGTTTATTGTTGTACTTGCTAGTAAATCAGTTTGTCCTGTTCTTACGCCGCTTATACGAGGACTTAAAGCCCCAATTACACCAGCGTTGTTGTCTCCAAGAGGCGCGTTATAAATAGTAGGCATAGTAGCTGCAACGACAATGTAAGCAAAAGCATATCTAGTTCCAGCTGTTAATGTGTAAGTAGCTGGATAACCACCTGTTGTTGATAATGAACGTGTATAAGATGTATAAAGACTGTTAAATAAAGTTGTGTCATTTGCTGTACGAGCTACTAAAGTAGCTGTAGTGCCATCAAATGTATAAAGTCCCATTCTTGCTGAAGTACAAGAAGCAGCGGGGATGCTTGAGTTACCCATAGTTATTTGGGATATTGTCATTGTTTCTAATGGAGTAAAAAAAGAAAAAGTTATATAACCTGAGTAACCATTGTAAGAATGAAGAACGTTATATCTATCTGGCACATCAATAGCAGAAGATGATTGCCCAACTTTTGTTTGATAATTAGCTAAAAATCCAGAACCTAAAACATAAGCAGTTCTTACTGAATTAGGAGTAGCTGCTTTAACAACACTTGTGCTTGATACAGAATCTTCTAACTGAACAGCTCCTACCACACTTGTTGTAGCTGCATTTATACCAATCACAGCAGCAGTTGTAGTTCCTGAGTTAGTTATAGGAGAACTTACGTTTACGGTAGTGTCGTAACCTTGTAATCCAGTAAAACCTTGAATTCCTTGAACACCTTGATTAGAAATTCCTTGAAAACCTAATAGACCTTGTGGCCCTTGCGTACCTTGCATTATTGCATTAGAACCTTGAATTCCTTGATTACCTAAATTACCTTGCGTACCTTGCACACCTTGTCCAGCAAATGCTCCGTCTAAACCTTGCAAGCCCTGTAATCCTTGTGAACCTTGAATACCAGTTAAACCTTGAACTCCAGCAAAACCAGATGCAGATACTTCTACCCATGAGTAGTTTGTTCCATCAAATAAATATGTATATTCAATACCAGAATTTGAATCTACCCAACGGTCTCCTAGTAAAGGACTTACTGGAGGATTTGCATCAAATGTAATAGCAGCGTTTGGTCCTTGGTTACCTTGTATACCTTGAACACCAATACCTAAGTCACCTTGTATACCTTGCAAACCTTGTGGCCCTTGCAATCCTTGAATACCTTGAAAACCTGTAACACCTTGTGCAGTACCAACTGCTTTCCAAGAAACACCGTTCCAATACCAGGTGCGCCCGGAGTATGTATAAGTTTGATTTAAAAACGGGGTATTGGGGAAATCAATTGCCACGGCTCACCTTCCTTATGCGTTCGTAGTGGTTGTTACTGCACTACTACTATCATTGAAAGCAGTAGTTGCTGCAGTTCCGTAGTGGTTACCAAAAGCTCTCATACCGCTACAAGAAGCTGTTATTAAAATACCATTTAAAGCAATATTAGTGCCTTCTTTGAATCCTCTATTAGCAATTATAGAGCTATTGGTTACTGAATCACTAAAGTAGATATGGTTATGAGCGTTGGTTGTAACTTGGCTTGGGTCTTTAGTTATGTTGTTTGCAACCATTACGGCAGAAGAATTTGTTCTAACATCTATGCAATCTTGAGAAGTGTCTTCAACTCTGTTGTTAGCAATAACCCCATCAACAACAGTAACAAATAGAATTCCATCTCCTAGATTAGAACCAGTCCTTGTCACATTTTGTATTTGATTATTTGTAACAACTGCTCCATCTACGTTCCAAAGAGCAATAGCGTTAGTTCCATTTGTATTAAGAATAATGTTATTACTAATAGTTATATTTTGACTTTGCTGCGGAGCAGGTTGGGTAGTTGTAGTATCGTCCGCCCCACCATCAAGGCCTATTGCAATTCCTCCATAGCAAGAGTTAATTGTGTTATTTGCAATAACTAAGTTTTTGTACATTACATAAGTTCTAATTGCATATTCTGTTAATCCATCAAACTGATTATTAACCATCTTGACGTTGGTATGGTAATAGCCGGCTGTGTAAGAATGAGTTCCAATACCTGTAGGCCAGGCTGTAGTTCCAGATGTTCCAGAAGCTCCAAAATAACAATTATCAATTACTACATCTTCACAAGGGGTGTCGTCATAAGTACCAAATGCACCAAACACTGCAGAACTTTTAGCTAAATCTATTTGAATTGCTTCTGAATAACCTCGCCCTCCAGTATCTAAATAACCTAAGAATCTACAGTTAGTTATTCTTACGTTTTTACTAGAGTTAACTTCTATAGCGTGGTATCCACCAACGTTAGTAACAGTTAAGTCTTGAATAATAATGTTTTGACCATGACCAATGCTTATACACATAGCAGGTGTAGTTGGGAATGCTGTTGCTCTATTTTCCCAAATACCGCCAATAATTTTTATATTTGCTTGACCATCGTATCCGGTATAAGAACCGCCACCGTCTCCATTAATAATCATGTTGGTGTTGTGTTCTCTAAACATAACAGCTTTTTGAGATAGTAATAAAGTGGTTCCTGTATAAATCTCTAATCTATTTTGTAAGTTATATAAACCAGATGGAATATACACAGTTCCACCACCAGCATCTCTAGCATCATCTAAAGCTAATTGTATTTTTGATGATGAATCTGCTTCTCCAGAAACTACTGCATAGTCTCTTACAACATCATAAAAGTTAGTTTGATTCAATCCAGATAATCCTGAAATACCTTGAGTTCCATTAAGACCTTGAGGTCCTTGTAAACCAAATCCTTGTGAACCTTGAGTTCCTTGAGCACCTGTAGAACCTTGAGTACCGTTTGCTCCTTGACCAGCAAATAACCCATCAGTACCTTGAATTGATAAACCTTGAATACCTTGCACACCTTGGTCGCCTTGAATACCTTGCGTACCCTGAGCAGTTCCGGCATTACCTTGTAAACCTTGAATTCCTAAACCTTGCACACCTTGGTTACCCTGTAATCCCTGTACACCTTGAATACCCTGCGGACCATTAGAGCCTTGAGTTCCTTGCCAACCAAATAATCCTTGCAATCCTTGAATACCTTGCAAACCAGATAAGTTTGTGTTGGACTCGAACCATTCAAGACCATTCCATACAGAAATAGTTCCGTCATCTTCATTTAACCAAGTATCACCAACTGATGGTGATAGTGGTGGAGTTGGAGATATTGTGTAAGTTCCTGCGCCTTGTATGCCTTGTGCACCTTGTAATCCTGCACCTGTTGGTCCTTGAATACCTTGTAGACCAGAAAAACCTGAAGCAGAAGTTTCTACCCAAGTTTGATTTGTACCGTCATCAATAAATGTATATTCAATTCCTGTATTTGAATCTACCCATCTATCACCAAGTGAAGGTGATACTGGAGGAGTTGCACCAAAACTTATTCCTGCGTTAAGACCTTGAAAACCTTGCGTTCCTTGTATACCTGTTAATCCTTGTGTTCCACTTGTTCCATCTGTTCCTTGTGCACCACTTGTTCCTTGCGCACCTTGCATTGTTGCATTAGAGCCTTGTAAACCTTGAACACCCTGCAAACCTTGCACTCCAGAAAAACCAGATGCAGAAGTTTCAACCCAAGTTGAATTTGTTCCATCGTTTACATATGTATATTCAATACCACTGTTTGAATCAATCCATCTGTCGCCAACTGATGGAGAAACTGGTGGGACAACATCAAAAGTAATTAATGCATTAGAACCTTGTGGACCTTGAATACCTTGCGCAGTTCCCGCAACACCTTGTATACCTTGTACACCGCTGCCTTGTATACCTTGTATACCTTGAGTTCCTTGCATATTTGCATCGGAACCTTGAATACCTTGAAAGCCTTGTGCACCAGTAATACCTTGTGTTCCTGCAAAACCAGATGCGCTAACTTCTACCCATGTTTGGTTTGTTCCATCATCAATCCAGGTATATTCAATTCCTGAATTACTATCAACCCAACGGTCTCCAATAAGTGGAGAAACTGGGGGAGTAGCACCAAAACTTATTGCAGCATTTGGGCCTTGAAAACCTTGTAAACCTTGTGTACCTTGTGCGCCTAATGAACCAGCAACACCGTCAGTTCCTTGTGTACCTGTTGTGCCCTGCGCACCTGGGTCACCTTGTGGACCTTGAGTACCTGTTAGACCTTGAGCAGTACCTAAAGAATCCCAAGCGGTTCCATTCCAAATCCAAGTACGACCAGCATAAGAATAAGTATCATTAACCGCAGGTGTAGGCGGAAAACTAAACGGCATGACTTAACTCCTTAGTGTCTCTTAATAATACAAGGTTTATCTGTTTTATTCAGTTGGTCTTACTGCTCTGATAATGGAGGAAGCCCATATTGCACACGTAATTCATCATCCCACTCTGCAATTAAGCTCTCATTTGGAACCCAATCTAATGGTGGAAAGAAATCATCGTATTGTTCTTCGTAAGTATCATTTATTCCTGCAAATCTTTTACCTGGTTTATCTCTAAAAGTTTCAACCCATTTTCCAGCAAACTTATGTATCTCTTCTGAAGAACAAACAATTACAGTAGTAACTTTATTGTTTTCATCTAAACAAGCAAAGTACTGAGCATCTTTTTCTTCCATAAATCTCCTAATTAGTATGTTCCCAAATAACTATTACTCCAGAACCACCTTCAGCCCCACCGCCACCGCCGCCTCCAGTATTTGGTGTACCAGCAGAGCCACCATTACCACCACCACCTACTCCACCAGTTCCGTTAACAGAAGCACCAGCGCCTCCGCCTCCGCCACCAAATCTTGTAGTAATTGTGTTGGACGCTGAATTAACAAATGTCGCAGGAAGTGGTGCTAATAAATTTGGACCATCTGCTCCATTACCACCAGTATTACCAGAAGCATTGCCGCCTTGAGAAGTAGAACTTCCGCCACCTGCACCACCGCCAGCTGAACCAGCGCCGCCGTTAAATCCTTGGCCTGGGTTCCAAGTTTCACTACCAGATAATCTTCCCGAAGTTCCAGAACCTGCGTTACTACCAGAACCACCACCCGGTCCACCAAAAAAACCAAATTGACCGTTAGCACCTCCACCACCACCGCCAATAGAACTAATTGCTTTAGCGTCTCCTACAGATGCCCAAGCACCCCAACTAAAAGTAGAGTAATCAGTTGTAGTAAATCTTGATGGTTCACCAATATCTCCTTCACCAGGAGTTTGACCCCAGTTGTAACCACCAGTTCCACCTGGTCTTCCACCTCTACCAATCCAACAGTAATAAGTGTTTGCATCTCCTATATATAACTTTTTTATATAGTAGATATTTCCTCCAGCACCACCACCGCCATAATTATTTTGTCCCCCTCCTCCACCGCCTCCAACTAAAAGTAAATCTATATATAAAACATTTGTTGGTCTAAAATATGGTGCGTTACTTGTAAAAAATATTGCAGGACCAATACCTGCAGTTGTATTTGTATATTTTCTTTTTTGATTACCAAAAGATAATGGATTATCTAAAGAATGTAAATAAGAAGTGCTTGCTCGTCTTACACTCATGATGAAAACCACTGATTAATTTCTATACGACCACTTCCACCAAGTGGAACAGCTGAAGAAGTATTTTGAGCACCTCCACCACCTCCACCAGTACCAAAACCACCATTTGCATTTACAGTTCCACCACCTGCAGAAGCAGAACCTCCTCCAGCACCCCCTCCTCCGTATGTTCCAGAAAAAGGAGATTGTAATGATTTACCTGGACCACCATTTGCGTTAGTTCCAGGAGTAGAACCAAATGCTTGATTAGCAGGTCCACCTGCACCACCGCCACCACCACCAAAACCTGTACTTGCACCGGTGCCAAAAGAACCAGCAGCTCCTCTTCCACCAATTCCTGAATAAACTATTCTTGTTTGACTAAAATCTTCTCTAACAACTCCCCAATGATTATTTGTTTCTCTGTTAGAACCCATACCACCTGAAGTAGCTGGAGTCCATGAACCAATACCACCACATGGATGTCCACCTCCGGCTCCACCTATTGCTACTAATGTTCTTTTTAAATTAGATGAATCAGCTCCTGAGTACACACCAAAATTAAATATATTAAATGGACTAAATATTGTTGGTCCACCGGGTTGTCCCCAAGCATTACAACAACAACTTCCTTGAGGTCCACCAGCACAGGTCCCTCCACCGGCTCCAATAATTATGTACCAAGTGTCATAGTCACCTACGTAAAATCTATTTACTTGAAGTACTGAGCCACCACCGCCACCTCCACCTGTACGAGTACCAGCACCGCATGCACCAGAACCACCACCACCAACTAAAGCAATATCAATCCAATGAACATTACTTGGTCTTGTCCATGTTGTTGAAGATGTGTATTGAACTACACTAGATGTTGCAGTTGGAATATAGCCAGCACTAGTACGTGCATAGCCTGAATCTAAAGTAATACCATTAGCTGCTGAATTAACACCAGATAAGATAGATGCTTGCGCTCTTCTTACTGCCATGTGTTATGAGATTTCTGTGCCGAATGCGGAAAATGAAACGCTAGAAGAAGATGAAGAACATCTTAAATATTTTCCAGCTTCCATAGTAATACCAAGAGTTAGTGTAACTGTATCGTTTGCTGGAACAGATGAACCAAAAACAATAAACTCAGCCGTAGTTGGGGACAATGCAGAAGTAACTGCAAGTCTATAAGTTTGAGCAGAAGCACTTTGATTACAAATAGCAATTGTAGAAACTAACCATGACCTACCAACACCTACTTGAGCACCAATAGTGTCATAGGTAGAAATAGTTCCTGTAGATAATACTTGACCTAAGACTTTATATGCAACAGCCATTTATGCTCCCATTAGTAGTAGTGGGCTTATTTGATTTAAATCAGTGTCTACCCAAATTGTATCGTAATTAGTAGCAGAATTTTTAGCAAGGATTTGACCAGTTGAACCACCAACAGGTATTCCACTTAATCCAATTGGTCCTTGATTACCTTGTAGACCTTGAGTTCCTTGTAAACCAAGGCCTTGATTACCTTGTAATCCTTGTGGACCTTGTACACCCTGACCAGCAAAAAGTCCATTAAGACCTTGAATACCAACACTTCCTTGAACACCTTGAGTGCCTTGTAAACCATCGTTGTTTCCGTAAGCTTCAAACCACTCAATTCCGTCCCAAATATAAAGCTTTCCTGTATCGGAATCTAACCAAGTATCTCCAGTTTCTGGAGCAACTGGTGGTGTTGCAGAAATTGTATAAGTTCCAGGACCCTCAAAACCTTGTACACCTTGTGTACCTTGCATACTTCCCGCAGGACCTTGAATACCCTGAGCACCAGCAAATCCAGAAGCTGAAACTTCAACCCAAGTATTATTTGTTCCATCATTTATATATGTGTACTCAATACCTGTATTTGAGTCAACCCACCTATCACCAATTAAAGGAGATATTGGAGGTGTTGGTCCAAATGAAATAGCAGCATTTGGTCCTTGCGCACCTTGTATTGCAATACCTTGTAAACCTTGTATTGCTTCGCCCTGTAAACCTTGGATACCTTGTAAACCTTGGAACCCAACGCCAGTTAAACCTTGTAAACCAAATCCACCTTGTATACCTTGAATACCAAAGTTACCTTGAACACCTTGGATACCTTGCGTACCAGCTCCAGTAGAGCCTTGTACACCCTGTGCGCCAGAAAAACCACTTGCACTTACTTCAACCCAAGTTTGATTAGTGCCATCGTTAATCCATGTGTATTCAATTCCACTATTAGAGTCAACCCATCTGTCACCAATTAATGGGCTTGGTGGGGGAGTTGGACCAAATGAAATTCCTGCGTTAAATCCTTGAAGACCTTGCGCACCTTGAATACCATCGCCTTGAATACCTTGCGTTCCCTGAACACCTTGACCAGCAAATGCGCCAGATATACCTTGAAAACCTAACGAACCTTGAAAACCTAATGAACCTTGCGTTCCTTGTCTTCCTTGAATTCCTTGCGCAGCTACTGCGCCAGCAATACCTTGAAAACCTTGTATTCCAAGACCTTGGATACCTTGTGTACCTTGTCCACCTTGTGTTCCCTGACGACCTTGTGTTCCTTGATTACCTTGTACACCACGCTGACCTTGAAGTCCTTGATTGCCTTGTAAACCATCGGTACCTTGTGTTCCAAAGTTTCCTTGAATACCACGTTGACCTTGTAAACCTTGTGTTCCTTGAAAACCTAATGTTCCTTGAAATCCTTGTGAACCTAAAGTTCCTTGTGCACCTTGAGTTCCTTGATTTCCTCTAGAACCTTGTACACCTTGATTACCATCAAGTCCTTGTAACCCACGTTGTCCTTGGATACCTTGAATACCTTGAGAGCCAGAACCAGTTGCACCTTGTGCTCCATGAAAACCTTGTAAACCTAAATCACCTTGTAAACCTTGAAACCCTTGTAATCCTCTTTGACCTTGAAGACCTTGCGCACCTGGTGGACCAAAATAACCTTGGATACCTTGCGCACCTTGCATTGTTGCATTAGAGCCTTGTAAACCTTGTGTACCTTGGTTTCCCTGTGTACCTTGTCTGCCTTGTAATCCACGTTCACCTTGTACACCTTGTGAGCCTTGTATACCTTGTGGACCTAAATTACCTTGTAATCCTTGTACGCCCTGACTACCTTGAGAACCTTGGTTACCTTGTAATCCTTGACGGCCTTGTAGACCTTGAGTGCCTTGAATTCCTTGTGTTCCATTATTAACATTTATAGGAGATTGAACAGATTGATTTACTTGTTGGGTATTAACAGTAATAACAATAGGAGATTGAGGAACTACAGTGATGCCTTGAGCACCACACGCACAAGGATTTTGGTTACAGTTACAAGGCATTAGTCAAGTGTCACCTGTTGTGTTACAAACACCTGACCTTTAATATAAGTTTGTTGAAAATCAGGGTCTACGGTTGATGTTGCTTGTAAGTCCCAGAAAGCTCTTCTAGGTAAGTATTCAGTTTCAGAACTAGTAAGTTCAATTTTAACAACACTTAAAGCATTAGTTTGAGATACTTTAGTTACTGTAAATGTTCCATATAATGCTGGAGCATTAGGATAAGTTCTAATTTGTGCTTTAAAGTTTAAGTTAGTTGTGTTAAATGGAAAGTTAAATGTACATTCATATGAATCTCCTTGATAAAGAACAATGTCATAATTTTGAGCAGTAGATGGTGTTGGTGTTCTACCATTAAGGTCATTTGTAATATAAACACGTTCTGGTCTTCTACCATCATCAATTTCTTGTGACATATATACAGGAACAAGTTTATTTGTAAGACGAGATACTCTACGCAGTATTCCTATTTCTAAACGCCATAAACCAATATTTAATGCATGACACAGTTGATTGTATTGTTCCCAACGTTGATTAATAGTTTGCATTAATTGTTGGTATCTTTCAGAACGAGGAATTGTTACTCCATCTGGAGCAAATATATTAATATCAAATGCAGCGTCAGTTGCTAATGCCCATAAGGCTTCAATAACAGCAAGAATTGCTACTGGGTATTCCTCTACTGCTGGAATAGATGCTAAAGTTATAGCACTTCCAGTGCCATCAGTCCTATTATGAGAATGTTGAATTACTGCAGTATTTATAAAAATACAAAGGTCATCATCTAAAAAGTATCTATTGGTTACGCCTGTTACCTTCACGCTGGCTCCATTAGCAGGAGCTACAGCAAAAGTAATAATTCCAGTTTTTTGTTCAATGGTATATCCAGCAGGATATGGAATAGGGGTTCCAGCAACCAACACTGTGAGGTTGTCTAATTCAACAGGTTTAGCGTTTACGTAGAATCTAGTATTCGTTCCATCACCAGTAGATGAATATACGAATTGTTTAGCCTCGTCACCGAGTTCTAGACGGACCCTAGAAAGTAGGTCTGCTAGTAGGGCCACAGATTACTCCTCACGCTACCACTAAATCTTGTCAGTTATTACTTAAAAAATCTTTATAAACAAAATAGCGGGCTACAAGAGCCCGCTATCTGTGTAACTCTTTTATTAAATTACGCCAGCTAAATAGCCTTTTTCCTGTAAATGGGTGGCTACTGCCTTAGTAACTTGGTACTTTTGTCCTGCCTTAAAACTATAGTTGTTTCCGATACCTAAAGTCATGTTTTCAATATCTTCAACTACTCTAATAACTACTGTGTCATCTTGGGTAGATATCTTTGTTATATCTTCAACAATGACGGTTGCTACTGATGGTTTTGTTGCATCAATAACTTCAGTTTCCAATTTAATTTGGGCTTCTGCAGTTGCTAATGACATCTCTGTAGCACGTTGTGCTTGCTCTTCGGCAAATTGTTTTTGAAGAGCTTCTTTTTGACGGCCGGTGAAATCGTTTACCTTTGCCACTTTTATATCCTCCGTATTAATAGCTGTTGTTTGTGTTGGGAGCGGTTTTTTGAACCGCCCCCAACGGAATTACTTACTAGTTGGTTTCTGCAATAACTACAGATTGGTCAGTGATTAGACCAAGTCCGAAGATTGAGTACCAAGCTAATGCGTGTTCACGACCGAAGTCTAGAATTCCGCCATCGCGAAGTTCTACTGGAAGTGAGATTGCGTGACCAAATGCGTTATCTCCAATGAAGATTGCATCGTAGCGGTCAGCTGCACCGTTACCTGTAAAGGTAGCTGGTGTTGTGTAACCTCCACCAGGAGTTACTGTTGGGCTAGCAACAGCTGTATCAGCTGAGTAACCTGCACCAGCACCGCCTGTAACCTTTAGTACTTGTGTGGTTTCGATGAAAACACAATCGTACAAACGTCCGATTTCACCAAGCATGAAGTTACCTGGAGCGGCATACTTCGTTACTTCGATGAATTCAGGCATGTCGCGTAGACGACGTGATTGATGTGGGTGAACAAACGCAACGTAGGTTTCGCCTAACCTTGGGATGTTCTTGGTTGATAGTGTTTCTACTGCATCCTTAACTGTGTGAGGTGTTAAGTAGAAAGCACCTGTCATTGCTGCACGGTTAGCAGCTGTTGTGCCATAGGCATACCAGTTGTTAACTGCAGATAGAGCTGAGCGGTCTTCACCGTAGATTGTTGAGGTTGCGCTGTACAGAGTATCGCGGCTCAATTGGTCTAGGTAAATTGCCATGTTACGTCCAAGAAGACGTGAGGCAGAAGCCATTACGTCATCGAAGGAAGCGTTCAATAACAATTCTGAAACTGCTAATGCATAGCCGTGTTCAGATACTGTAATTGAGAATTGTTGTGCTGTTAATGCGTTTGTTTGCATACGTACACCTTCAACTAGGGAACTTGCAAATCCCAAGTTGTTGTAACGCATGAAATTGATTTGTAAACCAGGTGCAACACCAAGTTCAGTTTTCTTAACTGCAAATTGTTCAAAGCGAAGGATAGGCATAGCCTGGAAAAGGATTTCCTTTGACCAGATTGTCTGAATCGCTTGAGTCAATTGTGTGTTTGTACCTGAGTACGCTGTTGGGGATGCGGCGAGATTGCCGGTACCCGTAATACCAGATGCCATTTAGATTGGACTCCTTGTTAGTTTTGTATTTGTGGGTTTAGCCGAACAGTCCGCGCGTTTTGCCTTGAGCACTTGGGCTCAAGAGGCGTTGACGATACTTCGCATATTCTTCCATTGACATAGACGAGATGTCTTGTGCAGAGAACGAACGTTGTTCCGAATTAGTTTCCATAGGTCCTGCTGGAGGCGTTGTCACACGCGTTCCAGTCATTTCTTTTCGTGCACTTTGCATTGCTGCCTGTGCCGAATCTAAGATGCGTGCTGAGCGTTCTTTCAAACCCTCAATACTTGCATCTACTTCCTCTTTAGTGTTTCCACTAATTAGGTCAACAAGTTCAGGAATAATATTTTCCCGTTCTTGCTCTAACCGTTGTGAACGGTAAGACTGTAGGTCTGCGAATTGTCTTTCTCTTTCTAATAAAGAAAAAGCTCTTTCGCGTTCTTGCTTTTCAGCTTCTAGCTGTTGTTGCCATTCTTGTTCTTTTACTTTTAGAAGTTCGCGCACTTCAAGTTCTTCTTCAGCTTTTGCTTTTGCTCTAGCTGCTTCTTCGGCTTCAATGTCTGCCTTGTGAGCCAATTTTTCTTCGCGGTCCTTCTTTAAGACTTCAAGTTCTTCCTTTAATTTATCAATTTGAGGATAGAGCTTTTCTTTTTCTTGGCTTCTTACTTTTGCCAAATCGTCTTCTGTGTAAAATTTCTTGCCTTTTAATTCCTCTACTACTGCTGGTGTTTCAGCAATTGTAGGCGCTGCTGATACTGCTTCTGCTTCGGCTGCGAAAGCCTCTACATTCATTTCTGTTACTTCTGACATAGTTTATCCTTAGTGTCCTCTGGGTCGTTTTCCGAATTAATAACACATTTGACCAAACGTTTCTATCTATATTTAATTTTGCCTTACAACACGAAATTTTCAGCCTAAAATGCTTATTTTACCTATTTTTCGTATTCTTGCGGAACTCTTCGTTGAGGAAGTTTTGTACCGTAAGCTTTAGTTACTAACTGTGTCCTTAATGAAGTCTCGCCTAGTTTTGAAGCCATGGCTGCATCATCAAGGGTTGGAGGAACCATAGGAGTAGGCATACCTGCCCCAGCGCCTTTACCAGCACTAGGAGCCCCTGGTTCTGGAGGTGGCATAGTTCCTGTTAGTTCCATAATTTCTTGTTCAATTTGAGTCTGTAGAAGTTTTAGAGCACCATCGGCTACTGCATCGTCTTGAAGTTCTTTACGGATTTCATTCAATTTCTCTGCTGGGAATTCTTCACCCAAAACTCGTAAAGCACCTTCTTTTGACTCTAAGCCAAGAGATAGCAATGATTGAATTTCATTAAGAGCAATTAACTTGTCTAATGGAAGTGGTTGTGGGAAGTGTACGTAAGAACGGTATGTTAATTGGTCGTTGGTATCTAGTTGTGGAGTTTGACCTTCTTTTAGTTCTACGTCAGTATTAGGGTCCCAAGTAAAGGTTTCTGGTTCTTTTACCGCTAAGTTCAATAATATAAGTTCATTAATGCGCTCTAATCCATGAGCGTATTGAACAATCTTTTGGTGGTAACGATTCATCAAAGGTTGGAACTGAATAGACAAAGCAACACCTGATGTATTTGAAATAGGTTGTGCTTGTCCAAGAGCAGTCTCTGGTACACCGACCATTTCATGCATTGCTTTTTTCATCATTGCAAGGAAATCCATTGCACCTTTAAGACCTTGTGCGCCACCTTCTAGATTTTCTACCTTTGCATCTTTTGGTAGACCGCCCCATACTTTATTAGCACCTTTTTCTAATTGAGATGCTTTAGCGCCAATGATTACAGTTACTGGAGCAGCGTGGTAATTAACAATGTCAGCAATGTCAGTTGCTACTTCGTTGTAAGTTCTATTAATTGGAATAATGTCATTGCAATCAGATAGGCCCCAAGGAGAACCTGAAATACGAATGTTAGGAATATGGATAACTGGAATAACACCAAGTGGATTTGGACGTGAGTCAATAAGTTCATCATTAATGTATTCTTCAATAATGTCATCAGTCAAGATTTCAGTATAAGTAAATACTTGACGTGTACCTTCTAGAGATGTGCCCCAGAAACGATACTTTAGTTTAAATCTAATTAAACGTTCACGGTCATGTGGATGGAATTCTGGAAAACAAAAAGAAGAGTTTAATGGAAGAACGCGAACACGTCCTGGGTGTTGACGACCTGCTGGGTCTACCCATGCTTCTTCGTATGCAACTTTAATAAAGCAATCACCAGATACTCCACCTTGTTGACCAATTTCCCAAAGTACTGTTGCTTTGTTGTTATCTACTTCCCATACACGTTCTAATAAATCTGGAACAATTGCTTCTGTTTCTTTAGGGCTTCTAAATTGAACACCTTTACTAAATGTAAAGTTAATAATAAAATCTGTGAATGCTCTGTAATAATTGAGCACCATTTGGGTTTCACCAGTTTGACGGCGATAAGAATAATGATGACCTAGGTACATAGCCCAGTTCAATGAATAACGGTTTAGACGAGGACCGTGAACCTCAAATTCTTCATCAGCTAATTCTACTAATCCAAGAGGGGATATAGAGATTGTTAAATCAGAAGACGCTGCCCTATAACTAGGAGGGGAAAAGTCTAGGCCGCTTGTCACCTATTAATCCTCTCCAAACTATTTGTTATATCTTAGCACTATTAACTGTACTAATATTTTTCGCCACGGTTATCTGTGACGTTGGCCTTTAAGTTGACCTTTGCCAACAGGCTTAGTTACTTTTTTATTTTGTTCTTCTTTAATCTTGTCTTGCTTTTCTTTTGCATAATCTCTAAATCTTGGGTCTATTTCTTTTTTAGATTGAACAAATTTTCCACCCATTTGAGTATAACGAGCGTGAACCCAGTGAGCTGCTGCTGGAGAAGGATAAACATTAAATTTAGTACGTGCTTGCATAGTAAGCATGTTCCACATTTTAGGGTTAGCAGGTAACTGCTTAGGGCCCTCTTTTACTTCTTTACCTGAAATTAATGCCATATGTCCTCAAGCTCCAAAACCTGCCTGACCAACTTGCAATACACAAGTTAGTTAGACAGGTTAAGTGAGATTACTAGTCTTGTACTACTGAAGGGTTCAAACGTTGTTGATGTGAACCATCGCGGAAAACTTCTTCAATTTTGTTTTCTGCATAATCAGCAAATGAACCAGTAGCAAATTCTTGTAGAGTATTTGGTGCCTCTACCCAAGCTGCTGAACCAACATGTGCACGTTCGCGCATTGTTTCTTCGGCTGGCTTAGTGTGAACTGGTGCATTACGATTTGGACGTCCTGCTGCAGGTGTGTAACCTTGAGAGGCTCCGTTAGAGAATTCCTGTGGAATATCTGTGTCTGTTGCTAATCCTTCTTCAAAACGAAGAGGTCCACGTTGACCAGGAATTGCTCCGGCCATTTTACGGTCATAGATATTACCTGGGCGCTCTGGAAATTTAGGCGCTGGTGCAATTGCCATATTTAAAACTCCATATTTCTATTTAAGGTACCTTAATAAAAGTGTTCTGCTTTTTTACCTTTATGTCAGGCTAAAATCAAGTTTACCTGTAAAAAGGCGATGAACTGACCTCTACTGAGGGCATTGTTAAATCTAATGTGAGACTACAAGCGATAGCCAAACTGTCAGCAAAGTCATCATGAGCATGGGCTTCATCGGGGGCTTTGGCTAAAAAGTTAGGTCCAGTAAATTTAGTTTCTAAATCAGTCATCTGTTGGTAGAAACGTTTCCAGGTTCTTAATCGTCTAGTCTTTGCATGAGCTGGCCAACCGACCATCCTTCTATCAATTAAAGCCTTTAAATGTTTCCAACGTTTTGACTGCTCTGGTTGGCTACTGCCTAGAGAGTGAACTTCGGCTCCTGGAAGCAAAAGCTTAAGACGTTGGGCTACTGCATCTCCAACTCCGTTTGCATCAACTCCAACAGCTATCACATCGTATGCAGAAAGGAAGTTAACTATTTGAAAATACTGGTCTTCCCAATCATCGCCTTGAATTTCAAGCCAATTAAGAATTCTGTGGTCAAAATAACCAAACTCATCTGGTCTATCCCAATCAACCCATACAACAGTAACTACAGTTGAATCTAGTTTTCTTGCTGGGTCAATTCCAACTACTACAGGGCTACGATGCCAAGCCTTGACAATTTCTTGAGAAGTATCTCCAAGTTCGTCCATAATTGTAGAAGTTACAAACATTCCTCTTTCAAGTAGCCATTTACAAGAATAAGACATTTGGAATTCGTCAGATTCTTCACCAATACGTAAAGTTTCTCGTTTAATGAATTTTCCGTAGTTTTGATTTACTTTAGCTACTTCGCGCCAATCCCATTCAAAGTGGTTTTGTCTACTGCCTCGAGTTGTTTGTCTTCTCTTATTTAATTGAATAGACCTGTAAAAGTTATTTTTACTTGTAGTTGGAGTACCAGTTTTAACCATAGTTCCTGAGTAATAAGCCAACATGGGAGAAATAGATTTAGATACTACAAAGTCATCTGCTTCTTGACACTCGTCAATAACAATAAGATGAAAAGATTTAGATTCAATTTTTGCTCTTGGGTTAGCTGTCATCATCATTAAAGTAGAACCAGAGTTCTTTAATTTAATCTGTCTAGTAACTCCGGGAACTTTACCAAGGCTGTCATCTATTTCTGGGTCACCTAATATTTCTTGCGCTCTTTCACTAGTAAGCCTGTTAACAGCGCGTCCAAATAAAGTTTCAACCTGACCTTCAACTGGAGCAAACATTCCTACCCAGATACCAGTTTTAAATCTACCTAGTAAATCTGGATACATCTTTGCAAGTCTTGGTAATAAAACCATGAGAGTAACAACTGTATTAGCAATAGTTTCAGATTTACCTGATTGACGTGCAGCTAGAGCGGTTACTTCTTCACCATCATTAATAATTACAGATTCAATAATTCGACGTGCTAAAGGTTTTTGATATGGGTGAAGGTCATGGCCAACAAGGGCTTCCATAAACTGCATAGTTCTATCTACTAATTTAATAACAAATTCTTTAGATAACTCATCAAGTTCGTCTTCCTCTTCGGGAGGAAGGTCATCTTCATCTTCTTCAAACTCTTCTTCTAAAAGCTCTTCGTTCTCTTCAAGAAGTTCTAATTCTGGCTCGTTCATTTTTTCCAATTCTTTAACACGATAGTTTAAGTTTAACCAATATGCTGTCCTGATTGGACTCGAACCAATAACCACTCGATTAACAGTCGAGTGCTCTGCCAATTGAGCTACAGGACATCAGAGAGCCTCGAGTCAGGATTGAACTGACGACCTTCCGCTTACAAGGCGGATGCACTACCGCTGTGCTATCGAGGCCTAAAACTAATGGCCTAGGAGTTAACCCAGGCCATAAGAGTGCCGCCACCACACGGGAGAGAAAGGAAGAGAGGCATATCTATTATTACATATAGTCGTTAATAGTAGACGTTCCGACATCAGTTAGCGTGTTGGCTTAATAGTCCTATTATGTAATTCATCTAAAACTGCATGTAAAGCTTCTGCTCCAGTAAGAGCTTCTTGTAAATAAACATCTTCTCTATTTTTTTCATAAGCTGAAAGGCATCTTCCAAGTTCATATAAAGATTGGCTAGCCCACATATCTAGCTCAGCAGTAGGTATCTTAGAAACTCTTTTTTTAATTTTTTCAGAAAATGGCTTATCCCATTTAGTAGTCTTCTTGAACACTTACACCCTCCTGAGACCATTTAGATAACGGTATCACTCTACCTTCAATAGCAGATAAAAGGGCTTCGGCTTCTTCAAGTCTTGACTTACCAAACACACCTAAAGCAATCCCTGGTCTAGTAAAGGGAACTCTAAATACTAAACATTTACCTTTTCTAAACGGAGGTTCAATTTCGCTAGTCCAGCCTTTTTCAATAAAAGGCATAAAACCACGTTTTCCGTAGTTAACAATATCAACGTATAGTGGCCCGATTGTTTTCATATTAGTTGTTTAATTGAGTCCTTGGTCCCGGAGACATTTCTGCTGGATTAAATGCACCCATATCTGGCCATTGGTCTAAACCAGATTCTTTTAAGTATACACCAGTAGATTCACTAGCTTTTAATTCGTTCCACATTTCAACAGGAACTCCGTAGTATCCCCACCAAGTTCCGTCTCTAAATCTAACTACTAAAGTTTCACTTTGTTTACTATATGCAAGTTTTAAAGCTCTAGGTCTTTTAGGATTCTTAGTAGGTGCTGTTTGTGTTGTATAAGAAGTATCTTCAGGTTCTCTAGAATCGGTTACTTCATAATCTTCAGGAGCAGACTCAGTTATAGTTTTTTTAAAATCATCTACTCTTTCAGGAGTTAGATATGTAGAAGCCCATCTATCTACTGCTTTTTGAGAATCTTTACGCAACTCTTCAAGAGAAGGAATTGTAGGTTTTCTAGCCATTAACACTCATGTTCGTTAGTTTTTGTAGATAATACTTTAGAGTCGCAATCACCGCAATACAAGTATATTGGTTTAAAATTATTTTGAGCCGTAGCTCCTTTTTCAAAATCCATACCATCTTCATTTAAAGCTGGTTGATAATCATCAACAATTTTAGATTCTTTAAATAGTTCTCTTGGAAAGGGGCCTGTTGGATTTGTTACTTTATTAGGAACAGGGTGAGCCTGTTTGGCTTTTACCCTTGTTGTTTTCATTCTTCAGCCTTGGCTTTGGAAGCTTTCTTTTTAGTTTCGTCTCTTAATTTAAAATCGCCACGTGTTGCTCTAGGAAGTAAATGTTTTGGTAAACAACGATTGCAATAATCTACCGGTCTAACTCCACGGTCTGCCATTGTAAAATGAGCGTCATTTTCACAATTTGCACATTTAATCGCCATATTTATCTCCTAAAAATATAGGGCAGATAGTCTGCCCTATAAATTAAATTATTCTTCTGATGCACCTGGTTCAGCTAAAGGAAATTCTCCTCTTGCTGCTGCAGCGCCTAAATGTGTAGGTAAGCAATCCCAAGCATAGTTTCCTGCAGCTTCTGGGTATCTATCTGCTGGAACTGTGTAATGAGCTTGTTTACCACTAATATCGCAAACTACTGTAGGTGTAGGTGCTTTGGGTGTTGTTGCCATTAAATCTCCTAAGTCGACAATAGGGCGAGAGGTTATCCCGCCCTATTAGTTTATCTTAAATTACGACGCTAATACAGCGCTAGGGTCAATGTCTTTCCCAGCAGACCAGCGAATGTTGTCTCTCATTTCAAAATGTAAATGAGGACCAGATGAATTGCCAGTGTTACCGGATTCCCCGATATGTTGGCCCTTCAATACTGTGTCTCCTGGTTTAACAAGAGACTTTGAAAGGTGAGCGTAGATTACCCACCCACCTGTTACTTTTTGCACAATTTGGGTTCCATAAGATTTTCCCCAAGATGCATTTTCAATTTTTCCATCAGCTACGGCAATAATGTCTGTGCCTTCTTTGCACGCATAGTCGACACCAGTGTGATAACCTTTTGACCACATTTTTCCTGTTTTTTTATAAGGTGTGGTAATTTTTCCATCTTTAATAGGTGAGCCCATTAATGAATCAGTCCTTTGAATTGTCTAATTTCAGAAACAATATCTGATTTTCCGTTGTGATAAACCATACAAGAAATAGGTGTTCCTGGTTTAGCGTTGAAATACCAAAATAACGTAAACTGCACAGAAGTGACATCTTCGGGTACAGCGTAAGTATTAGTACCAGTAGTGTCGTTCTTGCCTTTATAGTCTCTTGAGTAATTCATTTTTACATATGTTGGTCTACCAGTTTTAGGTAGAGTCAAATGTAATTGTGCTTCCCAAAAACAATGACCTTCTTCTGTAGGGTCAATAGCGTCTTTACCGTTGAGCACCATAGGTGTCCAAACATTTGGTTTAAAAGACTGTTTGTTTTTATCGTCTTTCCATTGAATGTACAAGGTTTACTTAGCACCCTTACCGAATGCTTTATCATTTGGATTCAAAGCACGCATTGCTACTGGAAGTACTGCTGCTACACCAGCACTTAAAATCATTTTAAGTGAATCGGCGTTTAGAGATGCAATATCTCCACCAGTTGCTAAAAATGCAGCAAGAGCTGCGGCTGCAAAAGAACGTGCGTATGAGGCTACTGCTGCTTTCATAGATTTTGACATATTTCTTCCTTCTAGAGGTTGTGCCGTTTTTACCGGCTCTATAAAGTCTGCCCCAAGAAAGTTAGGAGCGTCAGCCTAAATTAGTCTTTTGTTTCCTCAACATGCTGATGAAACTTGCCCTCTAAGCGGGCTAGAGATACGCGAACCTCTACCATTTCGCGCTTAATATCATTGACGGCATCTTTTATTGAACCCCCGCCATTGGGTTTTAATTCTATTAAGTATGATTTAACAATCCATCGTACTGATAAAACGATGGTTCCTAAAAAGGCTGCGAAGCCGGATAAGGTAGCTGCCCAATCCATGAGAGACATAAAATATTCATTTCTGTTTGTAGTTTTAACTAAACAGTTTGTTTTCCGTGTAATGTCACGTGTATTTACTTATTTATACATTACTTTAGTAACACCTGTCACTCTAAAAACAATACTTTTAGTTCGCCTTGACTTGAGTACGAAAGTTTGATTGGCTAGATATACCTGAGAGGAGCAAGAATATTGCTTAATATCAGAAAGATAACACACTCATGTGTGTCATTGTTGGTAGTAGCTGCATTTATAGTTACACCGGCAATAGCATCTCCGCCAACAGAACCTAAATCTGTAACTATGGCGGCTACAACAGAACCTAAAACAACAGTTAAATTAACTCGTGTTACAGTTTCTGTAAGTAGAACAGATGCAAGAGAAGCAATCATTAGCCCATATGCAAAATTCTTTGATGCAGAAGCTTTAGCGTTTTTAATGGTTCATGCAGAAGGTTGGGACTTGCAAGAATGGAAATGTTTGCGTAATGTATGGAACAAAGAAAGTCGTTTTAATCCTAAAGCTCAGAATAAAAATTCAACAGCTTATGGTATCCCACAGTTTTTAGATTCAACTTGGGAAGCTTACGGATTTAAAAAGACTTCTGATGCCAAAGAACAAATAATAGCCGGACTAGCTTATATCGATAAAAGATACGGGAGCGCATGTAATGCATGGAGTCACTGGGAGCGAAAACACTGGTATTGATAAATTTAAAGCACCTTTTTTTGATGGGTCACAACCATGTGCCCAAACAGACCCTGATTTGTTTTTTCCAAACAATGCAGCGGAAGGCGCAATAAATATTAAATATACTAGAAAAATTTGTAAATCCTGTGAATTCAAATCTCACTGTCTTGAATATGCACTAACAACTCCATTAATAATGGGAGTATGGGCTGGTACCACAGAACACGACCGAGTAGTTATACGAAGACAAAGACGAACTTCTAAACGTTAAAAAAGAAAGCCCCTGGATAACCAGGGGCTTTTTTATTTGGGTTATTAGGCCCAAGAGGTGATTGTAATCGTGGCAGTTGTAGCAATGCTTGCTGCGGCTGCTGCTGTGCTTTGGGTTTTGACTGTTCCAGATGCACCAGTTAAACGATTTCCAGGTGTGATAGCGCCTGTGTCGGCAACTGTCCATCCTGTACCTGCAATAACAAGTGTGCTTCCTGAACCACCAGTTACAGACCAAGTACCAACAAGTGCTGCTGGGATACCTGTACCAGCTGCAATAGTAACCTTTGTACCTACTGGCCATGTGCTTGTTCCGCCAGAGACGGTTACAGTTGCGGCAGTTGTGGTTGTAACGTTAATCTGAGTTGGCTGTGTAGCTGTATTTGTAACTCCGGTGGTATTTGTAATGTTAGCTAATTCGTAACCAGCATCCAAAAGTTCATCAAGAGCATTTGCTGTTGTTTCACCAAGTACGCTAGGTACTACGATGTATGCAGTTCCTGAAACAAATGCACCATCACCTGAAGCGGCTGCTGTTGTAGATTCAACTTTGCCGTATTGACCAGTGATTGATACGCCGTTTCCTACTGCACTTGTAACTGTAAATCTAGTTGCATTTGCAGTTGCTACTGTTGCTGATGACAAGTTAAATGCAGAAGTTACAAGACCTGTAATATTTACAGTGTCTCCTGCTGCTAATTTATTTTGTGCGGTGTATGTAACAGTTGTTCCATTTCCACTTGCAGCTGTAACAATGTAGTTACCGGTTGCTGCTGTGTAAGATGGGAAACTTGCCCATTCACCTTCTGCGATATTGTGATTGTTAAATGCAGGGGTTACTACGTTTAGACGTCCACTTGCAACTTGTGTAGTTGCTGCCCATGCATAATCTGCACCAACACCAGGAAGTGAGCTAATAACTACTTTTGCTTGTGCTGTTGCACCAGTTACTGCTGTGCCTGTGGCTGCGTTTGTAACAGTGAATTGGCTTGAAGAAGCTGTTGCAATTAATACGTTTGTTAAGTTAAATGCAGATGTTGATAAACCTGTAATTGTTACAGTCTGTCCAGCAATGAATGTATTTGTTGCAGTATAAGTTACGGTTCCAGCAGTTGCTGAAGCTGCAGTTACTACTGCTGTTTGATATTGAATTTCGTCAGAACCAGTAGTTCCACCGAAGTTGCTAATTGAAGCAGCACGGTCATCGTTTGGTTGCATAGGAACGTTACCCCATACAAAATCAACGGCAACATTGCTTGAGGAATCTAATAAATTCCCGTTGTTATTTACTGCCATGTTTTACCTATTCTCTAGAGTTTGGTTAACAGTCCCATGCGCGTAGGGACTTGTTTATTCGGCTATTCGGATTGTTAGCGGTTTTAGAAGACGTATTTTTCTTTTTCATACCTTCCATGCGAGCACAGAAAGACTTTCTCCGGGCGGCGGACTTAGACGATTTTTTCGCCTGCTCACGCTTTACCGGTGGTTTAAGGTTACTACCTGGATTAGCTTTTTCGTAGGACTTACGTCCCTTTTCATTAAGGCCGCCTTTGGGGTTTTTACCCGCCTTGCGTTGCCATGCTTCAGATTTCGCCATAGGTCAATTCTAATTAGATTAACAGCCGTTTTCACGCCCAACACAAACTTACTGCTACGATGGGGTTATGAAAAAGATAATGCACTTCTTTCACTACCCAGAAGTAGGAACTGTGCTATCTCCGCTTCCAGCCCATAGATTTATCCCAGAATGGTATAAGAAATCTGAATTAACTCTTTCAGATGGAGAGACTCCAGGGCTAAGGTCTTGCATGCCTTACTTTGATGCAATGGCAAGCGGTTGGATTATTAGGTTAGACCAAGACCTACATATATCGGTAGATGAAGACGGTGTAAAACATTTTAAATGGGATGAAGATAGCCAAGTACTACATGCTAGACCTTTAGAACTTGGAAAATACATGGTTCCTCCTGCTGGGTATTCTCATGAGGGAATTGCTATTTATCTTAAAGTTGGTTATAAAACACCTAGAGGGTGGAGCTTATTAGTGACCCATCCGTTTAATAGATTTGATTTACCATTCATGGCAGTATCTGGAATTATGGATGCAGATAAATGGAATACTCCAGGAAATATACCAGTATTTTTTAAAAGTGATTTTATTGGAACTATTCCTAAAGGCACTCCGATAGCACAAGTGCTGCCTATTAAAAGAGCAGAATGGACTAGTACTTGGCACTTAAATATTAGACGAATAGCAAAAGCACTAAAGCAATCTAGAGATAACCATAAAGGTAATTACAGAAAAAACTTTTGGGTTAAAAAAAGTTATAAGTAATTAAGCTGGGTCTGACTCTCGAGGAAAGTTAGGGTCTCTCATAACAGCTTCTTCATTTCTTAATTGCCACTCTTTATCGTCAATAAACCCATCTTCATCATTAAACTTCCAACCTGGAATTACTGCAGGTTCTAATTCATCTGGAATACGAACAATTCTAGGTTCGCTTAATAAAACTGCTGCTAGTCTATCTGGAACGTGAATAGTATCAGCCACTACACCATCAATGATAAAAGCAATTTTATGAGGTGGTTTTGGGTTTGCACCTTGTGGTGTTGGGTTTGCAAATGCCATTTTGTTCTCCTTAGTCTGGTATGTAGTCGTATCCTACTTCAACAGAGTACGGGTCATCTACTGCAATGACCAAAGCTTCTCCATCTTGTAGTTTTTTCATATTTGCATAAAAATCTGGATGAGCACTAATTTTTTGAATAACTTTATTAGCTGTCTTATCAACAATCACAACAACTATGTTTTCCGATGAAGGCATTTTTTGACTAAAAAGATTATCTAAAGATTCTGCCATTATTGCTCCTCTGTCATAGAAACGGATACTTGACCCCATTTTCCAACAGGGCATTCAGCGTTTAACAGCTTAGTTTTCATATCCATAAAGCAACCACATTTTTTACATTGACGTGTTGCTTTAACAAAAAACTCACAGGACTGGCATATATTAATTCTCTCTTCTGCAACAGCCGGAGCTATATTATTAAGGTTTTTATTAAATATATCCCAAGGTCTAGCTGGTCTATTAGGCATTTCAGTCATATATCTATACTACGCTATCTCTACGCTAATGTCATCTACGGAGTCAGATGCGTTTTGAGTAGCAGGAGCTAAAGAAACGCCATATCTACTTTGAGCCGCGCCAGAAACTACAAAGGTAGTTCCTGAACCAATTTGGGTATCAGAGGTATTGTATCCACGCAATGTAATAAGGGTGCTAGTTAAAAATAATCTAATTTTAGCTATTAGCGTGTATGACCCCGCGTTGTGTCCATCAAAAGTTGTAGTCAATAAATTAGTAGTAACAGGATTAGTAATAGAACCAGCTACAGACCTAAATATCTTTAAAAAGTGAAATCTATCAGTTTTATTAGCAAAAGAACAACAAGAAGAACAGTTACAGTTCCAACTTGAACATCTACCTGAAGGAACGCAATAAGTAATAATAGGGCAGCAGTCGTTAAAGCAATCATAAATCATGCAACAAGAACAACAAGTAGAACATCCAGTATTTACTGCATAATTGCTTAGATTGTAATCTGTTGCTGCAACCCACCAAGAATTAGTATCCGTTACCCAAAAAGCAATTCCTGCTCCACCTCCAGATATAGAAGCAGTAGAAGTTGTATTTTGAGTAGTTCCAAGGTCAATAGTTGCCATTGGATAGTTTGAACCACCAGAAGAACTTTGAGCACGGTTTGAAACAATATTCCAAACACCGCGAAGATTAGTCCATGCTTGTCCAGAAAGAGCTGTACCTAGGCTTCCAGCAGAGTTTACCCTATTAAATAAATCTGAAATACCAGATGAAAACCATTGTTTCCAAGAACCACCAACTTTTACCCAAGCTTGTTGTCCTTGTTTCCAAGAACCGCCAACTTTTGCATAAGTATTAGTTAGTTGTTTCCAAGAGTTACTGTCTTTTAAATAGCCCGGCATTGTTCTCCTAATTATTAAGGCGTGTATTTAATCCAGATGTCGCCGTTTTTTCCGTTTGCTGATATAGGGTCAACTGTTGAAACTAAAATTTCTTGATGACCTTCGTTATTAACAGCGTTAATAGTAGGTCCATAGACTACAACTGCCATTAGGAAATTTCAACTCCTGAAACTGTTAAAGTTATAGAAGTTCCAGCACTAGCAGATGCAAAAAAGGATTCTCCAGCTTGTAAAACAACAGATAGGTTATCCATTGTTAAAACTGAGTTACCAGCAATAGTTACTCCTGACACTAAAGCAGAAGAGGCTGCTACTGGGTTTACTATTGAAAAATTAAAAGTAACTGCTGATGCAGATGTATTAGCAGCAATAACGCTTTTGATAATCGCTGAAGTGGACGCTGGGCATGTATAAAGTGCTGAGCTGCCACTAGTTGATAACTGGACTGGCATTGTGCCAAGTCGTTTCGGTGTATATGTTGCCACTAAAATCCTTCCAAAAGCTCTATGTATTACAGTACGATACAGGTAATAATTTTACTACCTAAACTAGTTGGAGCTCTCTCCGTTAGGTCCTCTTCCTGGCTGTGGATAAGAAAAAAACAAAGGTTTTTCTTTACTTACAGGAAGTTTACGAATACCGAATCGTGAGTCTTTTACGGTCCTAGGAGCCTCTTTATAGGCTTCAAATGCTTTAGTTAAACGTTCCATCTAATCCACTGCATCGCTTCCGTAGGCACCCCATCAACTGCGCCTTTAGCGCGGGTTAGGGCATCTCTAAAATCTCTAGAGTTGGCTCTAGATACATTGTTTATTCGGTCTTCTTTTAATTCTTGATTACTTAGTTTTTTTGTTATTAGTTTTTTTAACATTTTTTGGTTTTGAACCGGTTGTAGGAGAAGCAGGTTTTGATGAACCTCTTTTACTAAACTTGACTGAAGTTCCACCATGTTTAATTTCTGTAGCATGTGGGTATCTTGTAGCAAATTCATGAACTGTATCAGCTTCAAATCTTTGTTTTTCTAGAGCTTGATTATGTGATTGTTTTGCTTCTTCAGCTTTATATTGAGAAAATTGTTTGCCTTTTTTAAGCTCTCTAGCAGTATCTCTATTCTTCATTTCATCTTCAACATTGGCAGCATGGGTTCTATCTACCATGCGGTTAGAGGTTTCAGTTTTACCAAATTTACCGCTGCCGCCACCAAGAGCGCTACCTACTACTAAACCAAGAATACCTTTAGCTGCTGCACCCATTTTAGGGATAGCTTTTTCCATGTTTTTAAGTTGGTTCATTTCAGACATACCTTTAATTATTCATCCAAAGGGAAAACTTCACTTGCTAAACGCTTAATCCTCTCCGCTTTTAGTAGATGAACAGTCTCAAAGTATCCAGCCCCATCTACAAGGTTATCTCTTTGGGGCCTGTGAATTTCACGAGATATCTTAAGAGCAACCATACAAAGACCTACTTGCTCTGGAGTAACCTCTTTTTCAAGGATTACAGACCATAATTTGGCAATTCTAGTGAAGTTATCTAATGGATGGTCATAGTTGTCTTGACGAGGGCCACGTACCACGTTATGGGCTTCTAAAAGTATGCTGTCGTCTTCCATGAAAGAACCCTATCACAGAAGACGACGCTACTTATAAACGACTTACTTAGACTTCTTATCTTTTTTATGTGGATTTTCTTTATGCCACTTTTTTACTTCTTTAACACCTTGTTTAACAGATTTAGTTCCAGCCATCTTGGTCAAGTTAATCTTGTCCCATTTGCCACCTTTTTTATTGGTGTGGTCAACGATGACCTTTCCATCTTTTTTATAAACCTTGTGTGGTTCCCCACCAGATTTTAAAGTCTTTGATGGTTCCTTTTTGTGCTTAGGCATTTGCTCCTACTTTTCAGCCTTTTTATCTACTGAGTTAAAGGCAGAGTTGATTTCTTCAATGCTTAGTCTACCATCATCTATAAAGCCTCTTGCTAATTTTTCAACTACAGTGGCAACACCTAGAGTTCCTGCAAGGATGACTGCACTCAAAGTGTCTATACCCACAATTGCACCAGCACCAATAACTCCAAGACCATTAGCTGCAAATACAGCGATTATCCTAAATAGGATGTTCTTAATGCCGCTAACTGCACCCATTTTTTTTTCGTCGTCTAACTTTACTTCTTTTGCCATTATTCCTCTCCTCTGATTCTAATTGTTACTAACCAAAGTGCAAGAACTAAAAGAATTGCATATCCAACTATTGTTTTTGCACTACCTTCTAAAACTAGCCATGCTGCAAACATACCTAGTAAAGTCCATAATTGATTTAGTGTTTCTACAAATGCTTCAACTAACCAAGCCCATATAAACTTAGCTAGTTTCCATAGTTTTTTTAATACGTAAGAAACTAGCTTATAAATTCCTGATGCAAAACTAGTTACTACTTTAACAATTTCCTCAACAACTGTTTTAACGACTTTTATTACGAATTTAACTATTGATACAGGAATGTTGACGATGTATTTGACCAAGGAAATTAGAGCCTTTAGGGCCCATTTAAAAGGCTTTAATAAGGCCTTTATCACTTTATCCTCCTGTGGTTTTTTATTTTTTGTGGTTTTTTACGGCTCTTTGGTTTTAGCTTTTTCTTGCCTTCACCAGAACCGCCTCCTCCGCCGCCGCCGCCAGAGCCACCGCTTGATGGTGCTGGAGCAGGAGGAGTTGTTGTAAGAGCCATTGCTCCCAAAACTTGGGATACGATGACTGTTGCAACAACTACTTGCTGTGAGTCTTCGCGCTGCTCTTCTGTCATATCAGCGCCTAATTGACCAAGCGCTTCTAATACTTGTCCCGGATTGTCAAAGGCTTCTGCTAATAAAGCAGCAGGATTATCTAATTGTTCAAATACAAGTGCAACTCCTGCTTCTATAATAACGCCTTCAACGTATTCAATTGGCTGATTTGGGTCTAATGCTTCAAGAAAAGCCAAAGTTTCTTCTTCATTTAATTCTTCAAGAACTTCTGATGCAGGAATAACTTCATCTATTTGATATTCGTAATCAGGGTTGTATTCTTCTAAAGCCTCTTGTTGAATTTGTTCTTCTTCTGATACGATGTCAATAGGTTCTTCAATAGGAGTAGGTTCAGGTGAAAAAGAAGGTTCTGGTTCTAATTCTGGCTCTGTTGTCTCTTCCGGCGTTGGGTCTACTAATGGTTCGTCAGGCTCTGTCACGTCAGGTTCTGGATTTGGATTTGGGTCAATTGGATTTTGAGTCTGAGTTGGCTCAGGAGAAGGAGTAGGAGATGGCGTTTCTGTTGGGGTTGGTGTTGGGCTATTTGTTGGTGAAGGTTCTACAGGAGTTGGACTAGGTGAACTGGTCTCAGAAGGTGTTACTGTTGGTGTTGGGGTTGGCGTTACTGTTTCTGTTGGTGTAGGTGTTGGTGTAGCAGTTGGAGAAGGTGTAGGACTTGCTACAGGTGGTTGAGTAATAGTTTGAACACTTAATGGTTGAATAGGGCCATTTTGTGTGTATCTAGCACCATATCTAGCGTTAGCAGGTGCATTAGCACTTACTTCATAAGTTGGTGTCCACGTATAGTTTATTGGATTTACTTCCGCAAGCATTCTTATATAAACAGGATTACCTGTTGATTGACCCCATGGCAACACTTTCCAATCTACGCATATAGAAGTTGCTGTAGAACCGTATCTAACATATAAATTATTTCCATATCCCCATCCTGGACTCCAAACTCCAGGTATTTCTGAATTAGGAAAAGCGTGATAGTCATAAGAAGCTATAGAAATAGATGGAGTTGGTGGGTATGTCCAAAATGTATAATCTCCTACACCAAATGTAATAGTTCCTTTTGGACTTACATAAATATTATTTGTATAAACTGTGTCTCCCCATTTAAGAGGAGTATTTAAATTCATTAAAAAGGCTTGGTCTCCACCGTTTACCTGATAGGTATCACATGGGGCAGCGGCTGCTTGAGAATTTGATGGCGCAAATACTAAAAGAGCAGCCAATAAACTTGGCAACAACAATAAAATACGTAATTTAATATTTTTAAACAAGTAAAATTCTCCCGCGTAGCGAGTTCTATTTTACTAAATTAATGGTTACTAAGTAAACCTAACTGATTTTCAGGGTCATATAAATTAAGTGCTTTAGTTTTTAATGTAACTACAGATTTTCTAGCATGATGGCCACAGAAAAGTAATTCACCATTTATAAAAGTTGCAGATACTTGGGCTGCAGCAGAACATGCGTCACAACGGTCGTCAGAAGTAAAGACTCTTTCTTGAGTCTTAGTTAGTCCCACCTTTTACCTCCGAGTTAGTTTCTATTAGTTTAAACCCAACTTCTCGGTCATAAAGGGCGTAATCCATAGAAACAATCTCAAAGCGTTCATTGAGACAAGACATTACTAAGTCTTTATCTAATTCACCACAGGTGTATAAATCAAACTGTAATACAGATGGGTCTTTTTCATCCCAAATGTGAAAAGCAATATGTGAAGTTTCAATCATTACAATGGCAGTTAGGCCACGGTTGCCTGGAACAGACACATAAGAAGCAAATGGGCCTCTAACAATTTTCATTTTGATTTTATGAACTAAGTGAATAAGAAACTTAATAGCGTCATCTTCAGACGTAATTGGGTCTTTAACCTTAGCGTTTATAAGTAAATGTTTGTGTTGTAACATTTTAATGCTCCTAATTATTTTTTGTTACTTGCCTCATAGGCTTCGCGTTTAGCTTTTAGCTCAGCAAAGTCTTTCTTCTTTGTACCACCATCATAACCCCAAGCATAGCCTGAGTCAATTAGGTGTTGATTAAAGGAGGTTTCGCTACCATCTATAAATAGGTGGCCTAGGATACGGCCGTATTTCTCTGTGGAGTCAGGTAATTCAGTCTTAATAACAATCCTTTTAACGTTGTCTAAAGAATGTTTTAAATGGTTTTTTACAGCTAAACCTAGTTCTTTTTCAAACGTATCAGTGGTGCGGCTTTCTGGGGTATCAATACCAGCTAAACGTACTCTTTTGGTTAATGAAATATCAAAACCTAAATCAATATCAACGTCTATAGTGTCTCCGTCTACTACCTTAAGAACTTTCTTTACATTATATTCGTACATTATTTCTCGTTTTCTTTTTTACCGGCTCTGCGTTTGTTTTCTTTAGCGGTATTTTTGCTACGAGAAATGGCTCGAAGATTACCTTTAGAGTCGTTATTGTGGTTATTGTCTTTATGGTCAACAGTAATATCTTTAGATTTAATCTTGCCGTTCTTAGACTCATAATCAGCACGGGCTTTATTCTTAGAAGTAGTAACCCACTTACCGCCTACTTTTTTCTTGTAAACATAAATAGGGCGTCCACCGTTAGCTTTAGAACCTTTGTAAGGTCCAAATTTCTTTGTTTCAGCCATTGTTATATAAGAGCTTGTCGTGCTTCGTCGTTGTCCTGAGCGCCTTTTGTAAATTCAGTCATGCTTCTTCCAGCATTCATACCCATATTAAAAGCTGCGCCTTGTGCATAATTCTTTACACCGCTTTTAATTACGCTTTGTGCAGTTGTTTTTGAAAATTGTGCGCCAACGGTTCTTGCAACTGTTGGTCCAATTATTCTTGCTGCAATTGCTGCTAGTGGCAACATATTTACCTCATATCCATATTGCGTTTTGAACGGTTTAAAATATCTTTTGAATTCTCATTAAGCATATAACCTTGATAGCTTGGTCGGGGTCCCGAAAACATTCCTTTATTAATATTACGCCACTGTGAAGTAGAAAGTTTTTTTGACGCGGGCAAATTTTGTGTAACTACACCGCTTCGGTATGCGCGGGTTGCGCCTAATGCTGGGTCGTAAATCATCTTTTAGCTCTCTTCATTAAATCTCCGCTAATTGGAAGATTAGCTAAATCAGAAACTTTGCGTGTATCTGTTCCTTTAGCAAGTCTGTAGGTATGCACTTCTTCTGCAGTTGGCATTCCTGTTTCTTCTCTATGGGAAGCGTCTTTAGCACGTCTTACTAGTTCAGTATCGTCTTGACCTTTTCTAAAGATAACTTGACGAGATTCGTTACCGTTTCTAGCTCTCACTAGTATCCGCCTTTACCTTTTAACTTTCCTGAAGACTTGCCTTTTTTACCTTTAGGAATGTAATCTCCACTGATTGGTTGAGATTGTCCTCTTTTATTCATATTTTCTAAAGTACTAACTCTAGGATTAACTTCAAAAATTGCGTTAGTTCTGTTTCCTAATTCAAATTCAGCATATCTTGACATTAGTCTTTACTCCAATCAAAAAGTGGTGTTTCTTTTTCTACTTTACTTAAGTTCTCTTGTAAATCTGTTTTTCTTTTTAAAGCTTTAGCTGCCGGATGATTTGGACCAGGAGCAGTCATTCCTTCTTTACGTGCACGAAACTGTGCTAAATCAACTACATTGCCAAATTGGCTACTGTCTGGTTTCATGTCTTTAATTATTGCAGATTTTTAAAGCTATTCGGGGGTTAACGATTTAAGGTGTTCGTCTTGCGCTTTGTCCAGCAGATTCAGCAATCTTAGCGAGTTATACTTGTGATGACGAACAAAATGAACGTACCAGCCCACATAGCTCTTTATGCCCATAGCACAGCCATTATTCAAATCCTGATAGACGAGGTGAGCCAATTTACCCACATCGTCTTTACGGTACTCTTGTTCCAAGAGCCAAGTTGTAAACATATAAGCAAAATATCACAAACCCCCGAATATGCTAGGCTGAAGGTATGACAGAAGAGGAATTAAATAAGATATTAGAACTGCTAGGCAAAGCTATGAAAGAGAAACTGGAGGAATCCCAAGCATGGGACAAATAACCCCCAACGCATTTTGCCCACATTGCAATAAAGCTACCAAAATGATAAACCCCAAAGAAGTTACAAAAGAGAAGTTCTCAATGGTCCTAGGCACATGTGCCGATTGTGGCAACCGCTCATTTATTATCAAGTCGGCTACTGCCCACTAAAGTAATGTCCCTCTCGTGCTTAAAAGCAGAGGAGAGGGCCCTGGTAATTAAATTATAGGCTACTGCCCACTAAATTCACACTTTACTCATCCGTAAAGCCTGGCGGGCATGTCCGATTTGTCCGTATTTAAGGGTGGGGGGTATGAGACCGAACACCTGTTCGATTATAACAATTTGGTAACGTCTCTAATTCTGTCGGTTATTGCGTGTATCTTAGATATATGCGAGAAAATATCTCGTATGTTAGGGGTTAGTATGACATTTATTCCGTATCAACTACGCATGGTCATGGCTGGCGATAGTCTGCCATGTCCTTATTGTTCCACACCATTAACCATTGAGCAATTCGAAAATGGTTATCGCGTAGCACTACCCGAGCACTTAGAGTCTGGTGATTGCCACGTTAATAGTGTTAATGAGGCAGTCGAGGAATATAAGCGCGAGCGCGAGTTCGACGGGACGGCAATCTAATGCCTGTCGTATATCTGCACGATAGTGTGCTCGAGTGTCCTAATTGTCTACACACTTGGGACTATGACGCAACGAATAGTGGCGAGCATGAAATCGTCACTATAAATTGTCCAAGATGCAATGAACCTAATCAGTACGAGACTGACGAGGTCGAGATTCCTTACGGAGACAACTACTTATGAAACTAACCAAAAGAGGCGAGTTCGTAGTGTGGTATGTAATCCCGATAGTAATAGGGCTAGTAATAGGACTAGCCCTAACTAATTTCAACTGGTACTAAGAAAAGGACAAGCAATGACTAAAAGAATAAACGCAAGACTAGCAATGCAAGAAATTGTACACAAGCGTGAATTTAACGCTGGTAATTTCTGGGGCAAGTGGTCAGACGACGAGGGACAAGGTGAATACCAAGTCTATTCATATCGTCAATGTATCGGCACATTCTATCTAGCAGATGAAAAGTGGATACTAGATAGTAAGAAGTATTCAATGACTACAAGCAAGCACCAAAACTATCTCAAGCGAGCAATCAACGAGCCAAGCATGGTGCTGGTATGAACTCACAATGTAAACAATGTGGAAATGAGGGCGACCTACTGGTCGCCTTCACTAAACATAAAATATGTGGCAAGTGCACACGCATTAAGCACAAGCAAGTAATGGGTGAGATTGATAACCTTATTGCTAATCTAAACAAGCAAGGCGAATTGTTAGACCAACTCTATGGAAAGGACAGCAAGTGAAAACTAAAGTCAAGGAAGAAATAGATGTATTCGATTGTGAGGGCTGTAAAACAGCCCTTACTATTGATGATGTAGTCGGTCGCGTTACATACATGAACGGACTCTATGGGTTCTGGTGCTTTACATGTTGGAAGTCACGATGAACTACGCACCTAACACAATCGAGCGCATGCTACATATTGTCCAAGATAATATGGAAGCTGACCCAAGGTTACAGATAGTATCTAACTTGTTAGATGAATTACTACTACGAGGCGTGATAGATACAATCACACCAGGTGGTATAGTTGATAACGAAATAGAAAAAGGTTTCTGCTAACCCCGGAAAACAACAAGGCCACCCGCAAGGGTGGCCTTGTTGTTTGTGTTGGGGCTATGGGGCTGG